>WNEY01001475.1_pt1 | contig 16642 bp, 15 predicted proteins | sample 5400531 | NCBI WGS metagenome assembly WNEY01 (sample SAMN13153338, study PRJNA577476) | soil metagenome | isolation source: 200 cm saprolite under Douglas fir tree site 1 | place: USA:California | collected 2015-04-18
CACCCGGCTCGTGGTCCTTATGGGTGAACCCCGCCGCCAGGACTTCCCGCGCCCCCGGCGGGGGCTGCCGGCCGGCCAGGTACGCATCCGCGACCGGGGACGCCACCCGCGCCAGCCACGCATCCGCGCCCTCCGGCGGCCCGAAGAACGGGTTTGTAGTACGCCTCCGCGTCAAACGGCTCACCATCATCCTCGGCGTCCGCGGGCGCGGGCGCCGCGCCGCCGGACGGCTCGCCATCATCGCCGGGATCCGCGCACGCCAGGCCGGGCGGCTCGTCACCGTCCACGTCCGCGACCGTCGGCGTCGCGGGGGCGGGCGCGGCACAAGCGGGCACGGGCACGGTGGGACGCGCAGCAGCCGGACCGTGCCCCGCGGCAGGCACCAGCGCGGGACCAGCGCCGGGGGCGGGACCGGCGCCGGCCGCGGAACCGGCCGGGGATGCGAGACCGGCCTGGGGCGCAGGCGCAGCGGGCCCGGTCTTAGGCGCAGGCGCAGTGGGCTCGGTCCGGGCCGCGGGCGCAGCCGGTGCGGTCTTGGGCGCAGGCCCGGCCGGCGGAGTGACAGGGCTGCCGGGAGGCGCCGGGCCGGGAGACCCGGCGGGCTCGGCGGGAGGGGTGGCTGGTTCTCCTTGCATCGGCCCTCCTCCCGGCTCCTGGCTGCTAGGCGTACCTTCTTCGATCAAGCTATCGACAGCCACCGACAAAATGACCCCGTCCGGGAGCATGGCCGGAAAAGATGCGAAAGATTCCTGGAGTGCGGCCGGCGGTGCGGCGGCGGGCCGCGGGCGAGGCGCGGGACGGCGAACCCACCCGGACGGCGAAGCATGGGGGCGGCGGGCACGGGCCGCCGAGCACGGGGCGGCAAGTCGGCGGGCCCCCGGGCGGCGGGCTGCGGGCGGGCTGCGGGCGGGTCCCGGGCGGCGGGCTGCGGGCAGGCTCCCGGGCGGGCCCCTGGGGGGCACGCGAGAAAATTCGCTCGGAGTTTATTGGGACGCCGTCCGACGAGCCGGCACTCACCGGGTGTGCGGTCGTACGAAGCATCCTCGCCCGCCTCAGGCCGGCATCGGCCGGCCCGCCCGGATTGATCAGAGGCCGATCAGGTCTCGTCCCGTTCCCGCAGGACTTCCTGGAGTGCCTCATCAATGAGGCGCTCCTGATCGCTGCTGGCGTCCGGTCCGAAGATAGCCTCAGCAAGAACATCCCGATCCTCGCTCGCCGGGTCCGCGAGGTGCGCGAGTAATACCATCACCAGCCGATGGCGCAGGCGATCCGTATCAGGAATGACCAGGCTCATTCCCTTGCCCTGCCCGAGCAGCCGGAAAGCCCCGGCACGCCAGAAGATCCCCTTGAGCTTGTTGAAATCGACTTCCGATAAGGCCGACCCGGCTGCCGTCACGCCTGGTTCGAGTTTCATCCGCAGGCCCTCGAAACCCGGCTCAACCGCAGCTTCCGATGACCCGAATGCTTGCACGACAAGCTCAGGGACCATCCACAGCAGTTGCCGCTCGGCCGGCAACCGCAGACCTTTCCTGCGAAGCTGCCGTTCTATCAGCGCCACCGGGGAGGAGCCGGGCAGTGAGTCCAGCGCACGGGCCGCGCCGGCCGGAAGGCTGCCCTCGGCCAGGTCTTCCCGCACAGCTATTTCATGATCGTATTCTCCGACTTGCTCAATCACGTAGGCGTCCAAGCCTTCAGCAACTCGGTGAACGAGTCGACTCCGAAGCGTCGCTCATCAAAGGTCGGGTCGAGGCGCTTGACCAGCGGCCTGATGGCTGCCTTCAAGGCCCATGGCTCGCCGCGGCCCGCCGCGAGCCTGCGCACCGCCGTCACGACCAGATCCGCCGCGTCCTCCACGGAGCACATTTCCTCCGCGGGCACTGCCGTCGCCGCGGTCATGGGCGCGATGCTGGCGACAGCCAGGCCCCGGTAGTCCCGGAACTCGTCGCACGCGAACTAGAAGCTCTTGGCGGTAATTGCCGTGCCGATCCCGATAAATACCCGGCCCCGCTTACGGCAGCGCTGAGCCAGTGACACATAGTCGCTGTCAGACGCGACCACGATCACATGCGTAATATGCGCCTGCGCCTGCTGCTGCTGCTGCTGCTGCTGCTGCTGCTGCTGCTGCTGCTGCTGCTGCATGTTCTCCCCTCGCCGCGGAGTTCGTCCAGCACACAGGCGTGCACATTCTCGAAATCCCAGTAGATCGCCACGCCGGCATCCAAATCGGCCACCACTTCCCGGGTCAGCACGCCGCGCCAAAAACAAGCCTACGAGGACATGCTGCCCGGTTATAGAGGTCTTCTCGCGCGGCCCGGCGGACAGCGGCCCGGCGGACAGTCCCGGACAGCGGACGGTTCCCGGACAGCGGCCGGTGCCAGGGGAAGGCCAGCCAAGGCCAGGCCAGAGCCGGGGATAAGTTATGGCAAAGCGCGGCCGGGACGCCGGGATCGTTGTGGCATCCTTGCCGCCGTGACGACAGCTGAACTCCGGCAGGACCACCTTGGCGCCGCCGCACATCGCGCGGCTAGCAAGGTGCCGCAGATCACGGTCTACTTCTGGATCACCAAGGTACTGACTACCGGGATGGGCGAGGCCACCTCGGACTACCTGGTCCACGACATCAGTCCGGTGGTAGCGGTCATTGTCGGCTTCACGACGTTCGTCGCCTCGCTGGCGCTGCAGTTTGCCGTCCGCCGTTATGTGCCGTGGATCTACTGGCTGGCCGTCAGCATGGTCGCCGTATTCGGCACGATGGCCGCCGACGTCTTGCACGTCGGACTGGGCATCCCGTACGTGGCGTCCACCGCGTTCTTCATCGTCGTGCTGACCGTGATCTTCGCGGCGTGGTACAGAACCGAGCGAACGCTGTCCATCCACAGTATCTATACCCGGCGCCGGGAGGCTTTTTACTGGGCCACGGTGCTGGCCACGTTCGCGCTCGGCACGGCCGCGGGCGACCTGACCGCGAGGTCCATGGGCCTGGGCTACTTCGCCTCGGGAATCCTCTTCGCCGTGGTGATCGCGGTCCCGGCCGTTGCCCACTGGCGGTTCGGCCTGAACGCGATCCTGGCCTTCTGGTCCGCCTATATCGTGACCAGGCCGCTCGGTGCCTCCTTCGCGGACTGGCTGGCGTGGCCGCACAGCAGCGGCGGTCTTGCGCTCGGCCACGGGCCGGTCAGCCTGGTCGCGGCGGTCGTGATCATCGGCTTCGTCGGCTACCTGACGGTGACGCGCAAGGACGTCGAGGAACGCGTCGCACGGTCGCCGGGGCGGGCCCGCCATCGTCACCGGCACACCTGAGCGCCCCGCGGGCAGCGCCCGCTACCGGATCACTCATCGGCCACGGCTTAGCGACCCGTTCCTGATCCGGCGCCCGACAGCCCGGGGCTTCTTATTCACGCAGATTATTTACGGAGGCTGCCCGGCCAGCCCGGCAGGCCAGCGAACTCAGCCCGCGGGATCCGGCACCGGCCCGGCCGGCAGCCGGTCGAGCAGCGACCGGCGCCATTCCTCCGTCTGCCTGACCTGATTGAACGTGAAGAAGTGCAGTCCCTCGACCGCCGACGCGGGCGAGGCGAGCGCCGTCCCGGTTCGCTCGAGCAGCCGCTCCGGCCGATACCCGCCGGGCGTGCCGAGGCGCAGGAACCACTCGGTGTGCCCGGCAAGGAACCTGGCCGACTCGGCGACGCCCGCCTTCGCCGCCATCCGCAGCAGCCTGGCCCGCTCGACCGGGCCGGCCAGGCCGACGAAAAGCGGCAGGCTGACCCCCCTGGCCCGGACCCGGCTGATCCACTGCCGCAGCGTGGCCGGGTCAAAGCAGATGTTGCTGACCAGGTAGCTGGCATACAGCCGCTTGTCCCACATCGCCTGGATGGTGATGTCGTCGCCGATCCTCGGGTGACTCTCCGGGTAGCCGGTGATCCCCACCCGGGCGAACGGCCTGCCCATCTCGGTGAGCCTGACGAGCAGCGACAATGCGCTGGGGAACTGGCCGGCCGGCGGGTCGGCATCCCCGGCCGGGACGAAGACATCAGCGACGCCGCACCCGGTGAGCCGGGCGACGATGTCGGCGAGGTGGGCGTCATCCCTAACCAGCCGGGCGGACAGGTGCGGCACCACGTGGTAGCCGTGACCCGCCAGCCGCTCGGTGAGGTCGAGGGTCGGCTCCAGGCCCTTGGCCGCAGAGGCAGTCACCGTCACGGTGAGTTCCCTGGGCACCCAGTCCAGCACGGCCTGCTCGACGCTGGCGGCCGGGAACACCTCGTACCGGGGCGAGCGCAGCAGCGGCGCCGCGCGCAGCAGCCCGGAGCGGGTCAGGCCTCCGGGGCGCCCAAGCAGCCGGGACAGGGGCTGGCCCGATCCGGTGGGCCCGCGGCCGGTCGGCCTGCCGCTCATCACCGTGCCGCCGCGTCGATGAGCAGCCCGAGCTCGCGCTCCAGTCCGCTGGTGCCGACATCGATGACGGTCAGCGGCAGGCCGAACATCCCGCCGATCTCGGCCGCGGCCGCGTCCAGCGCCGGATCCCGGTCCTGGGCCAGCCACACGAGCCGCCGGTAGTGGCCGAAGTAGTCCGGCCACAGCTCGGGATAACGGTCCAGGCCAAGCTCGCCGAGCACGGACCGGCGCCAGCTGCGAACGAGAAAGTCGGTCAGCAGGTAGGTGCCGGGCTCCGCCTCGAACATCGCCCGCAGCCGGCTGGCCCCGGCAAGCACGTCATAGCAGTGCAGCCCGGGCAGGCGGCGGATGCCGAGCCGCTCGCAGAGCGAGTCGAGTACACCGTAGCTGCCGCAGTCCGCGTAGCCGAGTGCCACCCGGAGCCCTCGTTTCAGCAAATTGCGGGCCAGCTCTTCGGCGGCAGGCGCAATCTGCCCTGGATGGTTGTGCAGCAGCGACGGCAGGCAGTGCAGCTCCAGCGTCCAGCCGCGGCGGGCGGCGATCTCGCGGATGTGCCCGCCCAGCGCTCCGCAGGCGATCACCGCGACCGGCTGGCCGTCACGCCGGGAACTGCAGCTGCTCCACGAACCGGTCATTGAAGTCGGCGCGGTCGGAAAGCTCGACATACCTCACCTCCTCGAGCAGCGCCAGCGCGCCGGCCCGTTCCCGCATGCTCAGCAGCGCCATCTTCGCCCCCTCACCGGCCACGTTCCCCGCGCTCACCACGCGCATCGCGGGCAGCCGCGGGACCAGTCCCAGCCTGATCGCGCTGGCCGGGGACAAGTAGCTGCCGAAGGATCCGGCCAGCAGCACCTGCTGGATATCGCGCGGCCGCAGGCCTGCCTCCTCCAGCAGGATGTCCCAGCCGGTGGCGATCGCGGCCTTGGCGAACTGCAGCTCGCGGACATCCCGCTGGGACAGGTAGATGGATTGGGCCACGTCGCCACGCTCGCCGAGCCAGTGCAGCACGAACACGCGCTCCGCGCCGAGCTGGGTCAGCCGCGGCGCGAGCCCGGGCGCGACGGCGGCTGCTTCCGGCTCGGGGATCAGCCGGCCGGATGAATCGAGCAGCCCGAGCCTGACCAGCTCGGCGACCGCGTCCACCAGGCCGGATCCGCACAGTCCTGCGGGCGGCGCATCGCCGATGACCTTGAGCTCAAGGCCGTCGGGACGCATCGAGACCACCTCGATTGCCCCGTCGGCGGCGCGCATGCCGCACCGGATCGCCGCTCCCTCAAAGGCCGGCCCGGCCGGGGCGGCGGTGCCGATCAGCCACTCGCGGTTGCCGAGCACGATCTCGCAGTTCGTGCCGATGTCGATGAACAGCCTGGTCCGCGCGTCCCGGTCCATCCCGGCCGCAAGCAGGCCGGCCGTAATGTCGCCGCCGACGTAGGCGCCGAACGAGGGGAAGACCACTGCCCTGGCCCGCGGGTGCACGCCGACGCCGATGTCCGTGGCCAGCACTTCGGGAAACAGCCGGGTCGACATGATGAACGGCGCGACGCCGAGCGGCTCGGGATCGATCCCCAGCGCGAGGTGGGTCATCGTGGCGTTGCCTGCCATCGCCACCTCGAGCACCTCAGCGGGATCCACGCCCGCCTGCGCACACACGTCGGCGGCCAGCTCATTCAGCGTCTCGTGCGCGAGCGCGGTGAGCCGGCCGAGCACGGCCGGGTCCATCATCACCGAGCTGATCCGGGTAATCACGTCCGCGCCGAACGGCTGCTGCTTGCTGAGCATCGACGCCACGGCCAGCGGCGTTCCGGTGGTCAGGTCGAGCAGCGTGGCGACGACCGTGGTCGTACCGAGGTCGAAGGCGATGCCGTACACCCGGCCGGTGGTGTCGCCCTGCTGCACGTCGATCAGCACGTCGTCCACGATCACCGCGGTGACCTTGTAGTCGGCGGCCCGCAGCACCCGCCCGATCGACCGCAGCGCGTGCAGGTCCGCCCGCAGCTCCAGGTCGTCCACGGCGGCAAGCACCCGCTCGGTGTCGGTGAGCTGATCGGCGAGCGACGGCTCGTCGAGCTCCAGGTAGCGCTTCTGCGCGGCCGGCCGCAGGATGACCTGCCGGCCGACGCCGACGGTGGCCGCCTTCGGCCGGGTGACCAGCGGCGGCACGTGCACTCGCAGGTCGGCCGCGGTCAGCACCCGGCAGGCTAGCCGCCACCCGTCGCTCAGCTCGCCGGGAGAGAACGCGCGCACGTCCAGCGGGGTTACCGCGGCTGCGCCGTCGACGATCCGGACCTTGCATTTCTTGCAGGTGCCGTGCCCGCCGCAGGTGGAGTCGATGGCGATGCCGTTCCAGCTCGCCGCGTCGAACAGGGTGACGCCCGGCGGCACCCGCACCCGGGTGCCGGCCGGCTCGAAGAAGAGATCAACCCGCGCCGGGCCGGCCGTGACCGGATCGTCGGCCACCGTCGCATCGCTGGTGGTCTTCGCGTGGCCCTCAGGTGGCTGGTCGAGCAGCGGCGCACCGCGGGTCCGGCTGGGCAGCGTCACGGGAGCGCCGCCGCCTGCTGGGCGCGGTGCGCGGCGATCCACGCCGCGCCCCACGGATCCCGGTTGAGCAGCAGGTCGGCGGCCTTGACCGAGCGGACAAGCTGCGGCGACCGGGCGTCCATGATCGCGCTGGTCAGCCCGCCGGCGATCGCTATCGGCAGGAACGCGGCGCCGATCGACGTGCGGTCCGGCATCCCGAAGGACACGTTGGACGCGCCAAGCGTCATGTTCACGCCGAACTCATCCCGCAGCAGCTCGATCGTCTCCAGCGTCCTGGCCACCAGCGCGGTGTCCGCGCCGACCGGCATCGCCAGCGGGTCGATGACGATGTCGTCGATACCGATGCCGTACTTGCCGGTGGCCACGTCGATGATCTTGCGGGCAAGCTCGACCCGCCTGGCCGGCTCCTCCGGGATCTCCTCCTCGTCGTTCGGCAGCGCGATGACCGCGGCGCCGTGCCGCTTGACCAGCGGGAGGATCGCGTCCAGCCGCTCGTCCTCGGCCGTAACCGAGTTGACAAGCGCCTTGCCCTGGCAGCAGCCAAGGCCGGCCTCAAGCACCTCGATGATCGAGGAGTCCAGGCAAAGCGGCAGGTCCGTCCGGCTCTGGATCAGGGTGACCGCGCGCGCCATCAGCTCGGCCTCGTCCGCCAGCGGCGCGCCCATGTTGACGTCAAGCACCATCGCGCCGCCTGCCACCTGCTGGGCGACATCGATCTCGACCCGGGATAGATCCCCGCGCCGCAGTTGCTCCTGGAACACCTTCCGGCCGGTGGGGTTGATCCGCTCGCCGATAATGCAGAACGGGTGGCCGGGGCCGATGATCACTTCGGCGGTCCCCGACCGGAGCACGGTGTCCATCCGGCCGCCTATGCCCGCGCCAGGGCCCGGCGCTGCGAAAGCAGCTCCTTGGCCCGCACTACGGCCGCGGATGCGTCGGACGCATAGCCGTCGGCGCCGACGACGTCGGCATATTCCTGGGTCACCGGCGCGCCGCCGACCATCACGATCACCTGGTCACGCAGCCCCTGCTTCTGCAGCGCGTTGATGTTCGCCTTGAACATCGGCATCGTCGTGGTGAGGAAGGCGGAGAACCCGACGATGTCCGGCTTGTGCTCCCTGATCGCGTCGATGAACTTCTCCGGTGACACCTGTACGCCCAGGTCGATGACCTCGAAGCCGGCCCCCTCGAACATGATGTTGACCAGGTTCTTGCCGATGTCGTGCACGTCGCCCTTGACGGTACCCATGACGATCTTCCCGATCGACTCGGCGCCGGTCTCGGCCAGCAGCGGCCGGAGGACCACCAGGGCACCGGCCATTGCCCTGCCCGCGATCAGCATCTCCGGGACGAAGAAGTCGCCGCGCTCGAACCGCGCGCCGACCTCCTCAAGGGAGGGGATGAGGGCGTCGTAGAGCAACATCTCGGGGCCGAGGCCCATCTCGATGCCGGCGTTGGTCAGGCCGAGTACCTCGGGCGCGTTGCCGACGAGGGTGAAATCGTAGAGCTGCTTCAGGAGCTCGTCTTGGGTCACGCGGCACCTTCTCTCTGCGGCTGGTGTCCGGACTGCCCGTTTCCGGCTGGCTGGTGTCCGAGCACGGCGGACAGGGCAGTGGCCTGCGTCACGCACATCGCGGCGACGTCGTGGATGCGGGTGCGGGTCAGCCTGCTGGCCGGCCCGGATACCGACAGCGCGGCGACCACGGCGGAGCCACCTGAGTACACCGGGGCGGCGACGGCGATCAGGCCTGGCTCGAGTTCCTGGTCGGTGAGGGCGTAGCCATGGCGGCGGACCTCGGCGAGGCTGGCCTGCAGCGCGGCCCGGCTGGTGATGGTCCTGGCCGTCCGGTGCCCAAGCCGGCCGGGCGGCAGCTGCGCGGCCCCGTAAGCGAGCAGGACCTTGCCGAGCGCAGCGCAGTGCAACGGCACCGACAGCCCGACCCAGTTGGTGCCGCCGATCAGGTACGTGCTGTCCACCTGGGCGATCTGCTCCACCATGCCGTTGCTTGCCACGCCCAGGTTGACGGTCTCGCCGGTCGCGGCGCCGAGCCGGTCAAGGAACGGCCGGGCTATGCCGACCAGCCCGGCCTCGGGGCCGCCTCGCCAGGCATACCGGACGAACATCTCGCCGGGCCGGAACCGGCCGCGGCTGTCTCGCCGGACCAGGCCGCCCCGCTCCAGCGCCATCAGCAGCCGTGACGTGGTGCTCTTGGCCAGCCCGGTGGCCGCGGTCAGCTCGGTGAACGTGACCGGGTCGCCGCAGCGCACGACCTCCCTGAGCAGCTGCGCTGCCCGGTCGACCGCTTGCGTTCCGGTAGGGCTGGTCACCGCCGCCTCGTTTCCCTGGACTGCTCCGCGGTGCTTCCCTGGACTGCTCCGCAGTGCTTCCCTGGACTGCTCCGCGGTATTCTCGCGGAGTTCCATGTTACGGAACCTTGTTCTACTATGTGATCCTAATTTCGGGCCATCCGACGGTCAAGCGAGCGCCGTCCCGCATGGAACTGAGGTGGCGATGTTCATCAACCGCATGCCCAGGTACGAGATCCTCTCGCCGGATGCCATCGGCGTCCTGGACAACGGCTGGCGCCGCATCGTGTCCGAGATCGGCGTGCAGTTCGCCAAGCCCGAGGCGGTGGAGCTGTTCCGCAAGGCCGGGCAGGCAGTCGACGGCGACGTCGTCAAGCTGGACCCTGAGTTCGTGCTTGAGCAGGTGGCGAAGGCCCCGCGCGAGTTCGACGTGCAGGCCAGGAACCCGGCGAACAGCGTGCACATCGGCGGGGATCACATGGTCTTCAGCGGCGTCTACGGGTCGCCGTTTGTGCGCGAGGGCGACATGCGCAGGGACGCGGCGATGTCGGACTTCCGCCGGCTGGCCATGCTGGCCCAGTCCTTCCCCGAGCTTGACTCGGCCGGCGGGGTGATCTGCGAGCCGAACGACGCCCCGCTGGACTCGCGGCACCTCGACATGATCTACGCACTGGCGACCCTGACCGACAAGATCTACATGGGGAACGTGGTCTCCGGCCCGAACGCCGCCGACACCATCGCGATGACCGAGATCCTGTTCGGCAGCCGGGCGGCCATCGAGCAGACGCCTGCCACGATCTCGCTGATCAATTGCAACTCCCCGCTCCGCTGGGACGACCGGATGCTGGACGCCCAGTTCGAGTACTGTGCCGCAAATCAGCCAGTGGTGCTGACCCCGTTTCTGCTGATGGGCGCTATGTCACCGGTGACAATCCCGGCGGCGCTTGTGCAGCAGCTTGCCGAGGCGCTGTCCGGCATCGCGCTGGCTCAGCTGATCCGGCCGGGCTGCCCGGTCATCTTCGGCTCGTTCCTGTCCAACATCGACATGCAGTCGGGCTCGCCGAGCTTCGGCACTCCGGAATCGGGCATCGGGCTGCTATGCACGGGGCAGCTGGCCCGGCACTTCAGCCTGCCGTTCCGCACCGGCGGCGGGCTGAACTCCAGCCAGACGGCGGACGCGCAGGCGGCCTACGAGGCGCTCATGACGCTGCTGCCCACGTTCCTGGCCGGCACGAACTTCGTCATGCACGCGGCCGGGTGGCTGGAGGGCGGCCTGGTCAGCTGCTATGAGAAGTTCATCATCGACATCGAGCTGCTGCGGATGCTCCGGGTGGAGTTCACGCCGCTGGAGATCGACGAGGCCTCGCTGGCGTTCGGCGCGCACGCCGAAGTCGGGCATGGCGGTCATTTCCTCGGCGCCGCGCACACGATGGAACGGTTCCGCGAGTGCTTCTACCGGCCGCTGCTGTCCTCGACCTCGAACTACGAGCGCTGGCTGCGGCTGGGCGGCAACGACACCACGGCGCGGGCCAGCGAGATCTGCGCGAAGACCCTGGACGAATACGAGCAGCCGCCGCTGGACGACGCGATCCGGTCCGAACTCGAGGAGTTCGTCACCCGCCGCCGCGCCGAGCTAGGCGACTAAGCGGCTCTGGCAATAGGACCGCCGGCACCGTGCGGACGGCGCCCGGCGGGCCGCGGTGTCAGCCGCGCTTGACGGCCTGCAGGGTGTAGCTGTGCGCGAGCCGCCAGGGCCGGTCGGCCAGCCGCCACTCGCCGTCCTCGGTCCGCTCCATCTTGCCCGGCAGCGCTTCCCAGGGGACGCTGTCGTGCTCGGTCAGGCCGGTCAGTTCCATCCCGGCGTCCAGCAGCGCGGTGACGATCTCGCCGAGGCCGTGGTTCCACTCGTGCGTCCGGTTGTGCGTGAAGACGACATCGGTCTGCACGTACGTGCCGCCCTCGTCCCAGACTTGCGGCTCCGCCCGCTCGAAGTACGGAAAGTCGACGACGATCAGGTCGTCCGCCCGGCTGTCATCGAGCGCCCACAGCATCGGATGACCCTCCCGGATGAACAGCCGGCCGCCGGGCCGCAGCAGGTCAGTGACCACGCCAGCCCAGCGGCGGATGCTCGGCATCCAGATAAGCGCGCCGATCCCGGTGAAGACCAGGTCGAACGCGGCCGCGCCGAGCACGCTGGCGGCGTCGTACACGTCCGCCTCGACGAACGTGGCGTCGTCGCCGGTCCGCCCGGCCAGGGCCCGGGCCTCGGCGAGCGCGGCGGGCGAGAAGTCCAGGCCGGTCATCGAGGCGCCGAGCCGCGCAAGCGAGATCGTGTCGGTGCCGATGTGGCACTGCAGGTGCACCCCGCGCAGCCCGGCGATGTCACCCAGCAGCGGCAGGTCGAACCGCACGACGTGGCTGAGGAAACCAGGATCGGCGACGAACCGCTCGACCGCGTAGTCCGGCGACGCGGCATGCGCGGGCGCCCGCTCATCCCAGCTGGCCCTGTTCAGCGCCCGGTAATCCTCCTCCATGGCACTACCGTCGCACACTTCCCGCCCGGCGCTCCGCGCGTAGCTGCGCGGCCGCCTCGGCCATCGCGGCGAGCTTGCCGGCTGCCGCGTCCCGCGGCAGGTACTTCATCCCGCAGTCCGGGGCGAGTACCAGCCGCTCGGCGGGCACGTAGGGGAAAGCTCGCCGGACCCGGTCCGCTATCTGGGCGGGGGTCTCCACGGTCTTGTCGTTCAGGTCAAGCACGCCCAGGATGACCGTCTTGGCGTCCAGCGCCGCCAGCACTGAGCAGTCGAGCCCGGACTGCGCGGTTTCGATGGAGACCTGATCGCAGCTGGCATCGGCCAGCTCGGGCAGGAACGAGTAGCCCTCCGGGCGGTCATGGATGATCGCGGCGTAGCCGAAGCAGACGTGCACCGCGGTCGTCCCGGTGATCCCGGCCAGCGCCCGGTTCAGCACCGGGATTCCGTAGGCACGCGCCTCGTCCGGCCGGGCCTGCAGGTACGGCTCGTCTAGCTGGACGATATCCGCGCCCGCCGCGAAGAGATCCCTGACCTCGTCGTTGACCGCCTCCGCATAGCCGAACGCGGCCGCCTCCCTGCTCGGGTAGTAGTCGTTCTGCGCCTGCTGGGCCATGGTGAACGGCCCTGGCACGGTGATCTTCACGATCCGGCGGGTGTGCGCGCGCAGGAACCGCAGGTCGTCCACCTCGACCGGGTGACGGCGCCGGATCGGACCGGTGATCCGCGGCACCGGGTTGGGGTGACCGCTGCGGTCGAGCGCGGTGCCAGGATTGTCGATGTCCACGCCGTCCAGCGCGGTCGCGAACCGGTTGGAGTAGCTTTCCCTGCGCATCTCGCCGTCGGTGATGATGTCCAGCCCGGCGTCCTCCTGCGCCCGGATGGCCAGCAGCGTCGCGTCCTGCTGTGCCTGCTCGAGGTAAGCCGGATCCACCCGCCATAGCTCCAGCGCCCTGACCCGCGGCGGGAACCGGTGCGCGAGCCGCTCGCGGTCGATCAGCCAGTCCGGCTGCGGGTAGCTGCCGACGAGCGAGGTGGGGAAGAGCATCTGCGGCCTCCGGCCGTTCCGGCGGGCACGGCCAGGCCCGTGCCCGGCCCAGTATTCCGCTATCGGGGCGCGCCGCCGAGTTCGGCCCGGACATCGGCGGCGCCGGCCACCATCGCGGCGAGCTTCGCGCGAGCTATCTCGGGCGGCAAATGCCGCAGGCCGCAGTCCGGGTTGACCGACAGCCTTTCCTGCGGCACGAACCGCAGCGCCCGCCGGATCCGGGTCGCTACCTGTTCGCGGGTCTCCACCTGCTCGGTCTTCACGTCGATGACCCCCAGGCCGAGACCGCGGTCCCAGTGGTACTGCTCAAGCAGCTTCAGGTCCTCGTCGCCCTTCCTGGCGAATTCCAGCGCCAGCTGATCCACCGTGGTCCCGGTGACGGCCGGGAAGAGGAAGTCGTAGTGGCCGGCCCACAGCGGCCTGGCATACCGGTTGCCGTAGCAGACGTGCAGTGTCCAGTGCACGCCGGGCACGTCGGTCACGATGTTGATCGCCTCTATCGCCAGGCCGATCTCCTCCGGATATCCGGCCAGGAAAGGCTCGTCGATCTGCAGCAGCCGGGCGCCGGCCCGGGCCAGGTCCCTGGCCTCGGCATTGAGCAGCCGGGCGAGTGCCCGCACGAGATCGGCCTGCGCCTGGTACGCGGTGTTGCGGATCCTGCGGGACAGCGAGAACGGGCCGGTGATGGACACCTTGACCGGCATGTCCGTCAGCTGCCTGGTGAACAGGTAGTCGCCGGCCAGACCGAGGCCCATGTCGGCCGCCTCGGGCAGGACATGCGCGACCTGCGCCTCGTAATAATCGAAGTAGTCGGCCTTGCCGCGCTGCGGTATCTCGACGCCGGGGATCCGCGCGAGCAGGTAGTCGACGTCGTTGTCGCGGCGCAGCTCGCCGTCGGACACGATGTCGATCCCGGCCCGCTCCTGGTCGAGGATGGCCGCCTTGATGGCCATCTCGTGGATCTCGTCGATGTAGCTCTTGCTGATGCGGCGCTGGTAGTAGTCGTTCTTCAGCTGGCCGAGCCACTCCGGCACGGCGTACGAGCCGATGACCGTGGTCGGCAGCAGGACGCCTGGCGGCAGGCCCCGGACGCGCGCTCCGCGCGGCGGCCCGGTCATTCCCGCACCGTCGCGGTGAGCGTCTTGACATTGGCAGCGGGGCGCTGCGCGAAGGGTGAGATCCGGACGTCGAAGCCGCCCCGGCTGCCGACGTGGCGGAGCAGCGGGCCGTTGACCCAGTTCACCACCGAGCCGTCGTACTTGCCTGGCCCGTAGAAGCCGGCGCCGTAGTCACGGATGTCCGTGACGAAAAGGTCGTGGCAGAGCAGCCGCCCGAACGGGTGCAGCAAGGGCAGGGTGTCCGCGAAGCTGCTCAGCGCACCATTGTTGACGTGCATCCGCACGTCGCCGCCGGACTCCAGCTGAGTGCGGAGCGTCTCGCCGGTGAGATAGGGCCCGATCTGGTAGAGATCCAGTCCGGCCAGCGGCGCATAGCGCTCCTGCAGCCGCAGTGCGCTCCAGACCTCGCGCCAGAACGCGACGGCGCGGCCAGGATCGCCGAAGTGCTGCGGCAGTGCCTCGCAAAGCAGCTCAGGACCGAGCCTGATCAGCTTGCCTGCGATATCGCGGAGCTGCCGGGCGGGGAAGCCGAACCGCCGGGCGATCCGCCGCGCGGCCGGGCCCGGCAAGAAGGCGCGGACCTCGACCTGGTAGGTGCGGCCGCCGATTCTCGCGACCTCGTCGCCCGGCAGGTTGTCATAGACGTTGGAGATGTAGACGAGGAACGCCTTGCCGCGCAGGAAGCCCAGGCTGACGGCCGGATGGGTGGCATCGACCACCAGGGCGTTGACCCGGTCGCCATGGCGGGCGACGGCCTTGCGTGCGCGCCCGAGTACATGCGGCGAGTAGTCGCCCATCAGGTAGTGCAGCCGCCGGTAGTAATCCCTGCTGTGCATCCCGGACAGCGTCATGAACTCGTCCAGCCAGGTGCTGGCCTGGCTGCCGTTGCCCACTCCGAGTTCCACCACGTACAGCTCGGCGGGCAGGGCGCCACGGGCGTCGAGGTCGTCCCAGACCTTGAACAGCTCAAGGATGAGCTCACGCACGGCAGCGGAGTTGCGGGCGGCACTCTCGCCGCCCGGCAGCGTTTTCTCGTACTCCCGCCCGGTCGCCTGCTCCCAGAAAGACAGCGCCTGCCAGTAGAGGGTGTTGAAGCGCCAGATGCAGCTCTCCGAGCCCGGTCCCCAGGATTCCAGCGGCAGCCGCGTCGAGCTGCCCGGGCTGGCATGCTCGGCCAGCAGCCTGGTGACCCGCAGGCCAAGATCGGCGCCAGCCCGGCGCAGGTCCACCGCGATCTCAACGGCCGTCTCCGCAGGCAGTGGCCCGGCCGCGGCCAGCCTGCCCGGGCTGCGAGGGTCCGGGCCTGGCTGCCACCCGGCAGCAAGCACCGGGCGGTAATCGGCCGGCTCGCGGAAGCTGGCCCGGTACTGGATCCAGTCGCACACGATCCGCACCGTGGACAGGTCCGTATCGCTGGCCCGGAGCGCCTCGACGACCGGCGCGAGCGCGCTCATCAGGTCGATCGGATCCTGGCCGCGGAGCCTGCCCGCTGGCCGCACGTCAATGCGCATGAGCCGGACCATCGGCAGGGCTCGCGGGCTCCAGGCTGGCGGGCTCCAGGCTGGCGGGTCCCGGGCTGGCGGGTCCCGGGCTGGCGGGCTCCAGGTCAGCCTGCCGCAGGATGCCGGGAATGCTGCCCTCGTGCCCGATCGCCATCACGTGCACCCCAGCGACCCCCGGAATCTCCCTGAGCCGCGCGATCGTCTCGGCGGCCAGCCGCCGGCCCTCGCCAGCTACCTGGTTCGCTCGCACCCCGCGCAGCCTGCGGTCAACCTCGGCCGGGACGCGCACTCCAGGCACGGCGCGCTGCAGGTGGCTCAGTGCGCGCAGCGACAAGACCGGCCCGACCCCGGCCAGGATATGGCACTGCTCGTGCAGCCCCAGGTCACGCACCCGGGCCAGCCACGCGGCGAACTCTGGCACGTCGAAGACGAACTGGGTTTGCACGAACTGCGCCCCGGCCGCGACCTTGGCTGCCAGCCGGGCCACGCTGGCAGCGGGCGGGGCGGCCGGGCTCGCGACGGCGCCGAGCAGCCAGCAGGGCGCCGGGTCAAGCAGCCGCCCGGACATCAGCTTCCGCTCGTCCCGCATGGCTCTCGCCACCCGCAGCAGCGCGGTGCCATCCAGGTCGAAGACTCCCATCGCGTCGGCATGATCACCGAACCGCGGATGGTCGCCGGTCATCAGCAGCACGTTCGGGATGCCCATCGCCGACGCGGACAACAGGTCCGACTGCAGCGCGATCCTGTTCCGGTCCCGGCAGGTTAGCTGCATGATCGGCTCGACTCCGGCAGACAGCGCGGCGAGGCTGCCCGCCCAGCTGGACAGCCGCACGGTGGCGCTCTGATTGTCGGTGATGTTCACCGCGTGCACCCAGCCGCGCAGCAGCGCTGCCTTGCGCCGGACCGGGCCGGCGTCCGCGCCCCTGGGCGGGCCGATCTCGGCCGTTACCGCGAACCGTCCGGCGGCGAGCGCCTGCCGCAGCCCGGGCTGGCCGGCCTGCCCGGGACTGCTCGCACTGCTCACCTCGTGCTCCTTCCCGCTCAGCCCGACGCCAGGCGGGCCCGGGCGGCTGTCCATTCATGATCGCGGAGGATTCGCGCGCCTGGAACCCCTGGATGTTCCGCGATCATGAAACCTGGGCGGCGTAGCCTGGCAGGCAGGGCTGGCACGGTATGACCAAGGAGGACCGCATCATGTCC
>WNEY01004762.1_pt1 | contig 16641 bp, 12 predicted proteins | sample 5400531 | NCBI WGS metagenome assembly WNEY01 (sample SAMN13153338, study PRJNA577476) | soil metagenome | isolation source: 200 cm saprolite under Douglas fir tree site 1 | place: USA:California | collected 2015-04-18
GCTTCGTTGAAGGGCATCCGGAAATTTACGTCGTGTCGAACGTGATGGAAAACGGTGCCCCGATCGGTAGCTTGGGCGCTGGCGAAGCATCATGGCATACCGACATGTCGTACCTGCAGGATCCGCCGAAGGCAAGCATCCTCTACGCTCTGGAAGTTCCCTCGTCGGGAGGCAACACCTATTTTTGCAACATGTACCGCGCCTACGAATCCTTGCCGGAGCAACTGAGGCGGCGCATCGAAGGCTTGACGTTGAAGCATGATGGAACCTACAACAGCGGCGGCTACGTGCGGCAAGGTTTCACTGCGGCTGATGACCTCTTGACGTCTCCCGGCGCCTTTCATCCCCTGGTCTGCACTCATCCGGAAACCAAGCGGCGGCTGCTATACCTTGGGCGAAGGCGCAACGCCTACATTGACGGCCTGTCCCTCGCTGACTCCGAAACCTTGCTCGACCAGTTGTGGCCCTATGCGACTCGTGAGGAACTCGCGTGGCACAACGAATGGCGTGTAGGCGACCTCGTCCTCTGGGACAACCGGTGCACCATGCACCGGCGTGATTCCTTTCACGCGGGCTCGCGGCGGATCTTGCACCGCACCCAGATCAAGGGCGAAACACGCCCGAGCACTTGAGTGTTCCTCGCGGCGGACATCAATGAACGTAAACCTAAAAGTATCAATTCGATTGTAGTACGCGATTGACCGTGTGGACGAGTTCTTGCGGGGCTGAGGATTTCGAGACGAAGGCATCTGCACCAACCAACCGGGCTGTGGCGGGTATATCATGGACGCTGAAGAATATGATTTTGACCGAGGGTGCCATTACCCGCAATTTCGCCGCAGTTTCAAATCCGTTCATTCCCGGCATACTCAGGTCCAGAATTACTACGTGGGGAGATAGTTCCGGAACCATGCGAATCGCCTCCATACCGTTTTTGGCTTCGCCGCATACCTCGAATGAACCGGAATTGGAAAGCAGCATTCGCACACCCATACGCGCGACTTCATGGTCGTCGACAATCAGAATACGGGCCGGCATACTCCCCCTTGATTTCCCAACGTGCGTGCGCCGAATCACAACATATGCCACAAGAGCGCATAAACTGGTATACAGTGAATTCCGTATCGCAATTTTAGACACAGGCGAATGTTTTCTCGAACGATTGCGTGTTCATCTGGCACTGAAATGTAATCTGCCCTCCGCGGAGTGCTCCGGAACAGTGGCTTGGCCCCAGAGCACTCAGCGGCGGTTAGGTTAGCCTCGGAGGACTCGAAATTACAATTCGCGCGCGCTCGGGTCAATACAGCAATCACTGTAGAAACGCAGGACCTCGATACGTAAAGTTCTGCTCCGGAACACATGGAAAAGGCCCAATCAGGACCGAAAAATTGGGTTCACGGAAACTGATTGCAGCTAAATTCCAAAAACAATTCACGCATGTCAGGAGCGAATTAGGACTGCTCCCCACAGTGCCGCTAAACAAGTCGAGCCTTCCACATTCAGTAGGTCTTGAGTTTAAAAGCGAACAGGAGGGGTTACTTTTCTTTCGGCGCACGATTGAATGCCTTCTTGCCCTTGCTCCCAAGGAATTTGCGATTTTTGGGACGCGGAAATTCCGGGCGGCGCCGTGCCCCACCGGCCCCGGTTGGGTGTGGCCATTGGGCGGCCTTGAATGTGCTAGCGAGGCAGAGCATCCATTCGAATTCGAGGTCGTCCCTGATCTTGTTGGATTTGAGCTGAGATGGCACGAGCACCCCTCCAGCCCTCTGAGGGGACGCTCAGACATGGTTGGATGATATAACCCCCACGTTAGAGAGTCAATCCGCAATTGGATCGGCAACCTCACAACTCCTGGCGGTTTTCACGCACGGCCCCTTCCAGTTCCTCCCGCCAAAGGAAATTTTCTCAGTTTGCCGGATCATTTGACGAAAAATGACCCCGGGTTTGTCAGGGGTGAAAACCCGGGGCCGGGGGTGTGACAGAAGGACAGATCAGATAGCTAATTTCTAGTGCAAACGGCCAGCCAAACATACGTGGAAATATGTTCTTCGGTATCAAGGGAAAGGCCTTTCAGCGTGTCCTACATTGTGCAATTCATTTCCCAAGCAGTGCATGGATTTGGCGACGGGCGCCCCTCGAAAGGTGTGAAGGGCACCCCGCGGATTCACCCATCGCAACAAAGGCTGTGTCACTCTCCGTCCGTGCGCCGTCTTCGTCTCCCGCCTGCGGCCAGACTTGCCCTTTCACAAGATCGGAAGCACGCGACAGATTCATGCGGGACTCGGCGGGGAAAGGCTGTCCAGCTTCTTGCATTTGAGCGCCCTGGGGCACAACTGGGTGGGTCAATTCCGCTTCATTAAAGCCAGGATAAAAATTGAGGGAAATTAGGGTGAGCGTCGGGGTTTGAACCCGCGACCCTCGCCGCCTCAGGCAGATGCACAACCAACTGAACTACACTCAATGTGCATTGAGTTCCAAAGCAAACAGAACGGATTACGATGCATTCCGCGCAAGACTGAGTACGTTCTTCCACTCTCTCTCAAAGAACTGTCGATTTTTGGTACGCGGAAATCTCAGGGGCCGCTTTGCTTCAAAGGCCTTATTTAGGTGTTGACGTTGAGAGGCCTGGAGCATGCTTGCGAGACAGAGCAGCCATTCGAATTCCAGGTCGATCTCAATCATGTTCGATTTGGGCTGGGATGGCACGCGAATCTCCTTTTACCCCCTCAGAGGCCGTTTAGATATCGCGGAGGTTATAAACCCCACGTTAAATCGTCTATACATTAGAATACCTTAAAATCTCGCATTCCTTCTCGTAACGGTCTCCGCGTACGGCTCCTTGGACTGATTGAGGCCGGGGGAATTTTCTCCTTTCACGAAAACAGTTAACAAATATGACCCCGGGTTTGTCAGGGGTGAAAACCCGGGGTCGGGGGTACCACAGTAGGACAGAACAGATAGCCGTGTGCTGGTGCAAACAGCCAGCCAAACACCTTGGAAATATGTTCTTCGGTTTCTACGAGAAGGCCCTTCGGCGGGTCCCACATGTGCAAATCATTTCCCATGCAGTGCACGTAATTGGCGCAGTTTGCCCTGTTCTTGCGAACCAGGGGAAGGCCACTTGTTTTTCATAATTGGTTGGGGTGAGCGACGGGGTTTGAACCCGCGACCCTCGGTGCCACAGACCGATGCTCTACCAGCTGAGCTACGCTCACCACCGCGGAAGTACGACCAGTTTAGGCTACATTCCACCTCTAGTAAAGAGGGTCGGCGAAGAGTGGGCGGCCATGGCAGTCCGATACAGGATTATCCCGATGGGAATTACAGGATCGCACGAATGGATTATTTTTCATCGATCTTGATAGATTCCTCATTTGGAGAGTGGCGCGCCCGATTATGACTTGGTGCGCGCGCCTGACCGGCGCATTCACTCCCGACCCGAAACACTAGGCGCACTGGATTGAATCGTGTCCATCGACTTGAGGAACAACCGTTTTGGGAAGCGATCGATTGTTTTGGAACGAAGTCGAGGTCGGCCGTGTGCATGCTCGAACTAGAAGAGAAAGAAACATGGGAGATCGCCGGGAAGTCTCAATTGTCGCGTTCGGGGGTAAGGAGCCGATTGCAGCGAGCCTTACGGAAGCTCCGTGCAATGCTCGCTGACAAGCTCGGGGGCTCCATGCCGCTTAATGCAAGGGAATACGAATCGCAAGATTGAATGAGGCACTCGGACCTATTCCGCATCTCGGACAAAAGCCGTGACGCCATTATGAAGAATCTACGAATCTTGATCGCAGATGATCACGACTTGATGCGCCGTGGAGTCAAGGCGCTTATCGAATCGCATCCCGGTTGGGAAATCTGTGACGAGGCTCACACCGGACGTGAAGCCGTGGCCAAAGCGGAGCAGACAAAACCCGACGTCGTGATTCTCGACATTACCATGCCGGAGCTGAATGGGCTGGAAGCCGCGAAAAGCATACAAAGGGTGTCGCCCGGCACGGAGATCCTGATTCTATCGGTACATAACTCGGACCAGTTAATTCGAGAAATTCTTGCGGCTGGAGTACGCGGATACCTAATGAAGTCTGACTCCGATCGCGACCTCCTCCACGCGGTGGAACAACTGGCGAACCACATGCCATTCTTCACATCCAAGGCGGCAGAGATGATGCTGGCGCGTTTCAACCACTCAGGATCTCGTCCCGATGTGGGGGAAATGATTCGCGATCGGCTGACAGCCAGAGAACGTGAAATCGTGCAATTGCTTTCGGAAGGCAGAAGCAGCAAAGACGTGGCATCCGTTCTCGGCATCAGCATCAAAACCGCCGAAACGCATCGCGCCAACATCATGCGGAAGTTAGAAATCCACTCCCTAAGCGAACTCGTGCGGTATGCAGTTCGAAACCAAATCATCGAAGCATGAACGGGTGGGGGCGTCACGGCGACGCGCCTTACCAAATACATTGATTCCACGGTGAATTTGTCAATTTTTTGATGTATCCCACGCATTCCCCGCCAGAGGCGAGCGAACTCGCCGTAACCCCAGTCTCGAGTCCTCGAGCCCGCCCAACTCCGACCGACTCAAGACAAAGGAGTTAGTGTCGTCCGGACAGCCCTGACATGTTCCGTGCCTAGGAGGTTCCTACCTGCCAGTGGGGGTCAAATCTGAGGTAAGAAGTGTATTCCTTTCCCTTCCCATCTCTGGTTTCCTAGGCTGGAAGCCCACTATTGTTGGCCCAAAGCCAGTTTGCGAAGACAATAACAGTTGGCTGCTGGATTCGAGAGATGGACAAAGTGCCCGTACACACCCGTTTTCTGGTGGCTGACGACCATCCTTCCTTTCGCCATTTGCTTCGCGTTTTTCTGGAGCTCCATCCGAACTGGGAGGTATGTGGGGAAGCTTCTGACGGATTTGAGGCAATAGTGAGAACCGCCGAACTTCATCCCGATATTGTTCTCATGGATCTGGATATGCCGAAGTTAAATGGCATCGAAGCTACACGCAAGATTCACGCGCTTTCACCCTCGACACGAATTCTTATCCTCACATTTCATGAATTCGCCTCGTTGCCGCGGATGGCACAAGACTCGGGAGCGCAGGGATTTGTTCTGAAGTCTGAACCCTTTGACGTGCTTACCAAGGCGATCGAGACCTTGGGCAACTCGGAAGGATTTTTCGTTTCGCCTTCACACGAGTAGCACATTGCTCAGCCAAAGCCATAGGCTCCTGCCGTCCGATCCGGGTTGAAGTGCCTTAAACTCTGCGACTTCGTTCGAAAATGCGCTCAAGACAGACGCGAACTAGATGGTGCGACACGATTGTTCGGTTTGGCTGAAGATCTGGTCCGCCAGAATTGTTCGATCTCCTCGAGCGTGCGCCCTTTCGTTTCAGGCACGAAATAATAGGAGAATATCCAGGCTGCGGCAGCGGACAGTCCATACAGCCAGAACGTCCAGCTCGGCCCTAGCCGCTCCACCAGAGTCAAGAACGTCAGCGTGATCAGGAGGTTCGACCCCCAATTGAATGTCGCAGCAAGACCTTCGGCGGAATTACGAATCTTCAATGGGTAAATTTCAGATATCAATAGCCAGAATATGGGGCCCAGACTGATGGCGAACGAGGCAACATACGCCATCATGCCGAGCACAGCAAGCCAGGCGAGGGCGCCCGAGTGGTTGGACATGCGAAACACGAGCCCCAGAAGGCCCAACGTGACAACCATCCCGGCAATGCCGGCGAGCAGCAAAGGTTTGCGCCCCTTACGATCGATTAACCGCATGGAGACGATCGTCATAAGCACGTTCACGAGGCCGATTCCCGCGGTCGCAAGGATTGCACCGGAGGCGGAGGAAATTCCCGCGGACTGGATAATGACTGGCGCGTAGTAAATGACGGTGTTGATGCCCGTGATTTGTTGAAAGATCGCCAGGCCGATGCCTATGACCAAGGAGGACCGAAGCGACGGTGCAAGCAAATCCGAAAGGCGCCCACTCTCCTCGGCCTGCGCCAAGCTTCGCTCAATTTCCAGCAGTTCCTCATCGATGTCCGGCGTCCCTCGAATACGCGCAAGCATCGCCTGAGCGGTCTCCCGGCGCCCGCGCCGAAGCAGCCAGCGCGGGCTCTCCGGCAAGAAAATCATTCCAGAACCAAAGATCGCGGCCGGGACCACCGCCAATCCGAACATCCAGCGCCAGCCCTGGACTTGTGCAAACGCGTAATCCACAAGATAGGCCAGTAGGATGCCAACCGTGATGGCGAGTTGGAATAGAGAGACCTGCCAGCCTCGTGCGTCAGCGGGTGCAACCTCGGAGATGTATACAGGGACCGTGCTGGAGGACAAGCCGATTCCGATGCCGACGATGATCCGCCCCGCAACGAGCATCTGGGCCGATTGGGCAGCCGCGCACAGGATTGCTCCCGCTGCGAAGATGATTGCCGTTGTGATCAGCAGCTTGCGCCTGCCAAATAGATCCGCCAGCCGCCCGCCCGTGAGCGCCCCAACAGCCGCACCCGCCAGCACGCCGCTGACGATCACCTCCAAAGCGAACGTCGACAACGTAAAGTCATTTCGGAAGAACAGCTCGGCGCCGGAAATTACGCCGGTGTCGTACCCAAAGAGCAGGCCTCCTAGAGCGGCGAAAGCGGCAGCGAGGTAGACGAAGAGGCGGCCGGATACCTTCGGAGGAGTAACGCTGGTCTGCGATTTTGCTTCTGTGCTCATAGCTTCGACCTTCCCCTCAGACAGGGTCCCGGTGCGTCGAGCCCTACTTTGGATTCTGAATGGTTTTTCAATCAGGCGCTATCGATTCACGTTTCACCCTCGTTTATGGGTCTTGCATTCGGGTTCCACAAGCCATCTCATAAATAGGCTTTGTGGGTCGCGGCCCCGGCGGAGCCGGGATCTTCGACTCCAGCCGCGACATCAAACCCCCATTAAAAACTGGGCTTTAGAGTCTGTGTGGCAACTCCGCGCCGGCCCCATGTAGCGCTCACCTTTAGGTGAGCATGTGCTTGAATCTACAGTGCCCGTCTGAAGGCGGGCTCTACAAAAGCGCTCAAAAACCGCGTTGCCACACAGACTCTTTAGCCCATGAAGCGTGAACCACACTAAGCCCGCGCGGATTCATGAGACAAGTTCTAGTTTCCGTCTAAAAGGGCAAGCGCCCCAGGCGACTCGTGCAACAGCTCCAGAAACACGGCGTTAGTCCAGCCGAATCCGGTTACATTTTGCGCATATCCCGCCACGACGCTTGTTTCCGAAGATCGCGTCAACACATCGTATTTTTCCCGAATGTTGTGCTCGCGTTTGAAATTCTCAAGGATGGTCGAAAGAAACTTGCCCGCGATTCGATCGGCTTCGACGCCAAATTCGTAGCGCCGCAAACCTTCCACGGTCAGGAGCTGGATCGGAGCCCACCCGTAAGGGAAATCCCACTGTGCCTGACTCTCGGTTCGGCTCATGGCCAGCCCTCCCGGCTGCTCAAATAAATGAAGATTTTTGACGATGGCCCGAGCCTGCACTCTTGAGGCAAGGCCGGCCCAGAGAGGATAAAACGTCGTGGCATACTCGTAAGTGGATCGTTTGCGGGTAACGAAGTTGTAGTCGAAGAAAAGGCCTCGATTTCCATCCCAAAGGTATTTCACCATGCGCCGTTGTCTTTCTGCCGCTTTCGCTCTCCAGTTCCTGGCTTGCTCCGGATGACCCAGGAGAATGCTCATCCTTTCGAAATCCTTCTCAGTTTTATACAGCAAGCTATTCAGACAAACCGGGGCATAGTGATGGGTTTCAGCGCCGAAGGGCCCAAACCGAAACGTCACGTCGAAACCAGACTCGCGCATGCTTCTATCGCCCTTATAAAAGTCAGCAGTCAAGGCCATCCGATCCGCAGGGGCGCAGTCGGCCTTCCCCGTGCCTGCCGATTCAGGATCGCAGACAAATACAGGAAAGCGCGGGCCGGGGGCAGCGGCGGCGGAGCGTTCATCCGCATTGCGGACCAGATAGGACTCGTGCGAGCCGCCGTGAATCAAGAAAAAGTAAGCGACCCCGCGGTAATAGTGGCTAGGATCGCCCATGATTTCCGGGACCGGGCCTTCTCCACGATCGAAATAACGCGAGAGGCCGGTGTCGCCCGCCAGATGCGGCTGCCGGTTCCACTGCTCGTAGTCGCGGACGGCAAATTGGTACGCCTTTTCCAGCCACGGAAGATTTTGTTTTCCCCCAGCTTTTTCTGCTTCATAAACAGCCATGATCATGGAGCTGAGAAAAGGGGGCTGAGAGCGGGTCAAGTAATAGGTTCGATTGGCATTCAGGATCCCGCCGTAGTGATTGATCTCGAAAAAGAAATTCTCCACCATTCCTTTAGCCAGCTCCGTGCGATGATTGCGAAGCAAGCCCCGAATGATGAAATAGCTGTCCCACCCGTACATCTCGTTGAATTGACCTCCCGGCACGACGTACGGATTCTCGAGATACAGAAGGCCGCCGGTGCGGATCTTGCTCAAGTCAATTTCACTGGCCCCGGTGATTCTCGCGGGAAGATGTTCCACGCGTATCCGGCAGTGATCCTGCAATTCGGTTATCGAGGGTGGGTTCGCCATTTCGGCGGGAAGATACAACACCGGTTCCCCGTCTGTCTTGCTATCCCCCAGGCTCTCACACCGATTCATCGTGCGCGTCAAAGTATCCCAGCCGTCGGAAATATACTGCAGGATATCGTTCAGATCGCCAGGGGCGGTCGCGCCCGGAGAGATCGGAGACCCTGGCTGACGGCCATACGCAACGATTGGATGGTTTGACATAAGCAGGGTCCCCTGAGCCAGCAATGAGAGGAATATCTGAAGGCATCTTGCCGGGTGGAACATATTCAGCCTCACTTCAACGGAAGCGATCGCCTCATTTTGATTCTCGAAACCGGTATTCGCTCTTGAGATCGCACCGGTAGATCTTCGCTTGATTCTTGTCAACGCTGACATTGCATTCGGCCCAGCTCAATACGGGTTTCGGCCCGAGCGGAAATATGATGTTCTCGCCGTTTACTTCAGCTTGGATGCTCGGCCCGTCCGCGGATGGCGGCAAAGTAAAATTCAGCGACGTGCCTAGTATGACGGGATAAGCCATGCGGACGGTGTTGTTGATCTGGGGGTGAAAAACTTCTGCTTGCAGCAAGAATGTGGTGGTATCGGACCAATTGCGGACAGAGACATTGATGTGGCGCCCTCCTCGCGAAAAGCCGTCGTCGTCAATTCTCGTAAAGGGGCAGGGTCCGGCGATGCATGAAACCCTGGCGTTGCGAAACACACTTCCTTCTTCGGCATCGAGAGACTCGGAGGTGATAGACGCCTTCCACTTGCCGTCGGGTGAACACGGGGGGCTGTTTTTACAAGGCACGTTGCCAATGTTCGGGATTTGAAAAGTTTTTGCCCCCGTTCCTATATTTTCCTGGTCAGTCGTCACTGTCGAATATCTTATGAGGACGTTGGAGATTGGAGTGATGGGACGATCGGTTGGAACGCCGGCATCTTTGTGAATTGGGGCAAGGTGAACGATGGACAGTCTGTCTCCCACCAGTTCCGTAAGGTCCAGCGGCTGGTAATCCGGATGCCGGAACATGAGCGTAACGGATTGGTTTCGACCGACTCCGCGGCGCAGGGGAATCGTGAAAAAGCCCGTGAAGTTGGATTTCGCATTGCTTGTGGCGAGGCCACCGGCCACGCTGATCTCTACGTCAGTGATCGGCGATTCCTTCATCGGATCGCCATCCTGCTTGACGACCGCGCCTCTTAACGATATGGGTTGCCTCTTTTTGTAATGAGACACGGCGACCGCCAAGGATGCGGCCAGGATTCCCGCGAGACCTACGACAACTGCTGCCAGCCGGACAGCCTCCCTTCTGTCAAGCATCAGATCACCCCGATACTTTGATGCGTAAAGGGAACGGGATGCCGCAAATGCGGATGCGCGCGGATGGGAAAACCTACTTGGCCTTCTGACCCGAACTGTTTCTTTCGGCGATCGAGGTGCTGATGCATTTCTTACCCTAAGGCTTCAATTGTACAGGAGAATGCATATAATTGGTTCCATGCACGGCGAGAGTCGCAGCCACGTTTGTTTGTCCCGCCGGGAATTATTGAAGCGAATCGCCGGCACGACCGCCTGTATTCCTTTAGCAACGTTGAACCCTCTATTTTTCGCGCCTGTCTTGGGAGAACAGACATTTGTCGGTCCCAAGCTCTTTTCCGATAGTGATGACGCTCTCCTGGAGGCGCTGGAAGCTCTGAATTTTCTCTATTTTTGGGAGCAGGCCAATCCGGATACTGGAATTGTCAGAGACCGATGCAACGTCCGGTCTCTCGATAAGAGCGATTTGGGAAGTATTGCGGCCACGGGTTTTGCCAGCATCAACACAGGCGAAAGATTGTGGGATTCGGAAGTCTCATCCATCGACATGGCCATCCTGCTCTGCGGAGTTCTCACATGCCGGCAGTATTTCCAGCATTCCGAAATCAGCTCGCTGGCATCCGAGATATTCAACCGTGTGGATTGGAACTGGCTGTCGGAGGATACTTCGATTCTGCCGCACGGATGGAGGCCGGAAAGCGGGTTCTTGCAAAATCGCTGGGACAACTATAACGAAATGATGATGATGTATCTGCTGGGACTAGGTTCCCTGTCTCACCCGCTGCCCGCGGAGAGTTGGAACGCCTGGAAGCGAACCACATTCGAATACGATGGCATCCGTTATATCGGTTCCTTTGCGCCCCTGTTTGTACACCAGTATTCACAGGCCTGGTTTGACTTCCGCGGAAAGCGCGATAAATATACGGACTATTTCCGGAACTCGGCCATTGCCACGGACGTGCATCGCCGCTTCTGTGTCGATCTGGCAAAGCAATTCCCCGACTACAGTGACGACTTGTGGGGAGTCACGGCTTCGGATTCCGCCAAAGGTTACGCCGTGTGGGGCGGTCCGCCTTCGACAGGACCGATTGATGGAACAGTTGTTCCCTGCGCTGCGGCCGGCTCGCTGCCGTTCTTGCCGGAGGCCGCGATGCGCGTGCTTCGCACGATTAAAGATCGCTACGGAAACGGCGCCTGGTGCCGCTATGGATTCGTCGATGCGTTCAACCCCTTGACGAGTTGGTACGATCACGACGTGATCGGAATCGACACCGGAATCACGATGGTGATGGTCGAAAACGCTCGTTCCGGCTTCGTATGGGATACCTTCATGAAAAACCCGGAAGCACAGCGGGGAATGGAGCGCGCGGGATTCAAAGCTCTCCCGGCCCCAGGAACGCAGGAAAGCAGCCATGCCTCTTCTCCCGCAACGCCCGGCAAATTGGCTCGGACGACCGGTCAATGAAATTCAATCAAGGCCAGCCCTTGCGGCGGGAGCACCACCGTAACCTGGCCCTGGTGAACGTCTAATGTTTCTGGCTGAGGGAGAATTGCCGCGCGGCGAAGCTCTTGGATTTGAGCCCGGGTTGGATTGATAGGCCTACCCATCGCCGCGTATGCGCTAAGCACAGAGCCGTGGGTCGAATCGAGACGAGTCATCACGGCGCTATGATTTCCCGTTAACCCCTTCACGATGACTTTGACTCGTTTTGCTTCACCCGCTTGCTCCGGCAAGAATTGATTCCATAGAGCCATCGCCACGGCGCCGTCGCTGCGCTTCGTCGCCAGAGCGGAATTCGAATTAACCGTAATTCTCCGATCCCCGAGCCGGTGCAATAATTTGAACGCGTTGAAAGATGGCTTTGCCAGGCCATATTCCGCTATCAGCCCGTACCCCCCATAAAAAGGCTGCGTGACGACTCCCTGTTCTTCGAACACGTCTGAAAACGTCCAATAGGACAGCATGGCGACAAGGCCATCGCATTGCCGAATCGTGTCGGCAAGCCACGGGCCCATGAAAATCGAATCTGTGACGTCGGTCTCATTCTTATAGCTCGCGTTGTATTCGCTCCAGATAATCGGCAAATTGCGCCGCGCGGAGGCCTCTACCTGGTCGTGAACTTTCCGGGCCGCACGGCAGACCATTTCCGTGCGTGGAATCGGTTCGTGCGTGCCAAAGACATCCTCGCTCGAATCGTTTCCATAGGCATGGGTGGAAACAAAATCCACCGGAACGTCATTTTCCACCGTATGTTGAATGAAGCGATCGACCCAGGCGGCCTGCGCCGTCGCCGGCCCGCCGACGCGGAGACGTTGATTGACTCGCTTCAGCGTTCTCGCGGTTGCATCATAGAGTTGATAATACGTTTCTTCCTTGGGATCGCCTGCCCAGAAATCAATGTTGGGTTCATTCCAGACTTCGAAATACCATTGGGAGACTTCATCGATGCCGTAGCGGTCCACAAGATGCCGCGCGAAATGCGAGATCAGGTCGTCCCACTTGTTCCAATCCTTCGGAGGCGAAACGATCGGCTTGTACCAGAACGAATGAACGACGGGTTGCGCGGCGAGCTTCCGCGGCATGAAGCTCAGCTCTACGAAGGGACGGACATGATTTTCCAGGAGTCCATCATAGATCTGATCGACGTAAGAGAAATTATAGATGGGCTTTCCGGCGGCATCTTCATCGTACAGCCCGGTCTCGTCATGGAAAATCGCGTGAAACCGGACGTATTCAAATCCGGTCGCCTTCTGGACCTCGCGGAGGTCCCGGCGATAGCTATCTCGCAGAGACAGAATCGCTCGCCCTGATCCAAACATGCGCTCCCAGTAGTGGGGAAACGGATGGGTCGGCGCATGCATGTCCACCTCGATCGTTTCCGTTCGAGTCTGTGCTCCGGATGGGCACGCTTCGAAGATCAGAAAGATAGAGAGCGTCCATGACAGAAGGAAGACGGCGTTTTTCCGAGTGCTCTCGTTCAAGGGCTTGCGCTCCTGGGCGGGGAAGGGGCCGACTCAAGAGTCTGCCTGAGAATCCGGGCCATGTAGCTCTCACCTTTAGGTGAGCAGGTGCTTGAATCTGCAGCGCCCGCCTAAAGGCTGGCTCTACAAGAGCGCCCGAAATCCGGGTGGCAAACGGACTCTTAAGGGCCTAACTTCAGGGAAGCGTTGTCACCTTAGAGTCTCTTCGGACCTCCGTTGTCCGTTTGGACTATTTCGACGGACCGCACTCGGGCATAAAAAAATTCCGGCCAAGAGCCAAGCCTCATCGGTAGTGTGCCGCCTGCAGTTCGAACATTTCGGCATAGCATCCGCCACTCCTGAGAAGCTGATAGTGCGGTCCCTGCTCGGCAATCGTCCCGTTTTTCAGCACGAGGATGCGATCGGCCATGCGGACCGTGGAAAAGCGGTGCGAAATTAACACGGACATTTTCCCCGCGGTTAGTTCGGCGAAGCGCTCAAAGACTTCGTGCTCTGACCGCGCATCCAGCGCCGCCGTCGGCTCGTCCAGAATCAGCAACTGCGCATCGCGCAAATACGCGCGCGCCAGGGCCATCTTTTGCCACTCGCCGCCGGAAAGATCGACTCCACCCGAGAAACGGCAACCGAGCATTTGCTCGTAGCGCTTCGGAAGCTTGTGGACAACCTCTTCGGCGAGGCTCTTGAGGGCTGCGGCGCGGATGCGGAATGGATTGTTTCGCTCTTCGATTCGCCCCATGGCGATGTTTTCCGACGCGGTCATCTCGTAGCGCATGAAATCCTGGAATATGACGGCGATTTCACTCCAAAGATCTTCGACGTCGTATTCGCGGAGGTCGACGCCGTCAAGGAGTATGTGACCGGACGCAACGTCATACAATCGCGTGAGAAGCTTGACGATGGTGGTTTTCCCCTGACCATTTCCTCCTACCAGGGCTATCCTTTCGCCGGGCTCCAGGCGAAAATTGACGTTCTCCAGGACGAGCTTGGACCTTCCGGGATAGCCGAAGGAAACATTTTTGAATTCGAATCCCTGGCGGATCGGGCGGGGACCCGGCAAGCAGTCGGGCTTTGAATAAATCTTCGGCCGAACGGAGAAGAATTCGATCAAGTCCGTCAGGAACAGCCCGTGATCGGCGATATGGGAGAAGGTGGAAAAGAAGGCCTGAATATTGGCGCTGGCTCCGGCGATGGCGCCTGCCAGAAAAGTCAAAGTTCCCAGCGTGAGCGCTCCATTAACTGTTTGATAAATTCCATACGCATAGGTTCCATAGTATCCGGCCGTTCCGAGAAGGGACAAAAGAGATCCGACAAACAGCTTGCGCCGCGCCAATACTACGTTCTGATAATGTAGTTCATCGGAAAGGGCCGCATAGCGCCCCACAAAGAACCCTCCCAACCCGAAAAGTTTCTGCTCCTTCGCGCTCTCCTTGCTCGCGCCTAGAATTCGCAAATAATCCAGCTCCCGCCGCGCTGGAGTCTGCTGCACGCTAAGCGAATACCCCAGGAAGGCGAAGTGGGTTTCACCGAGAAACGCCGGCACGACGCACGTTATAAGCGCAAGCAGTATCCACGGGGAGATCATATAAATGCCCGCGGCCAGCGTCGCGGTCGTAATGAGTTCCTGGATCAACCGTCCGCTCGCCTGGATCATTCCAATGCGGTCCGCTCCTTGTACGCGGGCGCGTTCCAGCTTGTCGTAAAAAATGGGATCTTCGTACGAAGTCAGGTCGAGGATCGCGGCATGCCGCATGATCAGGGTGTTGACGTGGCGCGTGTATCGCTCCGCGATCACGCTGTCGCAGAAGTCGATCAGCCGGGCCATAATGATCCCCAGGCTTGCCAGCCCGAATTCAAGCGCAACCAGGAACCAGAAACCGCCCGACAGAGGTTTTTGATGCGAAGTCACTCCATAAATGGAATCTATAATTCTGCGGGTAACGCCAAGCATCGTGATCGGAATTACCGCGGCCATCAGACGGAAAAGCACGCTGGACGCGACCACTCCAGGCGCGGCATCCCACACCATCCTGAAGATGGGGGGAACGTTTTTCAGCGAACTAACGCGTTCACGCCAGCTAGGTTTAGCGGGTGGCGGTGCTTCGTTCATCAGTGTATCCATGAGAGATTCGCGCTCCTGGGGCCCTGACTTCGATGCGATATCCGGCTGATATTTGATCTCGCATATTCGAAATCTAGTTATTTGCTGCTTATCCGCGCGACGTGGAGGGGTAAGCTGGGGATCGGATCCTAATTGAAAACTCACGCCCGGTGGCTTCCTGGCCACCAGATTTTGTTCGAACAGTTCTCCCTTTTTCTGCTGCGAGCTTTGGCTCGCCAACAACAGTGGGTGAGCACGTAGAATACCACGTAAACGTGGACCCTAACGTGCTCTAAAATCGCTACTTATATTTGGGTGGCGCGGGCTGTACATACGAGCTTTTTCGCTCGATCAGCAAGTTTTTCACACTCGGCTCGTGGTTAGTGATTCGAGCAGACCGCACAAATGCGAACGGGAAGGCTGAAGTGGCTTCAAGGATTGGGCGATGAAGCAGGCCTGCTGAAAATCAAAGGCGCTCCATGAAACTTCATCAATCGTCGGAATCCTTCAGAAGACAAGAACGCGTAGAGGCACCGCTGGTCGCAAGCGGCGAGAGGCGAGCCATTACAATCTTGCACTCAGGGGAACCCAAATGGCGCGGTCGTTTCCCCCGCGCGCGACAACCAACGCCTTCTCTCGTTACTAGGCGGCCCCAGGCGCCTGCAAATCGGGGCCAATCATGGACCCCTGCTGGCGCACTGATCGCGAATGCGTTTCAATCGCCAATCGGAGCATTCTCTCCAGATCGCTCTTTCTGTAAGGGTGGCAGAGAAAGTCGAGGGCCCCAATGTTCATGGCCGCAAGATAGTCGCGGTATTCATGGGGGCAAGCGGGCGCCGATACGATAATCACCGGGATTTCCACCCGCTCCCGTCTGACGTGCCGGACCAGCTCCCGGTATGTGCCATCCTGGAGCCAGAATCCGCAGAGACAAGCGGCTATGCTCTCCTTGGAGAGCATGTTCTTCGCGGTCTCCACGCCCTTCAACCAAATCGCGTTGAGGGAAAATGCTTCAAGGAGTTCTGCCAAACCACTGCGAATCTCCGGGTCAATCGTGGCTACCAGGACATTAGGCCGTCCAGGAGCATGTTCGACGTCCATGTCGGAACTTTTCCTGAGGATACTTTCGACTCTCTGTTTCAATGCCACAGCGGGGTTCATTGGTCGATCCTTCCTTCGCGTAGACAAAAAGCGGGAACTCGGCTGGGGCTGGATTTCGCGGACCGCCGGATTTTCCAAATACGGCCGGCATGTTGGGTGGGTAACCTATTCCGCAAGGCGATTATCCTCAAGAACGAATTCCAGCGCAATACGGTCAATACGTTAGTGAGATCGTGAAATCACTGTAGATTGGACCTCGTGAGGTTTGTGGTGGTCATTGCGCTTGTATCCGGCGTTGTCTCCGGGAATTGCGTGTGAACCCACAACGCAGCGGAGGGAACCATGTTGCGTTAAATGCCTGCTATTTGTCGTGCAATCGGGCGGGGATGACTCCGCGGTCTCAAAGAACAGATACTCGAAGCCATCTCATAAATAGGCCTTGTGGGTCGCGGCTTCAGAGGCTGCGGAAAAAATCGCTGTTCTAAATTCTCGGCTCTCCGCAGTGCTCTTTTTTCGGGCCTGGCCGCTATTTTCTGACCGTTTCGCTCTTCCTTCCGC
>WNEY01002249.1_pt1 | contig 16639 bp, 19 predicted proteins | sample 5400531 | NCBI WGS metagenome assembly WNEY01 (sample SAMN13153338, study PRJNA577476) | soil metagenome | isolation source: 200 cm saprolite under Douglas fir tree site 1 | place: USA:California | collected 2015-04-18
CCGATAGAAGTCTGGCGGCGTTAGCACATAGCGCAATGTCGCCGATCTTCGCCTTTTGGTAGGCTACGCCGATGCGATAGAAGGGGTCGCCGACAGCGATGTAGTGCCACTTGTCCCGCCAGCCGCCGAGCTTGCAGAAAAACACCTCGCCTGTCTCGATTGCGGTGCGAGCGCTGATCCCTTCGCCGTTGCGCCAATCCGTCATTGCCTGGCGCAGCGCTAATCCACAGCGAGCGGCCTGCTCGGTCGCGACGGCGGCATTGGCGTCCGACCAGACAGCGAGAATGGCATCTCCAGCAAATGCCACAATGTCGCCGCCTTGCGCCTCAATGACGTCGACCAGCACCGCAAAGCAGTCGTTGATGAAATAGGTGAGGCTCTCTGCCCCATCACCTGCGGCGCGATCGGTCTTGGCGGTAAAGCCGGCAATATCGATAAGCAACACAGCCGCCGTACGAGATTCCGCTGGATCATCGATCGAAATGTTTCGCGATTGCAGGCGAGCGTGCACCCACCTCGGAATATGGGCGGCCTGTTCCCTTGCAGTGGCTTGAGCGGACATATCGCACCCCGGCTCGCACAACAGGATGGAACCCTTTCCTGAGGAGAAAATCAATAAACTCCGGAACCGCAGGCCGCCTCTGTTTGCCTTGGGTTACGCCATGCAAGGTCGAAGGGGGCGTCCGCTTAGGGCTACACGCGGAAAGTATTGGCTTGATCAGATGACTTCTGCTTCTCGTCAGATGGCGGAAGTTCGTTGGGATCAGGATTTGCCCCCTGCCGTTCAACGGATGTCGATGGACCGCACCAGTTTCGCACCAGAAACGGCTTGATCGAAACGCAACAAACGTGATCGAAATCAAACAAGACCGCAGTAAAATCAACGAAACCGATCGATATCCTCCCGCTCATAACGGTCTGGTTGCAGGTTCGAGTCCTGCCGGGCCCACCACATTGATGATCCGCCGGCGTTCGTGCTCATCCGCCATCGTTCACCGAAGGCTACAAAACTCCATATTTTGTGAGGATATATTGCTGCCGTGGCGTTCGCCGACGTTCGTCCACCGTTTGCTGACATCCCAGGATTTTGTTGGTATATTTGTTGGTAGGTCATCGAAGCCAGAATCGAGATACCAACATGCCGCTCACGGATACAAAGTGCCGGAATGCGAAGGGGCAAATCAAGCCGCGCAAGCTCTCCGATGGCGGTGGCTTGCAGCTGCTGATCACTCCGGATGGAGCCAAGTACTGGCGCTTGGCCTATCGGTGGCACGGCAAGCAACGCACGCTTGCGCTCGGCGTCTATCCGGCTGTCGGGCTTATCGAGGCGCGCGCGTCGCGCGACGATGCCAAGCGCAGCATTGCCGCCAACATCGATCCCTCCGTCGTGAAACGTGAGCGTAAACGGGCCGCGAAGATTGCAACTGGCAACACCTTCGAAGCGGTCGCGCGCGAATGGCACGAGAACTGGAAGGATGCCCGTAGCCCCTATTACGCCGCGCAGATCCTCCGGCGTCTGGAGGCGGATGCCTTCCCAGCGATCGGTCGGCGTCCGATCGCCGCACTCGAACCGCCGGAACTACTGGACATGCTGCGCAAGGTCGAGAAGCGCGGGGTAAACGAAACAGCGCGACGGCTGAAGCAACTCGTCGGCCAGATATTTCGCTTCGCTATCGTGACCGGCCGAGCGAAGCGGGACCCCTCCGTTGATCTCAAGGACGCTTTACGAGCCACCGGAGAACCGCAGCGTCACAGAGCGATGCCGCTTTCAGAGCTGCCAACGTTCTTGCAGAAGTTGGAGAGTTACAGCGGCGAGCAGCAGACCAAACTTGCATTGAAGCTGGTAACCCTGACGTTTCTTCGAACGACTGAATTGCGCGCCGGCAAGTGGAGCGAACTGGAGAACCTTGATGAAAATTCCGCGGTGTGGCGCATTCCGGCCGAACGCATGAAAATGCGCCTGGAGCACCTGGTGCCTCTGTCACGCCAAGCCGTCGCAGTATTGCGCGAGCTGCGCGCGCTTTCTGGCGGCAGTCCCAACATCTTCCCTTCGCCTGGAAAAGGCGACTGCATGTCCAGCAACACCATGCTCTACGCCCTCTACCGGATGGGATATCACGGCCGCGCCACGACGCACGGTTTCCGCGCCGTCGCTTCCACGATCCTGAACGAAACCAACTTGTTCAACCGAGACTGGATCGAACGCCAGCTTTCACACGTGGAACGAAACGAAGTGCGGCGTGCCTACAACGCTGCGGAGTGGATGCCTGATCGTCGAAGAATGATGCAGTGGTGGGCAGACCATATTACTGCGTTGGCTCTCGAAGGCGATAAAATCATTCCGTTGTCGCGCGCGAGCTAACTAAATGAATTGCGCCAAGCGATCGTGTTCCGCTCAGGCGGCTTGTGCGCTTCCGTGCGCTTGGCCTTTACCTGGACTGATCTCTGTCGAGGGCATCATGATCGGGCGGATCATGTTGCTCATGGGTCCTGACCTGCCACCGAACTTTCATCCAGCGGCGATTTGAGTCTCGGCGGATTCTACGCAATCAGGCGCGGGTGGAGCGACGTGCGATCGGCGGAGCTGTTCGGGGTTGCGCAGCCGGTCGCACGTTGCGGTGAGGTTGGCGGCATAAGCTGCCGGGGTGAGATAGCCGAGCGCCGAATGCGGCGCTGCCCGTTGTAGCTCCGCTGCAGCGACTTTCGCTTGGTGGTGTGCGCAGTCATGTGCGAACTGGTCTCTAGCCTGAGAGCAGGGATTTTTTCAAAATCACATCACATAACAGGCTTTTGGCGGGCTGATGACGGTAGGCCGCCGGAAATTAGCTTGTATTCTCCGTTAGTTGCGCCGGTATCCAGCCACTTTCCTGTTATTCTGCAAAACAGGCGTTTGAAGCGTGAAAACAGGCGCTGCGAAGCGCAAGATCAGACATTTGAAAACTATGAGCACGTGACATGCGGAGAGAATCACTGCAAAGCCTGAGAGCTGGCGTGATTGCCAGACCCGCGTTGACCTGACCTGCCTTGATCTGACCTGACCTGACCCCGCGCTGTCCTGACTGGCCCCGCCCTGTCCTGACCTGAGCTTCTTTGCATTTTCGAGCTGACGCGGCGCCAACCGGCGCCGGTCGATCGTTTTGGCGGGGTCCAAACATGAACAAAATATCTTCAGTAGAATCGTCGCGGCTGGTCGTCACCTACCGGCCAGTGGCCGATCTCATTCCCGATCCGCGCAATGCGCGAACTCACCCGAAGCGCCAGATCGATCAGCTTCGAGCATCCATTAAGGCGTTCGGCTTTACCAATCCAATCCTGGCCGATCCCGAAGGCAAGATCATCGCGGGTCATGGCCGGCTTCAAGCCGCCCGGTTGATGGGCCTTGCCGAGCTGCCGGTCATTACCCTCTCCGGCCTCTCGGAGAGCCAGAAGCGGACGCTGCGGATTGCCGACAACAAGATTGCGCTCAATGCCGGCTGGGACTTGGAAATCCTCAAGTTAGAGCTCGGCGAACTCGGGTCAATCGACGTCGATATCGATCTCACTCTGACCGGCTTCTCAACCGGCGAAATCGATGTCGTCCTGGCTTCGGCCGACGATCCGGATGACGAGGTCATCCCCGCTGCTCCGCTAACACCACGAACGAAGTTGGGCGATATCTGGATTCTCGGCGATCATCGAGTGGGGTGTGGCGACGGCCGGGATGCCGAATTTTTACGACGTGTCATAGGCCACGGGGCGCGTGTCGATGCGGCTTTCCTCGACCCTCCTTACAATGTGCGGATCGGGGGCCATGCGGTATCCGCCGGAACTCATCGCGAATTCGCCATGGCCTCTGGTGAGATGAGCGAGACAGAGTTCCGTTCGTTCCTCGCCGACACCTTGGGTGCCGCGACGAATGTCTCGCGTGATGGCGCCGTCCACTTCGTGTGCATGGACTGGCGACACATGGACGACGTCTCAGCCGTCGGCCGCACGGTCTATGGCGAGCGGCTGAACCTGTGCATCTGGAACAAGTCGAATGCGGGAATGGGATCGCTCTACCGATCCAAGCATGAACTGGTCTTTGTGTACCGGGTAGGAACGGGGCCCCATCACAATATGGTCGAACTCGGCAGGCATGGCCGCAACCGAACCAATGTCTGGGACTATGCCTCCGTAAACTCCCTGCGGGGCAGCCGACGGGAGGATCTGGCCTTGCATCCGACGGTCAAGCCGACGGGACTTGTCGCCGATGCCATCCTGGATGTCACGCGACGTGGCGATCTCGTGCTCGATCTCTTCCTAGGCTCCGGAACTACGCTCATGGCAGCCGAGCGCACAGGGCGGCACTTCCGCGGGCTCGACATCGATCCGGCTTATATCGATATCGCAATCGACCGCTGGGCGGCGAGGACCGGGCTTGAGCCGCTTCTTGAGGGGCATGCCTCATGAGCAAAAAGCCCCGTGCCAAGGCAACCTCGAACCCGGGCTGGTATGGCAAAGGCCGTAGCGGCAATCTTCGGGGACGCCCGATCAATTCCCGTGCTCCGCGGCCGTCGGCATTCGAAATTATAGTCGAAAAAACCCTTATCATAACCCGACATGGCGTTGCGCGCGAGATAACGGCGGAGGAAGCGCTACATCAGAAGATCTACCAAGACGCAGTGGCGGGCAAGGGCATGGCCCAGCGCCAGGTTGTGAAGTGGATCCTGAAGCGCGACGCATGGCTGCAGAAGCATGGGCCAAAAGCATCCTTGCCGACGATCACGCGTCGCGTTTCGCCCGATCCCGATAATGCAGATGCCGCTTTACTTCTGTTGGGAATAGCGGCCGACAATCCCAGACGCGCGGAGTTTGGCAAGAACCGGGCGCAGCTCCTCCTTGAGCCCTGGGCTGTTCAGGAGGCACTGCGCCGCAGACGGGGCGGCCACCGCCTGACTGACAGCGAGCGTGGTGAAATCCGGCGCTGCACGAGACATCCAGATGGCATTCGGTGGCCACGGGGGACAGTAGAATGATATCGCGAGACGGTCCGCCGGACGATGACGAGGGCAGCAGCGGATATCGCCGGCCGCCAGGAAGGACACGTTATATGAAGGGTCAAAGCGGCAATCCCGTCGGTCGGCCTCGCGGCCGACATCGCGAAGCACCGTATGAGGCTGTCCTCGGACAGATGGTGACCATCCGTGAAGGCGGAATTGAGCGGAGCGTAACTGCGGCGGAAGCGTTCCTGCTTCAACTCACCAAACTCGGACTTGAAGGTGATGGCTCGGCAGCCCGTGCATCTCTCACCTCGATCGAGGAGTTCAAGGAACGGCGCATGACCCGCCAGGGTCTTCCCAGCGTCATCACCCGCAAAATTTTGGCACCCGGGAGCGTCACATCGGCACTGGAGCCCCTGCGAATGGCCAAGAAACTTGATCCCTACCGCGAGACCGCACGGATGGTTCTCGAACCTTGGATTATCGAGGCTGCACTGGCCCGCCTCAGTGAAACACTTAGTCCTGCCGATCAGCGGACCATCGTGAAGGCCGCTCGTACCCCCCACAAAGTCAGCTGGCCGGATTGGTGGAGCGAGTTCCCCTGACAAGGCGACGTACCAACATCGGCACTTCTATTACGACGATGGCTTCGGATATGTGTTGACCCTTTTTGAGAATAACCTCCCCGGGCGAGCAGTCGATCCACTGGGCGAGGCTGACGAGCTTCAAGAATTCGCGCTTGTCGATCGAGCTGAATGCGACGCGGTAAGCTTTTCTTCCCGGTCGCTGAGAACTACCGGCCGCCGTTCCAAAGCCATCGCCACGATGCGGATCGCGTTGACGATCATGAACGCCGCTCCCCAAAAAATCGGCGGCCACAGCTTTTCGTCCTGGAAATAGTAGTACGGCAAGGTCAGCCCCTCACCGGCGATCGCCAAAATGCGCAGCTTGAAAACGTCTCGCACTGAGAACGCCACAAGAAACACAATGTTCGATAAGTTAATCAGGCCGTTGATCCCGAGAACCTGATCGACCACGAACTCATACATGACGACTCCCACGACGTTTTCAGATGCGCGACCAAGCCTGGCACGAGCCAGATCGAACAGCGGCTAACGACGTCGGGCAATGTCGACGGCAATAGTCCGAGATGCAGCGGATCGACACCCATAATGCAGCGGTCGCCGCCGGAATGGCGAGGCGACAATACAATTACTTAATCGACGTGCGAATTCGATAGGGGAGTTACCCCTCTAGTATAAGGACCACATAAGAAGGATTGGGGACAGAGGAGGTTGGTTCGCCTATCCATTTTACCCAACTTCATTCGCCGGACGACTGCAGACCAGCCCGTTGACCGGTCGCTGGGCAGACTTTGGCTCTCTTCTCACGCTAAAGAGACGGATAGGCTCTTTGCAGCCGCGCAGCATGTGCAAGCCTTCGTCAGCGAAGGCTTTCGCAAGCTCCAGGCTGCCCTCCGATAGCAGCGCCTCTACGAATTCACCGGTAACCAGCACCGAGGCATCGAGAGTTCGGCAATACGCTTCAACACGGCTTGCGATATTCACGGTATCCCCGACCAAGGTGAGTTCGAGCCGCTTTTCGCTGCCAACATCTCCCTGTACGACCTCGCCGTAATGAATGCCAATGGCGACGCGGACGGCACTACGACGGGTATGCTGCTGGTTCCAGCGCTCGATCGATTTGACGATTTCCAGCGCACACGCGGCCGCGTTTGTGGCATCTCGCAGGCTCGTCAGGGGTGGGCCAAAGAATGCCATCAACCCGTCGCCCAGATATTTGTCTATTGATCCGTGATGGGAGAAAACTGCTTCGCTTAGGAAGCGAAGTAGATCGCGCAGCATGCCGATGACAATATCTGGAGATTTGCCCGACGAATACGCGGTAAAGCCGATCATGTCGGCAAACAGAACGGCGGCGGGTTGGCAGCGCGCGAAGGAGAAAGGAGTATGAATTCCGACAAGCTGGTCGACAATTTTCGGCGAGAAGAAACGAGCGAGGTTTGCGCGTTCTCGCTCAACCTCCTTGATACGCTGGTTTGCCGAGACGTTCCGGAGCACAAGGATTGTGACAATCAGGATCAAAACCAAGCTCACCGCACACCGCAACGGGGCGGTTCCATTTACCACAAATCCGTGTATGAGCACGTAGCTGACGACCGTAAGGATAGCGCAGACCACACCCGTGATCACAACGCCCCGGCCATGGAGGTCACGAGCGGCAATCAAGACAACTATCACATATAGGGAAGCCACCGCGAACTGGAGGGACGACAGGGTGTCGATGAGAAAAATGCCGCCCGCGAGCGCGGCCGCCACGGGAAGGGAACGGATGTCGGTAAGATGGCACAGCATCGAATCATCGCTTTCCGTTCGCCGGATCGGCTACCTGCCTACACGGGGACAGCGAACATCTTCGCGGTGTGTTTGCTTGATGGCAGCACCCAAGCAATGCTGAAGGAAATGCAGACCGCGCCGAACTTTACGCCACGATCGGACTGCCTGAGTTCGAACCCTTGGATGCCAGCGATCCGGGCCAAAAGGAAGGTCGTCTGCCATCACCTCAACGACTTGCCGCTAGAGCTTGATGCCGCGGCGCTCCAATTCGGCCTCGATGGCGTCAAAGGTGAGCGCGGCCGGCATCACCGCCAGATTGATCCAGAGGATGATCGCGACGCGCGTGACGATCAGGTAGCTGGTCATGCAGGTGCTACTCCCTGTGCGAGATGTCGATTAGCTCGACGGTATAGGGGATCATGCTCCTATCGTGATCTCAGGGTACCGTGCACACCCGTCGTAATCTTGATCATTCGTGATCAGTTTAGAGCGAAACTGCGGTCTTGCTCTCAATCCTTCAAGAGATCCAAATCACTGCGTCGTCCTTGCAAGTCCGTGAGATCCCGCCCATAGCCAGGTTCGACGCCCGGGTCAGAACAGACATTCAAGAAATAGGTGCGGCCGACGTCACCAGCAGCCCGATGCTACCCCGGTCGCATGGCAGGTCGACGTGGGTGTCAGACTCAAGAATAACTCGCATTGACAACTCGGCGCCGATCGGATTGGCCGCGAGCTCCCGCGAGGAAGGCTGCTTTCCACCCTAAACTCCCCTGCCATCCAGTTTGCCGATCACGCAGCGCCATGCCGCCAGGCGCTCGGCCGGATGCTGCTTCATCCACTCGGCGAGCTGCGGCGCGCCCATCAGGCAGGATTGCATTGAGACCTCAGCGAAGTCAGAGGTGGTGACGGTCTGCTCGTGGCAATTTGCCGGGGAGGAGAGACTGCAGAGCACGGCGATGATCTTGATCACGACAGGAGAACCCCGTCGCTACGATGGGCATTGGTGCCGCTAACCGCAAGACTTACTTGTGCCTTATCCTGCTGCTCGCTGACCGGATCAGCCGGCGGGAAGATGCTGTCGTATGTCGCGCGGGCCTCTCGAATTAGGCGGGCTCGCTCGCGCTCAGACTTTGAAACAAACCGAAAAACTTCGCCCATATTTGTTCCAAACATTAGTTAGAGAACGAGCCCGCTATGAGATGACGATAATCATTCCATCTTGATCTGGGATATCGGCTCCAACCTTCAAGCTCTGCAGGCGGTAACGAGGAATAAAAAGCTCGTGACTGGGCCGCGCGCCGGGCATCCCAACATCACGAGGTATTTCTTCCGCAGGGTGGGTTGTGAAGCTGCCCATCAGGTCATGTACTGCACTCGCCTTCAGCGCTAGCAGCCGATCGAGCGGATGCTTTGGCCGCATCAACATGCGAAGCTTTCTCAGCTCGCCGCTCGTAGTCGTCGGCAAGGGCCTTAAGCTGACCCGCTATCGCCCGGTCGGTCATAGTTTGGGCAGCGCGAAGCAAAGTCCGTGCTGTCTCCAAATATTCCTTGCCTCGTTGTGAGATCTGGACCGTCATAGTGCCCTCGCGCTGTTCTCTGGCGCCTGGTCTAAGGCGATTTGGAGCCAGCCCAGCCAATTGCAGTCACTCGCCCGGCGAGCTCTGAAGCGATCAACGCACTTCTTGGAACAAAGGGGGGTTCGCCGCGAGTAGTACCGGACGAGACCAAACTTGCCATCACAAACTGCGCATCGCGCGGCTCCGCCAGATCTAAGACTCTCGGGGCCGTTCGGCATTGTAGTCTCCTTTTGGTATTATCGTCGCTGTTCGTCGATCATCTTTTTTTAGCGTCGCACTTCATCAATCTGTGCGTCTTTCCGACGCATGCAGCCTAAGACGATCACGATCAGCGGTTCAATTGAACGTAGGTAAACGTGGGGCATCTAAAGGGGGTCACGGAACGATACGAAGGTTCATGGCGCTCGCCCTTAAAGCCGACCGCTTCCGCAATGGGTCAGACTCGGCTGTGCCCTCGGCGCCCCCGCCCGTTGAGGTTTCACACGTTCAATGCCAGAGGTCGCACGCTGCAACACGATTGAGGTCGACTAGCCGGTGCTCCGCGCTGGCTCGAAAATCGAGGCTTGCGACCAGGTCGAGCAGACGTTCAAAGGCGCGATCCGCGACCGCGACGGGCAAAGGTTCCTCGTCAAACGCTTCGATATAGCTGCCGACTAAAGAGCTCAGCAACCGGCACAAGGCCCGTTGCTCGGGCTTGTCCCTGCTCAAGGTTGCGAGTTTTTGCTGGAAGGTGTGGAAGGTCCGCAAGCCGTGATGCTGCTGCGAAAGCCACGGGTGCAAGTCGTTCATGTCAGCCTCTTCAAATCGTAGAAGAAGCTACGGACTTATACAGTCGGCCAAGGCTTCACTCCGTAGTGAATTTTGCATCCCTACGCCGCTGGTTTTGCAGCTATCCGTACACCCGAAGCAATCTTGATCATTCATGATTTACTCAGAGGGAAACTGCGGTTTCGCTCTCAACCTTCCAAAAGAGGCAAATCACTGCGTCCGCTCGGGGCCTGGAGCGAGAATTATTGGCTGGCGATCAAGTCACCCCAGGCCGCTTCGATCTGAAAAATGCCACGTTGCCTAGCCGGCCCCCAGATCCTCGGTTCCAGACGTCTCCAATCGCAGAGGGCGGCGCATCTTCCTCCGCTTCAACTTAACAACATGAGTCGCACCGGCGGCGCGTTGCTCGACCTCGGTCAATGGGAAGGTAACAAGAAAGGAATATCCTTCGGCAGCGCAAGACGTATGAACGCGGCCGCCCAAACTGCTCGCCAGCTCGCCGATGATCGCTAGCCCTCGACCGCGCCGGATGGGTTCAGGTGCCGAGCCATTGTCAGAGACGCTGCACTTTACGACGTTGCCTGCAAGCATCAACTCCACTCGCAATTCTGGTTGTTCAGCGTCGAATTGTGCATGTCGTGCCACATTGGTCAGTAGCTCGGATACAATCAGCCCAAGCTTCCAGCAGCGCTCTCCTTCAAGCCGCAGATCATCCGCTGAAAACAAGACACGTATCGCCAAGCGGTCCAGTCGGTATTTCGTTATGGAGAAGCAAAGCTGCTGGAGGTACCTCGCGGCGTCGCTGAGGCGCCCCTGATCCGGCATGCGCAGCGCCCGATGAACATCGGCGCATTGATGCAGGAGGTCTACGACGTCGAGCAGCGCGGCCTTGACCGCCACGCTATCCGACTGCACCGCTCTGGCTGAAACCGCGTATATGGCGGAAGTGAGCTCGTTTTTTGTTCGGTGGTTCAACTCGCGCAGAAGCAATGATCCATCGGGATTCGGTAACTGTACAATGTGTTTTGTCATTTCGTGCTCCACGATTGTTCTCTCTGGCCAAAAATGAAGCTAAGCGTCCGCCGCGGTTTCGTTCGGATAGCAATGCCGTTCCAGACAGCTCGCGCAACGAATGGTCTCAGACAGAGGCCTTTATGGCTCGACGCCGCGGTGCTCCAATTCGGCTTCGATCGCGTCAAAGACGATCTCGGCTGGCATCACTGCAAGGCTAGTCCAGGGGATGATCACAGCGCGCGGCGATTAGGTATTCGGTCATGCAAGCGCTACTCCCAACGCGAGATGTCGGTTAGCTTTACGGTGTAGGCGCCGCAGAATCGCTGCAACGATTGCAAGTTTGGACACGGATGTTGCTCCTCTTGATGCTCCATGGACTAGCGGACGTACTTCGGACGATCTTGTTCATTCCTGATCCATTTAGACGGTAACTGCGCAGTTCCGTGCGCAACGACTGCAGTTCCTTATCTTTCAATTCCTCCCGGTGAGCGCCGGCCAATCCATAGGCCATGATGGCGCGGCGTGCCTGCGCGACATTGCATTCGAGCTTGTTTGACCATTGTCGATCCACCCGAACTGACAACAGCCCCCGCCCGCTTCCGCTCTTGCCAGCCGACGTGTAACGGGACCTCTGGCCACACGCTTTGATCGAGCGGTCCTTGCCAAACCGCGCTTGATACGCAAGGTTGGATGATCGACAGCGGCCGGCAGTGTATCTGGCTTCAACTGGGCCAAAGCCTCAAGGTTCGATTGATCTCCCGCTTCGTCAGGCGGTAGCCGGACCGACTGCGCCGCCGGAGGCTCCTCGACGACTGGAGGTGTTATGGTCGGCTGGCTGGTGTCCAGGACGACCTTTTCCGGCCATTTGTGCGCAGACTTGATCCGGATGATCGCTCTCTCGAGCGCTTGCGGCTGATCAGCGAACCTCGCCGGGGGCGTTGGAAGACACCAACCGGCGATGAACAGCAAAGCCGCAAGCGCTCCTCCGACGATGATAAAATAGCGGGCTATGGGCACCGCCTATCGCTCCTGCAAATTGAGCAATTCAGGCTCGCCTACGACCGCGTTACCGCTCCGCAAATGCGGCGCGAGAACATCGGTTCCTGAACTTCTAAGCCGCCGAGGCACCAGCTTGCCCACCGCATTCAAACCCTGGTGTGACTATTCCTGCCCCAACATGCACCCAACTGTAGACCCGGGCTTGTATCCGAATGCGAGGACTTGAATCTGCCTGCGCAAACAGCGCCCAGTGCTCGAAGGTTGCGCTCTAGGCGACGGCCTCGGCGCCGGATTGCAGCTGGCTGATGATTTGCAGGGCGCGCGCGTGGTCGGGAGATACTATCCCGGCTGGCGTTCGATCAAGCGCCTCGCTGAGATATGTGTAGGCTTCCGGCACGCGCCCCTGCTTTTGCAATAGCTCGGCAAGGTCCGTCGCTGCCTTCAATTCAAACAGGGTGGCGGACTGACGTTTCGCCAGGTCAATCGATGACAGCAAGCTTCTTTCTGCTTCGGGATAGTCCCCGGCCGACCGGGACGCCAGGATGAGGCCTTTCACCCTCATCAAGGTGGGCACGTTCAGGAGTTTTCCTCCGCGTTCCTGGATATCAAGGGCATTCACCACCAGCGTCAACGCCTCCTCGTGCTTGCCAGAAACAGCAAGACCCGCACCGAGATCGGCGACAAAATCCATATTGAGCATTTCATGACGTTCAGCTTCAAGCTCTTCCGACGCCCTCTTCAGCAACGGAATGCCGTCGCGAATGTTGTTTTGAAGAAGAAGCCACCGGCCTCGGAAACCAGTTGCCATCGCATGGTACGCCTTCAGGGCGTGAGCTGCGGAAAGGTCGGTCAATTGCGCAATGTGCTGCTCTGACCTCCGCCAATCATCCAGCGCTAGATAGACAGGGAGAATCAGGATCAGGGATCGGCACAATATTGTTGGAAGGCCGGATTTTTCTCCTTCCTCTATCGCGAGCCTTGCGTATTCCAGTGATTGGTCGAGTACCCCCCTGTACAACAGGGAGCGCGCCATGCCGACGAGCAAAAAGCTGGTGGGATGATACAAGTGGTGTCCAGCGCGCGAGCGCGAGCCGGATGCCGAGTGGCGCAGGCCGGCTTCGAAATGCGTCTGTGCAACAAGATGATTTCCCGCCAAATGATTGGCCATGCCCAGCATCGATTCAGCGCGTGCCATGTCGTCGGGATCTTGCGTTTTCAAAGCCACTTTTTGGCTTCGCGCGGCGACATCGAGCGCGCGGTGAATGTCGGTTGTCCAACTCGAATACAAGTACAGTCCGTTCAGAAGCATGAGCTCGCGGGCAAGGTCCTGACGGGAGTTCTTATGCTGATCTCCCAGCCGGGCTATCGCCTGCTCTGCCCAGGCCTGCCATTCGATCAATAGCGCCAGTTCCATGAATAGCTGCGTTGAAGCGGCCGCAAGTCTTGTCGCGATCTCGTCATTGCCGTGCGATCCAAAGCTCCATTCCAGTGCCGACCGAACATTGCTGAGTTGCCAGGAACAGGCCGCAACTCTTTCAACCCTTGGCTGAGCCGACAGCATCTCCTTTTGCGATTCGAGCTGTTGGATGACGTATTCCGCATGCCGCAAGGAGATTGGGTCGACTTCGGCATGCTCCTCCAGTTTTTCGAGCGCATATGCCCGCGTTGTGTCCAGCAACCGATACTCTGCCTGCGTTTCGTCGATCCGAGTTGCTATCAATGACTTCTCGACTAAGCCGGCGATTGCGTTAAAAATTTCTCCGGTGCCTGCGCCGAGTTCGCCTGCGACATACCGCGCGCCCTCAAGGGTGAAATGGCCGACGAAAGGAGCAATGCGTCGAAAGACAATCCTCTCTCCGTCGGACAGCAGATTGTAGCTCCAATCCAATGCCGCCTTGAGGGACCGGTGTCTGGGAACGGCCGTCCGATGGCTTAGTCTCAGCAATTCCACTTGAGACACCAGGCGGGCAGCCGTGTTCTTGAGGCCGAGTGCGGCCACCTGACCCGCTGCCAACTCGATTGCTAACGGTAGGCCATCCAGCTTTCGGCACATTTCCGCGACAAGCGGCGCCTCCTCGTCGGTGAGAACGACGCTTCCCGCCCTCGCCGCCACGCGCCGTACAAATAACTGCACTGCCGGATATCGAAGTACGGCATGTGCCGTCTGCTCTGAGCCGTCTGGTGGATAATCAAGGGGAAGAACCCGGTAACAATGCTCACCCTCTACTTTCAGTGATTCGCGACTCGTGGTCAGAAGATAGACCTGCTCCGTTTCCCGGTAGAGTTGCTCGGCAACCAGAGCGACCGCCTCGATCACGTGCTCACAGCTGTCGAGAATGACAAGAAGCTTTCGCGAACGAACGAGGTCGACCAGCTCCAGGCCGGGATCTTTCGATTTGAGCTTTCCAGGTCAACAAAATGGACTTTGCCGCCAAACTCCTCGGCAACGGCGCGGCCAACAGCCAGGGCAATGGTCGTCTTGCCGATGCCGCCGGGGCCGAGCAGCGTCACGAACCGCTCATCTCGAAGCTTGTCGCCAACCTCGCTGACGACCGTTTCGCGCCCAATCATCATGATCGGCCGCACGGGGAGCCTGCCTTGGTGGCGGAACTTATCGTTCCTGCTTTCCGTATTGCCGGTGAGAGGGTCCACGGTGCCGACGAACGAATAGCCCCGTCCCTTGATGTTTGCGACGTATCGGTTGCCAAATTGGCCGTCACCAAGCGCCTTGCGGATCGCGGCCACGTGGACTCGGAGGCTCCCCTCCTCTACGGTTACGTCCGACCAGACGTGATCGATGAGCTCCTGCTTCGCGATGACCTCACCTGGGCGATCGGCAAGATAGATCAAAATGTCCAACGCCCGACCGCCGAGGGGAAGCACCTGACCGTCGCGCCGGAGCACCCTTTCGCCAATCGCCAGTTCGAAAGGACCGAACTTCAGCTTCCTATGAACCGCGGCGCCAGACATGTGTCAGCCCAAACGACGGATTTCGCGCGCCCTGTATGCCGTCGGTCGGCAAACGCCACAATTGTACGAGTGTAAAGTTAACCGCTACGAAGCTCGTAGGTTTCCCCCAGCCTTTGGAAAGGACGAATTAAACCTTGGTATTTCTCAATCACTCTCAACCGGAGGGTTGAGCCGAACCCCGCGCCGCCGCGACCACAATGAGGGGCACGAGCAGCATGCGCCGGCACGACCGTCCTGCGTTGCGCGTCCAGCGCTAGAGCCGATTGCACAAAGATCAGTCGGCAGATAACGGACTGGTGTTCGCGCCCTCTGCGACGCCGATGTGATTGAGTTGCATCGCCGATGGCCGGCGGAGGCTGTCGCATGCCTAGTGGCCATTGATGCAACGTAGGCAAACTAAGGTGCGCCTCTATTTCCCTTTTGCGCGATCTAGAGCGGTCTGAATGCAATTCAGGAGGTCGCTCTCATCGAACGGCTTGGGCAGATAGCAGATGACCCCAGCTTGAAGTGCGCGGGCACGAATATCGTCGCTCGGATAGGCAGTTATCATTACGGTAGGAATCTCTTTGCCGAATCGAGACAAATTGTTGTGCAGATCAAGGCCACTCATGTTGGGCATGTCGAAGTCGACTACCAAGCAGCCGGTGCGGCTCAGTTCGGGTGAGCGCAAGAACTCCTCCCCCGACGAAAATGCATGGGCGGCCAACCCTATCGAACGCATTAAGACTTCGATTGCATTTCCAACCGCTTCGTCGTCATCGACTATAGCAACTATTGGTCCGCTATTTGGCACTTGGCAAGACCGGTAACCGTGAGCAGCGTTTGGAAAACGGATGTCGTCCGCGAGACTCTTTCTCATCCAGCTTAGGCGCAACCGCTACGTGCTTCGATTATACAAATGTATAGGAACTCAACGATTGGCTTCGGAGGGCCGAAAATTTTGTGGTCCATCGAGCAAGCTGCGTCACAGACATCGACCTTCATATCACCCTAGCCCCTGTTAGCTCACAAAAGCCCCTCCAGCTTGGACTGCGCTGGAGGGGCAAGGGAGGCCGCAGGGAGTGATCGGCCTCGGGGGAGGAGAACTTCACCATAACGGCACGCATCGGTGCTCACTATTAATCTAACGGAAAGATCGAGTACCAAATAGGAATGTGCGCACTATACGAAGGTTGTGCGCTGCCAGCTTTAGTCGGTTCGACCTTGGCGGGCAGCTATCGCGTGCCGCAGAACACTAGCCGACTTCAACCCGCCACTTCGCTGGTGGCCGCGATCCGTCGGAGCCGAAATGGGCTGGTTCCCCTCTATCGCCCACGCGGTAATCTCGCTATGCTCCATAGCGGACTGGCAAAGCTAATGCGCATGCCAACGAGGCACATGTGGTAGAGCAACCGCCAACAGTGATGGTCATCGACGATGATCCGGGAGTGCGGGACTCATTAGGCAAGCTGCTTCAATCGGCGGGCTTTCGGGTCAGCCTACTCGGCTCGGTGAGCGAATTTCTCGCGGCGGATCGGCCAGAAGGGCCCACTTGCCTGGTGCTTGACGTGCGGCTTCCCGGCCAGAGCGGACTCGAACTGCAGCGCGAACTAGCAGGTGCCAAAAGACAGCCGCCGATCATCTTCATCACCGGACATGGTGATATTCCAATGTCGGTGCAGGCGATGAAGGGTGGCGCAATCGAATTCCTGACAAAGCCGTTCCGAGAGCAGGAGTTGCTCGAAGCGATTCAGCTCGGTCATGCCCGTGATCGAGCGCGGCTTGAGCAGGAACGAGCTATGGCAGAGCTGAAAGTTCGTTTCGAAACGTTGACGCCGCGAGAGCGCGAGGTCATGGCGTTCGTGGTGACCGGGCGGTTAAACAAGCAGATCGCACACGATCTCGGCGTAAGCGAAATCACGGTAAAAGTTCATCGTGGCCAAGTAATGCGTAAGATGCGGGCATCGTCCTTGCCTGACTTGGCGCGCATGGCCGACCAATTGCAACTGACGCC
>WNEY01001480.1_pt1 | contig 16638 bp, 18 predicted proteins | sample 5400531 | NCBI WGS metagenome assembly WNEY01 (sample SAMN13153338, study PRJNA577476) | soil metagenome | isolation source: 200 cm saprolite under Douglas fir tree site 1 | place: USA:California | collected 2015-04-18
CGCCGACGCATCGAGATCGCCGGCCCGATGCCTGTTGCACAGTACATGGCTTTGTGCCTCACCCATCCCAAGCACGGCTACTACACGACGCGCGACCCGCTCGGCACGGCCGGCGATTTCACCACCGCGCCCGAAATCAGCCAGATGTTCGGCGAGCTGATCGGCTTGTGGGCGGCCGCAGCCTGGCGGGCGATGGGATCGCCTGCGGGCGTCCGCCTCATCGAGCTCGGGCCCGGGCGCGGCACCATGATGCTCGATGCGCTGCGGGCAGCGAAGGTGGTGCCGGATTTCCGCGCCGCCATCGCGCTGCATCTGATCGAGGTCAGCGCGACGCTGGAGCAGCTGCAGCGCCAAGCCTTGAGCGGCACCGACGTTCCGGCCTCCTGGCACCGTTCGATCGAGGAGGTGCCCGAGGGGCCCCTGATCGTGCTGGCCAACGAGTTCTTCGATGCGCTGCCGGTCCACCAGGCGGTCATGTGCGCGGACGGCTGGCACGAGCGCGTGATCAAGATCGGCGAAGACGGCAAGCTCGTCTTCAGCATCGCGCGCGACCCGATCCCGCTGTTCGACGAGCTCCTTCCGAGCACGCTGACCGCGGCGAAGATCGGCGAGATCTTCGAGTGGCGCGACGACAAGATCGCGCTCGAGCTCGGCCGGCGGGTCGCGCATTTCGGCGGCGTCGCGCTGATCATCGACTACGGCCATGCCGAGAGCGCCATCGGCGACACGCTCCAGGCCGTGCGCGGGCATGAATTCACCGATGCGCTCACGACCCCGGGCCAGTGCGACCTCACCGCGCATGTGGACTTCAAGGCGATCGTGCAGGCGGCCGAAGGAATGCGCGCGCGCGTGCACGGGCCGCTGGCGCAAGGTGAATTCCTGCGCCGCCTCGGCATCGAGCAGCGCGCAGCGGCGCTCAAGGCCGGCGCCCCGCCGGAATACGCCGCCACCATCGCGGCGGCGCTCGAGCGGCTTACGAAAGAGGGCCGCACCGGCATGGGCCGGATGATCAAGGCCATGGCCTTGGCGAGCCCGACGATCGACACTCTGCCCGGTTTCGAAACCTAGATTCCTTGAGTTGGCGCATGTCCTATTCGGAAAACCGGTTCCCACTTTTCCGGGACATGCGCCAGCCGGGCATGACGAGATAGCGAACATGCTGCAGGCCGCCGCCCTTTCCGCGCTGTCCGGCATCCGCCACGCCTTCTTCACGCGCGACGGCGGCGTGTCAGGCGGCATCTATGCGAGCCTCAACGGCGGGGCGGGCTCCGACGACGCGCCCGCCCACGTCGCGGAAAACCGCGCCCGCATGGCGGCCGCGCTCGGCGTCGCCCCGGACCGATTGCTCACCGCCTACCAGATCCATTCCCCCGACGTGGTCACCATCGATCGGCCGTGGGCGCCAAACGAGCGTCCGCGCGCCGATGCGATCGTGACCAAAACTCCCGCGCTCGCCATCGCCGTCACCACCGCGGACTGCGGTCCGGTCCTGCTCGCCGACGAGAAGGCGGGCGTCATTGCCGCCGCCCATGCCGGCTGGCGCGGCGCGGCGACCGGGGTGCTGGAAGCCACGATCGCCGCGATGGAACGCTGCGGCGCCGATCGCTCCCACATCGTGGCCGCGCTCGGGCCGATGATCCGCCAACCGAATTACGAGGTCGGACCGGAATTCGTCAGAAGCTTCAAGGCCGATGACGGGGCGAATGAGCGCTTCTTCCAGCCCTCGCCGCGGCCCGATCATGCCTTGTTCGACCTGCCCGGCTACATCGCAGGGCGCCTGGCCGCCGCCGGCATCCGCCGCGTCGAGGACCTCGGCCATTGCACGTATGCCGACGCCGCGCGGTTTTTCAGCTACCGACGCTCGACCCACCGCAAGGAGGCCGACTACGGGCGTCACATCAATGCCATAGCGCTGGAAAATTAGCGCCACTGCCCCCGCCCGGCCTGGACCGCGGTGGAAAACTGATGTTCCATCATTCGGGGGACTCGGCGGCACAATGTCGAGCCCGCGGGGAAGTCGATGCAGAGTGGATCGGGCCGGCCCGCCGCCAGCGCGGCGCGGGCTGGTGTTCACCGGCGCTGTTGCGGTATCGGGGTCCTGCTGTTGGGGCTGGCCATCTCCGGCTGCGTCGGCAGCGGGCAGATCGCCAACCTCATCGAGACGCGCCGCGCCAGCGTCGCCTTCGAATCCATCGACGGGCCGCCGCCCGCCGTATTCCAGAAATTCGTGAAGAGTCTCAAGGACGAAGCGGGCGCCCGCCAGATCGCCGTGGTGGCGCCGAGCGAGGCTAACTACCGCCTGCGGGGCTATCTCGCCGCCCACGACGAGGGCGCCGGCAGCGCGATCAGCTGGGCGCTCGACGTCTACGACGCCGACCAGCGCCGCGCCTTCCGCCTGAGCGGCGAGGAAAGAACCGCCGGCCGGGCGTGGGCGGGCGCCGACGACCAGGTCCTCGCCCGCATCGCCCGCACCAGCATGGACCGGTTCGCCCAGTTCGCGGCCACCGCCCGCTCGCCCTCGGCGGCAGCCGCCGCCCCAGCGCAGCGGACCTCGTCGGCGCTCGACTGGCTCGACGATTGGGCGCCGGAGTCCTCGGGCATCTTCCGCATCTTCCGGCGCGAGCCGTCACGGCCGCCGGAGATCGCGGCCGACGCCGGCGCCCAGTTGCCGCCCGACCAGGTGCCGCTCCCGAAGGGCCGGCCGGTGCCGGTCGGCGGGCCCTCCGGCGCCGCCTTCGCCTTCGCGCCGGAAAGCCGCTGAAGGGGCGGAATCGGCTGAAAATCCTGGACAAAGCGCGGCGCATGCGGCCGGTCATATTGCCAGCCTTGCCGCCTCCTTGTTATCAGGGCGCCGCGAGCGGCCCACCAACGGGTATCGAGCATCTCGGCAGGAGACAGTGATGCGGCCCAATAATGGTGCGATCAAGCTCGTGGCCGGCAACTCCAATCCCGCGCTCGCCGACGCCATCGCCGCCTATCTCGCGACCCCCCTGACCAAGGCGGTGGTGCGGCGCTTCGCCGACATGGAGATCTTCGTCGAGATCCAGGAAAACGTGCGCGGCAACGACGTTTTCGTGATTCAGTCGACGTCGTTTCCGGCCAACGACCACCTGATGGAATTGCTCATCATCATCGACGCGCTGCGCCGCGCGTCGGGGCGGCGGGTGACCGCGGTCATTCCCTATTTCGGCTATGCGCGGCAGGACCGCAAATCGGGGTCGCGCACGCCGATCTCGGCCAAGCTCGTCGCCAACCTGATCACCCAGGCCGGCGCCGACCGGGTGATGACGCTCGACCTCCACGCCGGGCAGATCCAGGGCTTCTTCGATATCCCGACCGACAACCTCTATGCCGCGCCGATGATGGTGCGCGACATCAAGGAGCGCTTCGACATCGGCAAGGTGATGGTGGTATCGCCCGACGTCGGCGGCGTCGGCCGGGCGCGCGGGCTCGCCAAGCGCATCAACGCGCCGCTCGCCATCGTCGACAAGCGGCGCGAGCGCCCAGGCGAGTCCGAGGTGATGAACGTAATCGGCGAGGTCGACGGCTATACCTGCATCCTGGTCGACGACATCATCGATTCCGGCGGTACCGTGGTGAACGCGGCCGACGCGCTGCTGGAGAAGGGCGCGAACGAGGTCTACGCCTACATCACCCACGGCGTGCTTTCCGGCGGCGCGGTCGCCCGCATCACCGCCTCGCAGCTCAAGGAGCTTGTCATCACCGACTCGATCCAGCCTACCCAGGCGGTCAAGGTCGCCCGCAATATCCGTACGCTCTCGGTCGCGACCCTGATCGGCGAGGCGATCGGGCGCACGGCATCGGAAGAGTCGGTCTCCAGCCTGTTCGACTGACGGGAATCGGAAAGCAGGACACGGGCGTCGGGAAACATGACGGTTTCCTGACGCCCGCCTGCCTCGTGGTGCTCGACTCGTGGAACCTGTGGAGAAACGACTCGGCGCCCGAGATATCCACCAATCGTTAACCGCCATGCCGCGGAATTGCACTTTAGCCACTGGAATCAAAGGGGCTATATTCGACTCGCAAGTGATTCGCCCCGGAGCAGTCAAACAGCTCCACCGGGGACCGCGTCGAAAGCGGCGTGGTGTGCGGTCGAGTACGCATCCCACTTCCGAGAGCGGCATGGTGGAGAAGGGGCATGTCCCTCATCGATTTTACCGAACAGCCTCGCATCAACCCGCTCGACGTGGTCGAGCGGGTGGCGGCGACTCATGGCTGGTCGTTCGAGCGCGCGGGCGACGACGAGATCACCATCCTGGTGACCGGCAAATGGACCGACTATCAGGTCTCCTATACCTGGATGTACGACATCGAGGCGCTGCATCTCGCGTGCGCCTTCGAGCTCAAGGTGCCGGATCGTTGCCGCGGCGAGGTGCAGCAGCTGATCTCGATGGTCAACGAGCAGCTCTGGGTCGGCCATTTCGACCTGTGGACCCAGGACGGGCTCATCATGTACCGCCACGCGCTGGTGCTCGCCGGCGGCGTCGAGGCCACGGGCCGGCAGTGCGAGGCGCTGCTCGGCACTGCGCTCGATGCCTGCGAGCGCTACTTCCCGGCGTTCCAGTTCGTGGTCTGGGCCGGCAAGGGTGCGCGCGAGGCGCTCGACGCCGCCATGTTCGAGACCCAAGGGCAGGCGTAGGCTGCAGGAGCCGTCTCACTTCGCGTGAGCTTCCGGAGCCGCAGTCATGAGTCCATCACCGAATTCCCATCCCCTCGCCGGCCTCACCGGCACGATCCTGCTCGCGGGCGCGGGCAAGATGGGCGGCGCCATGCTGGAAGGCTGGCTGGCGCTCGGGCTCGATGCGACCAAAATCGCCGTGATCGAGCCGCAGCCGACCGGCGAGATCGCCGCGCTCGCCGCGCGCGGCCTGCGCCTCAATCCGTCGCCCGGCGCAGCGGGGGAGGTCGCGGCGGTCGTGATCGCGGTCAAGCCGCAGGTTGCCCCCGAGGTGATGCCGACACTGTCCCCGTTCGTGGGCGAGGCGACGGTAGTCGTGTCCATCATGGCCGGCCGCACGCTGCGCTTCCTCGAGGGCGCCTTGCCGCGCGCGGCCTGCATTCGCGCCATGCCGAACACGCCGGCGGCGATCGGGCGCGGCATCACCGTCGCGGTGCCCAACGCGCGCGTCACCGACGCGCAGCGCGCGCTCGTGCATGCGCTCCTCTGCGCGGTCGGCACGGTCGAATGGGTCGCGGACGAGGCGCTGATGGACGCGGTGACGGCGCTGTCGGGCTCGGGCCCGGCCTACGTGTTCCTGCTCGCCGAGGCGATGGCGCGCGCCGGCGCCGCCGTCGGCCTGCCGGACGCGCTCGCCGCCACGCTGGCGCGCGCCACCGTCGCCGGCGCGGGCGAGCTCCTCAATCGCTCGACGCTCGACGCCGCGACGCTGCGGCAGTACGTCACCTCGCCGGGCGGCACGACTGCCGCGGCGCTCGACGTGCTGATGGGCAAGGACGGCCTCGCGCCGCTGATGACACAGGCGATCGCCGCCGCCACCAGGCGCTCGCGCGAGCTGGCGGGGTGACTAGCGCTGCTTGCAGGCCTACATTGAAGGCGGGGAAGAGGTTTCAGGAGTACCACCATGACCCGCAAGCCCGCACGCAGAGCCGCCGCGCCTCAACCCGATGCGCCGTCGAGCGGCGACCGGTCGGAGCGCGAGCGCATCATCGACGCATTCATGGCGCTGCTCGCGGACAAGCCGATCGAGCGGATCGGCTTTGCGGACATTGCCAAGGCGGCGGACGTCTCGCTCGCGCAGTTGCGCGGCGAATTCGGCTCGACGCTGGCAATTCTCGCGGCGCAGATGAAGGAGACCGACCGCGCCGTGCTCGCGGGCACGGGCGCCGACGCCGACATGGCGGAGGAGCCGCCGCGCGAGCGGCTGTTCGACGTGCTGATGCGCCGGCTCGACGTGCTGACGCCGCACAAGGCCGCGGTGCGCTCGCTGACGCGCTCGGCCTTGCGCAACCCTCCCCTCGCCCTCGCCTTGAACGGGCTCGCCGTGCGCTCGCAGCAATGGATGCTGACCGCGGCCGATATCGGCGCCGCCGGCCCGCGCGGCATGGTGCGCGCGCAGGGGCTCGCGCTGCTGTTCGCGCAGGTCCTGCGCACCTGGGTCGACGACGACGATCCCGGCCTCGCCAAGACCATGGCCGCGCTCGATCGCGCCTTGGCGCGCGGGCAGCGCTGGTCGGGCGCTCTCGACGGTGCGCTGCGTGTGGCGGCTTGCGCCGGCCGCACGCGGCCGCGCCGTCGCCGCGATGCCGATGACGAGACCGTCGCCGCTTAGACGGGAACGCGTACCGTCGCCCTCAAGCCGCCGAGCGGGCTATCCGACAGCATGATGTCGCCGCCGTGGGAGCGGGCGATGTCGCGCGCGATGGCGAGCCCCAGGCCGGTGCCGCCTTCGTCCTGGTTGCGCGCGTCGTCCAACCGCAGGAACGGCTTGAACACCTCCTCGCGCAGGTGCGGCGCGATGCCGGGACCGTCGTCGTCGACGGTGACGGTGAGCCAGCGGTGGTCGCGGTGGCCGGTGATCGAGATCGAGGGCGCGTGGCGCGCCGCGTTGGAGACGAGATTGCCGAGGCAGCGCTTGAAGGCCGCCGGCCGCACCGTGACGATCGGATGGCCGTGGAAGGTCACGCTCGATCGGTGGCCGTTCCTTTCGGTGTCGGCCTTGAGCTCCTGCAGGAAGGCGCCCATGTCGGTGGGCGCGGACTGCTCGCCGGAATCCCCGCGCGCGAAGGCCAGGTAGGCCTCGAGCATGCGGCCCATCTCGTCGACGTCCTTCTTCATCGCCTCGACCTCGGGGCTGTCCCCGATCAGCGCAAGCTCGAGCTTGAAGCGGGTCAGCACCGTGCGCAGGTCGTGGGAGACGCCCGCCAGCATCGCGGTGCGCTGCTCCATCGTGCGCTCGATGCGGCTCTTCATCTCGATGAAGGCCTGCGCCGCGCGCCGCACCTCGCGCGCGCCGCGCGGCCGGAAATCGGGGACCTCGCGTCCCTTGCCGAAGCTTTCGGCGGCGTCGGCGAGCCGCAGGATCGGGCGGATCTGATTGCGCAGGAACAGCACCGCGACGGTGATCAGCACCAGCGAGGTGCCGACCATCCAGGCGAGGAAGATGTGCGAGTTCGAGACATAGGCGGCGCTGCGCGGCGCGAACACCCGCATCACCGCATTGTCGAGCTTGATGCGGAGCTCGAGCAACGCAGAACGCCCGACAGTGTCGATCCAGAACGGCCGGCCGATCTGCTTGCGTACCTCCTCCGAGAGCGCCTGGTCCACCAGCGAGAAGAACGGCTTCGGCCCCGGCGGCGGCAGGTCGTTCACCGGCAGGAAGTCGACGACCAGACCGAGCTTTTCCTGCGCAATACGGCGCAGCTGCGCATGGTCGACGTCCTGCGGGTAGGCCTTGGTGACCTCGATCAAGGTCGCGATGTCCGCCACCACGCCGGCGGAGAGCCGCTGCGTGACCAGGTTGTAGTGCCGCTCCATGAACATGTAGGCGACGACGGATTGCAGCACCACCATGGGGGCGATGATGATGAGCAGCGCGCGGGCATAGAGGCCCTTCGGCATGAAGCTTTTCAGCGTCACGCTGGCGCGGTCGTGGAACTCGCCGGCGCGGACCGCTGCCGAGCGCAGCACCGTGAGGCTCGTGCGCAGCGCGGCGATGCCGACGTCGAGCGTGGTCATGGCGCCGTCACCAGCCGGTATCCTACTCCGCGCACGGTCTGCACCAGCAGCGGATTGGCGGGATCGCGCTCGATCTTGCGGCGCAGGCGATTGACCTGCACGTCGACGGCGCGCTCGCCGGTCGAGCCGCCGTTGCCGGCAAGCGCCTGCCGCGGCACGGTCTCGCCCGGCGTGGCGGCGAGCAGGCGCAGCATGTCGCGCTCGCGGTCGGTGAGGCGGACGATCTCCTCGCCGCGGGTGAGCTCCCCGCGCGCGATGTGGAAGCGGAAATCGCCGAAGTGCACGATCTCCACCGCCGGAGTCGCGGCCGGGCGGGCGCGCCGCAGGACGCCGGCGATACGCAGCGAGAGCTCTTTCGGCTCGAACGGCTTGCCGACGTAATCGTCGGCTCCGATGGTCAGTCCTTCGATACGGTCCTTTTTCTCGTCGCGCGCAGTCAGCATGATGATCGGCACGCTCGAGGAGGCCCGCAGATCGCGCGCAAGATCGAAGCCGGTCTCCCCCGGCATCATGACGTCGAGGATCAACAGATCGAAGCGCAGCCCTTCGAGCTTGGCGCGCGCGTCGGCGGCGGTCTCCGCCGTGGTGACGCGGTAGCCTTCGGCCAGCAGGAAGCGCGAGAGCAGGTCGCGGATGCGGCGATCGTCGTCAACCACCAGCAGGTGGGGCGCGTCGTCGGCGAGCGTGGCGGACACTGTGGTCATGGCCCGCATCCCGGTTATGACAGAGTCTTCCGCCTCAGCCACGCGACCGCCGTGCCCGGTCGGCGCGCGCGATGAACCGCAGCACGGAGTCGCGGTGGTCGGCGTTGATCATGGCAGTGAGGAAGCGGCAGGCAGCCTCGTGCGCATGCGGCCCGATTTCCGACAGCGCGCGCGCGATGCGCGTCGTCTGCAGTCCCGCGAGCTTCATCGCCAATGCCTCGCCCTTCGGCGTGACGTAGAGCAGGCGCTGGCGCCGGTCGTTGGCGCCCTCCTTCTGCACGACGTAGCCCTGGTCGATGAGCTGCTTGAGCACGCGGCCCAGCGACTGCTTGGTGATCTTGAGAATGTCGAGCAGCTCCGCGACCTTCATGCCGGGATTGCGGTTGACGAAGTGCAGCACCCGATGGTGGGCGCGCCCGAAGCCGAATTTCGCCAGCACGTCGTCGGGATCGCCGATGAAGTCCCGGTAGGCAAAGAACAGGAGCTCGATGACGTCCCAGATCGGCTCGTTCCCACGGGGGGCGCGGTCTCCACTGGACGACTGCCGATCGGTCACCGGGATAATTAGGTCAGCCATATTGACATATTTCGGTCAGATTGTTATCCAAGAGTAGGCTGACACGAAAGGATCGTGCGAGCGGCCTACCGGGAGCGGATTGCGCCGGAGGCGCAAGCGCGCTCTCATGGGAGGCCGAAACATACCGGGTGTCGGCCCCCGACGCAAAAAGCTTGAGGCGCGCTTAAGCAGTGCGCCCCGATAATGCCGACTGAGGTCCGAGGAGAAAGCGCCATGGCTGAACAATCGTACGACCGCCTCGATGGCGTCATCTGGTATGACGGTAAGCTCGTGCCCTGGGGCGAGGCCACGCTCCACGTTCTCTCCCACGGCTTGCACTATGCGAGCTCGGTGTTCGAGGGCGAGCGGGCCTATGGCGGCGAAATCTTCAAGTGCACGGAGCATTCCGAGCGGCTGAAGCGATCGGCGCAGCTGCTCGACTTCGAAATTCCCTACACCGTCGCCGAGATCGACGCGGCCAAGTGCCTGGTGCTGGAGAAGAACGGGCAGCCCGAGGCCTATGTGCGGCCGGTCGCCTGGCGCGGCTCGGAGATGATGGGCGTCTCCGCGCAGAACAACAAGATTCACCTCGCCATCGCCACCTGGCAATGGCCGAGCTACTTCGATCCGGTGCAGCGGCTCAAGGGCATCCGGCTCGACCTCGCGGATTATCGCCGGCCCGATCCTGCGACCATCCCGGCGCGCGCCAAGGCCTCGGGGCTGTACATGATCTGCACCATCTCCAAGCACAAGGCCGAGCGCAAAGGCTATGCCGATGCCATGATGCTGGACTGGCAGGGCCGCGTCGCCGAATGCACCGGCGCCAACATTTTCTTCATCAAGGACGGCAATATCCACACGCCGATCGCCGATTGCTTCCTCGACGGCATCACCCGCAAGACCGCGATCGAGTTGGCGAGGAGGCGCGGCATCGAGGTGATCGAGCGCCGCATCATGCCCGACGAGCTCACGGGGTTCTCCGAGTGCTTCATCACGGGGAGCGCGGCGGAGGTGACGGCGGTGTCCGAGATCGCGCAGTGGAAATTCACACCCGGCGCCATCACCCAGCAGCTGATGGCCGACTACACCGCCGAGGTGCAGCCCAAGGGGAAGAAGGCGGCGGCTTGATTCGGGCGCGGCGGCTTTATTGTGCTAGGGTCTGGCTGACCGTAGCAGGAGCATGAAATGGCCGGCGTCGCCCAACGCAACCCGCCGCGCTTGTCCGTCGAGCTATTCCGGGCGTTCTACGCCACGCGGCCCGACGAGGAACAGTGGCAGCTGATCGATGGTGCCGCCGTGATGATGCCGCCGCCCACGCCGGCGCACCAACGGATCGCAAGCAACCTGGAGCGCTTGCTCAACGATGCGCTCGAAGGTACCGATCCGACCCTGATGGCCTATCAGCGACTCGGGGTCGAGATCGCGCCGACCGTCGAGCATTTTGACCCCGAGCCGGACGTCCTCATCGTTGACGCAGACGTCGGCCTTGAGCCCGACAAACGCTATGTGGATCGCTTTTACCTCGCAGCGGAAGTCGTGTCGGCGAGCGATCGCGTTTGGGTCGACAAGAAGCGGGAAATTTACAAGCTGCACGAAAGTTGCAGATGTGTCCTCGTCGTTCAGCAAGACCGGTTCGAGGTCCGCGTCGACATGCGCACGGACTCCGGCTGGAAGGAACAGACCTTCACCAAGCCCGACGACATTCTGGTGCTCCCCCAATTCGGCCTGCGCTGCAAGTTGTCTGATCTTTACCGCGGGACTCCATTGCAACCGCGTCAGGCCACGAAGCGCTGATCGTTACGACTTCGCCGCGTGCGCCGCGATCATGGCCTCGCCCATGCGCGCGAGGCGGGCGCCGAGACCGTCCGCGCCGACGCTTTGCGCGGTGACGCGGGCGCCTTCCAGCAGCAGGTACAATTCATCGGCCAGCATATCCGGTTCGCTCAGCTCGGCGCGCTCGCAGAGCATGATGAGCTTGGCGCGCTGCGCGACCTTGAATTCCTCGATCACCCGCCGCGCCGGATGATCTTTCTCCGGTAGCTCGACCGCGGCATTGGCGAGCGCGCAGCCGCGCTCGTCGGCGCTGGCGACGTGCTCCGCCATCTCCGCGAGCCAGGCCCGAATCTGCCCCAGCGCATCGCCGGGATGCGCCTGCGCAAACCGGTCCCAGCAGGTGTCGGCGAGCTTTGCGGCCTCGCGCAGATATTCCGCCACCAATTCGTCTTTCGACGCGAAGTGCCGGTAGAGCGTCATCTTGTTGGTGCCGGCCGCCTCGGCGATGGCGTCGACGCCCACAGCCCTGATGCCATGCCGATAGAAGAGATCGCCGGCGACCGCGAGAATGCGGGCGCGAGGCGGAATCCTCTCGTTTTTGTCGTGGGTTACGGCAGTTGTGACGGCCACAGGCGATTCCTCTTGACACGGGTGTTACCGGTCAGTACCTATATGTGTGTTACCGGTCAGTACCACAAGCTGGGGCCAAAGTCACCCTGTTGTTTCGGCCGCCAGTCAGGAGAGCAAAGCCATGCGCAATATCCTCTACGTGACCAGCAGCCCACGCGGCGGCGATTCGTATTCCAACCGCGTCGCGGCGCGCGTGCTCGACGAGCTCAAGCAGGCACATCCCCACGCGACGGTCGCGGTGCGAGATGTAGCAAGCGATCCGTTGCCGCATGTCGACGAAGACTTTCTCGTAGCCATCCGCGCGCCGGAGGGCCCGCGGACGCCGCGCCAGCAAGCCATCGTCGAGCGTTCCGATGCCCTGATCGACGAGCTCCTCGCCGCCGACGTGATTGTGATCGCCGCGCCGATGTACAATTTCGGCATTCCGACGACGCTCAAGGCGTGGATCGACTATATCGCGCGCGCCGGCCGAACCTTCCGCTACAGCGAGAAAGGTCCCGAGGGTTTGGTCAAAGGCAAGAAGGTCATTCTAATCCATTCCCGCGGCGGCATCTATTCGAACGGGCCCGCGCAAGCGCTCGACTATCAGGGCACGTATTTGCGCTCGGTGCTCGGGTTCCTCGGGATCACTGACGTCGAATCGATCGACGTCGAGGGCATTGCTTACGGACCCGAAGCAGCGGAGCAGGCGGTCACGGGCGGGATCGCGCGCGGGCGTGCGCTCGTCGACACGCTCGTCGCCGCGTGACCGAGTGGAAAGGCCGCCGAATGGCGGCCTTCGTGTGCCTGTCGACGCCGCTAGGCGAGCTCGGTATCGCGCCTCGAACGTGGTCATCTTTCTCAGGTCGGGATAGAAACGCGCGTCCACCGCCGCGAAGTCAATCCACGGTGCGAGAGCCGAGGTCGCGATCCTCGGCGCGGCCCTCGAGCTGGTGGGTGAGCTCTTCGATCCGCCGGATCTTGCCGTCCTCGACCGTATAGAAGGCGAGCACCTTCACCCGGAGGCGCTCGCCGTTTTTCTTGCGGGCGTCGACGACATGGATGCCGGCGATGGTCGAGCCGTCGACCACTACGTTCTCGAAGGTTACGGTTGCGCGGTCGAGGGTGCGCTTGAGCAGCCGCACATGATCGAGGAACGCGCTGTAGTCCAGCCGCTTACCGTCGACCTCCTGCACATAGTCCGGTGAAAAGAACGCGCCGACGGCCTCGGCGCTGGCGGCAGGATCGAAAAATCGATCGAACACCCCCTGGAGGAAGGTTCGGGCATCGTCCCTCGTCATCGTGGTCGTCGCGCCCCGTTTGCAGCAGACCACGTGGCGTTTCCCCCACGCGGCGCAGCGCCGGACGGCGTTCCTTGGCACGGAACCCGTCCGGCGCGTCGCTTGTCAGTGCCGCGCCTCGAACGTCGTCATCTTGCTCATGTCGGGATAGAGCACGCCGACCGCGCCCTTGAGCGCGGAGCGCGGGTTGTACCAGATCGCGCCCTCGCGGGTGATCTCGATCTTCGGCAGGTCGCCGCGCTGCACCGCCGGATAGAACGTGAACTTCTCGGTCTTCTGGTCGAACTTGGTGATGGCGCCGCCCATGGCACCGTCGGCGATCCACATGTTGTTGTCCTTGTCCGGCCAGATGTCGTAGGGCTCGGCATAGGCCACCGGCATCTTGTATTCCACCATCTTGCCGGTCGCGGGATCGAGCTTGCCGATCTTGCCATTGCTGAACACGCCATACCAGACGATGCCGTTGTGATCGACGCTGCCGCGCCGGATCAGGCAGAACGGATCGTCGTAGGCGGACAGCGCCGGATACTCGGTGAACACCTCCTCCTTCGGATCGAACTTCGCCATCCGGCATTGCGTGAACTGCGACATCCAGATGTTGCCGGCCTTGTCCTTGTCGGCGCCATAGGGAAACGAGTTCGGCGTCGGCGGCTCGTAGAGCACGATCTTCTGGGTCTTGCGGTCCCACTTGGCGAGGCGGTTGCCGTTGATCACGGTGAGCCAGATGTTCTGCTCCGCATCCACGATCGGGTCGTGGCCGCGGCCCTTGAGGTAGCCGCGCGGATCGAGCGGGAAGCGCTCCATCTTCGCGGTCTTGGGATCGAGCCGGCCGAGCTTGAAGCCGACCGTCTCGCCCCACCAGACGATGCCCTCGGCGTCGACGGTGATGCCGTGCGGGATGCCGCGCTCGGGCAGCCGATAGGCTTCCCACTTCACCGTGCGCGGATCGAGCTTGACGATGCCGTTGGGCGTGCCGCGGTCGGTCATCCAGACATTGCCGTCGTTGTCGAAATAGGGGTTCTGCCCGATCGGCCGCCCGTTGCCGACCTTGGGCATCTCGTATTCGACGTACATGGCCTTGCCGAGCGCGTCCTCGTCGAGCGGCATGTCGCTCTCGATGGCGAGCGCGCGCGGCTTCGAGTTCGGCCCCATATTGGCGGCGAGATAATCGAGCAGCAGCTCGCGATCCTTCACCGACATCTTGCCGGGCGGAACCCCGGTATCCATCCCGTTGTTGCGCTTGCTCATGGCGTTGATCATGGCGTCCCAGGCGCTGCGGTCGAGCGTGCGCAACGCGTAGAAGTTGACACCGTGACACGACATGCAGACCCGCTCCAGCACCTCGCGGCCGGGTCCGGGCGGATAGACCTTGTCGTAGTCGGTGTGGAACTCGACGTCCTTCTCGGTGATGGTGGCGCGGCCGGGATAGGCGACCACGGTCGAGGGACCGTTGATGCCGGGCTTGGGCGTCGGATCGACGGCCGTGAGGGCGAAGTCGGCCTTCGCGGTGGCGCCGGCAGTCACCGTGATCTTCTGCGGTTCGGAGGCAAAGCCGCGACGGGCAACCGTCACGTCATAGTCGCCGGGATAAAGGTTGATGGCCTGATACTTGCCGCGGTTGGTGTAGACCATGAAGGTCACGCCCTTCTCGGCATTGCGCAGGTAGACCTGCGCCGCCGTGAACGGCTTGGCCGCGGTGACCGTGCCGGTAACCGCGCCGGTGCCGGCGATGGTCGGCCCTTCCGCCGCGGCGCCCGATGCCTGCGCCAGCAGGCAGCCGAGGCCGAGCAGGACGAGCTTCATGAAGCCTTGGTATCGCATTGGGCTCACTCCCTGATGCCGGTTCTTCGATCAGCGCGGCCGCGTGCCCCGGCATCTCGGGCCGCAGCCGCTTTCCGTTTGCGCATGTCCTTGTTCGGAAAACCGGTTCCCACTTTTCCGGGACATGCGCGAAACAAACGCAACGCTCAATCCCTGATCACCACCAGCCGGTCCGTTCCGGACTCGCCACCCCACGCCTCGCCCGGCCGGCCGAGCATCTGGCGCACACTGGCGCCTCGCTTGTCGCTGGGAAAGGTGGCGTAGGTCAGGGTCTTCGGGTCGAAGCGCTGGATGGCGTTGGCGGTCCAGTCGGTCGCCCACACCCGGTCCTTGTCGTCGACATAGATCGAATAGGTGCCGGACTTGCTCTGCGGCATCGGATAGCTCGCCCAGGTCTTGGTCGCGGGATCATAGCGGCCGATGGCGCCGGCATTCCAGAAGCTCACCCACAGCACGCCCTTGGAGTCCGACCAGATGCGGCGCGGGCCGACGCCCGACTTCGGCGGCTCCACCACGGTGACCGCGCCGGTCGCCGTGTCGATCTTGGCAATGTGGTCGCCGGCGAGCGAGGCATACCAGACGTCGCCCGACGGGGTCGCCGCGATGCCGTAGGGGCCGAAGCCCTTCGGCGCCTTCCAGGCATCGACCTTCCCGGTCTTCGGATCGGCGCGGCCGTAGATGCCGCTCTGGCCGGTGAACCACACGACACCGGCGTTGTCGAAGGCCAGCGTGTTGAGATTGGCGTGCGCGAAGTCCTTCGGCAGCGGGAACAGCTTGACCTCTTTGGTCTTGGCGTCGACCCGCGCGATCGCGTTCTGCCCGCCTTCGGTGAGCCAGGCATTGCCGTCGGGCCCGACGATCACGCCATGCGGCGCGGCGCCCGAACCGAGCGGGATTTTCTCGAGCTTGCCGGTCGTCGGATCAAAACGCCCGGCGAACCCCTGTTGCTGCCCGCTGAACCAGACCGTGCCGTCGGGCGCAGGCGCGACGTCGTGCGGGAAGGAGCCCGGCGGAAGCTGATAGTACGACACTTGCTCGGCTTGGGCCGTGGTCGCCGCAAGTGCCACAGCCGCGAAAGCGGTCAGAATGCGGATCATGACGTTTCCTCCAGTCGCTTGCGCAACGGCGGACTGCCGCTTCACTCTGCCGCTTCGGGCCGGCCGCCCGGACGGGCCCACCGATCGGCGAGCGCGTCGTCGGACTGCTTGGCATCGACCCAGATCTTTTCGCTGCCGGTCTTCCCGCCGGCATATTCGACCTGCTTCCAGAACGGCGCCCGGGTCTTGAGATAGTCCATCAGGAACTCGGCGGCGGCGAAAGCCTCCTGGCGATGCGTCGCGGCGGTGACGACGAGCACGATGTCCTCGCCCGGCTCGATGCGGCCGTAGCGATGGATCACGGTGACGCCGAGGAGCGGCCAGCGCCGCTCGGCCGCCTCCACGTGGCGCGCGATCTCGGCCTCGGCCATTCCCGGATAGTGCTCGAGCGTCATGGCGACGAGCTTGGCGCCGGCCTCATCGCCGCGGCAGATGCCGGTGAAGGTGACGACGGCGCCGACGTCGGTGCGTCCGCGCGAAAGTTTGCCCGCCTCGGTCGCGGCGTCGAACGGCTCGCGCTGCAGACGGACGGTGGCGGTCATGGCCCGGACTCCAAACGCCCCCGCGGGGAAAGGATCAGCCCCCGGTCATCGGCGGGAAGAAAGCGATTTCGCGTGCACCCAGGATAGCGGCGTCGGCCCGGACATGGGCGCGGTCGATGGCGGCGCGGATCACCTTCGGGTTCTCGAACGCGTGGGCATATTCGTCGCCGCGGCGGCTGAGCCAATCGACGAGATCGCCGACCGTCGCGATGCCGGCCGGCGGCTCGACGTCCTCCTCGGGCTTGCCGATGCGCTCGCGCACCCAGGCGAAGTAACGCAGCTTCAACGCTCACTCCTCGATCAGATGACGCATGCCGGCGCGGAAATAGTCCCAGCCAGTGTACAGCGTCAGCAAGGCCGAGAGCCAGAGCAGCGTGAGCCCGACCGGCGTCACCACCGGCACGACCGCGTCGCCGGCCTTGCCCGCGACCAGGAATCCGATGGCGACGAGCTGCAGCGTGGTCTTCCATTTCGCGAGCTGCGTCACCGGCACGCTGACGCGCAACTCGGCGAGATAT
>WNEY01001482.1_pt1 | contig 16630 bp, 13 predicted proteins | sample 5400531 | NCBI WGS metagenome assembly WNEY01 (sample SAMN13153338, study PRJNA577476) | soil metagenome | isolation source: 200 cm saprolite under Douglas fir tree site 1 | place: USA:California | collected 2015-04-18
CCGACGCAGCACTCAGCTTCGCGGCCAGCGTGATCGACCGGTTCCGCAATCCGTGGCTGGATCACGAGTGGCGGGTGATCGCCGCGAATCAGACCGCCAAGCTGCGGGCCCGCGTGGTGCCTTCGCTCACGGGATTCGCGCGAAAGCGGGGGACGGCGCCGCACGGCTTGGCCTTGAGCCTCGCGGCCTACCTGCGCTGGACTCGCCCGCACCCCGCCGGCGACGCCGATCTGCCCCTCGTCGAGCGACACCGGCGGGCGGCGAATACCCCGCAAGAATTGGCCGCGAGCGCGCTGGCCGACAGGGACCTATGGGGGGTCAATCTGGCCGAGCTGCCGGGACTACTCGAGGCAACGACGCGCTGGCTGGTGCTGCTGGAGCGTGATGTCATACAGGCCGCTCTAGAGGCGCTGCCCGGCTCGCCGGAGCATGCCGTCACCGAGCGAGAGTGACCGTGACCCTCGCCACGGCGCCTCGCCCAGAGCTCGACCCGCTGCTCCGGAGCGGCGTGATCGCGGTCGTCCGAGTGTCGGAGCCGGTGCGGCTGGGTCCCGCGGCCCGCGCGCTGGCGGCGGGCGGCGTGGGCGCGGTGGAGGTCACCCTGACCACGCCGGGGGCGATCGACGCGATCGCCGACCTCGCTTCCGACAAGAGCCTCGCGGGATGCGTCATCGGTGCGGGCACCGTGCTCGACGAATCCGCGGCTCGCTATGTCATCGACGCCGGCGCGCGTTTTGTGGTGAGCCCAACGCTCAATCCGGGCGTGATCCGGCTGTGCCGCGACCGCGAGATCCCGTGTATGCCCGGCGCCTTCACGCCCACCGAGCTGCTCGAGGCGTGGCGCGCGGGCGCGCCGGTCGTGAAGCTGTTCCCCGCCTCGGCGGTCGGTCCCGGCTATATCCGCGACGTACTCGCGCCGCTGCCGTTCCTGCGGCTCGTGCCCTCTGGTGGGGTGTCGCTCGAGAACGCGGGCGACTGGATTCGCGCCGGTGCCGCCGCGGTGAGCGTGGGCAGCGCGCTCGCAAGCGCCGCCCTCCTCCTGAGCGACGAAGCGACGGCGCAGCTCACCGCGCGCGCCCGGTCGTTCGTCGAGCGCGTGGCGCAGGCCCGACGCCGCTCGGGCAACGCACCGTGACGCGGGCGGTCACCTTCGGTGAGCTGCTGTTGCGGCTCAGCCCGCCCGGCGAGGAGCGTCTGTTCGAGTCGAGCGACCTCGTGACCTGCTTCGGCGGGGCGGAGGCGAACGTCGCGGTCGCTCTGAGTCATTTTGGCGTGCCCTGCGACTACGTCACGCGCGTGCCCGACAATCCCATCGGGGATGCCGGCGTAGCGGCGCTCGAGCGGGAAGGCGTCGGCACCCAATGGATCGTGCGCGGCGGCGAACGCCTGGGGATCTACTTCGTCGAGCCGGGCGCCGATCTGCGTACCATGCGCGTCGTGTACGACCGCGCCGGCTCGGCGTTAGCCCGGATCGAGCCGCGGTCGCTCGACTGGCCTCGGGTGCTCAACGGCGCCGACTGGTTCCACGCTTCGGGGATCACCCCGGCGCTGGGAGACGGGCCGGCCGCCGCGCTCGCGAGCGCAATCGCCTGCGCGCGTGCCCAGGGCGTACCTGTCAGCTTCGACTTGAACTATCGCGAGTCGTTGTGGCGCGACCGCGACCCGCGGCCGATCGTCGAGCCCCTGGCGCGGCAGGCGACGGTCCTGATCGCCAACCCGACGGCTGTGCGAGTTATGCTCGGGATCGACGCGGACGACACTTCGCTCGCCGGTCCCGGGCCGGCGCGGGAGCTCGCCAAGCGGATCGTCGACCGCGGTGAGATGCCACGGGTCGCGCTCACGCGACGCGAGATCCTCGGGCCCCGACGGCACGGCTGGAGCGCCGTCCTGTACGACGCAGAGACCGGCACGCTCGCGCAGAGCCGGCGGCACGCCGTGGATGTGGTGGACCGGGTGGGCGGTGGCGACAGCTTCGCCGCGGGGCTCATCGCGCGCCTCATCTCCGGGGACGCACCGGCCGAGGCGCTCGAGTTCGCCGTGGCGGCGAGTGCGCTGAAACTCACCGTGCCCGGTGACTTCGGCCGCGCCACCGTCCGGGAAGTCCAGGACCTGCTGCGCGCATGATCCCGAGCTTCCGCTGGTTCGGGGCCTCCGATCCGATCCCGCTCGCCCACATCCGACAGATCCCCGGTGTGACGGGCGTCGTGAGCGCTCTGTACGACGTGCCGGTGGGCGATGCCTGGAGCCGCGCGCGCCTCGGCACGCTCAAGGATGAGGTGGAGGACGCCGGACTTCGCCTGGCTGTCGTCGAGAGCATCCCGGTGCACGAGGACATCAAGCTGGGACGCCCCGGGCGCGATCGCCTCATCGACCGCTACTGCGCCAGCATCGCGAGTATGGGGGAGCTCCGCATTCCCGTGTTGTGCTACAACTTCATGCCGGTGTTCGACTGGACGCGCACCGACCTCGCCATGCGGCTGCCAGATGGGTCCACCGCGCTCGCGTACGACGACCGGGCGCTCGCCGCCATCGACCTGTCGCGCGGGACCGGAGAGCTGCCGGGATGGGCCACGGCCTACAGTCCTGCCGAGCTACAAGCACTGTTGGCCGCCTACCGCCACGTGGACGCGGAGCAACTCTGGGACAACCTCGGCTATTTCCTGGAGCGCGTCGTGCCGGCCGCGGAACAGGCCGGCGTGCGCCTCGCGCTCCATCCCGACGATCCTCCCTGGCCCATCTTCGGGCTGCCACGGCTCATCACCAATGCGCGAGCCCTGGAGCGCTTCGTAGCGCTCGTGGACAGCCCGGCGAACGGCGTGACGTTCTGCACCGGGTCGCTGGGCGCGAGCCCCGAGAACGACCTGCCCGCCATGGTGCGTCACCTGGGAGCGCGCATTCACTTCGCGCATTGCCGCAACGTCCAGATTACGGGTGAGCGCCGGTTTCACGAGACCGCCCATCCCTCCCCCTGCGGCAGCGTGGATCTGTTCGAGGTGCTCCGCGCTCTGAGGGACGTCGGATTCACGGGCCCCATGCGCCCCGATCACGGCCGCATGATCTGGGGCGAAACCGGCCGGCCTGGTTACGGACTGTACGATCGGGCGCTCGGCCTGACGTACCTGCAAGGTCTGTGGGAAGCGCTTTCCCGGAGCGCCAGGTGAGTACGGCCGTCGCGCCCCAGCGGATCGGGTACCGGTGGACGGTGTGCGCGCTGCTGTTCGTGGTCACCACCATCAACTATGTCGATCGCCAGGTGCTCGGCATCCTGGCGCCCACACTGCAGCGCGAGCTCGGGTGGTCCGAGGCCACCTATGGCGACGTCGTGTCGTGGTTCAGCCTGCCGTACGCCTTCGGCTTCCTCGCGGCAGGGCGGCTGTTCGACCGGATAGGGGTGCGGCGCGGCTTCGCGGCGGCCGTCGTGGCGTGGAGTCTCGCTGCCATCGCGCACGCGTTCGCCGGTACGACGGCTTTATTTTCCGCTGCCCGCGCGCTGCTGGGCGTGGCCGAGTCGGCAAACTTTCCTGGCGCCATCAAGGCCGTCGCCGAGTGGTTCCCCAAGAAAGAGCGGGCGCTCGCGACCGGGATCTTCAACGCGGGGACGAACACGGGGGCAATACTCACACCGCTCCTCGTCCCCTGGATCGCGCTCAGGTGGGGTTGGCAGTGGGCCTTCGTCGCGACAGGCTCCCTCGGGTTCGTCTGGCTGCTCTTCTGGCTCGCCCTATACCGCAGTCCCGGGTCGAACCCGCGTGTTTCGAGCGACGAGCTGGCGCATATCCGCAGCGACCCACCCGACCCCGAGAACACGCGTGTGTCGTGGATCCGCTTGCTCGGGTACAGGCAGACGTGGGCGATCGCGGCCGGGAAATTCCTGGCCGATCCCATCTGGTGGTTCTACTTGTACTGGCTCCCAAAATTCCTGGACTCGACATACGGCATCAAGCTTGCACACGTCGCGCTCCCGTTGATCGTCATCTATCTGGTGTCCGACGTCGGTTCGATCGGTGGGGGGTGGCTGTCGAGCGCCTTGATCAAGCGAGGCTGGACGGTGAATCGGGCGAGAAAGAGTGCGATGCTCGCGATGGCGCTGTTGATCGTGCCGACGGCGTTGGCACCACTGGCAGGGAGCATGTGGACCGCCGTGCTGATCGTCAGCGTGGCCGTGGCGGCGCACCAGGCGTGGTCTGCCAACGTGTATACGCTGGCGAGCGACATGTTCCCGCGCGCTGCGGTGGGCTCGGTGGTGGGGATCGGCGCGTTCGCCGGCGGGATCGGCGGCTGGGCGTTCCAGCGCGCCACCGGCCGGATTCTCGAGGCCAACGGCAACAACTACACGCCCATCTTCATCGTTTGCGGGCTTGCCTACGTCTCGGCCTGGACCATCATTCATCTCCTCGCCCCGCGGCTCGAGCCCGCGACGACCGGATGAACCGTTACGAGGTCCCGAACATGCCCGATCAACCCGTGCCGCGACGAGCCTTTCTCACGACCACTGCAGCGAGCGTGGTGGGGGCAGGTCTCACCCCGCCGTTCGCCCTCTCCGCGTTGTGGAGAGGGGGACAAGGAGTGAGGTCTGCCGCACCCGAGGGGTTGAAGCTGGGCGTGGCGACCTACTCGCTGCGGAACTTCTCCCGCGCCAAGGCAATCGAGATGGTGAAGGCGCTCGGCACACCCTATGTCAACCTCAAGTCCATACACCTGCCGTACGAGCTCCCGCGGGACGAACTGGCCGCGGCACGGCGTGAAATCGAAGGCGCGGGCCTGCGCATCGTGGGCGGCGGCGTGATCACCTTCGAACAGGATACGGACCAGGACGTGGGGAAGTACTTCGCGTACGCCCAGGCGGCCGGCATGCCGCTCATCGCCGCGCACGCCGACGCGCAGATCCTGCCGCGCATCGAGCGGTTCGCCAAGCAATACGACATCAAGGTCGCCATCCACAACCATGGCCCGGAGGACAAGCGGTTTCCCTCCCCCTATGACGCACTGAAACAGGTGCGCAACATGGATCACCGGATGGGACTGTGCATCGACGTCGGGCACACCGTCCGAGCGGGCACGGACGTGGTACGGGCCATCGCCGACGCGGGCCCGCGAGTCCTCGACATGCACGTCAAGGACCTGCACGATCCGGCGACCGCGGCGAGTCAGTGCATCGTCGGCGAGGGCGTCATCCCTATCGCTGCAATCCTGCGGCAGCTCGAGACCATCGGGTACCAGGGCTACGTGAACCTGGAATACGAGATCGACGCCGACGACCCGCTTCCGGGGATGAAGCAGTCGTTCGCTTACCTGCGCGGTGCGCTCGCCGGGCTCGACGCCGCCCGCCATGGCCTACGTTGAGAAGGGAGTCATGAGATGATCCTACCTCTATTGGTGGCGCTCGTCGCCCAGGGGACAGCCTCCGCTCCCGCCCCCTCAAACGTGTTGACCGCCGCCGAGCGGGCCGCCGGCTGGCGGCTGCTGTTCGACGGCCGTACGCTGAAGGGGTGGCGCGGGCTGGGCTACGACAGCGTCCCCACCGCGCATTGGGTGGTCGTGGACGGCGCGATCAAGAAGATCGCGAGCGGTAAGGTGCCGAGGCTTCCGGACGGGCAGCCGCTGAACGGCGGCGACCTGATGACCGTGGACACGTTCGGGGACTTCGAGCTCACGTGGGAGTGGCGGGTCACGCCCGGGGCCAATAGCGGCGTCAAGTACAACGTCTCCGAAGAACTCTCAGTCAAAGAGGCGCCGAACCACGCAGCCTTGGGATTCGAATATCAAATCCTGGACGACGACCGGCACCCAGATCGAAAGCTCGCGTCGCATCGCGCCGGTGCCCTGTACGACCTCATCGCGCCGAGCCGGCCGACGCACGTCCGTCCGGTGGGCCAATGGAACCTGTCCAAGCTTGTCTTCAGGGGCAACCACGGCGAGCACTGGCTGAACGGTGAGAAGCTGCTCGAGTTCGACCTCGGGACGGCGCGAATGGACTCTTGCTTAGCCAAGAGCAAGTTTCGCTCGCTCCCCTGGTTCGGTGAGCGGCGCCGCGGGCACATCATCCTTCAGGACCACGGCGACGAAGTGTACTTCAAGAACATCAAGGTGCGTGATCTATGAAGCGCCGCAAATTCATGAAGACGGCCTCGGCCGCGGGGCTGAGTTTCGTCGGCTCGCCGCGACTTTCCTCCTTGTTCGGCTCACCGGGCGAAAGGGTCACGGTGGCCGTCATGGGCATGAACGGACGGGGCACAGTGCTGGCGCGCGGCTTCGCACGTGCCGCCCACACCGAAGTGGCGTACGTGTGCGACGTGGATTCGGTCGTGCTGGCCAAGGGCGGTGCCGCCGTCGCCGGCGCACAGAGCAAATCGCCCAGAGGGCTCGGCGACTTTCGCAAGGCGCTCGAGGACAAAGACGTGGACGCCCTGGTGATCGCGGCGCCCGACCACTGGCACACCCCCGCCGCGTTGCTCGCGATGCAGGCGGGGAAGCACGTCTATGTCGAGAAGCCGTGCGGGCACAACCCGCGCGAAGGCGAGCTGCTGGTCGAGGCGCAGCGCAAGCACCGGCGCGTCGTGCAGATGGGAACGCAACAACGCTCCGCGCCCCGTTCGATCGAGATCATCCAGGCGATCAAAGAAGGCGCGATCGGGCAGCCCTATCTCGCGCGCACCTGGTACGCCAACACGCGGGGCCCGATCGGCCGCGGGAAACCAGCGCCCGTACCGGCGAACCTGGACTACGAGCTGTGGCAGGGCCCGGCGCCGCGTGCGTCGTACCGCGACAACGTCATTCATTACAATTGGCATTGGTTCCGGCGCTGGGGAACGGGCGAGATCCTCAACAACGGCACGCACGAGATCGACGTCGCGCGCTGGGCGCTGCGCGCGAGCTACCCCACCCGCGTCACGTCAGTGGGCGGCCGCTATCACTACGCCGACGACTGGGAGTTCCCCGATACGCAGGAAGCCTGCTTCGAGTTCGCGGGCGGGAAGACCATCATTTGGCAGGGGCAAAGCTGCAACGGCCTGACCACATTCGGCCGCTCGCGCGGCACGGCCATCTTGGGCACCGCCGGCAGCGTTGTGCTCGACCGCGACGGCTACACCATGTACGACCTCAAGGAAAAGGTGATGAAGTCGTCTCTCGCTGCGCAGGCGGGGGATGGCCTCAACACCACTGCCGACGACGAGATGACCGCGCTGCACATCGCCAACTTCGTGGACGCGATCCGCACCGGCGCCCCGCTGCGGCAGCCCATCGAGGAGGGCGCGAAGAGCGTGCTGCTGGGCCACCTCGGCAACATCGCTCAGTCGACCGGCCGCGCGCTGCGCATCGATGCAGCGTCGGGCCGGATCACGGGCGACGAGGAAGCGATGAAATTGTGGCAGCGCGAGTACGCCCCGGGCTGGGCGCCGGTCGTCTGAGCCCGTGACCGCCGTCCTCGACCCGGACCGCTTTTTCGATCCCGATCCCGCGGTCCGCCGCGTCGCGCGCGAATTGTATGAAGCAACGCGCCGGCTGCCCATCCTCTCGCCCCACGGTCACGTAGAGCCGCGGATCCTGGCCCGGGACGAGCCCTTCCCGGAGCCCGCGGCGCTGATGGTGCAGCCCGACCACTACATCCTGCGCCTGCTGTACGCTCATGGCGTCTCGCTCGAGTCTCTCGGCATTCCGCGCCGGGACGGAGCGCCCGTCGAGACCGATCCGTGCAAAGTGTGGCAACGCTTCGCCGATCACTACTACCTGTTCCGCGGCACGCCCACCGGCGCCTGGCTCGAGTACGAGCTGCACGAGGTATTCGGCATCGGCGAGCGGCTGTCGGGCGAGACGGCGCCCCGGATCTATGACGAGATCACGGAGAAGCTCGCTGCCCCTGACTTCCGGCCGCGGGCGCTGTTCGAGCGCTTCGCGATCGAGCTCCTCGCCACAACCGACAAGGCCAGCGATCCGCTGCAGCACCATCAGGCCATCCGGGATTCCGGGTGGCAGGGACGCGTGATCCCCTGCTTCCGCCCCGATGCCGTGTTCCAGATCGCCTCCCCCGGCTGGCCGGCCGAGCTGGAAGCGCTGGGCCGGGAGCACGGCGCGCCCCTGGTAGACTACGCTGAATTCCTCCACGCTCTGAAGGATCGCCGTGCGTTCTTCAAGAGCATGGGGGCTACGGCCACCGATCACGCGGTGCTCGAGCCCTACACCGTTTGGCTACCGCCCAACGAGGTGGAGGTCCTGTATCAACGGGCGAGGCAGCGCGACGTAACGCCGGCGGACGAACGGCGGTTCATGGGCCACCTCCTGATGGAGATGGCGCGGCTGTCGCTGGAAGACGGCCTGGTGATGCAGATTCACGCCGGCGCCCTGCGGGACCACAACCGGCTGCTGTTCGAGCGGTTCGGTCCCGATCGGGGCGGGGACATTCCCCTCGGCACCGAGTTCACCCGCAACCTGCGCCCGTTGCTGAACGCCTACGGCAACGACTCCCGCTTCACGCTCGTAGCGTTCACGCTGGATGAGTCCACCTACAGTCGCGAGCTGGCGCCGCTCGCCGGGCACTATCCGGCCATGCGGTTGGGACCGCCCTGGTGGTTCCACGACTCCGTGGAAGGCATGCGACGCTTCCGCGAGCGCACGATGGAGACCGCGGGGATCTACAAGACCGCCGGCTTCAACGACGACACGCGCGCGTTCTGCTCGATTCCCGCGCGGCACGATCTGGCGCGCCGGGTAGACGCGAATTTTCTCGCGGGACTCGTCGCGCGCCATGTGATTGACGCGAGCGACGCCCGCCGCATGGCGCGGGCGCTCGCCTACGACCTGGCAAAGCAGACCTACAGGCTGTGACGCGGCGCGTTCACATGGTCCGGGCGCCCGGGCGGGTGAACCTGATCGGCGAGCACATCGACTATTGCGGCCTATCCGTTTTCCCCATGGCTCTCCGCCGAAGCGTGCGCATCGAGTTCAGCCCCCGCTCGGATCGAGAGATGCGCCTCGCCAACCGTGACCCCGGCTTCGCGCCGAGCGCGTTCGCGGTGAGCGAGAGCATCCCGCCGGGTCCGGCGGGAGATTGGAGCAATTACGCCAGGGCGGCGGCTCAGGCCCTGGCCCAGCGATTCCCGGGTCTGCGGGGCATCGATGCACTGGTGGAGAGCGATCTCCCGATCGCCGCGGGGCTCAGCTCCTCGTCAGCGCTCCTCGTTGCGATCGCCCTCGCTATCATGCATGAGAACCGGATGACGATGCCGTCGCTCGAGCTGATGGAGCTCTTGGCGCGGGGCGAGCGCTACGTCGGCACCGCGGGCGGCGGGATGGACCAGGCGATCATCCTCGGTGCCCGGGCCGGGTACGCGTCACGAATAGACTTCCACCCGCTCCGACTCACTCCCACAGCCGTGCCCACTGGCTGGCAGTTCATCGTGGCGTGGAGCCTGGTGCACGCCGAGAAGTCCGGGGCCGCGCGGCAGGCGTACAATGAGCGGACGCGACAGGGCGAGGAGGCGCGGCGCCTCGTGGCCACTCGGATTCGCCGGCCCGAGGACACCACCTACCCCGCCCTCTTGGCGGCGACCTCGGTCGATGAGCTGCTCAAAGCGGCGAGAGCGAGCCTGCCACAAGTGCTCTCGCGACGGTTCCGCCACGTGATCACCGAGGGAACACGCGTGCGGCAAGCGGAGGCGGCCATGGCCGCTGGGAACCTCGGGGCCTTCGGGCAGCTGCTCGACGCCTCGCATCAGAGTCTGCGGGACGATTACGAGGTGAGCCATCCCGAACTGGACCGGCTCGTCGACGTGGCCCGGGAGGCGGGCGCGGCGGGGGCACGACTCACAGGCGCGGGGTTCGGCGGCTCGATCGTGGCGCTGTGTCGCGTCGAGCAGGCGCCGGAGGTCGTCTCCGCCCTGCGGGAAAAGTTCTACGCCCCGCGCGGCGCGGCAGACGATGTCGAGCGGCACGTCTTCGCGGCCGAGCCGTCAGGGGGTGCGGAGGTTATGAGTGCGTGAGGTCGAAGTACGACAGTCACTCAAACTCCCGATAAGCACCAAAGGTGGCTAACTGATCTTCGCCCAGCTCGGCGGGGATCGGCAGACGCGGTTCATGGAGGTTTTCGCACAACTGATTCCACAACGCCGTGCGGGCATACCTTTGATGCACCTTTTGAAACGGAACGGATAGCAGCAGTTGTTTGGCCGTTTGAAATTCAGCTTTATCAATCAGGAGCTGTACTCGCCTTTCTATTATCCACTCGTCCTGAAGTGCGTCTACCTGGCTTAACCATTTCTCCCGTTCGGCCATGGTGTGTGTTCCCAATTTGCGAAGCACACTATCGCGCCCAACGACGACTTGGGGATGCAATTGGAGCCATTGCTCCTGAATGGATCCGAACGCCTTGGCGGCACCCTCGATATCGCCGTCCAATTCAAGCAGCCTGGCCAACAACGCGCGCGCTACCCCCAGGCCGCTCGCAGATAGAACCTGGATGGCCTCCTTCTTTTTTCCGGTCCCGGCCAACCAGGTACCGTAATGAAATCGCCATCGTTCCGTGGTGTCACCCGTGGTCGTCTTGATGGCCCACTCAAACGGGGCATCCATGTGCTCCATGCCGGAAGGAGCCCAGAGGCACTGATGAACCTCTGGGGGCTCCGGTCGTCTGTCTTTAGTTCTATGAGCTCGCTCGAGATCCTTCCATACTTGAACTTCTTGTTGCCTCGCCCAATCGAACAGCGGAACCTCGTTGACGGGTCTGAGCGCCACAGTCGGAACCTTCAGCGCGTAGATATCCATGGCCTTGTCCGAAGGGATCCAAAGCTCCACGTGCCAGCGGGTTTCCTTGGGTCGTAGCTGCAGCTTGACGGACTGATCCCTAATGGGTCCGCCCTGGATTTCGGCGTAGGCGTCGCTCTTGGCCGTACTCAGTCTGGCCCAGGCACGGTCTTTCCCGACACCGTAGCTCCATAACTTCATTCCGGGCGAGAGCGCTTCATCGGCAACGTGGTACAACCCCGTGCCCAATGACGGGGTAAAGGCGCCAAACGCGTTCACGTCTTTCGTCTTCCAAAAGAAGCCCGTCATCTCCTTTATGTCTGACTCGCGCCTGGGTCCTAACTCTTGCCACTCTATGGTCTCGAGTTTGGAGGAATGCGAGAGAACGTTGCCTCTTGGAAAGTGAAACTCTGTATCCGGAGTGGAGGGTACAGCCGCATTGGACCACGCCATCCAGGGGTGCGGTGAGCTTCCGGGGTTGTGAAAGACCGCGCGTTGCGTCAGGAAATCATCGTCGGCACCCAGTGAGTATTCGACCGACCATTGCATACCGAAGCGCAATTCCCGCTCACCGCAGGTGACATATACCCGCTGTTTCGTTCGATCAATCTTGTGCAAGACGGTTTCGTTCTGAGTGGGAGAATGAGAAATGGGAAAGCTTACTTCGATACCGCCGGCCACAAAACAAAACCGCGGTAGGATTCGCGTAGGTCTGATGACGTCCGGAACGTACAGTACTTCCTTGCCTGATCCCTTATGAATGATCGACGTTACTCTCCCTCCAAGGTCGGGACAGATCGCCACGCTGATCTTGTGATTCTCCAGAACGGCAAATCGGTACTTCTTGGGTACCGGTCGGTGGGACGTCTCGGAATAGCTGACATACGGATAAACACCATTGGGATCAAACGCGGTTGGGACTGGACCGGCTGGCACCAGTTCGTGGGTCAAGACATAATCCTCACGCTCCGTGCAAGCCAACCGCGTCATCGCGCCAGACCGTCGCTTAGCGCCTCCAGCATCTGTTTTCCTCGATGAACGGCTTCCGTGATCCGCTGTTGGTCATAATCACGCTTACTGTAGTCACGGTCTCCGATGAAGCTGGCTAAGTGGGCGTCGAAGTCCTTCATTTGGTCCTTGATCTTCGTGTCGGATGACTTGGACGCCAGCTCTCGGATGATCTTGATCTTTTCGTAATCGACGATTCCTTCGCGTAATTTCTCGAACCGGATGCTGCTGTTCGCTCCGGGATACACAAGGAATTCATCTCCTGCCGGCCACAGCGTGTGCCGCGCATCACGCACCGGATCCGCGGGCCAGGCATCATACGCCCAGCGCAGGAATCCATCATAGCCATACGCCGCAGAGTACCAACCGATGTACCTGGCTTCAATGGGTGGAGAAAAAACGAACGTGTTGGGCTTCTGCGGCGTGCAGCACACGTAGTATGTCGTCGTAGACCCTCTGGCCGAGCGTTCCTTCACTTCTGCAGGGCTCGGCTCACTGGTAATGATCGGGGAGTAGTCGTCCAAGATCCGATCCAGCTCCGGATGCCAGTCTCCGGCGTACGTGATCTTCCACTTACTGGAATGATCCTTGATCACCTTGGCGGCGGCCAACGTGAAGTTCAAAGGATTCTCATTGATCCCAAGATAGGTCTTGTCGAACCACCCCTTCTGCTCCAAATGGCGTTTGAGATCATCGAGAAAGACCGTCCAAACGGACTTGAACTCGGCGGATTCGGGCGACCATTCCTCGAACACATAGTTGCCGGATTTGGCGTCGAGGTAACGGAACCTGTGCCCCCAAGGAACCGGTGTATAGATGGTGATGGCTTTATTGACCCCGGCCTCCATGGCTAATTGCACGTACTGATCGAAGATGTTGTAGTCGAATTTCCAGGTACCATCGGCACGCTTGGTCCATTCAATCATCGACCCTTCGATCATGTACGAATTGTCCGACCAGGGTGAGTGCACGGCGTACGTGGTGATGTATTTGCCCCCTGCATCGGCATACAAGCGAAGGTGCTTCCTCAGGAGGGCTTTATGCTCGGCGGACCACGGCTCGAGGTGATAGTACCATGCCACGACCCACGGGTTTTGCCATAAGTCGAGCCTGAACTTCCAATCTCCCGGTTTGGGTAGTAGCTGATTTTGAACCCGTATTTTTACCGGGAGCGAGACGCGACTCTTGTCCGAGCTGACCTCAATGGTCCCCTGATACAGTCCAGCCTCGGTGCCGGAAGGGATGTCCAGCGAAAGCCAAATCGGTCTCACCGTTCTCCCCGGCAGGTCGAATCGCTCGAGAGGCTCAAGCCTGTCGGGCATGAGATAAGCAGTGCTCGTGGCCGTTACATCGCAGCTCGCGTCTTTTGCGCCATAGGGATAATTCGACAGGACATAACGAACCAGATTGACCTGAACATTGCCCTTGCTCAGGACCCGGCCTCGCGCGGTGACGAGATCGCTCGTGGTAATCCGTATCTGGCTCAACGTATCCGGCGACCAGATCAGCAGCTGCGCATTGAGCCGCTCACCTTTCCATCCGGTGTCTTCCCACCGTTGGGATTCATTCGGTAAGTCGGGAGCCTCGCTTCTCATGTACAGCTGATCCGTCGAGCCGAACGAAGCATTCAACCCGCTTTTTTGTGTTGCCCACCGGAGCGGATCACCCGGAGCATCGAACGTGTACTCCGGCTGGAAATGCTGCTGCGGTATGGGGACTTTTGCGGGGTCGATTTGTGCGCGTTGCAGCTGCGCGAAAGCGAGACTGGTAAGGGAATAGTGGATCAAGACACCTACGACCATCTTACCAGTCGTCATTTGTGAGAGCGCTCCTTTCGATTGATTGAAACTTGCCGCGAGCGCTTCGCTTTTCAAGACGCGGATTATTGGAAGCCGACCCGCGGCAGTGTGCGGAATAGACCCCAAGCCGCGGCGCCGGCGGTCACGAGGCACACGATCCCGGGCAGGAGCTTCCCGTATAACACGTATCCCGTGCCGAACAGCGCCGCATAGATGACGGCGCATCCCAGGAACCAGCACAGGAATGCAGCGGTCACGCTCTCGCCCGGGTTCGCCGGCCGGGTTGTCACCGCGCCGGTCCAGCCCGGGCCCATGGGGCGAATGCGGTCATAAAACGTCTGGAGGGTGGCGCGGTCGGTGGGCGGCGTCGCGAACGTCACAGCCAGCCACCCGACGGTAGTGATGGCGATCCCGATCACGAGCTGGAGTGTAGGGGCGAGGGGCGGGAGCCCGAGCGCCCTGTGCACGAACTGGAAGTACACGGCGATCACGAAGGAGATCACCATGCCGGCGATCTCGCTCCACGCGTTGATCCGCCACCAGAACCAGCGCAGTAGGAAGATCAGCCCCGTCCCGGCGCCGATCTGGAGCAGAATCTGGAATGCCTGGTAGGAGTTTTGGAGCCAGAGCGACAGGGCCGATGCGAGCGCGATCAACCCTACGGTGACGGCGCGTCCCACCCGCACGTAGTGGCGTTCGTCCTTGTCGGGCGCCACGAACCGGCGGTAGCAGTCCTCGACCGCGTAGGAAGCACCCCAGTTGAGGTGGGTGCTGATGGTGGACATGTACGCCGCCGCGAGCGACGCGATCATGAGGCCGAAGAGGCCGTGCGGCAGATATACGAGCATCGCGGAGTAGGCCAGGTCGTTTCGCACGATCGCCCGGTCGATGTGAGGGAAACGAGCGGCGATGGACGCGAGGTCGGGATAGATAATGAGCGAGGCGAGCGCCACGATGATCCACGGCCAGGGCCGCACCGCATAGTGGAGCACGTTGAACAGCAAGGTCGTGCGCATGGCGTCGCGCTCGGTGGGCGCGGCGAGCATGCGCTGTGCCACGTAGCCCCCGCCTCCCGGCTCGGCGCCGGGATACCACGTGCTCCACCACTGCACCCCCAGCGGCACGACCAGGACGGCGGCGGCCGTGCTCCAATCCGAGAAGTCGGGCAAGAGCGACAGGCGCGAAGCCACCGCGGGGTGTGAGAACAGCCCCGACAGTCCGCCGACTTGGGGGAGCCCGAGCGCTACGACGGCGGCCAGCACGGCCCCGACCATCGCGATAATGAACTGCACGAAATCGGTCAACACGACTCCCGACAGCCCGGAGCTTGCCGCGTAGAGCACCGTCACGGCCCCACCGACGAGCACCGCCGTCCCGCGATCCCACCCGAGCATCACGCCGGCGATCTTGGTGGCGGAGAGATTGACCGAGGCCATGATCATCACGTTGAAAAACACGCCGAGGTAAATCGCGCGGAAGCCGCGGAGGAAGGCAGCCGGCTTGCCGGAGTAGCGCAGCTCGTAGAACGCGATGTCGGTGAGGGCTGCCGAGCGCCGCCACAGCTTGGCGTAGAAGAACACCGTGCACATCCCCGTGACGGCGAACGCCCACCACACCCAGTTCTGGCTGACGCCGCCGGTGCGCACCAGGTCGGTGATGAGGTTCGGCGTGTCGGTCGAGAAGGTCGTGGCCACAAGGGACACCCCCAGCAGCCACCACGGCAGTCGGCGACCGGAGAGGAAGAACTCATGGCGGCCCTGACCGGCGCGACGCGTCACCGCCAGGCCGATGGCGACGCAGACGATGCCATACAGCACGAGCACGATCCAATCGAGGGTGTCGAGTCGCACGTTAGCCCCTAGAGGCGGGTGAACGCGGCGCGCAAGTCCGCCGGATAAGTCCCTGCCTGCACGAGCGCGGCGAGCGCGGCTCGCACCGCCGGCACGTCTGCAGCAAATGACATGCCGAGCCAACGGTCGGGCGCGCTCAAGACGCGCAGCTTCGCGCGCCCCGCCGTCACCTGCTCATCGAGGGCCGTGCTCAAGAAGAATTCGGCGTCGGGCGCTCGGTGCGGCGACGCGAGAAACGTAGCGAACTGGTCCTGCAGCACCGCCAGGACGTCGGGCATAAACCCCCACAGGTTCATTGAGGTGGGTTCCTCACCGGTGAGCTCGCGCTGCGCTCCTGTCGCCGTCACACCGCGGAGCCCGAGATCCGTGCGGCGCACCTCCCGGACTTCGACGAGCCGTGCGAGCAGTCCGTCCGGCCCGCACCATGCCACCGCCCGCGCGACGCCGCCGTGCGCCGAGAGGGTCGCATCCAACCGGTAGCCCACCAGGGCGTGCACCGGCGGGGCGCGCCCCACTTCCCGTGCGGCCTCGCCCCTCAGGTGCTCGGCCAGCAGTCGGTAGGCACCCGGGCCGTAGAAGTCGTCCGCATTGCACGCGGCGAAAGGGCCCTCGACTGCGTCCCGGGCGGCGAGCACGGCGTGGGCCGTCCCCCACGGCTTCATTCGCCCCTCGGGCACACGGTGGCCGCCCGGCAGGTCGTCGAGTCGCTGCTCGACAAAGTGTACTGGCACCGCTCCTCCGATCACGCGTGCGACGTGGTCTCGCACGCGGGCGCCCACTTCCTCGCGAATGACGAGCACGGCGCGCGTGAAGCCGGCGCGTGTCGCGTCGTAGATCGCATAGTCGAGCAGCGTCTCGCCCGACGGACCAACGGGGCTCAGTTGCTTCGGCCCGCCGAAGCGAGTGCCGAGGCCGGCGGCCATGACTACGAGCGTAAGCGCCATCGGTGCCCCCTTGATGCAGTCTCGAAGGCGTGGCGTCAAGCGCGGAAGAAGGGGGCGTGGGAAATCGACGGGACGCGAGGGTGTACGCTCAACACCGACCCCGGTGACGCGCAACGGGCGCGCGCCACCGGAGGCCGGGGTGCTACCGATTGTGTCAGCCTTCCAAACCGTCGTGGTTGTCGTCCTCGAACGCCTTGAAGGAGTTCTGGATGTTGTTCGCGACGACGCTCTCGTTCGGCTGGCCCTTGTTGGCCGACGCCGGATCCACGAGGGCGGCCTTCGCCCCGTTCAG
>WNEY01002509.1_pt1 | contig 16621 bp, 13 predicted proteins | sample 5400531 | NCBI WGS metagenome assembly WNEY01 (sample SAMN13153338, study PRJNA577476) | soil metagenome | isolation source: 200 cm saprolite under Douglas fir tree site 1 | place: USA:California | collected 2015-04-18
TTACTAGAAAAATATAGTAACAGCAAACTTTCTGTCGCTGTATACTCATGCTGTGAAGACTCAGATACCGGACTGGACAGCGCCGGCGCCGGGCGCCGTGGCCGCGCCGGGCGAGGGACTGCGAGAGCGCAAGAAGCGCCTGATGCGCCGGCAATTGTCCGAGACCTCTACGCGGATGTTCCTGGACCGAGGTTTCGACGCGGTGCGCGTGGCCGAGGTGGCTGAAGCGTGCGGCGTCTCGGAGAAGACGGTCTTCAACTACTTCCCCACCAAGGAGTCGCTCGTCCTTGACCGGCTGGAGGGTATTGTGGCGTCGCTGCGGACCGGGCTGGCCGACCCGGCGATCCCGCCCGTCGAAGCAGCGCTGCAGATCCTGAACCGTGAACTGACCAGCATGACGGGGTGGCTCACCGGCCAGGATGACCCTGCTCAGGCCGCCCATGCGATCATGCGTTTCGGCGACCTGATTCGCGTCACGCCCTCTCTGCGGGCCTACCAGAGCGACATGATGGACCAATTCGCGGCCGTGGCGACCCAGATCCTGGCGGCCCGGGCCCGGATGAGCGCAGATGATCCTGAGCCGCAGATCGCGGCCCGGGCGATGCTCGGCCTCTGGCACGTCCAGGCTCAGAGCCTGCGCACGCATCTGAAGGACGCGCACACGCCGGCCCGCCTCCACGAACTGGTGACTTCTGACGTCCGCCGCGCCGCTCAGCTCATCGACTCCGGGCTGCGCTCCTTCGCGTCACCCGCAGCCCCTGAGACCCAAGTACGCTAGCCGACCAGTCGCTAGGAACCCTCGGAGGTCGCATGCTCGGCTCAAGTGAGATCGTCGCGTTCGCCGCAGCCACCGACTTGGGCCGGGCGAGAGCGTTTTACGAGGGGATACTCAGGCTGCGGCTGGTCGAGCAGAATCAGTACGCGTGTGTGTTCGACGCGAACGGCACCATGCTCAGGGTGACGGCAGTAGGTGAGGTGGCGCGTCCGGGCTACACGGTGCTCGGTTGGCGGGTCGCCGACATCGAGCAGGTGATGGCGGCGATGATCGACGCGGGCGTTGAGTTCACCAGATATGACGGCATGGACCAAGACGCCAGCGGTGTCTGGACGACGCCGGGCGGCGACAAGATCGCCTGGTTCAGCGACCCAGACGGCAACAACCTCTCGCTTACCCAGTTCGCCTAGCGAGCCGCTTACGACATCAGCCGGCGCGGGCTGGCGCTTGAGCCGTTTCTGGCGGTTTTTGGGCTGGCTGAGGGTCTTGGCAGCGACGAAGAAGGGGGAGCGCGGCTTGCTGCGAGCAATATCAGCGAGGCCCAGCTCCGCGAAAGGCTAGGGCCGGGCTCTTATCTGGGTTCTGCCGCGCAATTCATTGCGGCAGCGGTCGCGGGGCACGATTCCGTTAGCCCAAACAGCATCTGAGCCTCTCCGATGTCGTAGCTTCCCAGGAAGGAACAACACCGGAGGGGCACCGAGGCTGCTATTACGACACCAGGGGGGCACCGAGGCCGTTGCTTCCCGGGAACAACACCGGAGGGGCACCGATGCTGCGACTGCCTCTGGATGGGGCGATATGTCGTCGGTGCAGGCGTTGCGGAGCCAGCACCGGCGGCGGCCTCCAGAGCAGCAACGAGCTTCTCGCGTTGCGGCGCGGGCCAGGCATGCGCGGGCCAGGCATGCCACGGGCCGGGCGCTGCGATACGGACCGGCATTGCGCGGGCCGGGCGACCGGGCGCTGCGATACGGACCGGCCATTACGGCGCCGGCCGACACGGGCCTGCCGGTCCAGGTTGCCGGGCGGGGCGACCTGGACCGGCCCGGCGGTTAGGAGACTTGGCTCGTGTTGGTGGGCGGATTGCTGGCCAGGTCGGCGTCGTTGACCTGCGTGACCGGCTCGGTGGCGTCGTGCACCGTGGTCTCGGCCTGGGCCTCCGCCTTAGAGCGGCTCTTGAAGAAGGCCGCCGCGGCGCTCGCGGCCGCTGCGGCCGCGGCCATCAGGCCGACCGGCAGCTTCCAGCGCCCGCGGCGCGGCTTGGCTGGGTCGATCCGCTCGGCCGCCGATGACAGCGCCGCCGACACCTTCGGGGCGACCGTGTCCTGCACGGCCTTCCCGGTGCGCTCGAGTCGCGGTGCGGCCCAGGCGCGAGAACGCAGGATCGACCGGCGGGCGACCTGCCCCGTGTTCTTGGCGAGCGGCTTCATCTGGGCCGCGACTGGCTTCAGCTGATCTGCAGCCTTGACCGTGCGGTCCCAGGCCTCGGTTCGTTTCTTACCGGACATTTGGAACCTCCGCGAGGTGAGTTCGTCCCGCCTCCCTTCCCCGTCAGTCGCCGCTCAATCATTTAGCCGCCAATACGATGGGGGGCATGGCTGGCCCTGACCCAGATGCCGACGGCGTTTACCGGATCTACGGTGACCTCGCGGACTGGTGGCCGCTGATCTCGCCGCCCAGGGAGTACTCGGCCGAGTCGGCCTATCTGGCCGCCGTCCTGGACAGGGCACTGGAACCAGACAGTGCCCCCGAACCAGGCGCGCCCCAGCCGCAGGTACTCGATCTCGGCAGCGGCGGCGGTCACGTCGCGCTGCACCTGAAGGACCAATTCGACCTGACGCTGGTCGACCTCTCCGAGGACATGCTCACGGTCTCGCGGCAATTCTGTCCGGAGAGCCCGCACGTCCAAGGCGACATGCGGTCGGTCCGGCTCGGCCGGACGTTCGACGCCGTGCTCGTGCACGACGCGATCGACTACATCATCGGCACCGAGGACCTGCGGCTGGCCATCGAGACGGCGGCGGTGCACTGCCGGCCGGGCGGGATCGTGCTGTTCGTGCCCGACTACCTCCGGGACAACTTCGTTGAACTCACAGGTAGCGGAGGCGGCGGCATGGACGAAACCGGCCGGACCGCGAGCTTCAGCGAGCGGACCTGGGACCCAGATCCGGACGATGAGCGGGTGCAGGCCGACTACGAGTTCACGCTGCGCACGGCCGACGGGGACGAGAAGGTCATCTGCGAGTCGCATCGGCTCAGCGCGTTCAGCCGCGAGACGTGGCGGGTCGAACTCACCAAGGCGGGCCTGAATCTGGACCCGGACTTCGCGGCCACCCAGGCGGGCCCGCCCGGCCGCAAACCAGCCAACCTGTTCCTAGTCCGCAAGCCGGCCTAGCCCAACAGCAGCGTTGACCCGAAACTGCTGCAACCCGTCCCGGCCCAACGACAGCGCTGACCCGAAACCGCTACTCCAGCAACCTCCAGGGGCCACCGCTGTCGTAGCCCGCGCCCACGGCACAGCAGCGCTGACCCGCTGCCGCTGCAAACCGGCCCCGCCGCCCCGGCCCCGGCCGGGCGGCGCTAGTCGACCTTGAGCGTCACCCGGCCGATGAAGCAGTATGGCGTCCCGTCATCGAGCCTGCCGAACGTGACCGGCGACCACGGCTCGTCGTCAAAGGACCGGCATACGAAGTTGTCACCGGAAGCGTCGGCCGGATACAGGTCGAACTCCTCCGGCTCGGACGCATCCCGGGTCTCGGCCAGCGGCCCAGTCGTCGCCTGCGCAAGAAGGCGTTCTGCCCGATGGCGGAACCGTCGTGGCCGTACACCCGCCGCCCATCCCAGTCGGCTAGGCGCCAGCTCAGGCCGACCTCGGTAACGCCGGTCGCGATGCCGGGGATCTTCACCAGCGGCTGGCGCATCGAGATCGCCGCGGCGGCACTGAGTACCCGGGTGCCGTCGTCGGCGAGCCCGTCGGCCAGATGCATCCGCGCGAAGGCGAGCACGTCGGCCGCGCTGGCGGTGATCAGCCCGGCCGGACCGACCGAACGGGCCAGGCCCCAGGCCGGAACCGGCTGTTCGTCGTGCGGGCGAGCCTGGTGCCCGACCGCGGCCCGGTGCAGGATCGCTTCCTCGGGCAGCGTGACCGTATGGGTCAGCCCGAGCGGCTCGATCAGCCGCTTGCGCAGGCTGGCGTCCCACTCGCGGTCGTCGAGCACCTCGATGATCCGGCCGAGCAGCACATAGCCGCTGTTGCAGTACGAGTACGCGGCGCCGACCGGGAAGATCTGCGCGGCGTCAGCGAGCAGGTCGACGTAGCGCTCGACGCAGTCGCCGCCCCGGCCGGTGTCGGTGAAGACGTCGCCGTCCAGCCCGCTGGTGTGGGTGAGCAGGTGGCGGACCGTGACCTGCTCGGCGGTGCCGGCGACCCCCAGCCGCCGCAAACCCGGCAGTACCTGCGCTATCGTCGTGTCGAGCGACAGGTTACCCTCGTCGATGAGTTGCATGATCATCGTGGCCGTCCACGGCTTGGTGATCGACCCGATCTGGAACAGCGTGTCCGTGGTGACCGGCACGCCGGTGGCGGTGCTGAGCACGCCGGTCGCGGCCAGGTACTGCTGCCCGTCGGTCCAGAGGCCGAGCGTGCTCCCCGAACGCGGGTCGCCTTAGCGTGCTCGGTGAGCCGGTCGGCCCAGTGCGCGGGTGCATCGACAGTGGTTACATCGACAGTTGCCATAGCTCGGACCGTAGCTCACGGCCAAAGGCCGCGCAGCGCCCGGAGGCGAAAGGCAAACACAGCGCCCTCCGGCTGGATCAACCTCTGGAGAGCGGAATCAAGCCTGCGCAATGCGTTAAATCAAAAACAGGAGAAGCCTTTAGTGGGAGAAAGCATTCCGGCCGGCTTGGACGCGGCCGCAGGCTCACTCGAGTTGCGGGCTGACTGCGGGCGTTGTTTCGGGCTGTGCTGCGTGGCGCCCGCGATCGCCCGGTCGTCGGAGTTCGCGATCGACAAGGCGGCCGGCCGGCCGTGCCCGAACCTGGCCACCGATGGCTTCAACTGCTCGATCCACGACCAGTTGCGACCGAAGGGCTTCGGCGGCTGCGCCGCCTACGACTGCTTCGGGGCCGGGCAGCATGTGGCGCAGGGCACGTTCGGCGGGCGGGACTGGCGGGCCGGGCCGGAGCTGGCCGGGCCGATGTTCGCCGCCTTCGGCGTCATGCGGCAATTGCACGAGCTGGCCTGGTACCTGCGGTCGGCGCTCGAACTGCTGTGCCGGCCCGGGGGGGGACCCCCGGAACCCCCGCGGTCGGCCGAACCGCTGGCGACCGAGCTGACCTCGGCCCTGGCGCGGACGACGGAGCACACCAGCCTCGGGCCGACCGAGTTGGCCGCGCTCGACGTCGGAGCCCATCGCGACCAGGTCAACCCGCTGCTGCTGCGCGCCAGCGAACTGCTCAGATCGCAGAACGGGCCGCTCGGGCCCGACCTGCGCGGCGCCGACCTGATCGAAGCGGACCTGACCGGCAAGGACCTGCGTCGGGCCAGCCTGCGCGGCGCGCAGCTGGTCGGTGCCCGGCTGCGGGACGCTGACCTGCGGCTAGCCGACCTGACCGGCGCCGACCTGCGCGGCGCCGACCTGACCGGGGCCGACCTGCGGGAGGCGATCTTCCTGACTCAGTCTCAGCTCGACTCGGTCGCCCGCCCTCCCCGCTGGACCTAGGCGAGCCAGTGGCCGTCCTTCATGAGCAGGCGGCCGGCCAGCTCGTTCTCCTCGCGCCAGGCCAGGATGCGGTGCGGGGTGATCCGGAAGAAGGCGTACCGCTCGCTCTGCTCGCGCGGGTCCCAATGCCGGGCGGCGAACGCGGCGGCAAGGTTGGCGGGCACCGTTTCCAGCGTGAAGGCTTCCACGTCGCCGTCCACGATCACCACGTCTCTGGTGGGGCCGAACGCCAGCCTGGCCTTACCAGTTTTCTGCAGGTTCTTCGCGGTCCGGCTTGATTCCGTGGTCGCGAGTACGAACGCCTCGCCGTCCCACAGGAACGACAGCGGCACCAGGTAGGCGGTGTCGGACTCCCCCGTCGCCGTCGCGACCCAGGCATCGTCGTCGGCGCGGAATCTGGCGAGTGTGTCCTGCTTGCGCTGCCGCGCGTCGCGCGGTGCCTCCGCTGTCACTAACCTCGTCCTCTCTGCTGGCCAGGTCCCCCTGGCCCAGGCCCTGCTGACCCCCGGCGATTCTTCGGCAGATCCGGCGGTTTGTCCAGCGCGGAGCTAGCTGACTGACTCGATCTGAGACGATGCCGAGGTGTGTTCGCCAAGGTCAGGAGCGTAGAGCACGTGACCGTCCTGGCTGACCGTTGCGGCGGCAACCTGGAGCGGCGTATCTGCGATCCGGGCGGCCGGGCGGCCTACGTGGCGGCCGACCGGACTGCCGGCCAGGCTCCAGCGCAGAGGCGTGCCGCGGGCAAAGAACTGGCGTCTTCGCGCGTCGTAGCGCACCAGATAGGCCATGTGCGGTTGAGCCACCAGAACTAGCCGCTGGACGACGTAGAACGCTCTCGGTGAGCGCACCAAGTAGAAACTGACCCGTTGCAGTGATCCGCGCGGCAGCGAGGCGGACGGGTACAGCGTCGCCGAGTTCACCCGGTAGCTAGTCGCCAGGCCGAGCACGTAGAACCGGCTCTGCCAGATCGTGCTGGTACGCAGCCGCGGGAACCGCACCGAGCGCACCGCCGCCCAGATCGCCTGCTCGCTCGCCGTGCTGGCCAGCCGGCCGATCCAGACCGCGGCCTTGAATTGAAGACCGTCGCCGTAGAACACCTGGACTACCGGGGTCGGCTCGCTGCCGCCGGCATATCTGCGCATCGGAGTGAACTTGGCGACTTGCAGCGGGAAAGCCGTGTCGTGGGCCCGCGGGCGGGGCGTCGTCGATGTCACGTTCCAGACCTGAAGGGCGACCCCGTTCGCGGGGAACTCACGCAGCCAGCCCGTATGGAGCGCGTCCTGGCTGAGGGCGGAGACGTTCGGGCTGGGCCTGAAGTTGGTGAACCGGACGGTCTCAAGCACATTGGGCTTGCGGCCGGTGAGCGCGCGGGCCGCAACTAGTGCGCTGTTGTAGGTAATGCTCCAGCCGTAGACCGAGTCGACGTAACTGGTGGTATGGCCGGCCAGCGGCTTGACCGTCATCGAGGCCGCGTCGACCTGACCTAGGTGCTTGGGCAGGAAAATCGCGAACACGGCCATCGCCGTCGCGACGGCCAGGCACATCGCCGTCTGCCGCTTGACCCGGCTGTCGTGCCGCCGCATCACATCGGCGGCGGTAAACGTCGGCTCGACGGCGGCGACGGACGCCCGCATGGCCTCCTTGAGCCGACTCTCGAGGTCAGTCACCAAGCATCACCCGGGCCCGGCTCTGGCCGACCTCGGCTCTGGCTGGCAGCGGAGCCGACCTGGTCAGTTCCCGCAGCTTGGCCAGGCCGCGCGATGCCTGGCTCCGCACCGTCCCCACCTCACAGTTGAGCGTGACCGCGATCTCGGCATCAGAGAGATCTTCCCAGTAGCGTAGGACCAGCACCGTTCGCTGACGCTGCGGCACCGAGGCCAGTGCGCGCAGCAGCAGGTCCCGGTCGGCGACCCGATCGGCGATCCGGCCGGCCGACTCCTGGGCCACGTCGATCGCGCAGTCCAACGGCAACTCAGGCCTTCTGTGCAGCCCGCGCCGCCAGTCGATCGCCGCGTTCACCAGGACCCGGCGCACGTAGGGCTCGACCGAGCCGCGCGCTTCTGGGCGGCCGAAGAGCAGCCGGCGACGCCGGTAGATGCGTTCGAGCGCGGTCTGAGTCAGATCCTCGGCGACGGCCACGTTCCAGCCGGTCAGCAGCAGGGCCAGCCTGAGAAGGTGCGCGGACTTTGTCCGGACGAACTCTTCAAAGACAGCATCGACTTGCGACGACGGCGGTTCGTCGGACGCGGCCACACTGCTTTTACGCCGGATGGCGGCAATTAGTTGCAGAGAAACTGGAATTCGCCTTTGAGACCACCCTGTTCTTTGGCCCGGCCGTCTCGGCCGGGCCAAAGAATCGGTCAGATCCGATGCAAGAACGCGTTCGCGACCGGACCGGCACTGTCAGCGCCGAACCCGCCGCCCTCGACCAGCACGGCGAACGCCACATCGTCGCGATACCCGATGAACCACCCATGCGATTTCGGATGCGGCCCGGTGCCGTACTCGGCCGTCCCGGTCTTGCCGTACACCCCGGGCCCGAACCCAACCCCGGCCGCCGTGCCGCTGGTGACGACCGCTCGCATCATCGGCCGCAGCGCTGCCAAGATCGAGGAGCTGATCACGTGCGGCTTGGCCTTCTGATGTACGACCGGGCTGGTCACCAGCACCGGCGGCCGCCACACGCCGGCGTCGATGGCGCCGGCCTCGCTCGCCTGGCTGAGCGGGTTGACCAGGTCATCGCCCTGGCCGAACGCGTCGGCGGCCAGGCCGACCGCGTCACTCGGCGCGGAGAACTTGCCAAGAGTCGCTGGGATGCCGAGGTCGGGCCTTGAGTTGTAGCCGAAGTTCTTCGCCATCGCCCCGAGGATGGGACCGCTCAGCTTCTCGGTCGCCAGCAGCGCGAAGGTGGTGTTGCACGAGATAGCGAACGCGTTCAGCAGGCTGGTCGAGCCGAGATGTTCGTTGCCGTCGTTGTGGAACGTCCGCCCGTCGATCGTCACCTTGCTGGGGCAGTCCACCGTGCTGGACGAGGTCAGCCCGCCTCTGACCAAGCCCGACGCCGTGACGATCTTGAACGTCGAGCCGGGCGGGAAGATCCCCTCCAGCGCCCGGTCGAAGCCGCCGGGCCGTTCGACCACGGCGAGGATCTTGCCGGTCGACGGCTGGATCGCGACCATGTCGATCGGCTTGTTCGTCTTGGCGGTCGAGACCGCCTGCGAGGCCGCCGCCTGGACGTTCATGTCGATGCTGGTGACGACCGGCCGGCCCTTGATGGCGGCGAAACGCGTTGCGGTGGCATCGACCTTGTGCCCAGGCCCGACGATCTTGATAATCTGCGCCGGCTTTCCTGCCAGCCGCTTCTGGTAGGTCTGCTCGAGCCCGGACAGGCCGATCACGTCGCCCTTCTTGTACGGCTTGCCGAGCGCCTTAGCTTCTTTAGCGGTGGCCTTGCCCTGGTACCCGACCAGCAGCGCGAGTGAGCCGGAGGCGGCGATCGCGCCCGGGGAACTCAGCACGGTCCCGTCCGCTGACATGATCTGCGCCCGCGAGGGCCAGACGGCGCTGAGCGTGAACCGCTGGCCCGGGCGCAGCCCCGGGTAGATCGCGGACGTGCTCCAGTTGACCCACCAGTGCCGGTCCTTCTTCAGCAGCGAGAGCTGGTCGCTGTAGGTCCAGACGTGGCCGCTGGCGAGCGTATCGGTCACGGTGAACGCGGCTTTGGCCGTGCCGCCGGTGATCGTCACCTTGCCTAGGGTCGCGGTCATGGCCTTGACGCCGAGATCCGATTTGACCGTGGTCAGCGGACCGGTGAGCCCGCCGCTCGGGACGTTCAGGCTGACCTTGCCCATCTCCGCGTAGCTTCCGGCGTTCCAGGCCTTTAGGTAGCTGGCAGCCGTCAGCTCGGGCGTGCCGATCGTGCGCAGCAGGTAGTACCAGCCTCCGTATCCGCCCGCGGCCAGAGCCAGTACCAGGACGATCGAGACCACGATGAGAATCCGGCGCCGCCTCCGGCGACGGCGCATGGGCTGGGTCGTCGGCTCCGATACGGGCGGGTCAGCCGAAGGCGGCGGCAGGCCCGAAGGCGGCGGCAGGCCCGAGGGCGGCGGCAGGCCCGACTGTGCCTGCACGGCGGTCGGCGCGGCGGCTCCCACGGGACCGGGCGAGGGCGGCTGCAGGCCCGGCGGTGCGGCGGCGGGGCGCTGCGTCTGGGGGCCGGTGTTATCGCCGTACCAGCCGATCTGGTCGCTCTGTCCTGACTGATAGCCCTGGCCGGCTTGATTACCTTGGCCGGCCTGATTAGCCGGGCCGGGCTGATTAGCCGGGCCGGGCTGATTAGCCGGGCCGGGCTGATTAGCCGGGCCGGGCTGCTCGTTCTGGGCGAAAGACTGCGGCGCGGAGGCGGGCGCCACGGTGGGCGGTGACTGCCTAAGCACCGTGTCGGCCGAAGGGGGACGACCCGCTTGAACCCCCGCGGTCGGGTCCGCGGTGGACGCGGCCGCTCCGGCTGCCGCCGGGCCGAGCAGGCCAGGGCGGCCGTCACGCTGGACCGACCTGGGCTGACCCGGTGCTGACGCGCCGGTTCCGCCCAGCCCCAGCGGGTCATTCCGATCTATGTTGGGCGGCTGTCGCAGCACGGTCGGACCCTGTCCTGGCCGCTGTGGACGGGCGGGCATAGCGACCGGCGGCATGAGGCCTGGCGGCTGGTCGGCCTGAGCCTGCGAATCACCGCCTTGCTGCTGGCCAGGCTTAGAAGCAGAGGTAGCCGACGGCAGTTCGCCGCTCGACGGAACCTGGGGCGATGACGGCGGCCGTTGCAGATCGCTGAACCACTGCGGACCGCTCGCCTGCCCCGCCTCGGCCGACTGCTGCCCAAAGGGCCAGTCGGGATCGCCGGCCGGACGCGAGTCGTGAGAGGCCGGCTGCGGTCGCGAGGTGTCGTAGGAGGCCGGCTGGGCCCGGGAGCTGAGGCCTTGCTGGTTGTAGGGCCAATCGGGCTCAAGCGGGCCGCCGCGGCCGGCGCCGGCCGAGCTCGGTGATCCGTAGCCCGGCTGACCCCCGTATTCGTATCCGGGGTCCTGACCGTACCCGCCGCCGCGACCGTAGCTCCCGCCCTGGCCGGAACCGCGACCCTGACTGTAGCCCTGGTCCTGGCGGTAACCCCCGGGCTGACCCGAGCCCTGGTCCTGGCGGTAACCCCCGGGCTGACCCGAGCCCGGGTCCTGGCGGTAACTCCCAGGCTGGCCCGAGCCCCGGCCGTGACCCTGACCCTGACCTTGGCCTTGGCCAGGCGGCGGCGAAATGCCCTGGAGCCACATCCCGCCCGCAGGTTGCTGACTAGATCCCTGCTGTCCGTAGCTGTCCGGCTGACCGTAACCGGCGGGCTGAGAGTGAGAGCCCGGCTGAGAATGGGGACCCGGCTGAGAATGGGGAGCCGGCTGAGGATAAGAGCCCGACTGCGGGTAGCTGTCGGGGCCGTTCGAGCTCTCGTCCAGTGGCTCGAACGGCCCCCGGTACCTAGGCTGCTCGGCCGGGCTCGCGGGCCCCCCGGGCGGCGTCGATGGCTCGGGGGGCGGCAGCTGGCCGTAGGTCTCATCTGGCCGCTGGCCGGCGAACCGGTCACTGGGCAGCTGGGTCTGCGCGTTATACGAATCTGGCTGCGGGCCAAACTGGGCATCAATGGCCGGCTGCGGCGCGGTCGTCGGCCCGGTGTCGGGCTGGCCACCCGCGCCAGGTTCGTTAGGCCCCGGTTGCGCGCCGCGTTCTCGTTGTCCTCGGCGTTGACGCATGAATCAGCCTTTCCGCCGTTCTCCCGGCCGCCCCCGACGGGATATCTCATGTGATCGCGGGCTGGCCGGCCCCGTACCAAGACGAACACCTGATCAGGTGCGTTGCGGCCACGAGATCGCTGAACTCAGTCGAATCCTAACCGGCAGTCCGATATGCCGCTGGTGTGTTTGCTACTCATCCCCCGGTCAGCCGGGGATCATCCGCTGGTCAGACGCGGATCGGATCACCTTGATGACAGTGCTTCCATTTTCGGCCTGAGCCGCATGAGCAGGGGTCGTTTCTGCCCCGCCGGGCGTCGGCGGCGGCATATCGCCGCACCAGCTCGGAGGGGGCCCGATCGGCCTTGAGCAGGTCGCACATCTGCGCCATGACCGGCTCGATATGACCGAAGAACGCCTTATAGCTCGGGCACAGGTAATGCAGCCCGGCCTGCCCGTCGGGCGTGACCGCGAACCGGTCCTTGGGGCACCCGCCGTGGCAGGCGAACCTGACCTCACAGTCCAGGCAGTACTTGGGCAGGCTGTCCCGCTTGGCCAAGCCGAACTCCTGCTGCTTGGGCAGCAGGACCAGATCGACCAGCCGGGATTCGCTGATATTGCCCAGCCGGTAGGCAGGCTCGACGTAGTGATCACACGAGTACACGTCACCGTTGTGCTCGAGCGCCAGCGCGAGCCCGCAGGTCTCCGAGTGCACGCACAGCCCGGGCGACTGCCCATACCAGTTGGCCAGCGCCACGTCGAACATCTGGACGTAGACCTCGCCGATGTCGCGTCGCACCCAGTCCTCGAAGATGTCGATCAGGAACCGGCCGTAGCCGTCGGCCGACACCGACCGCTCGGTGACCAGGCTGCCGTCCTGCAGGTAGAGCGGCCGGTCGCGGGCCCGGTCGCCCCAGCCATCATTGGCGATCGGCAGCAGTTGCTCGGTGGCCCGCTCGACGATCGGTATGAACTGCATGTACCGCGCACCGCAGTCGTCCCGCAGGAACCGGTAGATCTCGCGCCCGTAGTCCTGGTTGGCGGCGTGCACGGTGCACAGCGCGTTCCAGTCCACGCCGTGCCGTCGCAGCGTGGCCAGCCCGGCCATCACCCGGTCGAAACTGCCTTTGCCGCCCTTGTCGACGCGGTAAGCATCATGCAGCTTCGCTGGCCCGTCGATTGACAACCCAACCAGAAAACCATTTTCGACGAAGAAAGCACCCCACGCGTCATCGATCAGCGTGCCGTTGGTCTGGATTGTGTGGACGATCTTCTGGCCTTTGCCCCGGTAGCGGTCGGCCAGTTCCACCGAGCGGCGGAAGAACTCCAGACCCATCAACGTGGGTTCGCCGCCCTGCCAGGCGACGACCACCTCGCGCGCACCCGCATGGGCCTCGATGAGCTGACTCAGGTACCGCTCAAGCAACTCCTCCGCCATCCGGAACCGGCTGCCCGGATAGAGCAGTTCCTTAGACAGAAAGAAGCAATAGGTGCAATCCAGGTTGCAGATCGCGCCGGTCGGCTTGGCCAGCAGATGAAAGACGTGCGGGGCTGACTCGGGCAGCAACCGCCCGCTGGTCTCCTGCCTGACTGACACCGGTCGAGTCTAGACGGCAAGGGGCGCCGGGACCGAAGTCCCGGCGCCCCTGTCGCTCAGATGGTTAGAACTTGGCCATCGTCGCCAGGAACTTGGAACTGATCGTTCCAAGCCCGGTGAGGCTGTCGAAACCTGGCGTGGTGGTCAGGGTCACGTTGCGCGTAGCGCAGTTGCCCGTCGCGTCACAGTAGGTCTCTGGGCCCGCATAGTTGATCGCACGGAGGCTGACGTTGAAGCCATCGGTGCTGTCGACCGAGTTGGTGAAGTCGATCCGGATCACCGACGCGGCGTGCGCGTTGGTCGGCGGCACGATGTCGGTGAACGCACTCGGCGTATCGGTGAACGCCTTGTACAGTTCCGGATTCAGGAAGCCGAGCGAAACGTTGGCGGCCTGGTCAGCGTCGGCAATGACACCAGCGAATAGCGGGGAGGCGAGGCTGGTGCCGCCCTCCTTGAACTGGCCGTAGTGGTTGCCGCCCGGGAAGTGCTGGGTGGCACCGATCAGCATGCCGGACTGAGCGTCGGCATCCATCGAGATGTCGGGCTCGGCCCGGGTCGGGACGCCGAACAGCGCGACGTTACGGAAGGCAATCGCCGGCGGCACGACATTCACTTGGTAGCCCGGCTCGGAGTAGGTGTAACTCGAACCGCCGCCGCCACCGGCCTGCCAGGCCAGCGCGCCGGTCGGTGAGGTCGCCCCACCACAGTCGGTGCCGGTCACGCCAGCGCACAGCGTCTGCTTGGCGGTTGACCAGCCGAACTCAGCGCCACGATGACCGGCCGCGTTGACTTCGAGCGTGGTACCTCCGACGGCGGTGATGAACGGGCTGGTCGACGGGTAGTCGGGAACAGCCAGGCCGGAGATGGCGAAGTTGTCGCCGCTGTCGCCCGAGGAGAACAGGACGCTGACGCCAGTGCCGTCAGCGACCAGGAAGGTGTCGTCGAAGGCGGTCTTGGAGGCGTTGTCTTCGAGCAGGTCACCGAGAGTGTCGCCCCACGAGTCGGTGACGACCGAGGCGCCGCTGCTGATGGCCGTGTTCACGGCATCGAGCAGGCTGGTGTTCAGGCAGTCCACCGCACCGACGTACAGGATGGCCGCACCTGGTGCCATCGCGTGCACGGCCTGCACGTCGAGTGACTGCTCGACCCGCCAGCCGGAGGCGCCACACAGGTCCTTGTTGTCGACGAAGGCCGGCTGGTCGTTGAAGAACTGGCCGGGCGACAGCGGATGCGTGCCGTCGTTCTGCTTGGCGTAACGCGCCGAGTCGGCGAAGAGGGTAGGCGAGTCGTACGCGTCGACGATCGCGACGCCCACGCCGCTGCCGTCGTTACCGGAGTTGACCGCGCCGTTGATGCCGTAAGCGGTACGAAGCTGAGTCGGCTTATAGCCGCAGATGTCGTAGTCGTGGCCGGTGAACGGCGCGTAGAGCGCGCTCGGGTCGGCAGTGTCGGGCGAGGTGTTGAAGGCCTTGGTGCACGACGGTGGCCCCGGGTTACGGAAGCCGTCCGGCGGCCCTGGCTCCTGGTTCGGCTTGGCCTTCGTCGAGCGGCCCTGGTTACTCAGGCTCGTGGTTTCGACGGCCTGGTTGACGCCGACGACGCCGGTCACGGTGCCAGCCATGGAGCTGGGCAGGCTGAGCGCACCGTTGGCGAGAATCACCTTGTGCTTGTTGACCACGTAGTAGCCGAGGGTCGTGCCGAAGGCCTTGCTGACCTTGGCGACCGTGCCGCTAGCGGCGATGTACAGGTGCGTCTTGGGAACTGAGGTGATCTTGAAGCCCTGGCTGCGGAGCCACTTTTCGGCCGCGGCCATTGAGGCGTTGGTCGGGCCGTATTTGGCGATCCACTGCTTCTGAGTCAGGTAGTGGTGGAACAACTTGGAACCGGGAGTCGACACCTGAGTCGCGAACTTCTTCGCGCCCGCTGCGTTCCGCAGCTTCAGGTTCAGGTCGAACCTAAGTGTCGTGGAGCCCGCGACCTTTCCGGCTGGGTGTGCGCGCTCCCTGGCCGGGGTCAGCGACCCACGCAACATGACCCTGGTTGGGGTCGGTTTGGCGACTGCTTGGCCGGCCAGACCCGCCGTAAATGAGACTGCTAGCCCTATGGACCCCGTAAGGGCCCAGACTCGGGCAGCTTTCATACTTGCCTCCTACCAGCATCTCTCCGCTATGAGAGGCACCCGCGGCTACACGGGTGTCATCTCGGGACCATAGCGACGGACATCGACAAAGGCAACGGATCAAACGCGACTGGGGTTCATACGTTTGTTCGGAATATGTAGTCTTGCCGTCATTGATCAGTCAGCTAGGCGGAAGTCCTCGTCCGGCACTAGCTCGGCCACATCCATCTGGGCCTTCTGCAGCCGGCCCGAGTAATCCCAGTTCAGCGACTGCCAGCGGGTGAACTGGTCAAGCACCCAGACCCCCGACTGGCGCGATCCGTTGCCCGATTTACCGTTGCCGCCGAAGGGCAGATGCGCTTCTGCACCAGACGTCGAGTTATTGACGCTGACCATGCCGGCGGAGATCCCGCGCCGGAACGCGAATACCTCATCCGGCTTCGTTGTGTAGATAGCTGACGACAGGCCGTAGTCGGGCAGATTCGCGAGATCGATCGCATCGGACAGATTTCGGTAAGAAATAATGCCGACCAGCGGTCCGAACGTCTCGTTGCGGAAGATCTCGTCGTCTGGACGAACGCCGTCGACGATCGTCGGGTGATAGAAGAGCCCGGCCTGCGGATCACCGACAAAACCGGCGCGCGGGCTGGCCGTCGTGATCCGGCCGACCCCGGTCGAGCCGAGCACGGTGTGGTGCGGCTGAATCCAGCCGAGGTAGTCCTCGAACCTGGTCGCGAACCGCTCGTCGAGCATCGGCCCGTACACGACGTCACCGGATGGATCACCGACCGCGATGTCCCTGGCCGCCTTGTCGAACCTGGCCACGAAGTCGTCGTGGACTGACTCGTGGACGATTACGGTGCCGAGCGAGGTGCACCGCTGGCCCGCCGTGCCGAATCCGGCGAACAGCGCGGCTTCGACGGCTAGCTCAAGCTCCGCGCTCGGCGTGACGACCATCGGGTTCTTGCCGCCGAGTTCCAGGCAGGCCGACTGCAGATGACGGCCGGTCAGTTCGCCGATCTTGACCCCGACCGCGCTCGACCCGGTGAAGCCGACCTTGTCGACGTAGCCGTCCGCCAGCGCCTGCTCCAGCCCGGCGTAGGTCGCCTCACCATCGGCAAGCACGAGGTTGAGCACGCCATCGGGCAGGCCGCCGCCGCGGACGATCAGGTCGAACAGGGCCGCGCCGCACGCCGCCGAGTACTCGGCGGGCTTCCAGAGCACGGTGTTCCCGCACAGCAGCGCCGGGATCAGGTACCAGGACGGCACTGCCACCGGGAAGTTGCCGGCGGTGATCACGCTGACCACGCCGACCGGGTTGCGGAAGGTGAGCAGTTGCTTATCCGGCATCTCGCTGGGCACGGTCTGGCCGTACAGCCGGCGTCCTTCGCCGAGGAAGAAGTCACAGGTATCGACTATCTCGCGGACCTCGCCCAGCGCCTCCGCATAAGGCTTGCCGACCTCGCGGGTGACCAGCCGGGCCAGCGCCTCCGCGTTGGCCTCAACCAGCCGGCCGATGTGAGCGATCGCCCGCCCGCGCACCGGTGCGGGCACGCCGGCCCAGGCCCGCTGCGCCGCCTTCGCCGCCCGGGCGGCCCCGACGAAGGTGGCCGCGTCCCCCAGCCTGACCTCGGCGACGACCTC
>WNEY01001486.1_pt1 | contig 16614 bp, 15 predicted proteins | sample 5400531 | NCBI WGS metagenome assembly WNEY01 (sample SAMN13153338, study PRJNA577476) | soil metagenome | isolation source: 200 cm saprolite under Douglas fir tree site 1 | place: USA:California | collected 2015-04-18
TGCTCGAAATTCTGCCGGAAGGCTACGGATTCCTCCGCAGCCCCGACTGGAATTATCTGTACGGCCCCGACGACATCTATGTCTCGCCCAGCCAGATCAAGCGGTTCGACCTGCGCACCGGCGACACGATCATGGGGCAGGTCCGACCGCCGAAGGAGGGCGAGCGCTACCTCGCGCTGCTCAAGGTCGAAGTCGTCAACGGTGAAGAGCCGGAGAAAGCCAAGCATCGCGTCGCGTTCGACAACCTGCGCCCCCGGTATCCCGAGCAGCAGCTCAAGCTCGAGCGCAAGGACGGCGATCTGTCGATGCGGGTGATGGACATTCTCTCCCCCATCGGCAAAGGGCAGCGTGGCCTGATCGTTTCGCCGCCCAAAGCGGGTAAGACCATCCTGATGCAGAAGCTCGCCAACTCCATCATCGAGAATCACCCCGAGGTTTATCTCATCGTGCTGCTGATCGACGAGCGGCCCGAAGAGGTGACCGACATGGAGGAGAACGTAAAAGGGCCGCAGGTGGAGGTCGTCTCGTCCACATTCGACGAGCCCGCCGACCGCCACGTGCAGGTCGCCGACATGGTGATCGAGAAAGCGAAGCGTCTGGTCGAGCACGGCAAGGACGTCGTGATTCTGCTCGACTCGATCACGCGCCTGGGCCGGGCGCACAACGTCGTGGTGCCGCACTCGGGCAAGATCCTGTCGGGCGGTGTGGACGCGAACGCACTTCAGAAGCCCAAGCGCTTCTTCGGCGCGGCGCGCAACATCGAAGGCGGCGGCTCGCTCACGATTCTCGCCACCGCGCTGATCGATACCGGCTCGCGCATGGACGAGGTCATCTTCGAGGAGTTCAAGGGCACCGGTAACTCCGAAGTGATCCTCGATCGCCGCATCGCCGAGCGCCGCACCTTCCCGGCGATCGACGTCCAGCGCTCCAGCACCCGCAAGGAAGAGCTGCTGCTCAGCAAGGAAGAGCTGAACAAGGTCTATCTCCTGCGCAACTTCCTGTCGGACATGCCGCCCGTGGAGGCGATCGAGTTCCTGCTCGAGCGGCTCAAGCGCACGAAGACCAACACCGAGTTCTTCCAGACGATGTCGCAAGGGTGAAAGGCAGGATTCTCGCCGTGGACTGGGGCGAGCGCCGGATCGGCCTCGCTCTCTCCGACGAATCGCAGACGCTTGCCCAACCGCTCACCACGCTCACCCGCCGCGCCGGGAAGCGATTCCCCATGGCGCAGCTGCTCCACCAGGTCACGCGCAATCACGTCGTGGGCATTATCGTCGGTCTGCCGCTGGATGAAGCTGGAGCGGAAGGTGATGCCGCTCACGCCGCGCGGGAGCTCGCCGATGCTATCAAGCGGCGCGTAGACGAGGGGTTGGAGGTGACCATGTGGGATGAGCGGATGACCACGGCACGGGTGCTGGCCGCCGTGCGCGAAATGGGTGGCTCGACACGCGGCAGAAAGGCCGACATCGATGCGATGGCGGCGGCCTTGCTCCTACAACACTATCTCGACGCCAGGAAGGGCTCGGCGTTGTGAGGCTGCAAGTCGCGTTCGTGTGCGCACTGGCCGCGTGCGGCTCACCGCAACAGCCGGCGTACGTGTCGACCGCCGATCAGATCATGGTCATCATTCCGCGCGGCTCCACCTATTACCAGGCGCTCGACTCGCTCGAGTCGCGGGGTGTGATCAAGAGCCGGGATTGGTTCAGTCTGTACGCGCGGATACGTGCGCTGCCGTCGAACTTGAAGAGCGGGGTGTACACCTTCGACCGCGACGCCAGCTGGGGCAGCGTGGTCAGTACGCTGAAGAAGGGCCGCGGGCTCGAAGTCCGCTTCACCGTCACCGAAGGCATGATGGGGTTCGAAGTCGCCGAGCGGGCGCGGTCCTGGCTGGGCGTGCCACGCGATTCCTTCATGGCCGCGATGCGCGACACGTCGCTGGAGCGCGAGCTCGGCATTCTGCCCACTCGGGCGGGCGTTGAAGGCTACATGTATCCGACGACGTATGTCGTGCCGATGCGCATGCGCGCGCGTGATCTCGTGAAGCTCATGACACATGAGTTCATCGCCCGCTGGCAGCCTGAGTGGGATGGCCGCCTCGCCGAGCTGAACATGACGCGGCACGAAATCGTGACCCTGGCGTCGATCATCGAGGCCGAAGTGCGCTACCGCCCCGACCGGCCGTACGTCTCCGCCGTTTATCACAACCGGCTCAAGCGCGGTATGGCGCTGCAGGCCGACCCCACCATCATCTACGCCCACGGCCGGCGACTGCGGCGGGTGTGGGAGAAGCAGCTCCAGATTCGCTCGCCCTACAACACGTATCTGAATCCCGGGTTACCGCCCGGTCCTATTACACAGCCCAGCGCCTCGAGCCTGATCGCGGCGCTCTCCCCCGCTCCGATCGGCTACCTCTACTTCGTGGCGCAGCCGGACGGGAAGCACATCTTCTCGGCGTCGTATGCGGACCATCTGGCGGCGATACGGAGAGTTAGGCAGCGGCGATAGAGGCGGCGGCGATAACTGCGGCGGCGAGGGGCCGGCGAAGGTTACATCATTGCATCGCGGATTCCTCGTGCTGCGGTCTCAGGATTTGATGCGCCAACCACCGCACCCACCACGGCAACCCCTGTCGCGCCGGCTTCGATGACCGAGCGAGCATTCGCCGCCGTAATGCCGCCGATTCCGATCACGGGGGTTCCCTCAGGCGCCAGACGCGCCAGCGCCGCGAACCCTTCGGGGCCGAGCGGTACTCCGGCGTCAAGTTTCGTGGGCGTGGAAAAGCAGGGCCCAACACTCCAATAGTCGGCCGCGGCCGGGGCGCGCGCCGCTTCATCCAGCGTCCCAACGGAGACGCCGAGCAGGAATCCGGCGGGCAGATTGGGCCGCAGCGCGTCGAGGGGTGGATCATCCCAGCCGAGGTGCGCGCCGACAGCGCCCGCGGCGAGCGCGATATCCACGCGGTCGTTGACCAGTACGGGAACAGGAAGGGCTGCGACTAAGGCACGGGCCAACTCCAGAACTTCGGTTGGCGTGCCATCTTTCCAACGGACCTGAAACATTGTCGCACCACCTGCTACCGCGGCGTGGCAGACGGCAACCGCATCCCGCCCCTTGAGCAGGGCAGGATCCGTGATCACCATCAAGCGCAACTGATCGGCGAGTGCCATGACCAAGATCCTGCGCGGCCTGCGTGGAGCGACCACGGCGGCCGCCAATACGAGTGAAGCGATTCTCGAGGCAACGGAGGAGCTGCTCTCCGCGCTGCACGACGCCAACGGGTTCGCGCCCGAAGACGTCGAGAGCGCGATCTTCACGACGTCTCCCGATCTGACCGCGGACTACCCCGCGCGCGCCGCCCGGCGACTCGGTTGGACTGAAGTCCCGCTGCTCGGCGCAGCCGAGGTGGCAGTGCCGACAGGGCTACCGCGGTGTATCCGCGTGCTGCTGCACTTCTATACGACCAAACCGCAAAGCGCTCTCAAACATACGTATCTGCGGGGAGCAGCGGTTCTCCGGCCGGATCGATGACGGGCGGACGGGCCGTCGGGCCGTCGGGCCGTCCGCCCGTCCGAGTTACCGCGCGCGGCGCCGAGCGCTGGAAACAAGGCCATCCGTGGATCTACCGCAGCGACGTCGCCGAGGAGCCTGACAAGAAACCTGGGATCGTCCCGGTCACGGACCGCAAAGGCAAGTTCCTCGGCCAGGCGCTGTACTCACCAAGCTCCGAGATCCGCCTGCGGCTCCTCACCCGCGGCAATGAATCCATCGATGCACCGTGGTGGACCGCGCGCATTGCGGCAGCGGCGGCTCGCCGTAACGGGATCGAAGCGAGCGCGTGGCGCGTCGTACACGCCGAGGCTGATGGTCTGCCGTCGCTCATCATCGACAAGTACGGGCCGTGGATCGTCGCGCAGCTCCTCTCGGCAGGGCTGGAGACTGCGCGCGCCAACGTCGTCGCGGGAATCACGGCAGCGCTCGCGCCCGATGGCATTCTGCTCCGCAACGATGCAGCCGTGCGCCGCCACGAGGGGCTGCCTGCGGAGGTCGCGTTGGCATTCGGCCAAGTCCCCGAGGTAATCGAGGTCGTGGAGGATGGGTTGAAGTACCTCGCTGCGCCGTGGGGAGGGCAGAAGACGGGGGCCTTCCTCGATCAGCGCGAGAACCGGATTCTCGTCGGTCAACACACGCGCGCGGGGGGACGAGCGCTCGATCTCTTCACCTACCACGGCTCGTTTGCACTGCACCTCGCTCGCCATGCCAGGGAAGTTGTTGCGGTTGACCAAAGCACCGAGGCGCTGGCGCGCGGCGCCGAGAACGCCCGTCTCAATGGGATCGGCAACATCGACTGGCGCGAGGCAAATGCGTTCGACCTGTTGCGGGAGCTGGAGCGGCGCAGAGAGCAGTTCGACACGATCGTGCTCGATCCGCCGGCATTCGCCAAGACAAAGGCGAGCCTCGAGCGTGCCCTCGCCGGCTACAAGGAAATCAATCTGCGGGCGATGAAGATCCTGGCACCGGATGGCGTGCTCTTCACCTCTTCCTGCTCGTATCACGTGAGCCGGGACCTCTTCCACGCCATGCTCGCCGACGCCGCGCGCGACTCGGGTCGCCGCATCCAGTTCGTCGCGGCAACTGGCGCGGCCTCCGACCATCCGGAGCTGCTCAATGTGCCGGAGACGGGCTACTTGAAAGCAGTCCTGCTCAGGGCACCCTCTTAAGAATCCAGTCTGCGATGGCGTTCACGATATCCGGCATGATGGGCAGTGTCGGATTCTGGTAGGCCGGCATCTGACCGACGAGCGTCGTATCGGTCACCTGCTTCAGCACGTGATTGGCCAGCGGCACGACGACGAGCTGGGCATCAGATTTTGGTCATGTCGAACGTGCCCTTGGTTCCCGGCATCCCCCGCTTGTCGTAGCGCAGTGACGCGATGCCGCGCTCGGCGAGGCGCCAGGCGAGTTGGGCGTAGGAATTCGGCCGGATCCCCATCAGCGAATTGCCGTTGCGGTCCGTGGGGCCGGAGCCCGCGATGATCACGGCAACCGGCATCGGGCCTCTGGCGCCGCACGGCACGGTCAGAGTGCCACCAAGCTCCAGGGCGCCGCTGCGAATGGTGTAGGGCGACTCCACCACGGCGCGCGGCGCGGTTGTGTCGACCGGCACTGCCTCCTGTGGAGCTACCATCGCGAGGGCGAGGCTAAGGACGATCATGCTGTTCCCGCTTCCAGAGGATGTACGACTGCACGATGGGGATCGCCGGCACGACGACGATCGTCGCGATCAGGAGCGGCAAAAATGCGCCGCGGGGCAGCAACGCCGCCCCGGCCAGCACGAGCCCGCCGATCACAAACACCCATCCACCGGTGCGATGCGTCCGGCGCCACACCGTATCGCTCGACAGCGTCCACGGCGTACGAATACCCACGAACCAGTTGGGCTCAACCCGCGTGAGGAAGTTGCCGAGGAAAACGAACAGCAGGCCGATACCGAGCGGCATGAGGCGGTCGATTTTGATCGCGAAGCCCAGACCCGCGGCGATGATCATCCCATGCGCCACCAGCAGAAATACGATGACCGCATTGGCGATGAGCCAGTAGCTGCTCAGAAACTTCGCGTAGTTCTCGCGTCGCGGATCCACCTTGGGCAGCACGTTGAACACGGCGGTCATGACGACGAGCACCAACGGCACGATCGCGAGCGCCCACAGCCGGCCGGAAAAGCCGTCCGGTGTGCCGTTCAGGCTCCAGTGCGTGGCCACAGTGGGTGGCAGCTGGGGATATGCCCAGACGGACATCGCGACGGCCAAGGCCGCGATCACGAGACCAAACCAGCGGCTACGCATGCTTGTCTCCCCCCCCTGCGAAACGGGTCATGAAATACCGCACGACTTCCTGAAACACGGTCGTATTGAGCCGATACCGGATGAACTGGCCTTCCCGCTCCGTGGCGACGAGATCCGCCGCTTTGAGCACGCCGAGGTGGTGCGACACCGACGCGAACGCAATCGGGAATTGCTCGGCGATCTCGCCCGCCGTTCGATCCTTCTCGGTCAGCAGCTCGAGGATCTTGCGCCGGGTCGGGTCGGCGAGGGCTCGAAAGAGCGAGTCGTCCATGGGATAGACATTTATACAATTGTCTAAATATTGTCAAGTAAGTTGACTAAATCGGCCCCCATCACAAGCTTGCACACCATGTCCGCCGGGGACAAAGCCCTAGATCGGTCCCGCGCCGTGCGCCGCGTGCTCGGGGGACTCCTGATCGCCAACATCGCGGTCGTCGTCGCGAAGACCGCCATCGGCATGCTGGCAGGCTCGCTCGCCGTCATCGGCGACGCCGTGCACTCATCCGTGGATGCCGTCTACAACGTCCTGGGCCTCCTCGTCGTGCGCGTGGCAGCCCGCGCGCCGGACGAGGATCATCCTTACGGCCACGGCAAGTTCGAAACGCTGGGCGCCCTGGCGATCGTGGTCTTTCTCTCGATCACCTGCTTTGAGCTGGTGCGGAGCGCGATCGGACAGCTGATCGCCGGTGGCCACGTCATCCGGATGACCGACGTCGGCCTCGTGCTCCTACTCGCGACGCTGGCGACGAACATCCTCGTGGCCTGGTACGAGAACCGCCGCGGTCAGGAGCTCTCGAGCGAGCTGCTGATCGCCGACGCCGCGCATACCCGTACCGATGTCTTCATCACGATCGGCGTACTGATCGGCGTGCTGTTTTCGCGCCGGGGGCACACCTGGGTGGATCCCGTCGTCGCCATTGTGGTCGCGCTGCTGATCGTGCGCGTCGCCTTTCAGATCCTGTCACGTGCGGTGCCCGTACTCGTGGACGAGCGCGCGATCCCTGAGCCTAGGATCCGGGAGTCGGCACAAGCGGTCGAAGGGGTGAAGAGCGCATACGGCATCCGCTCGCGCGGCGGCAACACGGGCGTGCGCTACGCCGAGGTCACGATCGCGGTGGATTCGTCGGCCAACGTCGCGGACGCGCACGCGATCGCGGACGCCGTCGAAGAGCGGCTGAAGAAAGACCTGGAGCTCGAGGCCGTGACGGTGCACGTCGAGCCATGCTGACCTCCCTTCCCTTCGAGCGCGCAAGCAAGACGGGGATGACGCCCGTGCGTCGGTTGCCGCGGTCCCTCAAGCAGGAGTATCAGGAGTTCATTCTGCAGCGGCTCGAGGAGTACAAGAACACGGTGCCGCGTGCGGAGCTCTTGAAAACCGGTGACGAAGCGGTGCGCGAGCTACAGGCGAGCACCCAGGACCAGTATCTGCTCACGGAAGTGCTGCTGCTCGAGCATGTCGACCGCATCATCGCCCGCCGCCTGCGCCTGCCGTCGTTTCCGCGCTGGCGTCAGAAGCATCGCGCGCTGCGCGAAGCACAGCGCGAGCCGACGCACTGGGGTCTCGATCGTGGGCATCCCATCGTGACGTGGGCCGACCGGCTCGAGCCAGGCGACATCGTCGTCGTACTTGGCGCTGCGGCGCTCGGCGAAGCGCTGTTCCTTGCGGCCCACGACGCCGAAGTGTTCTTGCTGGATCAGGACCTGGGCGCGGTCGAAGCGGCGGAGGGTCGCGCGGTCGCTGAGCAGCTCGCCGGCGCGTTCCAGGCGCTGGTCATCAACTTCGGGAGCTGGTTCCCCGACCTGTCGCCTTCACTCGTGGCCATTGCGCCCGCTTGTCTCGGGCCGCTGCGCGCGAAACAACGCACTTCGCTGATTGGCGATCTTCAGGTGCGGACGCCATCGGGCGGCGTGCACGTGATTCTGCCGCCGGCCACCGAGAACCGTGAAGTCATTCCCCTGGCTCCGGAGGCGCTCCAGACGCTGTACCGGGGCTGGCAGGTCCAGCGCGGGGGGCGGGGGGGGCGTCGCTCGAAGCGCTCCGGGTTCATCGCCATCAAGCCACCGCGTCGGCTCGACACGGCGTTGAACGTGTCAGAGTAACTCGTTGGCCTTTCTGCCAGTCAGCAAATTGTTAATTCACAATAGGTTGTCTATTTGATCCTGCGGCAGGGGTCTTGCTTGGCGTGCGGGCATGACAAGCCTCCCTATGGTACTCAACGACGAGCCGATGGGCATCATTCTGCGGGCCGGGCAACAGGTGCTGAGACCCGCCAAGATTTGGGCGTACTGTTGGTTCCTGGATGAAGGAGAAGACGGCGATCATACCCACCGCCATCTCCCGGTGGACCCCAAGGTTTAGCAGGACCTCGCCGTAGCAGCCTTGCCACTCACATTCGGCGGCCTATTTATCAGGCATGCCGAGTCTGAGAGTCGATGGCCGTCCCTTAATCGCATCCGATGGTCAAACCATCCTCGACGCCGCGCGCGCGGCGGGCATCGAGATCCCCACCCTCTGCTGGTATCCCACACTGCCGATCGTGGGGAATTGCCGCATCTGCCTCGTCTCCGTCGAAGGCCAGGCCAAGCTGATCCCGGCGTGTGCGACCAAAGTCGCCGACGGCATGGTGGTGACGACCCAGTCGCACGCTGCGGTCGAGAATCGTCGGGGTGTGCTCCGGCTTCTCGCTGAGCGCTATCCCGCGGATCACCTTCGCAACGGCGGCCGCGCACACCCGCGCAACGAGTTCGAGCGGTATTTGGTGCAGTACGACGTCGTCCCAACGGCCGTGGAAGGCCGCGATCTGCCACTGCGCTCGGGCGACGAGCGTCCGGGCGATCCGATGATCCGTCACGACATGTCCACTTGCATCCTGTGCACGCGCTGCGTGCGCGCCTGTGAGGACATTCAGGTGGTCGGCGTGCTCGACGTCGGATACCGCGGCGAGCACGCCGAAATTATCGTCGGCGCGGACGGCGACCCCGACCGCGCGGGATGCACCTGGTGCGGAGAGTGCGTTCGCGTCTGTCCCACCGGCGCGATCTTCGAGGTCATGCCGCGGCAGCGGTTCGCTCCCGAGCAAATCCGACATCCGGAGAAGGTCGTGCGCTCGGTCTGTCCGTACTGCGGCGTCGGGTGTCAGGTCGATCTGCACGTTGCCGGCGACAAGGTCATCCGCGTCACCTCCCCCGACATCGAGCTCAATACACCCAACCAGGGCTCCACCTGCGTGAAGGGCCGCTTCGGCTACGATTTCCCCCAACATCGTGACCGGCTCACTCTCCCATTGATCAGGAAAGGGTGGACCAAAGAGGGTGGCCGGTGGATCTGGAAGGGGGCCAAGGGCGCTGAGCGCCGCGCCGGCCCCTGGCGAACGATCGAGGGTGAGGGCCGTCGCGCCAAGCCGGGCACGCCGCCCCGCGCTACCGGAAAGAGTGTGCGTAAGCTGCCGCTGCTCGCGCGGCTCGACATGGACATTCGCGACCGGGTCGCGACACCGGAGGACTGGTACTCGCCGTTCCGCGAGGCCACGTGGGAGGAAGCGCTGGAGTTGACCTCGCAGGAGCTGTTGCGGATCAAAGCCGCCCGCGGGTCGGACTCACTCGCCTGCTTCTCCTCGGCCAAGTGTTCGAACGAAGAGAATTACCTGATGATGCGGATGTTCCGCGGCGCGCTGGGCACGAACAACGTCGATCATTGCACGCGGCTGTGCCATTCCACGTCCGTCGCGGCAATGCAGCGCGCGATCAACACCGCCGCGGCGTCCGGCTCGATGCGGGAAATCGAGGAAGCGTGCGACGTGATCTTCATCGCCGGCGCCAATACGACGGAATCCCATCCGGTGTTCGGCGCGGCGCTGAAGCGAGCCCACGAAAAGCGCGCTACCCTCATCGTCGCGGACCCGCGGCGCACCGAGCTGGCGGGCCGGGCCGAGATCCATCTGCAGATGCAGCCCGGTACCGACGTCGCCCTCTACTCGGCGATGCTCAACCACATCCTGGCGCTGGGGCTCGAGAACAAGAAGTTCATTGCAGAGCGGACCCACGACTTCGAGAAGGTGCGCGCCGCAGTGGGGCCTTACACGCCGGACAAGGCCGCCAAGATCACCGGCATACCGGCGGACAAGATTCGCCGCGCCGCCGAGATGTACGCGCGCGGGCCGAACACCAGCTCGCTGTGGGCGATGGGCCTGACGCAGCACGCCAATGGCACCGACATCGTCACGTCGTTCCTCAACATGATGTTCGCCTGCGGCATGATCGGCCGCTGGGGCGCGGCGATGCTGCCGATTCGCGGCCAGAACAACGTCCAGGGCGCCTCTGATGTCGGCGCGATCCCCTTCGTGTACACGGACTATCAGCCGGTCGGCAACCAAACGGTGCGGGCGCGCTTCGCCGATACGTGGGGCGTGCCAGCGGAGTCGCTGTCGCTGAAGAGCGGGCTGATGGTCACCGAGGTTGTGAAGCCCGAGAGTGGCGTGCGTGGGATGTACATCATGGGGGAGAATCCCGTGATCTCTGATCCCGACATCGCGCACGCCGAGCATTGGTTCCAGGAGCTCGAGTTTCTCGCGGTGCAGGATCTCTTCCTCACGGAAACTGCCCGCTACGCCGACGTGGTGCTGCCCGGCGCGAGCTTCGCCGAGAAGACGGGGACGTTCGTGAACACCGAGCGCCGCATCCAGCTCTCGCACAAGGCGGTGGACTCGCCCGGTGAGGCGCGCGGCGATCTCGAGATCCTGATCGACCTCACCAACCGGCTCGGCTTGCCGACCAAGTTCCGCGGTGCGGAAGAGGTAATGCGGGAGATTGCACGCGTGACGCCCAGCTGGGCCGGCGTCACCTACGAGCGGCTCGAAGGCGCCGGGTTACAGTATCCGGTGACCGACGACACCCACCCGGGCACATCATTCCTGTTCGACACAGCGTTCCCCACGGCGGACGGTCGGGCCAAGTTCGTCGCCGTCGAGTACACCGACCCCGTCGAGCTCCCGGACGACGAGTATCCTTTCGTCATGAACACGGGCCGCCAGCTGTACCACTGGCACACCGGGACGATGACGCGCCGCGCGAGCGGTCTCGACGCCCGCGAGCCGACGGCGATTGTCGAGATTCACCCCGACGACGCCAAAACGCTCGGCGTCCGGGAGGGCGAGCTGGTGCGGCTCACGTCGCGCCGCAACTCGATGGTCAGCGCCGCCCGTATCTCCGAGCGCGTCGCGCCCGGGCAGGTGTTTGTCCCGTTCCACTTCCGCGAGGCGGCCGCCAATCTGCTCACCAATCCGGTGCTGGATCCCTACGCGAAAATGGCCGAGCTGAAGGTCTGCGCGGTGCGTATCGAGCGCGCATGAACCTCGGTCTCAAAGGTCGGGTCGCGCTCGTCTGCGGCGGGACGCGCGGCATCGGCCGCGCCGTCGCGAACACGCTCGAGGGAGAAGGGGCGCAAGTCGCGGTCAACGGACGCAGCAATGCGCCGTTCCCGGCCGATGTATCAGATCCCGGGCAGGCCACAGCGCTTGTGCATCGTGTCGCCGAGAAGTTTGGCCGCCTCGACATCCTGTTTTGCAATGCCGGCGGCCCGCCCGCTGCTCCGTTCAAAGATCAGCCCGAAGATGCTTGGCACCGGGCAATCGAACTGAACCTGTTGTCCACGATTCATTTGGCTCGCGCGGCCGTCCCGATCATGCAGAAGGCCAAGTGGGGCCGCGTCATTTGCCTGGTATCGGTGGCTGCCAAACAGCCGCTGCCTGGATTGATTCTCTCCACGACAGCGCGTGCCGGCGTTTTGGGATTCGCGAAGGCGCTCTCCGACGAGGTGGCGAGTGACGGCATCACCGTGAACAGTATTTGTCCCGGGTTCATCGCGACCGAGCGGGTCGAAGAGCTGACGAAGACGAAGCCCGAGATGATGAAGCAGATGCGGGCCCAAATCCCGATGGGCCGCATCGGCAACCCGAGCGAGCTGGCAGCCGCCGTGACGTTCCTTGCGTCCGAACCGGCCAGCTATATTACCGGCGCCGTACTTCAGGTTGATGGCGGTTTCACTCGATCCATCTTCTAGCGCATCCCGCATCTCGCTTCCCGCATCCCGAGTGTCCATGCAAGCAATCGTCAAGGAAAAACGCGCGCCCGGTTTGACCGTGAAGTCCGTGCCGAAGCCGACGCCCGGCCCCGGCGAAGTGCTGATCGCCGTACGGCACGCCGGCGTCTGCGGCACCGACCTGCACATCGCCGACTGGGACCCCTGGGCGCAGGGCCGCATCAAGCCGCCGGTCGTCGTCGGCCACGAGTTCGCGGGGGAGATCGAATCGTGCGGCGACGGCGTGACGGAGCTCAGAGCCGGCCAGCTCGTCACCGCCGAGGGGCATATCGTCTGCGGCCACTGCCTGCAATGCCGCACCGGCAACAGCCACATCTGCAGGAACACGCGCATCATCGGCGTCGATCGCGACGGTGCGTTCGCGGAGTACATCGTGATGCCCGAGACCAACGTGCTGCCGCTCGACGGTATTCCCACCGAGGTCGGCGCGATCATGGACCCGATGGGCAATGCGTTTCACACGGTGCTGACCGCCGAGATTCCCGGCAGCACCGTTTTCGTTGTGGGGTGCGGCCCGATCGGCTGCTTCGCCGTGGGAATCGCGCGCGCCGCCGGCGCCACTAAAGTCCTCGCCTCCGACGTAAACCCCAAGCGGCTCGCGCTGGCGCAGAAGATGGGCGCGCACGTGACCATCAATGCGGCGAAGGACGACGTCGTGAAGACGGTGCTCGCCGAGACCGGAGGCGAAGGCGCGGACGTCGTGTGTGAGATGTCGGGGGTGCCGTCGGCGCTGCACCAGGCGTTCGCTTGCGTGAGCCTGGGCGGCCGCGTCCAACTCCTCGGGATTCCCACCACGCAGGTGCCGATCGACTTCGCCAGGGAGATCATCTTCAAAGGCATCACGATCTATGGCGTCATCGGCCGCAAGATGTACCAGACGTGGCACCTGATGCGCCGCTTCCTCACCAGTGGGCAGTTCGATCCCCGACCCGTCATCACGCACAAATTCCCGCTCGGCAACATCGACGACGCGCTGGCCGCCATCCGCGCGGGTGACGCCGGCAAAGTCATTTTGGAGATCGTATGAGCTTCATGGGGGAGCTGCAGGACGAGCTGGCGGAATTCAAGAAGCAAGGCGTCTACAAGCGACTCAATTACCTCGATTCACCGCAGGACCCGCGCGTGAAGATGGAAGGACGCGGCGAAGTCGTCATCCTCTCCTCCAATAACTATCTCGGTCTGTGTGACGTGCCCGCAGTCGTGCAGGCCGGGAAGGAAGCGCTCGATCGCTGGGGTGCCGGAACGGCATCGGTGCGCTTCATCTGCGGCACGTTCACCGTGCACCGCGCGCTCGAAGAAGCGCTGGCGAAGTTCGTCGGCTGCGAATCGTCGCTCACCTACGTGAGCTGCTGGAACGCCAACGAAGGGCTGTGCCCGACCGTCCTGAGTGAGCCCGACATCGTGATCTCCGACCAGTTGAACCACGCGTCGATCATCGATTCGATTCGGCTCGCCAAGGCGATCACCAAGTGCCAGACGGCCGTCTACAAGCATTCCGACATGGCTGACCTCGAGGAGAAGCTCCGCGCCGCGGGCAAAGCCCGTCGCAAGCTCATCTTCACCGACGGCATCTTCTCGATGGAAGGCGACATCGCGAAGCTGCCCGATCTCGTCGCGCTCGCGAGAAAGCACGACGCCGTGCTGGCCGTCGATGACTCGCACGCCACGGGTGTGCTCGGCAAGGGCGGCTGCGGCACCGCCGAGCACTACGGCATGCTGGGCGAGGTCGACGTGATCACGTCGACATTGGGAAAGGCGTTGGGCGGCGCCGCGGGCGGATTCACCGCCGGACCGCTCGCGCTCACCGACTATCTCACCCAGCGCTCCCGGCCGCAGCTGTTCAGCAACGCCCTCCCGCCCACCGTCGCCGCCAGTGCGCTCGCCGCGGTTCGCTACGTCGAGGCGCACCCTGAGCTGGTCACCCGGCTGCATCAGAACGCCCGCTACTTCCGCGAGCAGCTGCTCTCGCTCGGCTTCAAGCCGCTCGCAGGCGAGACGCCCATCGTGCCCGTGATCCTGGGCGAGACGGCGAAGGCGATTCACATGAGCGAACTGCTGCTCGCCGAGGGGGTCTTCGTGACTGGCTTCGGCTATCCTGTTGTGCCGCAAGGACATGCGCGTGTCAGGTGTCAGCTATCAGCAGCGCATACACGCGACGACCTCGATTTCGCACTTCGAGCTTTCAAGAAGGTGGGTTCAAAACTGGGGCTGATCTAATGACACCGCTGCTTCTCCTCGCAGTCTTACAGTCCGTCGCACCGACCGTCCGACCGTCCGCCTACCTCGGCTTCGAACCCGGCACCGATTCGATGCTGGCGGATTGGCGACAGGTGAGCGGCTACATGAACGATCTCGCGCAACGCAGCCGCTACGTGCGCGTGGACACGCTGGGTCGCACGACGGAAGGCCGGCCGTTCCTGCTGATGACGATCACGTCCCCCGCCAACCAGGAGCGACTTGCCGACATCAAACGTGTGCAGGCACTGCTCGCCGATCCGCGGCGGCTCACCGATACCGCGCTGGCGGACATCCGCACCAAGCAACCCGCCGTCATCCTGATCAGCAACAACATCCATTCGACGGAAGTGGCGTCGAGCCAGATGGGCATGACACTCGCCTACCGGCTGGCGACCGATCCCGAATTGCGGCGGCTGCTCGACTCCGTGGTCGTGCTGATGATCCCGTCGATGAATCCTGACGGCCTGGACACGGTCGTGAGCTGGTATCGCCGCTACAAGGGTACGCGCTACGAGGGCGGCCCCCTGCCGTGGCTGTACCACAAGTACATCGGCCACGACAACAATCGCGACTGGTTCATGCTGACCCAGGTCGAGACGCGTCTCGTCACGCACATGCTGTATAAGGAGTGGTTCCCGGAAATCGTGTACGACGTGCATCAGATGGGCGCGAACGGCGTGCGTCTGTTCGTGCCTCCGTTCCAGGATCCCGTCAATCCCAACCTCGATCCCGCACTCGTCGCAGCGATAAATCTCGTCGGCACCCAGATGTCGTCGGCTCTGTATGACGCCGGCATGACCGGGATCGCACACCAGCAGACATATGACCTGTGGTGGCACGGCGGCTTTCGCTCGACGCCCACGCGCCACAACATGGTCGGGATTCTCACCGAGGCCGCGAGCACCCGCCTCGGCTCGCCGATCGCGCTCTCCGTCGACTCCGTTCGTCAACCGGGTCGCGGCGTGAACTATCCGGCGCCGTGGGCGGGCGGTACCTGGCATCTCGGCGACATCGTGCGCTACGAGCTGATCACGTCCGAGGCGTTGGTGCACCTGGCCGCGCGCGACCGCGTCAACGTGCTCGACCGCTTTGTCGGCTTGGGGCGGCGCGCCGTAGAGGCTGGCTTAGCCGGCGATCCCTTCGCATACGTGTTACCGATTGAGCAGAGGGACCCGGAGAGTTGGACAGCCCTGGCCAACGTGCTCGCCGCTGGCGGCGTCGAGGTGTGGCGTGCCGCCCAGCCGTTTACGGTCGAGGGGCAGACGTACGCTGCCGGCTCGCTCGTCGTGCCGATGGGCCAGCCCTACCGCGCGCACGCGAAAGACCTGCTCGAGCCGCAGCACTACACGCCCGTCAACGACCGTCCGCCGTACGACGTCGCCGGCTGGACCCTGCCGTTCACGATGGGGGTGCGCGCCGACGTGGTGAACACACCATTCACCGCGAATCTGGTGAAGGTCGACAGCGTGATCCCGGCGCCGGGACGCATTGTGGGCGGCGGGGACGTCTTTTTCCTGAAGAACCGCACCAATGCGGAATCGCGCGCCGTTGCGGCGCTGCTTGCCGCGGGTCAGACCGTCACGATCGTGGGGGACAGCCTCATGGTGCGGGGCCCGCGAGCCCGCGCCATTCTCAGCGAGCACGCCGCGCGCCACGGATTCACCGTTACGGCAGTGCGAACCGCGCCCGCCGGCGGCGTGGGTGTCAGCCATCAGCGGTTGCCGCGCATCGGTCTCTACCGACCGTGGACGGGCAACATCGATGAGGGGTGGACGCGCTGGTTATTCGAGCAGTATGGGATCAGCTACACGACACTGCACGACAACGATTTCAAAAAAGGCGGGTTGCGGCAGCGATCTGACGTGATCGTCCTGCCTGATGCGGACGCTGCTTCGATTCTGCGCGGCATCGATTCGACTCGCATCCCATTGCAGTACGCAGGCGGAATGGGGGAGGCTGGCGCCAACGCTGTTTCGGAGTTTGTTCAGGGTGGTGGCACGCTCGTTTGCCTCGATGGTTCAAGTAATTTCGCGATTACACGCCTTAACCTCCCCGTGGTCAACGTTCTAGCAGGGGAGGCATCGGGTCCTCAAGTTTTGCGATTTTACGCCCCAGGCTCTATTTTCGGTGTGCTTTTGGGAGGGGTGGAGAGGAGGGGCAGCCCGGTTACGCTCGGGGTGCCTGACTCCCTCGACATCTACTTCGAGAATAGCGCCGCCTTCACCGTATCGGCCCCGGCGCGGGCCTTGGCGACGTATCCCCAGCAGCCTCTGCGATCCGGCTATGCCCGGTTCCAGGAGCGGCTCGCTGGGAAGGCGGCGCTGGTGGAGGCACCGGTAGGCAGCGGACGGGTGATCCTGTTCGGGTTCCGGCCCCAGTTCCGGGGCCAGACGCACGGCACCTTCAAGCTGCTGTTCAACGCCGTCCTGTTGGCGG
>WNEY01001489.1_pt1 | contig 16598 bp, 16 predicted proteins | sample 5400531 | NCBI WGS metagenome assembly WNEY01 (sample SAMN13153338, study PRJNA577476) | soil metagenome | isolation source: 200 cm saprolite under Douglas fir tree site 1 | place: USA:California | collected 2015-04-18
GGCCGGGCCGGGTAGCCGGATGATGGTCCAGTCGTCGCCCTTCTCGGCGCGGTCGGCGAGCGCCTCGTCCTTCGAGAAGAGGATGACCTGGTGGTCGAGCCGGCCCAGTTCGTTCATCGCGGCGCTCAGCCGGCGGCGATCCGCGTGCACGAGCGCCTCGTCCAGGAGGAGTGGAGGTGGCTCCGCGTTGCCACCGATGATCCGTGCCAGCGCCAGCCGCTCGAGCAAGTAAATCAACGAGCGCGTGCCGAGGCTGAGATTGTCGACATCCTTATAGGTGCGCTGGTCCTGAGTCCGTACCTGCAGCGCGAGGTCTTCGCCGATGCGCACATCGCGATAGCGGCCGTTCGTGATCGGGGACAGCTGACCCTGGAGTTGCGACTTCAGCCTCGGGATCACGGCCCGGCGGACCGACTTCGCCGCGGCTTCGAGCGTTTCGATAGCGAGATCGTAGGCGTGCGCTTCGGCTTCGAGTTCCTGGAGTTGCTCGCGGGCGGTCGCGATCTCCTCTTCGAGCGTGGCGACGTCCCCGATCTGGGTGAGCCGGTCGTTCAAGAGCTCCTCGGCCCTCGCCCGTTCCTCCTGGGCACGCTCCTTGGTGCCACGGTGCTGATCGCGCTGCCGTTCGAGCTCGGCCAGTGGCAGCGCGGCGAACTCAGCCACCGCGGCCGGGTCCACGCTCCGGCTGATCTCACCGGTCTGGCGAGTCAGGTCGTCGACCAGCCCTCGCAGCGCTGCCCCTTCGTCGTTGGACGCGGTGCCGCGTTGGGCCTCCAGCTCGGCGAGCCGCGCGCTCGACGCACGGTAGGCCTCCGCGTGGCCGACACCGGCGTCCCAGGCCTGGGCCGCGCGCTCCATGTCCGTCTCGGTGATGCCGGCCGGGGTATAGACGGCGCCGAGCTGACGAGCGTAGTCGTCGGCCTTCGCGCGCTCGGCGACGGAGCGCTGCCCCGGCGCCCGAAGCTGCTCCAGCTGGGCGTCGAGCTGCTCGATCCGGGTGCGGACCTGTTGGGCCGTGCGCGCGGCCTCGCAGCTCGCGACGAAATCGCGGGCGGCTCCGAGCGCCTCCCGGCGGTCGAACCCCAACTGGTCAAGCAGGCTGTGCAGCCGCTGACGAAGGGCCTCGCGCCGCTGATCCATCTCGGACTCGGCGCGGGACGCCGCCTGCGACCGCTCGCTGGCGGCGTTCCAGGCGAGCGTGTCCTGGGCGAGCGATTCGACCTCGCGGGCGGTCTCATCCACGGCCTCCTCCGTCGGTGCGGGCTGCGGAAGCCCCCACGATCCGACCAGCTCGCGCAGGCCTCGGCCGGCGACCTGCGCCCGCTCCTCTAGCTCGGTGGCCTGGCGGTCGAGCTCGAGGCGGGTGGCGTCGTAGCGGACCTTCTGGAGGTGCTCCACCAGCGCCTGCTGGAGTTCCGCCGAGCTCCGCACGCCCCACGGCTGAAGGATCTCTCGACGTTTGACGCGCGCCTCGTCCTTGGCACGCAAGCGGCGATCGACCTCGCGAACAGCGGCGCCGCGTACCCAGATGCCGATGCCGGTTGACAGGACGCCCATGCCGAGCAGGAAGAAGGCCGCTCCGCTGAGGGGCAGCGGCATCCCCCCTTGCAGCGCCAGGAATGCGACGAGGATCGCCATCGCGGTGAGCAAGAGCCCGCCGAGCATCGCCCCGAGGAAGGTGCGCTGCCGGCTTCGGGCGCGCTCGGCCATCGCTTCCTCACGTCGCATCGACTCCTCGGCCTGCTGGCCGGTCTTGATGACGTCGGGGACCTCCTTGTAGCGGGCAATGTCGTGTTTGAGCTGCTCCAGCCGTGGCGGGAGCTCGGCGCCTGCCCGGCGGCGAGCCTCGAGCGCGACGTTGTGGCGTTCCCGCCACTCCGAGAAGACGCGCTGGAATTCCATCTGACGGGCGGGCCAGTCCAGGTTGTTGCCGATCAGGCCCGGGTGCCGCTCCGCGATCCGCCGAGCCTCCTCGGCGGCGGTCTGGGCGCGAAGGTGGACCTCGGGCGCCTGGGTGTCGGCGACGTTGAGGGTGGACAGCAGCTCACGGACGGTGGGCTCCTGTCCGAGCGCGGCGTCGTCGATGCCGCGGGCTCGCGTTTCGTGGCCCAGTGCCTCGGAATCGAGTTTCTGGCGCTCCGCCTCCAGCTGTTGTACCTGGGCGGCCGTCCCGGCCGCGCGACCTTCGAAATCCTCCTGGGTCTCCCGCGCTGCCCGCAGGTGGCTGCGCAATTCCTGGACCTCGCCCTGGCGGTCGAGCGGGAACATCGCGAAGCGGGTGTGCTCCTCCTGGCGGCCGCGTTCCTCGGCGATCGCGTGCTCCAGTGTGTCGACCCGTTCCAGTCGGTGGCGCGCATCTTGCAGGCGCGACGCCAGCAGGGCGGCCTCGAGCGTTTGGACGATGCCGAGCTCGGCCTCGGTCAGGGCGGAGACCGTCTCCCGCTTCTGGGCCAGCTCGTCGACGGCGGTCCGCGCCTGCCTCGCGGCGGCGAGTTGTCGCTCCAGATCCATCAGGCGAGCCTCGAGATCGTGCAGTGGGCCCGAGCGCCCGCGCGGCTTACCGATCCGGTGGGTCCGCTCCTGGCGCAGCCGATCGAGGACCTTCTGCGCCGTCTGGTCGGGGTGCGCCGAGTCCGCAAGGGCGACGATCGCCTCTTTGATGGTGCCGGCGTCTTCGAGGCGCATGACCTCGCTGCGCGAGATACAGGCCGTGTTGGTGTAGATATCGCGGCTGACGCCGAGCAGCTGCCGTCCCACCTGCAATCCGCCGGATGCATCTCGATCGAAGCGGTCGCCGAGCTCCGCGCCGCTGCTGATGTCGAAGACGCGAACCGTTTCGGCGTCGAGATCGCGCTCGACGCGGAGCTGGGTCCCGTCCTCCAGCACGACCTCGAGCGCCAACGCAAAGTTGCCCCCTTGCCATGGGCGCCAGCGGTCGGCGCGTTCCACCGCGGCCGAACGGCCGCGATCGCCGGACTGCAGCCCGTAGAGGCCGGTCACGATTGCTTCCTGCAGGGTCGACTTGCCGGCTTCGTTGGGCCCGACGACCAGGTTCATCGTTGGCCCGAATCGCAGATCCATCCCCTGAAGGCTCCCGAAGCCCTCGATCTCGATCCGGGTTAAGCGCACCGCGCCCTCACCACCGTCATTCGTCGAAGGCATCGAGGGCGAGCTGCAACGCGCGGCCCACCGCCTGTTCCTCCTGGCGAGACCCCTGCTTGTGGTCAACCAGCTTGCGCACCATTTCGCCGCGGCTGGTGAACTCTTGAGCGGCGGCCTCGAGGTCGTGCGACACGCGCGAGTGGTCGCGGAATTCGAGATAGGCGAATCCGTCGCCGCACTCCGTCGCCAGCGTCTCCGGATCCAGGGTCAGCGAGTGGGCGCGTTCACCCGTAAGCGTGGCCCGGATCACGCCGCCATCGAGCTGCCTGTCCTCCCGCATCGTGATCACCGCGTCGCGGACATGCTCGAGGCTGGTCATCCCGGTGACGTCGATCGTCTCCTGGGCGAAGCGCCGCAGGTTGATGTCTTCCAGCAACACCTGCACGGCGCCATCGTCGCCGACCGTCAGCAGCGCCGTGCAATGAGGTCCCGATTCGTTCCACCCAAGAGGCTCCGGGCTGCCGGGGTAGGTGATCGAGTCGGCTGTTCTGGCGTCGTGATAGTGGCCAAGGAGGGCGTGGCGGAAGCCGGCCTCCTGGACCTGGGCGGGCAAGATCGGTTTGTAGGGCGTCACATCTTGCGGCACCTGGCTCATGTCTGAGGCGTGCAGCAGCAGCAGGTGCGTGCCGTCCTCGCGCCGGGCGAAATCCCGCAACGGCGCCTCCGGCACGTCGGGGCGCATGAAGCCGGCGGTCCAGACGGCGACGTTGCCATAGCGGTAGGGTCGCAGGTCCTCGTGCGTCGCGACCGTGACATTCTCGGGCCAGCGCAGGTAACGGTAAGGGGAGCTTGGCAAGGCCGGATCGGCATGGCCGGGGGCGATCAGCACCGGCAGCCGGGCGTCGCCCAGAGTCTGGACGATGAAGCTTGCGGTGTCGCGGGTGACATGATCGTGTTCGAAGAGATCGCCAGCGCAGGTGATCACGTCGGCCTGGGCCTCCCGAGCCCGTTCGACGATCCGTTGGAGGGCGGCTCGAAGATCCTCGCGGCGTCGTTGTGCCCCGACGCCATACAGGCGCTCACTCGCGAACGATCGGTCGAGATGCAGGTCAGCGAAATGGAGCAGGCGAAGGGCCACAAATCCCCCGTAACCACGCGAATTGTGCCTGACGCGATGGCATATGCGAGCGCGAAAGCAGCGCCCATTATAAAGGTTGGGCTGAGTTTGTTCCGAATTAGCCGGTCCCCTGCGGAACAGCGCCTACACTGAGCAAGAAAATGGGCTCGTTCGAGAAGGGGGATCGCGGCGCTCGGATTCTGAAGATCCAGATCCTGCTGCAGGGCAATCCGCGCGGTTTGACGACCGGCGAGATCGCGCGCCGTACGGGCGTGAATCCGCGGACCACCTATCGCGACATTCGGGCGCTCGAGGCGATGAACGTGCCGGTCTACGAGGACAACGGCCGGATCGCGATCGACCCGAACTACTTCATCGCCCCCGTCAAGTTCACCCTGCGCGAGGCGATGGCGCTGCTGATGGGCGTTCGCCTGATGCACCGGCATCGCGACCAGGCCGATCCCGACGTCGCCGACGCGTTCACCAAGCTTGCAGCGGTCCTACCGGCTCCCGTCGCGGAGTACGTTCACGCCACGGTTCGTCAGATGGCCGATCGTCCGCCGAACCCGACTTACTCGCGGGTTCTCCAGACGGTCGCGCTCAGTTGGGCGGGGCACAAGGCGGTCCGCATCTGGTATCCGACCGCCAATCACGAGGTGAAGCCGCGCGTGATCGAGCCCTATTTCCTCGAGCCCTCGCTGATTGGGCACAGCAGCTACGTGGTGGCGCGCGATCGCGGACTGAAGGAGATGCGAACCTTCAAGCTGGAACGCATCACCCGCGCCGAGCAAATGCCCGAGACCTATCAGATTCCGGAGGAGTTCGATGTCAACAAGTACCTGGCGGGCGCCTGGGGGATCTTCCACTCCGGCGAGCCAGTCGAAGTCCGCCTACGTTTTTATCCGCCGGCGGCCGCACGGGTGAAAGAGTCCATCTGGCATCCATCGCAAGCGCTCAGCGATGGGCCGAAAGGCTCGGTGAACATGACCGTGACCGTCAGCGGGACAGTCGAGATCACGCCCTGGATCCTCGGCTGGGGCGACGCCGTGGAGATCCTGGCCCCACAAGACTTGCGCAAGAAAATTGCCGAAACCGGCGCGAAAATGGAAGCGCGCAACAAAGGGTTAGTGCGGGGGAGGGTCGGGGAGGGGGGTAATGGTGGGGGCCATAAGAACCGAGGAGGAAAATCGTGAATGTCTATCGCGGAGTGTCCGAGCTGAAGCCGGCGCGGATCTGGGACGGGGTGCTCGCGCGCGCGCTGCATGCAGACCGGCTCACCATTGGATTCGTCGAGATCGATCCCGAGGTGCTTGTTCCCGAACATCGACACGACCACGAGCAGGTCGGGTTCGTCCAGCGTGGTTCCGTGACCATGGTCATTGGAACCCAATCGCGCGAGTTACGCCTGGGGGAGACCTACACCATCGCCAGCCAGGTTCCCCACTCCGCGAGAGCGGGCGCGGATGGCGCGTCGGTGGTGGACGTCTTCGCGCCGGTCCGCGAGGAGTGGAAGACCGCGCCCATGCTCGAGCCGTTTCCCGGTCGCTGGCCCGGGCCGTCGTGATGATCTAGAACAGGCCGCGGTACTCCCCGCCGTCGACCGCCAGCGTGGTTCCGGTGACGAAGCTGGCGGCGTCGCCGGCCAGGAACACGACCGCGGCCGCCAGCTCCTCGGGACGTCCATGCCGGCCAAGTGGAATGTTGCGGATACTCCGCGCCGTGAACTCCCTGGGATCGACACCGAGCTTGATCGCCTGGTGCCGGTTTTCTTCGACGATGCGATCGGTTTCAAAGCGGCCGGTAAGGATGGAATTCACTCGAACCTCGGGTGCGGCCTCTTTCGCGAGGGTCTTTCCCATCGCAACCACCGCCGGCCGCAGTGCGTTCGAGAGCACGAGATTGTCGACCGGCTGATGCGCGGCGATCGAGGTGAGGTTGACGACGGCGCCTCCGGTGCGCCGCAGCGCCGGGAGCGAGGCGCGCGTCAGGCGAACGGCGCTCATGAACACCAGGTTGAACGCTTCCGCCCACGCCTGGTCGTCGAGCTCCGCAACGGTGCCGAGGATGGGCCCCCGCGTGTTGTTGACGAGCACCTCCAGGCCGCCCAGCGTCCTAACCGCCCACTCAACGAGGTCGCGGCACTGGTCAGGCTGCCTGACATCGGCGACCCGCGCCACGACGTCATAGCCCTCGTCGCGTAGCACGCCGGCAGCGGCCTGGATGCGCTGCTCGTCGCTCGAGGAGATGGCGACGCGACAACCCTCGACGGCCAGCGCCCGCGCCGAGGCGAATCCGAGGCCCCGGCTGGCTGCGGTCACGAGCGCGCGGCGTCCACGAAGTCCGGTTTCCACCGGGCAATACTAGAAGGGCGCGATGGTGTCTAGGCGGCGACGCGAGGTTGTTTCCCGCAGGCGGGGCAGGGTGTTCCCGCTTTCAGCTCGGCTCGCTTGAAGGCGTGCCCTCCGCAATGCGGGCAGAGCGCACCCGGCCGAAGCGGAACGGCCTGCTCGGCTTTCTGCATGCGCTCGCGCAGATGACTGTCGTCTTCGTTCTCGATGAACCGCGGATCGGTGGGCGTCTGGGTGCTCATGCGGCCTTCAACTCGTGCGGTTGGAACAGCTCCGGGCGTAGGCGGTCACCGATGGCGCGCCCAACGACCTCGGGATGCAGGTCGATGCCGCGCTGGAACGGGTGCACGCTGAGGATGGCCGGCACGGTTCGATTACCCGACTGAACGTCGAGCACGCGGCCGTGCAGCGTGGTCATCGGCGCCCATCCATCCCAGGTTTGCATCGTGCGCCACCACAGGTGACGGGCGACCGGACCGCCCATGGCGACGACCAGCTGCGGGTTGATGGTCCCCAGCACGCTCTGCAGGTGGCGGTCGACACACTGGTTTACCGCGTCATCGGTCACCAGGTCCGGGTTTGCCGTGGGGCACCGGACCGCCCAGGTGTGGAAGGCGAAGTCCATCACGTCGTGCTTCTCGGGTTTCTGCCCGAGCCGGCGGCGCGCGCTCAGCAGCACGGCGCGTACATACTGGTAGTAGGGCTGCGGCGTGTCCGAGGTCATGTGGTGCTCGAGCCCGGCCTCGTGATCGAGCCACTCGGTGAAGGCCTCGTTGCTGGCGCTCGCGGCATCCAGCGGGCTCGGGCTGAGGAACACGATCGGCGCCTGCGGGTTTCCGAAGCCGACCTCCGGCCGGCGGAGCGGCAGGGCGAGTCGTTCGCACGGGCTGTCGGCGCCGCGGTCCGACTCCGCGATCGCGCAGCCGTGCAGCCGCTTGAGCGCGTCCGAGCCGAAGAACTGCAGGTATTGCTGGCCCTTGCTCACGCTGTGAAAACGACGCCGGGTGGCCGGTGAAGCTTGCGCCCCTGCGACTAAGATTTTCTCGATGGCTCCGGTCCCCGGCATCGACGTCACGCAGCTGCGCCAGCGACTTAAGGCCGAGCCGGCGCCCTTCCTCCTGGATGTCCGGGAGCCGTGGGAATATCAACAGGGTCACGTCCCCAGCGCTCAGTTGATCCCGCTCGGAGAGCTTGAGCAACGCGTCAACGAAGTGCCCCGCGATCGTCCGGTCCTGGCCATCTGCCACAGCGGGCAGCGGAGCCTGGCGGCGGCGGGCTACCTGCAGCAACTGGGCTACAGCTCGGTCAGCAACGTCGATGGCGGCACGGCCGCCTGGATCGAGCGCGGCTACCCCGTAGATAAATAACCCTCCCCCGCTCCCGCGGAGGGCAGGGTGAGGGCTGTGACAGACAGCTGTCAAAACGGCCTGCTTGACTTTGCGAATGCACCCAACCACCATTGACACGACCAACCGTCCTTTTCACGTCCTGAAGGAGTCCAAGTGAACGTCCTCGAACTGGTTCTCGTGGTCCTGCTGGTGGCCACCCTGGTCTGCCTTGTCGCCCTGGTGATCCGGCGGCCGACCGCGACCGGTCCATCTGATGCTGTGCTGGCAGCGCTGGCGGACCTGGGGGCGCTCAAGTCCAACGTTGAGAACGTCAGCAACCAGCAGAGTGCCCTCACCCAATCGCTTGGCCTGCTCCAGGCGGCGGTTCAGGGCGTCGAAACCAAAGTGCTCGAGAGCTCGGCCGGGGTCCGGGACGCCATCGGCAAGGACCTGTCCGACGCGCGCGTCGCGGTCGAGCGTCTGAAGGTCGACGGTGAGGAGCGCCGGCGCATGGAAGAGGACGTGCAGGCATCGGCCCGCCGGATCGAGACCGTCCTGCTGGGCAGCCGCACCCGCGGTGCCGCCGGCGAGAACATTCTTCAAGACGCGTTCCGGCAGTTCCCCGCCGAGATGATCGACATGAACTTCCGGGTCAACGGCAAGGTCGTCGAGTACGCGCTCATCCTCGCCAACGGCAAGCGGCTGCCGATCGACAGCAAATGGCCGTCACCGGAGTTGCTGGACCGGCTCAGCGACGGCTTGCAGGAACCGGCCAAGGAGGCGACGCTCGTGCAGGAGATCGAGCGCGTCCTGCGCCTGAAAGTCCGCGAGGTGCGGCAGTACATCGACCCGGCGGCGACCCTCGGCTTCGCGGTTGCCGCCGTCCCCGACCCGGTGTTCAACGCGTGCCGCCGCGCGCACCTCGAGGCCTACCGCGAAGGCGTGATCCTGATGCCCTACAGCATGACGATTCCATACGTGCTGGCCCTCTTCCGGCTACACCTGCAGTACGCGAAATCGATCGACCTCGAGAACCTCGAAGGCTACCTGCAGCAAATCGACGACAACGTCGCGTCGCTCGACCGCCTGCTGGAGAACAGCATCGCGCGGGGCAGCACCATGATCCAGAACGCCTTCACCGACGCCAAGCGCAACCTGGGACAGATGCGTGGGGCGCTGGCGGCGATGCGCGCGGTACCCCAGGCGGCTTTGGGTCCGGAGCCGGAACTCGACCAGGTGGAGGAGCCCGACCTGCAACTCCTGATCTCCCGCCGTTAAACGCTGGGGAGGGCAGGGTGGGGGCGTCTTAAGCGAGGCCCGGCGTCCGGGCGAGCCGCATGACGAGCAGGAGCAGGAGGAGGACGCCGCCGCCGACGAGCATCATCATCGTGCTCGGGCGCGACCCGTCGTCGACCACGAGCTCGTCACTCGCCATGGCCGTCCCGGCTTCGTTTGTCACCTCGACCCAGTAGGAGCCTTGCGACAGGTTGTCAGGCAGCTTCACGAGCAGGTGATAGCTATCAGGCGCCTGCACGGTGGTTGCCGGGCGTCCGCCGACGTGCACGTTGCTCCCCGGCGTCAGGTGCTGGCCGAGGATCATGATGTTGGGCTGGATGGTCGGATTGACCTTGAGCGGGCTCACCTGGTAGATCTGCGGTGGGAGGGCGGCGGTCCGTACTGGAGTGGGCAGAGCGGCCGGACGCGGGGCAGCGGATGGCTTGGTGGCGGCCTGGGCCGGCACGCTGAGGGCGAGCGCCATCAGGCTTGCCAGACCACCCGCCGCCAGGCGCCGAGCTGCTGCCATGAAATTCCTCTACTAGACAGAACGGCTGTGACGGCACCCGGCGCGTGGCGAATCGGCCCATTCGGCGTGCGCATACGGACGTAGCTGTAACCCCAAGCGCAATAAAAAAGCCCCTGCCCGCCGGGGCAGGGGCTGCGATCTTCCGATTTAGCGGTTTCCGCCTCCCGGCCAGGTCTGCTCCGGGGGACGCTCACCAATCTTGATGCGTTCCGCGCCGCCCGAGCCGGACTCGGATTCGCTGCCCATCCCGGACTCGCTTCCGAATCCACCGAACGATGGCATGCTCGGGGGCTCAGCGGGCCGCGCCACCGGACGCGCCCCGAACGTGCTGGTCGGTTTGGGGGCTGCTGGAGCTGCCGGTCGTGGTGCCGGGGCCGCCGCGCGGGCCGCGGGCTTGGCGGCGGCCGCCTTGGCCGTCGTGCTCTTCCGCTTGGCGGGCGCGCTTCGCTTCGCGGTGGTGCGCTTGGCCACCGTCTTCTTGGCGCCGGACCGCTTCGCGGTGCTCTTCTTCGCCGTCGCGCGCTTGGCGGTCGATTTCTTGCCGCCCGACCGCTTGGCCGTCGATCGCTTGGCAGTCGACTTCTTCTTAGTCGAGGATTTCTTCTTCGCTGGCATTTTTCCTCCCTCGGATGCGCGACGCAGAGTTCGCGCGTGGTTCATGCGGATGAGGACCCGCTGCTGTTACCTGCGATTTATAGCATCGGCACTCCGCAAAGACAAGCACTTCCCTACGCAGCCCATCAGTAGCCGATGACGCTGCTGGTGCCGGGTCGCGGATCGCCGCCTCCCGTGAGCATCCCACCGTCGATCCGGATGACCTGGGCGGCACCCCCGGCGGCCCAGCCGCCGATCGGCTGCACGGTGTGGCCGCGCTCGCGCAGCGACCGCATGACCGACTCCCCGTAGCGGGCCTCGAGGCTCATGCCGAGGTCGATCAGGTTAATGACGAGCTGCGGGTTGGTCTGTACTTGCCAGAACAACCCCGGCATGCCGCCGACAACCTGCGGCGTCCCGTCCTGCAGCAGCATCCAGGAGTTCAGCGTGTGCACCGGCCGCTTGCCCGGCGCCAGCCGGTTGGGGCTATTGACTGTGAATATAGGAGACCACGTTGCGTGCCTCGTCGACCACACAGAGGTACGTCGTGTCCGACTGGCCCGCGGCTTCTGGTTGGAGCGCCCCGGCCCGCCTCGGGTCGATCCGCTGCGCCAGGGCATGTCCCCGCTCGTCAGAGAGCAAGTGGTCGGTCGCGGTGGGGGAAGGCAGGATCACCGACGTGGCTGAGGCGCTCTGCCAGGGCCAGCTTGTGGGCCTCCGGCTGGAGGTGGATGTGATCCGCCGGGTCGGCGGACGGATCGAGGCCCTCCAGGATCTTGAGCGCGATCAGCACGATCAGCCCCTGGGATACGGGCGGCTGCTGTAGGACCGTCCAGCCGCGGTAGGTGGCCTGGATCGGGTCGAGGACGTCGGTTCGGTGCTCGGCCAGGTCGCCGAGGGGCCGCGTGCCAAAGCGTTCGAGGGCGACCTGCCATGCGTCGACGATGCCCGGGACGCTGGCCGCCACAGCCGGATTCCGGAATTCGACCGGGAGCCAGGAGCGGTGGATGGTGGCGTGGTGCGGAGCGGCGCCGCTGCCGTTGATCGCTGTCACGGTGCCCCGCTCGGTGGACGCCACCAGCAGGAACGCGTCGCCCCCGAGCTGACCACTCCACGCCTCGACCACGGTGAGCACCGCACCAGCCGCGATCGCCGCATCCATCGCGTTGCCGCCGTCGCGCAGCACCTGGAGCCCGGCCGCGCTGGCGAGCGGGTTGACACTGGCGATCATGCCGTGGGGCGCGCGCCGCGCCTCCTGCGCCGGCCAACTATCCATCAGGGTCGCGGGATTCCCGCGTGGCATCAGTGGGCGTTCAGCCAATCCAGCACCGTCGCGAACAGGGCGTCGTGCTCGAGGTCGACGGTGATGGCATGGCCGGAGCGCTCGAACCAGACCAGCCGCTTGTCGGTCGATCCGATCGTCTCCAGGATGTGGGGCGCGTTGGCGACGTCGACCGTCCGATCGCGGCGGCCATGGGTGATGAGCGCAGGGACGGTGATTCGCGGCAGTTCTCGGTCGACCATGCGCAGCAGCGCCATCAGGCTCTCGATGCAGACGGTGGGACGGCGCGCGTAGCTGTGCAGCAGCCGCACGGCGCTGGGGTCGCCGAGGTCGACGTCGTCGCCGGGCTCATGCCAGCGCACCACGTACTTGAGCCCGCGAATCACCCTGATCCGCCAATCACGGAAGTAGACGGGGGAGCTCATCGCCCCCATGGTGAAGATGCCGCGAAGCTCCGGATGCGTGGCCGCGAGGTGGAGGGCCAGGGTCGCACCCAGCGATTGGCCGCCGACGAACACCTCTGCGCAGTCACGCCGAAGGTGTGCCAGGGCATCCTCGGCAGAGCGGACCCAGTCGGGCCAGCGGGTTGCGGCCATTGCCTCGGGGGTCAGCCCGTGTCCGGAAAGTAACGGCCCCATGACGTCATAGCCGCCGGCGGCCAGGAACTGCCCCATGCCGCGCATTTCCGGGGGCGTCCCGGCAAAGCCGTGGATCAGCAGGATTCCCCGGGTTCCACCGCGAAAACGGAACGGCTGCAGTTCCGCCGGCTCAGCCGGGCTGCTCCAGACCGATTTCGTGCCGACGGCCATCAAGTTCGCAGTGTATCGGCCCGCAAGTTCGCGCAGCCGCGCCCGGTTATATGAGCCGGGCGACGACTCGCCCGTCGGTCCGAAAACCGCTGACCGAACCTGGGGGGTGAACAGGCGCATGGCGATCGTCGGGTGGCTCGTCGCGTTGGCACTGGGTATCGTGCTGGCCCTCTTTTCCGCGGGCAATCAGCAGCCGGCGGTCATCAATGTGCTCGGAGCCACGTACAAGGACATCCCCACGTGGGTCGTGATGCTCGCCTGCGCCGCAATCGGCGCACTGATGGTGCTCGTCATCAGCCTGGTCGACCGGGTGCGCTGGTTCATGGCCAGCCGCTTCACCAGGAAGGTTCTTGCCGAACACAAGAAGATGATCGTCCAGCGGGACGACCGGATCAGCGAGCTGGAGCAGGAAGTAATGCGACTCCGAGGGGCCGCCTGAGTCTGACATGACCCTCAAGGCCTGCCCGCAATGCGGGTACCGCTACAACGCGCCCGAAAACCAGACGTGCGGCAAGTGCAAGGGATGGCTCGGCGGTCCCGCGGCCGCCACCGCCGTCGTTGCGCCGCGACGTTCGCTGATCCCGCGGTCGCTGCCCGAGTACGCCTGCTACCTGGCCGTTCCCATCGGTGCGCTGCTGGGCTTCCCCAACCCGATCGGCGCCGCCTTCGGCTTGCTGATGGGCGCGCTGCTGATCAAGGTCGTTCGGCTCGACATGGAGCGCTTCTCCAAGGGCCTGCTCATCGGGATCGTCATCGCGGGCGTCTTCTTCGTCTACTTGATCTTCCTTTTGATCTTCAACTTCCTGTTCAATTCTCTTGAACCCGTCCTTCAAACGCTGGTAGGGCGAAGCTTCAAGCAATAGCGGCGGCCTCGGTGAGGCCCGTTCGCCACCTGGTCCGTCCCGCCCTGATTGTGTTGTTGGTGATCGCGGCGCTTCCGGCGACGCTCGGCCCGAGCGCGGCGCGCCCCGAGGAGGCCGTGCGCCCCACGCCGTCGACCACGGCGACCCCGTCCCCGAGTCCCGTTACGCCACCAGTCCCCGTGCTTGACGATCGACCACCGCCCTTGACGCTCGACATGGCCGTGGGTCAGATGATGGCGGCCAGCTTCGGTGGGCCGAGCATCACGGACGGGCTGAGCCACCTCATCCTCGACGAGAAGGTCGGCACGGTGCTGATCTTCAGCGACAACTTCACGGATGCCGCGAGTCTTTTTCGGTTGACCACGCAGTTGCAGCGGCTCGGACGCGAAGCCGGCTTGCCGGCGCCGCTGCTCATCGCCGTCGATGAAGAGGGTGGCCGTGTGATGCGGATCCACGACGGCGTGGCCGCGCTCCCCTCGGAACTGGAGCTCGGTGCCCGCGGCCCCCAGGGGGTCCGGCAGGCAGTGGCGGACACCGCGTCAGGTCTTCACGCGCTCGGCATCCAGCTCGATCTTGCACCGGTCGCGGACCTGCGTTCGAATCCGGCCGATGGGGTCATCGGCGACCGCTCGTACGGAGGGGATGCGGGCGCAGTCGGGCCGCTGGTGGCCGCCGCCGTCAACGGCCTCCACGACGGCGGGGTTGCGGCGACACTGAAACACTTCCCAGGGCTCGGTGGTGCGGCCGGTGACCCGCACAGCGTCATGCCAGCGGACCCAGAGACCCTCGACCACTGGGCCGCGACCCAGGCGCGCAGTTTTCAGGCCGGGATCGACGCGGGCGCCGATGCCGTGATGACCACGGCGGTGGTCGTTCCGGGTCTCGACCCGAGTGGGACGCCGGCGCTCTTTTCGCGAGCGGTCGTTACCGGCCTGCTGCGCGAGCGGCTGCACTTCCAGGGCGTGATCGTGACCGACGGCCTCGGCATGGGAGGGATCACCACGCTCTACGGGCTTCCCGACGCGACGGTCGCCGCGGTGCGCGCCGGCAACGACCTGGTGCTGCTCAATAGTGCCGACGCCGGCTACCAGGCATCAGCCATCGAGGCGGTCAAGCAGCGAGTGCGCGCCGGGGCCATCGCGATGGACCAGGTGCAGGCGTCGGCGGCGCGGGTGATCGCGATGCGCGCCCGCTGGCCGGTCTGGGCGCCATCGCTGATGGACGCTGCGGCCATGCCGCCGACGTTCGAGCTCGCCCTGAGCCGTCGCTGAGTTAGGTTTCCCTCCCCCCTTGGGGGAGGGTCAGGGTGGGGGCCCGATCCGGCTCAGGTCGCACCAGCCAATTCAGCGCGTTCACGTAGGCGTTCGCTGCCGCCTCGATGACGTCCAGTGCCATCGCGCGGCCGATGACAACGTGTGAGCCCTGGCTCAGCGTCACGACGGCCTCACCCAGCGCGTCGGTGCCCTGGGTCGCCGCGGCCAGGCTGAAGTCTTCGAGCTCCGCCGGCACACCGGTCGTGTGCTGGATGGCGCGAAAGGCGGCATCGAGCGTGCCGGTGCCGGTGGCAGTGCCGGTTTTGAGGACGCCATCATCGATGAGCGACACCTCCGCGCTGCTCGAAACACCGCTCTGCGAATGCACCTGGACGTCCTTCAGCGCGTACCGTCCGGGCGTGGCTCGGCCGAGCGCCTCATCGACCGCGAGCTTCAGATCTTCGGCATACAGCACGCGCTTACGCTCAGCAAGGCTCAGGACGAGAGAGTAAACCGACCCAAGCTGGTGCTCCTCAAGCTCGATGCCCATCGCCACCAGCTCCTCGGCCAGCCGGCGTCGCCCCGCCGTGGTACCGACCTGCCCGAACTGCGGCGCGTAACCAATGTCCGCAGGATCGATGAACGCCGGGACCACCGATTTGGGACGGCGTGGCGGACTGAAGACGGATGTCGGGAAGGCCGCTCGCACTTCTTCGATCCAGCGCTCCCACCCGGAATAATCCATCGTGGCCAGCATGGCAACATAGGCATCGAAGCGGACCAGCAGCGCGGCCGGCTGGTCGTGATGTTTGATGATCAACGTGGTGCCGCTTTCCTCCAGTGCCTGAAGAATGGGATCGAGGTTGCGAGCGAGTTCGGGAGCGGAAATGACTTTGAGCACGACGCCATCGTAGACCGGCACTTCACCGGGGTCAAACGTCATCGCTGGTGGTTTTGCCAGTGAGCCGGAGGCTTTCGGTGCGCGCAAAACGCCTCGCCCTCGTCAGCCTTCTGATCGCGTCGGCGGGCTGTCAGCAGGCGCCCACGCCGCCTCCGACGCACAGCACGACGCCCAGTGTCACTTCCTCGGGCCTGGCCGCCTGCCCCGCCTCACCGGCATCGCCGGGTCCGCAGGTTTTATTTCAGAATCTGCCGGCGCCCGATGACCTCGCGATCGACAACGCCGGACGCCTGCTCTTCAGTGACATCAAAGCCGGAACCGTCTCGGCGCTCAAGGCCGACGGCTCGGTCGAGCGCATCGCCGGGGGGATGTCGGCGCCGGAAGGGATCGTGGTGCAGGACGATGGGCGCATCCTCGTCGCCGAGCAGGGACGCAACCGCGTGGTCGCTATTGATCCTCAGACTCACGCGCTCAGCCAGTGGCACGCGTTTCCGAACCGGACCGGACGCGACGGGATTGACGGAATCGGTCCGGTGCTGGCCGGTCTAGATGCCTTGGGCAATCTCCTCCCGACCGGTGGCAACGTCATCGTGCCGGACAGTCCGAACGGCGTGGTCTGGCGGGTCACCGCCGACGGCAAGACGGCCACGCAGATCGCGAGCGGCATGGTGCGTCCGGTGGGCGCGGCGGCTGATACGGCCGGACGCATCTTCGTGGCTGATGAGGGCGGTGCGCTCTGGGTGCTCGATCCGGCACGACGTCGCTTCGCGACCTTGCCGACGCCCGATGACGTGCTCGTCGGTCGGGCCGGCCACATCTTCGTCAATACGCTCGGAGACAACGCGATCCACGAGCTCGACGGCCAGGGGCATCAGGTCAGCGTCATCAGCGGCATCCAGCAGCCACAGGGAATCGCGCTCGATTATGCCGATAACCTCTACTACACCGAGTTCAACGCAGGCCGGATCGACCGCGTGGTCCGGACCTTCATCCTCGATCCAGCCAAGGTGATGCGCACCGCTCGTGGCACGTACATCATCTGTCCCGTGATCCGTCGGGCCTCCGGCTTCACTGATCGGCTGGCTCTTCAGACCGGCTCGAGCGCAAAGACAGAAATCCTCCAGCTCGTTGAGCCCGGCAATGACACATCGGGGGCGCTCGAGGTTCAGACGACCGAGGCTTCGATCAGCATCACCA
>WNEY01001491.1_pt1 | contig 16591 bp, 12 predicted proteins | sample 5400531 | NCBI WGS metagenome assembly WNEY01 (sample SAMN13153338, study PRJNA577476) | soil metagenome | isolation source: 200 cm saprolite under Douglas fir tree site 1 | place: USA:California | collected 2015-04-18
CGCCCGCCGCGCAGCGCCGCGTCCACCGCGAGTTCCTCGTACCCGGACACGTGCCCGACCAGCCCGCGCATCAGCGGTCCGAGCGGCGCGACGGCGACCGGCTCGGCGCCGCCCGAGCCGATCACGGCCGGCACCTCGATCACCGCCTCGTCCGGCAGGAACGAGAACGTGCCGGCGTTGCGCACGTTCACGACCTGCGTGTCCCTCGTGTCATTGACCAGCGACGCGAGCAGTGCCACCGCCGCCTCCGAGTAGAACGCCCCGCCGCGCTCGCCGAGCAGGTCCGGTTTGCGGTCAAGGGCGGGGTCGGCATACATAGCCAGCAGCCGCCGTTCAAGCTCGGCGACGTCCTGTGCCCGCGTGGGCTTGCCTCGCTCTTCCGCCACGACCGCGTCATGCGCGTAGAAATAGCGCAGGTAATACGACGGCACTGCGCCAATTTCATGGATTACGGAGACTGGCAGGCCAGTGTGGCCGGCGATCTGCTCGCCACGTGCGGCGATCAGGGCGGGCAGCCGGTCGGTGCCGTCCACCACGGCGGCCCGCTCCCAGCTCAGGTGATTAAGCCCGACATGGTCGAGCATCACCTCGGCCGGCGGCACGCCGAGCAGCGCGGCAAAATCCCGCTGGAAGCCGATCGCCACATTGCACAGCCCGATCGCCCGGTGCCCGGCGTCCAGCAGCGCCCGGGTGACGATCCCGACCGGGTTGGTGAAGTCGATGATCCATGCGTCCCCGGCTGCACGGCGGCGGGCTCGTTCAGCGATATCAAGGACGACGGGGACAGTGCGGAGCGCCTTCGCGAAGCCGCCTGCTCCGGTGGTCTCCTGGCCGATGCAGCCGTATTCCAGCGGCCAGGTCTCGTCGCGGTGCCGGGCCGCCTGGCCGCCGACCCGCAGCTGCAGCAGCACCGCTCCTGCGCCGTCTAGGCCGTCGTCGGCGTTGCTGGTCCAGCGCAGTCGCGCTGGGTGGTCGTAGCGGCGCATGATCCGCTCCGAGAACGGGCCGATGACCGACAGCCGCGTTTCGTCCGGGTCGACCAGCACAAGCTCCGTGACGTCGACGTCGGCGGCCAGCCTGGCCAGGCCGTCGACGAGCTCGGGGGTGTAGGTGGACCCGCCGCCAATGACCGCCAGCTTCATCCGAAGGCCCTCACGTCCGCGCCCGAGCGGGCGACGTGGCAGGCGGCGTCGTGGTCGGGTGCCAGCTCGCTGAGCTCCGGCGTGACGTGGTGGCACTCGTCGATCGCCAGCGGGCACCGCCAGCGGAACCGGCAGCCCGGCGTGGGGTCGATCACCTTGGGCGGCTCGCCGCGGTCGGTCTCTGCCCCTATCGCCAGCGGCGCGCGGGGGTCGGGTACCGCCGACAACAGCAGCTGCGTGTACGGGTGCTTCGGATTGGCCAGCACCTCTTCGGACGGGCCCTGCTCGGCGACCCGTCCTGCGTACATCACGATCAGCCGGTCCGCCACGTAGCGGGCGCTGGCGATGTCGTGGGTGATGTAGAGGATCGACACTCCCTGCTCGTCACGCAGCTGGGTCATCAGGTTGAGCAGCCCGATCCGGATGGAAACGTCCAGCATGGAAACGGGCTCGTCGGCCAGGATCAGCTTCGGCCGCATCGCCAGCGCCTGAGCGAAGCCGACCCGCTGCCGCTGCCCGCCGCTCAGCTCGTGCGGAAAGCGCTGCAGTACCTCGGCGGCCGGGGTCAGGCCAACCGCCTCGAAAACGCGCTCCGCCTCCCCAGATCGCTGCTGGCTGCTTAGCTCGGGCCGGTGCAGCTTGAGGCTGCGCATCACCCCGTGCGAGACCCGGAACACCGGGTTGATCGAGGCGAATGGGTCCTGGAAGACCATCGGCACGTCGCTCCGGTAGCCCAGCAGGTCGGCACGGGAGCGAGCGGCCGACAGCGGCCGGCCTTGGTAGTAGATCTCGCCGCTCGTCGGCTTGTAGAGCCTGGCCAGCAGCCTGGCAAGGGTGCTCTTGCCGCTGCCGCTCTCGCCGGCCAAGGCGACGATCTGGCGTTGGCCGATCTCGATGCTGACGTCGTCGACGGCGTGCAGGGTGCGCCGGGACAGCGCGCCGCCGATCTTGAAATGCTTGGTCAGGCCCTCGGTCCGCAGCAGCGTCCTGCCGCTGCCGTCGAGGGCCGGCCCCCGTGGGCCCCCGGCGGGATCTCGCTGGCCGTCTGCCGGTGCCGGCGGGTCAGTCATGGCCGGCACCGTTCTCGGCGTGCAGGAAGCAGCGGACCAGCGTGCCGTCCACGTGATACAGCTCGGGGTCCTCCTCTGTGCACCGGGCCATGACCTTAGGGCAGCGCGGCGCGAATCGGCAGCCGACCGGGATTCTGGCAAGATCCGGCGGGCTGCCCGGGATGCCGGTCAGCGGAACCCGCGGGCCCCTGATCGACGGGAACGCGTCCAGCAGGCCGATGCTGTACGGGTGCAGCGGTGAGTCGAACACCCGGCGGGTCGCGCCGAACTCGGCCATCTGGCCCGCGTACATGACCATGAGCCGGTCAGAGAAGTGGCTGACCAGTGACATGTCGTGGGTGACGAAGACGACGGCGAAGCCGAGCTCTTCTTGCAGCTCCTTGATCTGGACCATCAGCGAGCGCTGCGCCACCACGTCCAGCGCGGAGGTGGGCTCGTCCATGATCACCAGCTCGGGTGTGAACAGCATGGCCATCGCGATCATGGAGCGTTGTCGCATTCCCCCGGACAGCTGGTGCGGGTAACTCTCCAGGTGCACCGGGTCGATGCCGACCATGCGCAGGACCTCGGCGGACCGGTCGGCGATCTCCGCCTTCGCGGTCACGCCGTGCGCGCGCATGGCGTCGGAGAACTGGGCACCGATGGACTTGACCGGATTGAGCGCGTTCATCGCGCTCTGCATCACCACCGACAGGTCCTTCCACCGGATGGTTGTTAGCTGCCTGTCGGTGAGCCCCACCATGTTGCGGCCCTTGAAGGTGACGCTGCCACCGGTGATCGCGGCCGGCGGCGCCAGGAGCTGGGCGATCGCGAACAGCAGCGTGGACTTGCCGCAGCCGGATTCGCCGACGATGCCGATGAACTCGCCAGCGTCTAGGTGGAAGCTGACCTGGTCCACCGCGAGCACGGTGCCGCGCTCCATCGCGTACTCGACCGTGAGGTCGCGGACCTGCAGCACGGCGCCCGCGGTTTCGCCGGGTACCGCCGGGCCGAGGATGCCGTCACCTGGCGCGCTTGACACGGTTTCTCCGCATGCTCCGGACCGGCCGCAGGGCCGGGTTACCGATCTCGTCGAACGCATAATTGAGCAGCGCGAACGCCGCGCCCAGGGCAACGATGCACAGGCCGGGCACAATGATCCACTGGGCCAGGCCGGTCTGGAACGCCTCGTTGTTCTCGGCCCAGTACAGCATGGTGCCCCAGCTGGTCACGTTTGGGTCGCCGAGCCCGATGAACTGCAGGCTGGAGGAGAACAGCACGGCGTACAGCGCGTTGGTCAGGAAGCTGGCCACGAGCAGTGACGTCATCGTGGGGATGATCTCCACGACGATGATGTAGAGCGAGCGCTCGCCGCGTACCCGCGCCGCCTCGAGGAAGTCGCGGTTGCGCAGGGACAGCGCCTGGGCGCGAAGCTGGCGTGCCGTGTAGGACCATCCGGTCGCGGTGATGACCGCGATCATCACCACGGTGCCTGCGCCGTGCAGGTAGCTGCCGATGATGATGAGTAGCGGAAACAGCGGGATGACCAGCAGGACATCGGTGATCGTGTTGAGCACTCCGTCCCAGGCGCCGCCAAGGTAGGCGGCGGCCACGCCGATCAGCATCGCGATGACCGTGGCACCAATTCCTACCCCGAAGGCAATCAGCATTACCGGCCGGGTGCCCCACACCACCTGGGCGAACATGTCCTGCCCGAAAGCCGTCGTGCCCAGCAGGTGACCCAGCGACGGGCCAACGCCCCGCGGGTAGATCTCGGCGTTCGGATTATCGCGCGCGATGACTCCGGGGAACGCCGCGACCAGGATGAAGAACACGAGCAGCACCGTGCCGGCGGTCGCCTTGCGGTTGGACGTGATGGCGCGGGCCATCCGACGCAATGAGCGGGCGCCTGCTATCCCGCCGCCTACTGTCGGCAGGCCGCCGACCGGCGCTAGTGCCAGAGCACTCGCCTGGCCGGGCTCGCTGGTGCCGCCAGGGACGCCCGGGCCGCCGGGTGTTCGAAGCATCGCCATGGCTATTTCGCCGTCCTGGTCCGCGGGTCGAGAGCGGCGGTCGCGATGTCAGAGAGCAGGATCGCGACCAGCACGGCTACGGTGATCAGCAGGAACAGGGCCTGCATGAGCGGATAGTCCTCGTTGTTGACCGCCTGCAGCAGCAGGTAGCCGACGCCTTGGTAGTTGAACACCTCTTCGATCAGGATCGCACCGCCGACCACGAATCCCAGTGACATGGCGAAGCCGGTGAGGTTCGGCAGGATCGCGTTCCGAGCCGCGTAGTCGAGCATGATACGGTGCCCGGCCAGGCCCTTGGCTCGGGCCATCCGCACGTAATCCTCCGCCAGCGTGGTGATCATGGTATTGCGCATGGTCAGGATCCAGGTGCCGATCGTGGTGATCAGCAGCGTGAAGGCGGGCAGGATGGCATGCTCGGCCACGTTGCCGATGAACGAGAGCGTGAACCCCGGAGTCAGGGTGTAGTTGTAGCTGAAGAAGTACGGCAGCCACCGCAGCTTCACGCCGACGTACAGGATCAGGACTAGGCCGAGCCAGAAGTAGGGAATCACCGTCATGATCACGAAGATCGGCGGCATGAGACTATCCAGCCATCCGCCGCGCCGCCAGGCTGCGAGGATGCCGATGCCGGTGCCCAGCACGAAGGCCAGTACCGTGGTGACTCCGACCAGGCCAAGAGTCCACGGGATCGCGTCGAGCACGATGCGCCCGACCGACGCCCCGGGCTGGGTGGTCAGCGAGCTCCCGAACTTGAAAGCCGCCACATTGCCCAGGTAGCTGACGTACTGCGACACCAGGCTCTGGTGCGTGCCGACGCCGAACTGCGCCTCGAGAACCTTGACCGCCTGCGGGCTGATCCCGCCCTTGAACTTCCCGATGACAGCGAGCGCCGGATTACCTGGCATCATTCGCGGCAGCAGGAAATTGAGCGTGAGCGCCACCCACAGGGTCAGCGCGAAGAAGCCCAGGCGCCGAAGCACAAACCTCATGCGCTCCCCCTGATGCTCATCGCTCGTCCTCCTAACGCTCGCTCACCGGGGGCGGCCCGGAAGACCGCCTGACCGGCGGGCACCGACACAATCCGCCGTGCCCTGGGCACGCCGGTCCCGGGCCATGGAGTTCACCGGCGCGAGCAGTGCACTCCACGGCCCGGTGCCGTCCGCCGCTACTTCTTCGGCGCCAGGTTCATCATCTGCCTTCCCCAGTCGGGATACTGCCACGGAGCCGGCAGTGCGTACGGATTGCTCTGGGTGACCCAGCCCGTGAAGCTGCCGGTGTCGTACTGGAACCAGTCGACGGACTCGGTGATGGGGATGACCGGCACCTCCTTGAGCATGACCAGTGCCAGCTTGTTGACGATCGCGTGCTGGGTGGCCGGGCTGGTCGTGGCGGCGTACTGGTTGATCAGCGCATCGGTGGCCTTGTTGCTGTACCGCTCCCAGTTAGACCCGGCGGCCGTGCCGATCGGGGCCGAGTTGGCCGAGTAGAGCCACTGCCGCAGTTCGTAATACGGGCTGGGCCCGCCGGTCTCGCTGTTGTAGGCGAGCTGGAACTGACCCGCGTAGACCTTCGACTGCCAGCTGGTCGAGGCCAGGTTCTGCGGCGTGACCTGGATTCCGACGGCCTTGAGGCTCTGCTGGATGGTCTGGACTGCCGCCACCCAGTCGGAGTACCCGCCGTTGTTGATGATGCTGAAGGACAGCTTCTGCCCGCCCTTGGCGAAGATGCCGTCCGAGCCGCGCTTGAAGCCAGCCGCGGTCAGGATCGAGATGGCCTTCGCCGGGTTGTAGGAGTAGTTGTTGCCAAAGGCGGCCGCCTGTGACGTGTCCAGCCAGCTGGAGAATGTCGGGGTGACGATCCCGGCCTGGTTCGAGGCCGGCTCGTAGCCGTACTCGCCGATGGTGGACGCCTTCTGCCGGTTGATTCCGTAAGCCATCGCCTGGCGCACCGCCAGGTTCTTCAGGATCGGGTTCTTCAGGTTGATGAACAGCGACACGTTCGCGACCGGCGGGAACCAGTAGTGGTAGTTGGGGCTCTTGGACGTGTAGAACTTCTGGATGTTCGGGATGAACTGGCCGCCCCATTGTGCCTGACCGTTGGCCAGGTAGGTGTTGGCCGTGTCATTAGTGAGGAACGATGGGTAGTTGACCGTGCCCACCTTCGGCAGGCCGGGCTGCCAGTAGTTCGGGTTGGCCGTGTACTTGATGTTCTGCGGAGTGCAGGTCTTGGTGCTCACCGTGAACGCGCCGGTGCCGGTCGGGTTCTTGTCCGGGTAGGTCACCGGGTTGGCGACCTTTGACCAGACGGCCTGCGAGACGATCGGGACCTGGTCCGCGATGTAGTAGAAGTACGGCACCGCAGCGGTCTTGAACGTCATGACTACCTGGTCAGAGCCCTTCTGGGTGACGCTGGAGAGCACCGACCAGACAGAGTTGATGTCGAGCGTTTTGTGTGCCTTCAGCAGGTTGAAGGTGTACACCACGTCAGCGGCCGTCATCGGGGTGCCGTTGGAGAACTTCACCCCCTGCCGGATGGTGAAGGTGATCTCCTTGTTGCCGTTGCCCCATGCCCAGCTGGTAGCCAGCCAGGGAGTCGCCTTGGCGTTTTGCAGCGTATTGACGAACACAAGCGGTTCATAGACGTTCCCCATCGAATAACCGATGTAGGACAGGTTGAACGGGTTGAAGTCACAGGTCCAGGTCCCGCCGCTTTCGTTGTCGATCGTCAGCACGCCGCTGGACTTTGTCGCGTTGTTATTGCCGCCGTTGCCGGACGAGCTGGTTCCGCAGGCGGCGGCCAGCAGGCCGGATGCGACGATGACCCCGAGCGTCTTGAGGCGTCTCATTGCCGTAGCCCTTCGATGAAAGTTCCGCACATCGGGTGGCTGGGCGGGACTGCCCAGCCGGGTGCGCGGGCGCCGAACGGTGACCGGCCGGTGAGGGTCATCGGCCGGGAGGCACGTAGGCAATCTGTCATGCCATTGTGTCCTGGATCATGGTGTTCTGGTACTTCGTGTCCGTACTGACGCAGACGGCTGCGCTGTCCCCACCCCGGTCCCAGCTGCGACCGCGGTCCTGGCTGGCACCGTGTTCCTGCGCGTCGTGGCCCTGCGCTGCGTCAACGGCGAGCGCCACCGCGCCGAGCAATGGAGCGTCATAGGGAAACTGCGCGACGACAAGCTCCGGAGGGAACGGGACGCCGGTGCTGAGCGCGTTCTCCAGGTACGGCCTGAGCCGCTCCCACGAGCGGACCATGCCGCCACCGACCGAGATCCGCACCGGGTTTATGCAAATCGCGAGATTGACGAGGTGGAACGCCAGCTCAGCGACGAATCTGGTCAGCAGCTCATCCAGCTCGGGGTCGCCGCGGCCGGCCTCGAAGATGTCGGCCGCGGTCATCGGCCGGGCCGCGGGATGGGCGGGCGCGCCGGGCCCTTGACCCCCGGATCCGGGCTGGGCGGTTCCTTGTTCGCCGGTTCCTGCGCTGCCGGTTCCGGGCGCGGCCGTTCCTGCGCTGCCGGTTCCGGGCGCGGCCGCCCGCCGGGCGAGCCCTTGCCCGCTGACCATGCCTTCAAGCGGCACTCGCTGGTCCAGGGCACGGCCGACGTCCGAGATGGCTCGCAGGTTGTAGCCGATCTCGCCGGCTGCGCCATTGCCGCCGCCGACGACTTGCCCGCCGATCACGATCGCGGCGGCCAGCCCGGTGCCAAGGTTGAGATACACGCCAGGATCGCAGCCGCGCAGGGCACCCCACCGCAGCTCGGCCGCCGCCGCAGCCTTCGCGTCGGTGGCCATCCGGATCTTTGCGCCGGTGAAGGCGGCGCGCAGCTCACGGCCGAGCGCGAGTGCTTCCCAGCCGTCGATGGCGGGAGCAAGCTCGACCCGGTCCTCGAAGGGGATGCCGAAGGTGGCCGCTCCGACGGCGGCAAGCTCATTGCGCGGCGCCACGTCGGCGAGCAGGTCACGTGCCGCCCGGATGCCCCGATCGAAGATCGCCTGTGCAGCCGCCTGCCCGGTCGGCGCCAGCACGCCGGGCTCGGCGCCGGTGCTGACCGTCGCCGACGCCAGCTGGTTACCCATCAGGTCGCAGACGGCCATGGCAATTTTCGTGCCACCGAAGTCGAGGCCAAGCACGACGGGGGAGTTACCCACTGTGACCTGCCGTTTCGCAAGGACGTCCCGGCGAGCTGCCGCTGAAGATAGTTAGGACAGTATCCTAACTATCATGGGAGCAACAGGGCCCGTGGCCGAAATGTGATCCACGGCCAGCTGCCACCACGCAGGCGGCCGCTGGCGCCCGGGCGATGGCTGCCGCGGCCAGGCGGCACGGGCGCCGTCGGGCGGCCGGCGCGGTGCCGCATCAGCCCCGGCTGCCTCGTCACGGCCGCCAGGAACTGCTAGCTTGGCGATCGCCGAGAGCGCTGGAGGATCACTGGTTTGGACATGATCTCGTTCGGCTCGGTGTTCCTTGAGCTGGTCTTCGGGCACCTGCACGAACTGCCCCGGCCTGGCGAGGAGGTTTTCACCGACGACTTCGCCGTGTCCTGCGGCGGGGCCGTGACGAGCGCCAGTGCGGCCGCCCGCGGCGGCGCGCACGCTGGCCTGTGCACGGTGCTCGGCGACGACCTCGGCTCCCGCATAGTGCAGGAGCATTGCGCCAGGCTGGGCGTCGAGCTGTCCCCGTCGGCGCGGGGGCACCGCCGGGCCGCCGGGATCTCGGTGGTGCTGAACTTCGACGGCGATCGCGCGTTTATCACGCACATCCCGCAGTGCCCGCCCGGCGAGCGGCCGGAGGTCGCCCGCTGGCGTGACGTGCTGCGCCGCGAGCGGCCGCCGTGGTGCTACCTGCATGCGGGCCAGGGGGTAGCCGACTTCCTGCGCGACGCCCGCGAGGTGGGCACGAAGGTCGTGCTTGACGTCTCCCTTGGCGACGAGCGGTATCGCGAGACGGTCATCGAGTGCGTGCGGCTGGCCGACGTCTTCGTTCCGAACGAGGACGAGTTGCTGCGCCTGACCGGCGCGGGCACCGTCGGGCAGGCGGTGACGGCCGCCCTGGCCTGGGGCACGCCGCTCGTGGTCAAACGCGGCATGGCTGGCGCCCTGGTCGCGGATGCGGACGGGATAGCTGAGGTCGCCGAGGGCGTACGACGGGTGCAGGTGCGGGACCTGACCGGGGCAGGGGACGCCTTCGCCGGGGCAATGATCGCCGCGCTGCTGCGCGGGACGCCGCTTCGCGGGGCCGTGGTGGCGGCGAACGCGGCGGGCTCCGAGGCGGTAAGCCTGCTGGGCGCGGTAGGCGAGGTCGAGGTGGCAGGCCTCGGCGCGGCCGGCCTGGCGCTTGCCGGGATGTTCCCGGACAAGGTCGCCGGGTCGGCTGCCCGGGCGGCAACGGACACCGGTCGATGAAGCTGGCGATACTCGGCGGCGGCGGCGTGCGGATGCCCGCGTTCGTCCGGGCCGTCCTGGCCCGCCGGACCGGGGAATTCGACCAGATCTGCCTGTTCGAGCCGGACAGCCTGCGCCGGGATACGACCTGCAGGCTCGCCGCCGGGCTCGCGGCCGTCCTCGGCCACCCCGGCGTGGTCCAGGTCACGCCGGACGCCGCCGAGGCGTTCACCGGAGCGGACTACGTGTTCTCCGCGATACGCGTCGGCGGCGACCGCGGCCGCGTGATCGACGAGGAGGTCGCGCTGCGGCGCGGCATCGTGGGCCAGGAGACGACCGGGGCAGGGGGATGCGCGATGGCGCTCCGCACGATCCCGGTCGTGCTGTCCTACTGCGAGCTGCTCAGCAGCTGTTCGCCGAACGCGGTCCTGATCAACTTCACCAATCCGGCCGGCCTGATCACTCAGGCGATCTCCGCGCAGGGAAAGGTGCGGGCCGTGGGGGTCTGCGATACGCCCGGCGGCACGGTCGAGCACCTGGCCGCCTTCCTGGGGGAGGAGAGTTCCGGCGTCTCCGGCTGCTATGCGGGGCTGAATCATCTCGGCTGGGTCTGCTCGCTCCGCGTTGGCGGCAGGGAGCGCATTGGGGAGCTGCTGGCGAGGTTTACCGAGCTGCAGCGCTTCGATCATCGCTTCGCGGCATTCGACCCCGCGCTGGTGCGCCGGGTCGGCGCGCTACCCACCGAGTACGTGTACTACTTCTATGACCCCAGGCGCTACCTCGATGGGGTCACCAGGGCCGGCCTCAGCAGAGGGCAGGACGTGCTGCGCCTGAACTCCGAATTGCTCGCCAATCTCGCGCGGGCATTCGCCGACGGCGGTGTGCAGGCCGCCTGGTCGGCCTACGACCTGCTGATGGGTGTGCGCCGCGACACGTACATGCGGACCGACATGCAGGGTGACAGTGGCCAGGGCGAGGCACGGACCCGGCGCGCGGCGGAGGGCGCTGCCGACATCGGAGCGGCGCGAGTCGGCGGCTACGAGGGGCTGGCGCTGCGGGTCATCGACGGGCTGGCCGGGCGCGGCGCGCGCGAGGTGATCGTCAGCACCCGCAACGACGGCAGCATGAGCTTCCTCGACCCGGACGACATCGTGGAGATACCCGCGCGGGTGGATGCTGACGGCCTGTCGCCGCTGCCGGCACCGGAGCTACCGCGATCGGCGAAAGCGCTGGTGGAGCAGGTGAAGGAGTATGAGCGCGGCATCGTCGACGCGGCGATGAGCGGTGATGCGGACCTGGCCGGCGTGGCCTTGTCGCAGCACCCGCTGGTGCCCGGCATCACCGCGGCCAGGGAGCTGATCAGCGAGTACCGCGAGCTTCATGGCCAGCATCTTGCCTACCTGCGGTAACTGGCCAGCGGAGGGTAATCGCGGCCCACGATGCCCAACCGGCGACGGCGCTGCAGTTTCCCTCAGATAGTTAGGACAGTATCCTAACTATCTGACTCCTTGTCCCTGCACCGCAGGCAAGGTGGGACGGCCGGGCTGCCTGCCTGCGCGGTCAGCGGGTGCGGTGGGGGAAGATGACGGAGGAGGTGGCCGGGACGATGACACCACCAGGCGCGGCCGGTGCGACTCCGGCTGACGGCCCGGCTGGCAAGGTTGCGGCTGCGGGCGCGGATACGCCGTCAAGTCATGAGCCTGCCGGTACCGAGCCATCTGGCACCGAGCCACATAGCACTGAGCCCATCGGCCCGGCCGGGGGTGAGCCTGCTGGCCTGTCCGGCGCCGACGCCGCGGGCCCGGCGGGGACTGAGCCGGCCGGCCTGTTCGGCGCCGAGCCCGCCGGCCCGTCCGGTGCCGAGCCCGCCGGGTTGCCAGGCGAGCCTGCTGGCCTGTCTGGCGCCGAGCCCGCCGGGTTGCCAGGCGAGCCTGCTGGCCTGTCTGGCGCCGAGCCCGTCGGCTTGCCAGGCTCCGCCCGGGTCAATGGCGGCCAAGCCGCCCGCCCACAGCTCATCCGCGCGCTCAACGAGCAGCTATTGCTCAGCCACATTCGTCAGCTCGGTCCCTGCTCGCGTGCCGAGCTTGCCCGCCGTTCCGGGCTGTCCAAGCCCACGGTCTCGCTGGCGCTGGTCAACGTGGAGCGTTCCGGCCTGGTCCGGATCGCCGGGCAGCGGACCGGCGTGCCCGGCCGTTCCGCCCGGCTGTACGAGGTCCGGCCCGAGGCCGGATTCGTGCTCGGCCTCGACATCGGCCTGCAGTTCCTGCGCGGCGCGCTGGCCGACCTGACCGGCCAGATCCGCGCCAAGGCATCCGCCCGGGCACGCGCGTCGAGCATGGCAGGCCGCGTGACGGAGCTGATCAGGCTCGCCGACGCGCTGTGTGCCGACGCCGGGCTTGACCGTGCCGTCATCACCCAGACGGTGATCGGCAGCCCGGGCGTCTACGACCCGCGGCGGAACGCCATGGCGCTCACCGGCCAGCTGGCCGGCTGGGGCAGCCCGGCCGTGCTGGCGGGCCTGCGGGAGGCGTTCGGCGAGAATCTTGTCGTAGAGAATGATGTCGATGCCGCCGCTCTCGCCGAGCAGGCGCATGGCCACGGCCGGGAGTTCGCCAGCTTCGCCTTCGTCTGGATCGGCACGGGCATCGGCATGGGACTGGTGCTGGACGGCAGGCTGCACCGGGGCGTGCACGGCGTGGCCGGCGAGATCGCGTTCATGCCGATTTCCGAGGGCCGCGGCACAGACGAGGGCGATGCCAGGCGGCGTGGCGCGCTTGAGGCATCGGCGTCGGCGTCGGCCGTGGTGCGGGCTGCCCGCCGGGCGGGCATGCGCGGGCCGGTGTCGGCGCGCCGGGTGTTCACCGCGGCGGCACGCGGGGACGAGCGCGCCGCCGCTGTGGTAGCGCAGGAGGCGCGGCTGGTGGCGAAGGCCATCTGCTCGGTTATCACGGTGGTGGATCCCGAGCTGGTCGTGCTTGGCGGCGGGATCGGCCAGGCTCCCGGGTTCGCCGCCGCGGTCACGGCGGAACTGCGGCAGCTGGCGCCGGTGCTGCCCGAGGTCAGGGTGAGCGCGCTCGGCACCGACGCCGTCGTGGACGGCTGCCTGGCGGCCGGCACGGAACTGGCGTGGAAGCAGCTGACTGCCCTGCTGCCATCGGCTCCGGCGTCCGACGGCAACCTCAGCGGCTGACCGGCAGCCCTGGCGGCTGCCCGTCAGCCTGGCTGCGGCCGGTTACCCGGCATCGCGGTGAAGTACTGGCTCGACTCCGGGCGACATAGCAGGATGACCGCGCCCACCCCGGCCAGCCACACGAGGAGGCTGAACACGAGGCCCAGGCTGGCGTGCGGCCGGTGAGGAAGAGCAGCACGAACAGGGTATTGATGCCGCCCAGGGCCGCGCCGGTGACCCTGGCCCAGCTCTTTGCCCACCTTGTTCGCCAGCGCCATCCAGATCCACAAGCCGATCCCGATCAGCCCGAAGAACGCGGCGAAAAGAACGAGGCCCACCTCCGCGTTGTGCAGCTGGGTCGCGGTGAAGGTCGGATCGGCCTTCTTGATGGCCGCCTTCAGGCTGCCGATGGTCGCCAGGCCCACGATCAGGTCGATGGCGCTGAGGATCGCGCCCCCATACATGAGATTGAGCAGCGAGGCCGGGTGGCCCAGTGGCTGCGTGAGTGATGATCCGCCGGTAGCATCGGCGTCTGCCAGCTAAGCAGCAATTGTCCCTTGCCCGGAAATCCCTGGTGGCGAAAGGTAGCGTGAATGGAAACGGTGCGTTCCGGGGGGGATGTGGCCAGCCGGGTGCCGGAGATCCGGGGCAACCGGCAGATCCAGTGTGATGTCCTGGTCGCGCTCGCGGAGTGCCGGAATCACCGGAAGTGGTTCGCTGGCTTCGCCGAGCCCTATCTCGGTGACAGTCCCATCGAGATCGGCAGCGGCCTCGGCGACTACGCGCGCCAGTGGATACCGCTGGTCAGCAATTTCACCGCCACCGACGCGGACCCTGCCATGCTGCTGGAGCTCAAGAAGGAGATGGCCGCCTATCCGCAGGTGGCGGTGCGGCAGATCACCCTGCCATGCACGGAGCGCGCCGAGCACTCCTGCCTGATCGCGTACAACGTGCTTGAGCACATTGATGACCATGTCGAGGCGCTGCGCAGCATGGCCCGGCTGGTCCGCGGCGGCGGCTACATCGTGCTCGTGTGCCCAGCATTCCCGTTTGCGATGAGCCCGGTGGACATCGCGACCGGACACGTCAGGCGCTATACGAAACGCTCCATGCGCGCCGCCCTGACCAGCGCCGGCGTTGAAGTGGTGACCGTCAGGTACGCCAACTCGATCGGGCTGCTCTGCTACTACGCGTTCACCAGCCTGCTGAAGCAGACTCCGGCCGAGGGCGGCACGATGACGTTCTACGATCGCTTTGTGGTGCCCGTGGTCCGCTTCATCGAGCGCGTCGTCGTGCGCCCGCCGTTCGGCCAGTCTGTGCTGGCCGTAGCGCGGGTGCCCGCCGACGGCGATCAGGCCGGGTCCGCCTGACCCGCCTGACCCTCGGCTGCCCGGGGCGGAGTCTCTCCCGAACGACATGGCCGGGACTGCGCAGCGGTGACGACAGCAGAATCCCATCCACGCCGTTTAGGCGGGTCTATCCGGGCCGGTAGACGGAGACGCCGTCGGCCCGGTAGCTGAAGCGGAATCCGGTCGCAGCTAGGTAGCGGCTGACGGCCGGGCGGAGCCGGTCCCAGGCGAGCACCCAGCCGATGTCCATCCGGCGGGCATCCCGCTGCGCGGCGGCCTGCTGCCCCGGTGAGCTGCGCCGGCCGTGCTGCGCCGCCGTCAGGTGCCGGTAGAACGCATGCGCGGTTATCGCGGCGGCGGTGGGCGCCGGCACCCAGGAGGTGTACGAGATCGCCCGCGGGTGGCCGTCAGCGGTCGCGAGCAGCAGCGCCCGCGGCGAGATCGGCATGCCGTACAGCGGCAGGCCGCCACGCAGCCCGAACGGTATGTCCAGCACGATCGAACCGGATTGATCAGCGGCGATGGGCCGGTCAAGGGCGGGCAGCGTGGTGCGCATGGTCGGCTGGCCGGGCTGCCCGGACCAGCCGGCCTCGAGAACGGCAAGCGGGAGCACGGTGAGCGCCAGCGCGGCAGCCACGGCCGGCCGCGCTCGGTCGCGGAGCCAGTCCACCGCGCTCCCGGCGAGCAGCGCGGCCGGAACCAGCCCGAGCGCGGCCAGCCGGTCCGCCTCGCGCAGGGCCTGCAGGCCAGGAAGCCGGATCAGGCAGGTGTAAGGCAGCGCCAGCGACACCCGCGCGCCGTGCCATGCCTCGGCCAGCGGCACATACTGCCTGCCGCCGATGTACAGGGTCGTGCCCAGGGCCAGCGCGGCACAGCCGAGCCAGCACGCGGCCAGAGACCGCGCGCAGCGGCGCCGCCAGGACACAGCCAGGCCGGCCAGCGCGAGGGCGGTCAGAGCCAGGCCAAAGGTCGGCACGCCCTCCGCCGGCTGGCGATACCGATAGGCAGCCGCCAGGCCGGACAGCCCGGAATCGGACAGCCGCGGCGAGGGCCCGAACAACCCGGGCAGTTGCGCTCCGTACCGGCCGTAGTTGGCCGCGAGCAGGTGCGGGCCCGCAGCGGCGCCGCCTGCGCTGGCCTGCTGGGCCATGGCAAGCAGTTGGGGGCTGGCGATGACCACGGCGACCAGGGCGCCGACCGCCAGGGAGACAAGCCTGGCCGGGGCTTGCCTGGCCGGGGGTCGGGCCAGCCAAGGGATGAGCATCAGCCCCGCCAGGATCACCACCATGACCGCGGATTCCTGGTTGACCAGCACCGAGCCGCCGATGACGGCGCCCAGGATGATGCCCTGGCGGCGGCTGGGGCAGCGCCGCAGCCGGACGGCCGCCTCCATCGTCATCGGCAGGGCCAGCGTTCCCGCGGCGATGTTGAGGTGATACCAGTCCTGCCAGGCCAGCATCGAGGAAAGTCCGAACAGCGCGCCGGCCGTGATCGCGCCGGCCGGCCGCAGCCGGAGCCGAGCCGCCCGGTACATCACATAGCACAGCAGTCCGGGCATGGCGATCGTCAGCAGGAAGAACGAGGCTGCCGGGCCGGCCGTCAGCGTGACCGGGGCCATCACCAGCCCGGCCAGCGGCATCGTCGTGTCGTATCCGAGCTGGATCCCGGCCGGCGCCGCCAGCTGGCTGGTGAACCACGGATTGCCCAGGTGCGCGGCCTGATGTGCCACCCACCACAGGTCCCAGACATAGCTGGAGACGTCGCGGACGGCCGGCACCCGGCCGGTCAGGTACGCGGCCCTGGGCCAGGTCACCGCGATCCCGGCGGCCAGATAGCACCCCAGCAGAACGACGTGACTGACCACCGGGCGCGCGACCAGCGATCGCGGCCAGCGGTCGGCCCGCGGCCGCCCGTTCGCGTTCCCGGCGCTCCCCGCCCCGGCGGGCGCCGGGGCGGCGATCCCGCCGGCGGTCCCGGCGGGCGCCGGGGCGGCGATCCCGCCGGCGGTCCCGGCGGGCGCCGGGGCGGCGATCCTGCCAGCGGGCGCGGCGGGCACCCGGCGGCGCGGCTCGACTACCTGCGTCTCGCCGGGCGCCAGCCGATCAGCCCGGCTGCCGCCGCCGCGATCGGCTGGCTCAGCTCGTTCGTCTCCTCGCGTGCAGATCAGCTCCCCCGGCCGTCTCCCGCGGGTGCTTTCCGCCGGAGTTCCTGCGCCACTCGGGCAGTGGCAATAGCGTCGGCGGGACGCTGCTGCGGTAACAACGACAGCGGAATCCCATCCACGCGGTTCGCGCGAACGCCCGGACCCCCGCGCCTGGCCGCGCCCCGCGTCGCCTGGGCCCCGTGCCGCCCGGCCCGGGCGATGGCAATAGCGTCGGTGGGACGCTGCTGCGGTAACAGCGACAGCAGATTCCCATCCACGCGGTTCACGCGAACGCCCGGACCCCGACGCCGCCCGGGGCCCA
>WNEY01001492.1_pt1 | contig 16581 bp, 11 predicted proteins | sample 5400531 | NCBI WGS metagenome assembly WNEY01 (sample SAMN13153338, study PRJNA577476) | soil metagenome | isolation source: 200 cm saprolite under Douglas fir tree site 1 | place: USA:California | collected 2015-04-18
ATGTCGGCGCGATCGCCGCGGCCGAGGGGTGGCAGGTCGCTCACCGTTATCTGCAGGGCGACGCTTTTTGGGTCGTCGACACTGTCACGGCGACCCTGCCGCCTTCGCGCCTCCGGCGCTTCGGCGAGCCTCGCCGGAGCTCGCTGATCTTGAGAGCGAGCGAAGGCGGGAAAGAGTCGCCCTACATCGCCACGGCGATCCTGCCTCCCTGGCGCCTCCGGCGCTTCGGCGAGCGCCGGCGGAGCTGGCTGATCTCGGGACCGGGCGGAGGCGGGAAAGGGTCGCGCTCCATCGGAATCAATGTCGATGCGCACGAGTCCGTGCGGCCATGTCGACGCGCGCTCGATCGCGCGGCGTGCTGCGTTCGTGTCGCTGCCGACGAACTCCACGCGGCCGTCGACCACCATTTGCGGCGTGTAGATGCTTTCGGTCCTGAAGCGCGCCTGATAGAGCTGCTGCCGCTCGGTCAGCGCGGCCGACGAGAACCGATCCTTCCAGCCGAGGCGATCCCAGTAGTCGACATGCTGCCCGAGACCGATGATCGCCACGCCGCTGGCCGGCTGGCCCGCAATCAGCTTTTCGAGCAGCGCATCGGCCGGCGGGCAGTCCGAGCAGCCTTCCGACGTGAACAGCTCGACCAGGATCGGCGCCGGAGGCGCGGCGTGGCTGTCGCGCGAGGCGAACGCCGGGACCAGAAGGACGATGCCGACGATGATTCCCGGGGCGAGCAGCAGGGACGACGTGCGCCGCATCGTACGTATTCTAGGCGGGAAGGGCAGAAGGGGCGAGAAAGGCAGGAAGGAAATCTGCCCATCCAGCCCTTCAGTCCTTCGAGCCTACCCAGACTATCCAGCCCTGCATGCCTACCTGACCTACCCGACCTACCCGACCTGCCCGACCTATCCGTCCCCGGCGTCAGAACGTGTACTTCAGATTGAACTGCGCCGTCCGCGTTGGGGCGCTGACCGCACGGTAAATCAGGAACGTCGCCGCATCGCGTCGGTCGACACTCGTCACGTTGCCAGTCGGGCTGGTCGGAATGTTGAAGTTGGCGTGATTCGTCACGTTGAAGATGTCGATGTGCGCCTGCAGATTTCTTCCACCGGGCAGCTTGAACCGATATCCCATGCGCATGTTCAGCAGGAACTGGCTCGGGCCGCGCGCGCCCCGGACACCTCCATCGTTTTCCACCGAGAACGCGTCGGCGTTGGTGGCCGCACCGCTGTAGGTGCCGGCCGGCAGCGGCTCCTGGAACTGGCCGTTGCGGTCCGGATCGGTGCTGCTGTCGGTCAGCGTGAACGGCACGCCGCTCTGGTAGGACATCCCGGCGCTCACGATCAGGCCGAGGGTGCGCGGCACTTCGACCGACCCTCCGAGCGAGAGCACGTGCGGGCGGTCCTGGAACGTCCGTGCTTCGCCTTGCTCGAGATTCAACTGATCCCCGAGCTGGGTGCTGATCGTCTCGATGTTGCCGGGGTTGCCGGTGTTGCCGAACGCCTTCGACAGCGTGTACGCAACACGATACTGGTAGCCGCGGCTGAAGCGCTTGTTCACGCTCACGAGCAGTGAATCCGTATTGGCCCAGCCGTAGTTCCCGATCTGGAGCACGGAGCCGGCGAAATTCGCGTCCGGCCGCACGACCGTCGCGGTCCGCGCCGTCGAGACGCGCGTCGAAGGATTCAGATCGCTGCGCATGTAGAGGTCGCGCAATTCGGTCCGGATGTAGTCGGCGCTGACGGCCAGCGTCCCCGAAAGCTGCCGCTCGAAACCGACGCTCGCCTGCCGCGAGAACGGCAGGCGCCGGTCCGGATTGTCGAACTGGACCGTGCCCGTATTCTTCGATTTGGTGCCGGGAGGAAACAGCGCGTTCAGCAAGGCTCTGTTCACGACAGGGCCATTGACCAGGAACGGATTGGTCGGCAGCCTGCCGGCGGAGGGGCCGGGATCCACGTTGGTCGTCGACGGGCAGATGGGCGCCTCCGCAGGCCCGCAGAGTGTCGCCGTGAACGAGTCCGAAAACACGCCCGACGAGACCACGCCCGTCACGAATGCGAACGGCGTCTTCTGGTAGAAGAGGCCCCAGCCGCCGCGCACGACCGATTTGCCCGCGTCGTCGAGTCCGATGGTGAGACCGAGGCGCGGCGAGACGTTGTTCTTGTCGATCGGATACGCGTCCACGCTCGAGAATCTCGGATTGTCCTTTTCCTCGAGCGGAAGGACTTCCAGGTCGTACCGCACGCCGATGCTCGCGGTCACACGGCTGTTCACCTTCCATTTGTCCTGCGCGAACAGCCCCAGGAAGGTGCCTTTGACAATGAAGTCCGACGCGGCCGGCACGCGAATCGACAAGCGGTCGGGATACGTGCGCGGGTTCGTTGGATTGAAGTCCAGGTCGGTCGTCGTGAAGAAGAAGGATCCGTTGAGGTTGCTGACGTCGAAAATGTGGAGCGGCGTGTACACGAAGTTCGTGCCGAACTTCAGGTCGTGGTCTCCCTTCTTGCCGGGCAGGAACCACGCGTACGTCTCGTCCAACTGATAGGCCGGATCCATCCGCTGATTGGCGCGGTCGCTGAAACCGTCCTGGTGCGTCTGGAACGCGAGCCTCGGCTCAAGCGCGGCCTGGTCGCCGGTGTCGAAGTACACCGGGTTGCCGAAAAATACGTTCTCGTTCGTGTACGAGAGCTTCAGCGTGTTGACGCGGGTGTTCGCCACCACCGAATTCAGCGTCCCGACGACAGTCCAGTCCGTGTCGGTTTCCTTCTCCGCGCGCGTTCTCGTCCAATTCGTCACGCCCGGGAACTGATTGCTCTGCGGTGAGGTCTCGCGCAGCCAGCGGACGGCCCACGTGTTACTGGGGCTGATCTGATGGTCCATGCGGACCATCCAGTTCCACACGTTGTCGTGCGTGAAATCGGTGAAGTTCAAATCCGGTCGGGCGGGAATGTTGATCGTGATGCCGCGGTTCTGATCGATGCGCTCGAGGTTCGCGAAAAAGTGAAGCGTGTTCCTGATGATCGGCCCGCCGAGGTTGCCGCCCCACTGGAGCTGCCGCGTCTCGGGCTTGGAAAGGTTCTGCTTCTCCGCGAAGTAGTCGCGGACCGTCATCTTGTCGGTCGCGTCGAAGAAGAACCCCGTGCCGTGCAGCTGATTGGTCCCCGACTTCGACACCGCGTTCACGACGCCGCCGGACGAGGCGCCGAACTCCGCGTCGAACTGGCTGGTGAGCAGCTGGAATTCCTGGATCGCCTCGACCGGCGTCCGCGCCTGCGCGCCGCCGTTGCCGCCGTTGAACGTGTCGTTGTTGCCGGCGCCGTCCAGCGTGTAGTTCACGTTCTGGGTGCCCTGCCCGTTGATCCTGATCGAGTCGGCGCCGAATGAATCGGTCGAAATGAATGCCGTGACGCCCGGCAGCGTGCCCAGGTAGGTGGTGAAGTTGCGGTTGATCGACGGAATGTCGTTCAGCTCCTGTGAGGTGACGGTGCCGCCGATCTGCTTCGACGTCGTATCGACGAGCGGAGACTCGACGGTGACGGTCACCTCCTGCTCGAAGCCGCCGACCTGCAGCTGGATGTCGATCGAAAACGTCTTGCCGACCTCCACGCGGACGCCGCCGCGCTGGTATCGCTTGAACCCGGACAGCTGGGCCGTCACCTCATAATTGCCGGGCGTCAGCGCGCTCATGAAGAACGAGCCGTCGGCCCCGCTGACGATTTCGCGAAACTGACCGGATGCCTCGTTCTTCGCAATGACGGCCACCCCCGGCAGCACCGCGTTCTGCGCGTCGACGATGCGCCCCCGCAGTTCGCCGGTGCCCTGTTGGGCGGATGCCGATCCGATGAAGAGAAACGACGCGCTCACGGTGACGGCAACGATCGACTGGCATCGATGCATGGATCCCCTCCGGAAAAACGGCTTTCGAGGAGATCTTACGGATCCCTTACGAAATTGCCACGAACTATTTTCGTTTTTTTTAGAAAGGTCGGCCCGTGTCGCGGCGATCGCTCCAGCTTTCCGGATCGAGGGGAGCCGGATCCGCCGAGGTGCAGCGGCGAATCCGGCGGGGGCTTTCTAGAACAGCACTTTGGCGGCGAACTGGACCTGCCGCGACGAGCCGGAGTCGCCGGTCGGGAAGCGCGTATTGCTAATCACGCCGAACGACGTGCTGCCGACTGTCGCGATGCGGCCAGGCTGGCCGAGGTTCGCCTGGTTGAACAGGTTGAAGACCTCGAGGCGGAGCTGCACGCGCGCCGCGCCGGTCATCTTCACGTTCTTGATGATCGACAGGTCGGTGTCGCCGAATCCCGGGCCGATGATGGCGTTCCTCGGGAGATTTCCGAAATGCGCCACACCGTTCGCCGAGTACGGGAGCGCGAAGACCGGCGACGCGGTGCACGAGCCCGCGATGCGCGGATCGCACACAGTGTTGCTGGCGAACCACTGATAGCTGATGACGTTGCCGTTCGCGTCCAGATTCGGCGTTGGGGTGATGGAGGGCAGGCTGCCGATGAGGTCGGGCCGCACCGACGAGACGCCGGTGATCGTTGAAATGTTGGTGATGATGTTCAGCGGGTTCCCCGTCTGCGCCTGCTCGACGACGACGACCTGCCAGCCCTCCTTCAGCCGGTTGCCCTTGAACGGCAGATCGTAACTGGCATTGATCGAGAAGCGATGGCGCACGTCGAAATCGGAGAGCCCTTCACTGTCGGCGAGGTTGGTGCTGTCCTGCAGCGAGCCGTTGTTGTTGGTGCCCGTGGCATCGTACGAATTGCTGTCGGTCGATTTCGACAGCGTGTATGACGCCTGGAACTGCAGACCGCGCGTCATCCGGTGATTCGCCGTGATCCACAGACCCTTGTAGTGCGAGTAGCCGATGCTCTCGACCTCGGTGATGTTGCCCAAGGCCGATCCCGGCAGAATCGGGCTCGTCGCCGACAGCCGCGCGAAGGGACGGACCGTGCCGCCCGGCGTGATGAACTGGTTGATGTTGAGCGGAATCCGCTGACGATCGCCATAGGAGCCGAAGTAGCCGACCATCAGGCCCATCGTCCCGATCTCGCGCTCGACGTTGACATTCCACGTCTGCATGCGTCCCGGCTGGAAGTTGAAGTTGGTCGTCGAGGGCGCCAGCGTGGCGCCTGCCGAGGCGCCGCCGATCGCGTTGTCGAGCTTGATGTTGCTGGCGGTTGTGCCGGCCGCCTGCGCCGAGAGCGGCGTGACGAGCGGCGGATTCCCCGTCTCTCCGGTGAAGTAGCCGGTGTTGGTCTGGTTGACCATCACGGCGTACGCGCCACGGACCGCGAGTTTGCCGTCACTCGTGGGGTTCCAGATGAGGCCGACGCGCGGCTGGAAATCGCTGCCGTTCGTGGTGACCTGGTTGAATCCCGAGCCGATCTGCAACAGCGACACGGTGGCCGGCTCGAACTCGACCAGCTTGTTGTCGGCCTCGGTCGGCGACGGCAGGTAGTCGTAGCGCAGTCCGAGATCCAGCTTCAGGTTCGATCCCAGCGAGATCGCGTCCTGCACGAACCCGCCGAGCGCGTTCACATACGCGTTGAATGATCGATCGCCGAGCGTGATGTTGAAGGCGCTGCCAAAGCCAGACTGAAAGGCCGCGACGCTCGGATATGTAAAGTTTCCGGGATCCCCGTTGAAGCTGTTGTGCTTCACGCGACGGAACTCGCCGCCGAACTTGATGATGTGGTTGCCGCGCAGATAGGTGGCGGTATCGCCAGCCGCGAGCGTCGTCACCTCGCGGCCGCTCGGGAATCCAGCCGGACCGCCGATGTTCAGGCCGGGCCCCGAGATCGTGATTTGTGGCATCGCGATCGGGAAATTGGTTTGTCCGACGTTGATTCCGAGATCCGCGGTGTTCACGAGGAGGTTCGGATTGAAGCTGATATTGATCCGGTTGAAGCCGAACCGCGCCTCGTTGACGAGCGCCTGATTGAAGACGTGCGTTTCGTTGACCGTCATCACCTGCCGGTGGGCGCCGCGCGTGTCGCCGAAGCCGGCCACGGTGTTGCCCTGGGCATTCGGCTCCTGGCGGAGGTCCCGCTGGAACGCGTAGTACCAGTGCAGATCGTCGTTCCGTCTGAGGCTATGACGGAGATCCATCGTGTACTGATCGATGTTGACCGGCGCCAGCGCCGACCCGATGACGCGGGTGCCGGTGGAGTCGTTGGCGGCCGGGACGTATTGGAGGAGCCGTCGCGCCAGCGGGTCGGTGACCCCCGCGCGCTGCGCGTCGGTCAGCGTGCCGGAGTTGAGGTCGACCGCCTGCAGGTGGCGCAGCCCTTCGTAGCTGCCGAAGAAGAACGTCTTGTTCTTCGCGATCGGCCCGCCGAGGTTGACGCCGAACTGCTTGCGGTTGAAGACCGACTGCGGGGCCGGCGGCGGGTTGAAGTAGTTGCGGGAGTCGTATTTGTCGTCGCGGTAGAAGTCGAATGCTTCGCCGTGCACGGTGTTGGCGCCCGAGCGCGTTGCGACGTTGACGATGGCGCCCGAGTTTCTGCCGTACTCGGCGCTGAACGTCGAGTTGTCGACCTTGAATTCCGAGACCGTGTTGATCGAGGGCTGGAACGTCACCTGCGAATTGGACAGGTCGTTCAGGTTGATGCCGTTGATCATGAAGTTGACGGATGTCTCGCGATTGCCTGCCGACATGAACGAGAAGGCCCCCTGGCCGCGCAGCGGCGCGCTCAATCCGGCGTTCTGGGGCGCGGTAGTGCCGCCTGGCATCAGCGGGCCGAGATCGACGAAGTGCCGGCCGTTGAGAGGAATTTCCTGGACGGTCCGCTCGGCCATCGACTGGCCGACCGACACGGTCGCCGTGTCGATGAGCGGCGACGATCCGCTCACGGTGACGTTTTCCGCGATCGCGGCGAGTCCGAGCTTCAGGTTCAGGACCACCGTCTGCGCCGGGCCGAGATCGGTTTCGCCCGTTTGATCCTTGAAGCCCTCGAGGTGCGCGAGGATCGTGTAGTGGCCGGGCGGCAGCGACGCCGCGACGTACTGGCCCGCGGCGTCGGTGATCGCGGTCCGCTCGAGGCCGGTGGCGGTGTTGCGAATGACGATCGACACGCCTGGCATGATCGCGTTCTGCGCGTCGGTGAGGGTTCCCTGGAGCGTTGCGGTCGACTGCCCTCGGGCGGGGATGCTCGATACGAGGATGAAACCCAGAACCAGGGGAAGGAGCGCTGCCGGGATGCGGACTGCTCGGATCATCTGTGACTTCTCCCTTTTGCTGGCCGCGTCGAAGAGACGCGGAAGGTCGACGCCGATGGACTCCGAGAAATACGCTGCGCGTGTCAGGTTGTCAACGAAGGATTAGAGCGGAATGTTCCCGTGCTTCTTCGGAGGGTTCTTATCGCGCTTGTTATCCAAATTCTTGAGTGCTCTTATGAGTTTCTTACGAGTTGCGCGCGGATAAATTATCTCGTCGAGGAACCCGACGCCGGCGGCGACATACGGGTTGGCGAACTTCTCGCGGAATTCCTGCACCTTTTCGGCTCGGACCGCGGCCGGATCGGCCGCCGCGTCCAACTCCCGCTTGTACAGTATGTTGACGGCGCCCTCCGGTCCCATGACCGCGATCTCGGCCGTCGGCCAGGCATAGTTGAAGTCGGTCCGGATGTGCTTGCTGGACATGACGCAGTACGCGCCGCCGTACGCCTTGCGCGTGATCACGGTCACTTTCGGCACCGTCGCCTCTGCGAACGCGAACAGCAGCTTCGCGCCGTGGCGGATGATCCCGCCGTACTCTTGCACCGTGCCGGGCAGGAAGCCGGGCACGTCTTCGAAGGTGACGATCGGAATGTTGAAGGCGTCGCAGAAGCGCACGAACCGCGCGCCCTTCACAGACGCGTCGATGTCGAGCGTGCCGGCGAGCACCGCCGGCTGGTTCGCGACGATGCCGACCGGACGGCCGTCGAGCCGCGCGAACCCGACGATGATGTTCTTCGCGTAATGCTGATGCACTTCGAGGAAGTAGTCCTCGTCGACCACCGGGAGGATGACGTCGAGCATGTCGTACGGCTGGTTCGGCGAGGCCGGCACGACGCGATCGAGCGCCTCGTCTTCGCGGTCGGGCGAGTCGACGGTCGCCGCCCGCGGCGGGTCGTCAAGGTTGTTGCTCGGCATGAACGACAGCAGATCGCGAATGAGCGACAGGCACTCGCGATCGTCATCGACCGCAAACTGCGCCACGCCGCTCGTTGCGTTGTGCGTCATCGCGCCGCCGAGCTCTTCTTTCGTCACTTCCTCGTGCGTCACGGTCTTGAGCACGTCGGGCCCGGTCACGAACATGTAGCTCGTGTCCCGCACCATGATCGTGAAGTCGGTGATCGCGGGCGAATACACGGCGCCGCCCGCGCACGGCCCCATGATCGCGGAGATCTGCGGGATGACGCCGGACGCGAGCGTGTTGCGGAGGAAGATGTCGGCGTAGCCGCCGAGCGAGAGGACGCCTTCCTGAATGCGCGCGCCGCCCGAATCGTTCAGGCCGACGACCGGCGCGCCGAGCTTCATCGCGAGATCCATGATCTTGATGATCTTCGCGGCGTTGGTCTCCGACAGCGAGCCGCCGAATACCGTGAAGTCCTGCGCGAAGGCGAACACCTGGCGGCCGTCGATCAGGCCGTGGCCGGCGACGACGCCGTCGCCGGGGACGAGCTGATGCTCCATCCCGAAGTCGCGGCACCGGTGCGTGACGAGCTTGTCGACTTCCTCGAATGTCCCGGGATCGAAGAGCAGCGCGATCCGCTCCCGCGCCGTGAGCTTGCCGGCGTCGTGCTGGCGCTTCTGGCGCGCCTCGCCGCCGCCGAGATCGGCGCGGCGCTCGAGGTCGGCCAGGGTCTTGTGTGGATCGGTCATGGCTGATGGCTGAGGGCTAAGGGCATATGGTCGATGACGTTCGTTGTCCATTTTCCATATGCCATCAGCCATCAGCCATCAGCCATCAGCCATCAATGGTCAGGCCTTGACTGTCTGCGTCTTCTCCCAGTCCTTCAGGAATTTCTCGAGCCCGATGCTCGTCAGCGGGTGGTTGAAGAGCTGATCGATCACGTTCGGCGGGCAGGTCGCGATGTCGGCGCCCATCCGCGCCGCTTCGATGACGTGAATCGGGTGGCGGCAGCTCGCGACGAGCACTTGCGTCGTGAACTCGTAGTTGTCGTAGACCTCGATGATCTCGCGGATCAGATCCATGCCGTTCGCGCCGACATCATCGAGCCGGCCGACGAACGGACTGACGAAGAAGGCCCCCGCCTTGGCCGCGAGCAGCGCCTGCGCCGGCGAGAAGCAGAGCGTCACATTGACGCGGATGCCCTCGCCCGACAGCGCCTTGCACGCCTTGATGCCTTCGCGGGTGAGCGGCACCTTCACGACCATGTGCTGATCGATCTTCGCGATGTCGTGCCCCTGGTGCAGCATGCCGGCGAAGTCGGTGGCGGTCACCTCGCCACTGACGGGCCCCTTGACGATGCCGCAGATCTTCTTCAGGTTCTCGCGGAAGTCGCCCGGCTCCTTCGCGAGCAGCGTCGGGTTGGTCGTCACGCCGTCGATGATGCCGATGTCACAGAGCTTCTCGATGTCCTTGATGTTGCCCGTGTCGATGAACAGCTTCATACGGCCTCTCCTGTCATTGCGGATTGCGGATTCCGGATTGCGGATTCATTTGCGGATTAGAGAGCTCGCCGTTGCTGGATCCGCAATCCGCATCCCGAGATCCGCAATGCATGCTTCACGCGTCGTCCTCGACGGGATTCACCAGTTCACCGACCCCGTCCACCTTCACTTTCACGGTGTCGCCAGCCTTGATCGGACCGATGCCCTCCGGCGTGCCTGTCGAGATGATGTCGCCCGGCTCGAGCGTCATCACGAAGGTGACGAACTCGACCAGGTATTCGATCGGAAAAATCAGGTGCTTCGTGCTCGACGCCTGCCGCCGCTCCGTGTTCACCCAGCCCTCGACCTCGCGCGGCGCGCCGTTGAGGCCCGTCGCGATGCACGGCCCGATCGGCGCGAACGTATCGAAGCTCTTACCGCGCGTGTTGTGCAACTCCTTCTTCTGAAGATCGCGCGCCGTCACGTCATTCACGCAGATCAGCCCGAGGATGTGATCCCAGGCCCTGGCCGCCGGCACGCGCCGCGCGCGCCGGCCGATGACCACGCCCAGCTCGGCTTCGTGATCGACGCGGCCGACGCCCGGCGGAATCCGAATGGGATCGCCCGGCCCGATGACCGCGCTCGACGGCTTGATGAAGAGCAGCGGCTCGGCGGGCAACGTCTTTCCCTGTTCAGCGGCGTGGTCCTTGTAGTTGAGGCCGACGCAGACGATTTTCGAAGGCGCGACCGGCGCACGCAGCGTGACGCCGGCGAGGCCGCCGCGCACCGCCGCGCCCACCGACAACGAGGTAAACGGATCGCCGCCGGCGCGGCGCAGCTCCCCGCCGCGCTCGACGGCGACAAAGGTCTCGCCGTCCTGCGTGACCCGGTAGATGCGGTCCATTGCTTCGATTCTAAGCTGAAACGCTCAACGCTCACGTCTCTACTCTCACCGCGCGCTCTCGACGACGCGCGCCGGCTTGCTCACATTTCCGGCCTTATCGACAGCTTTCACCTCGTAGACGAACGTAAGGCCGGGCTGGACCGCGTCCTTGAACGAGGTGTCCTGTATCGGCGCCGGGGTAATGGCGGTCAGCGTGTCGGTCGGCGAGACGCCGCGCGATACGACGTAGCCGGCAAGATCTTTCTCCGCGTTCGGCTCCCAGATCAGGCTGATCGCGCCCTCGCTGGCAATCGCGATGATGCCCTTGGGCGCCGCGGGTGGGAACGTGTCGACGAGCGTCTTGCAGCGGGCCGGCGCCGCGTCGCTCTCGATGATCGCGCCCCCCACGCGTTCCGCCGCGCGGAAGACATAACACCGCTTCGCGCCCCATACGATGCGCGAGTCGGTGTACTTCGGGTCGGCAATCGGCGCCGCATTCAGCTTGATCGGCGCGTCCGGATCGCTGACGTCGTAGACGTTGAACGCGATCACCGGGCGCGTCAGGCCGATGACTCTCGACGGGAGGACCTCGCCGTCCACCCTCGCGGTCTCGGTCGGCGCGGGACCGGACGGCAACGTCACCGTGATCGCGTGCTCGTCGTAGGCGATTGTCGTCGGCCCAGGCGGGGGCGGGGGCGGCACGAGCGGCACGACGACGCGCCGCGACATCGGGCCTTTCTTTCCGCGCGTGGAGACGCCGACGACGGCGTAGGCACGCGACGGCGCCGCCGCAGTCGGTCCGAGCAGCGGGCGCGACGCCGTGTCGCTCTCGGGCGCGCTGGCAGCGGCCTCCTGCCGATCCTTCGGCACTTCGACCGTCTTCAGCGCGTCGCTGGTCAGCAGCTCCGCCACGCGCGCGGTGGCGCCCTGATCGAGGCCGGGTCCCTCCGGCGCATCGACCTCGTCGGCCGGCTCCTCGGGATCGGCGGTGAGATTCGGATCGCGCGGCGCCTTCACGGGCACGGTGGCGACCCGGGTGCCGAGCTTCACGATTTGATCGTCGGTCAGCGGCGGCGCCGTGGACGCCGGGAGGGTGATGGCGTACACCTCCGCGCGCGACACGTTCGCCGGACGCGTGCCGTCGGTGTTGGTGCTGGGCACGGTGAACTTCAGATCGACGGTGTTGCCGCGGCGCTCGGCGACGAGGTCCGGCGGCGCCGCCGGCAGCCTGACCAGCGGCGGCATCGGCGGCCCCTTCTTGCCGCACGCGGTCACGACGAGGAACGCAGAGACCGCAAAGGTCGCAAAGGCAACCAAACTTTGCGGGTTTCGCGCGCGTTGCGTCGATCGTCGAGGCGCAGAACTCGGAGAGCCAAACTGTTGCTGCGTGGTCCGCGGTGTTAGCCCTCCGCTCGGCAGTCTCACAGAATGTACCGGGACAGGTCTTCGTTCTTGACGATGTCGGCGAGCATTCTCGTCACGTAGGCCTCGTCGATCGTGACGACCTTGTTTTCGAGGTCAGACCCCTCGAAGGAGATCTCGTCCAGCAGCTTTTCGAGCACGGTGTGCAGGCGCCGCGCGCCGATGTTCTCGGTCCGCTCGTTGACGGTCTGCGCGTAATCGGCGATGCGTCGGATCGCGTCGTCGGTGAAGGTGAGGTCGATGCCCTCGGTGTCCATCAGCGCCATGTACTGCTTGATGAGCGCGCTGCGCGGCTCGGTGAGGATGCGGACGAACTCGTCCTTGCCGAGCGGCTCGAGCTCGACGCGAATCGGAAACCGGCCCTGGAGCTCCGGGATGAGATCGGACGGCTTGGACACGTGAAACGCGCCGGCGGCGATGAACAGAATGTGATCGGTGCGCACCATGCCGTATTTCGTGTTGACGGTCGTGCCTTCGATGATCGGCAGAATGTCGCGCTGAACGCCTTCGCGGCTCACGTCCGGCCCGTGCGAGCCTTCGCGGCCGGCGATCTTGTCGATCTCGTCGATGAAGATGATGCCGGCCTGCTCGACGCGCTCGACTGCCGAACGCGCGACGCTGTCCATGTCGATCAGCTTCTGCTCTTCTTCCTGGGTGAGGTATTCGAGCGCTTCGGGCACCTTCAGCTTCCGCTTCTTGGTCTTCCCCTGAAACAGCCCGGGCAGCATGTCCTTCAGGTTGATGTCGACTTCCTCGACCGAGGATCCCGCGATGATCTCGAACGAGGGAAACGCTTTTTCCCGCGCTTCAATTTCGACGACGCGCGCGTCGAGACGGCCGGCGCGGAGCTGCTCGCGGAATCGCTCCCGCGTCTGCTGCTGCGCGTCGCGCACCGCGCCGGGTTCCTCGTCCGGCGCCACCGGCCTCGCCGGCGGCAGCAGGATGTCCAGCAGCCGATCCTCCGCGTTCTGGCCGGCCTTGGCGCGCACTTCCTCGAGCCGCTCGTCGCGCACCATGCTGACCCCGAGCTCGACGAGATCGCGGACCATCGACTCGACGTCGCGGCCGACATAGCCGACCTCGGTGAACTTGGACGCTTCCACCTTCAGAAACGGCGATTGCGCGAGGCGCGCGAGCCGCCGCGCGATCTCGGTCTTGCCGACGCCGGTCGGCCCGATCATCAGGATGTTCTTCGGCGCGATCTCCTCGGCGAGCTCCGGCGGGAGCTTCTGCCGGCGCATCCGGTTGCGCAGCGCAATCGCGACGGCGCGCTTCGCCGCCGACTGGCCGACGACGTACTTGTCCAGCTCGGCGACGATCTGCCGCGGCGTGAGCGTCCCGGCCGATGTCTGGGTGGTCTCGGGGAGATAAATGGGCACTACAGCTCTTCTACGACGATGTTCGCGTTCGTATAGATGCAGATGTCGCTGGCGATCTTCATGGACTTCTCCGCGATGGCGCGCGCGTCGAGATCGGTGTTGTGCGCCAGCGCCTTGGCGGCCGCGAGCGCGAACGGGCCGCCCGATCCGATCGCGACGATCCCATCGTCGGGCTCGATGAGGTCCCCGTTGCCCGACAGAAGAAAGGTCGACGTCTTGTCGAGCACGATCAGCATCGCCTCGAGGCGGCGGAGCATGCGATCGGCCCGCCAGTCCTTGGCGAGCTCGACGGCGGAGCGCTCCAGATTCCCGCGAAACTGTTCGAGCTTGGACTCGAAGCGGGAGAAGAGGGCGAAGGAATCGGCCGCGGAGCCGGCGAACCCTGCCAGGATACGATCGTTGTACAGGCGGCGGATTTTCTTCGCGCTCTGCTTCACCACGGTCTGACCGAAGGTCACCTGCCCGTCGCCGGCAAGCGCAGCGCGGTCGTGATGGCGGACGGCAATGATGGTGGTGCTGTGCAACATCGATTTTTCTGACTGTATGGCCGGGGAATCGGGGTGTCAAGAAAACGGGACGGGTGAAATCCGGCGAGGACACCTCGGCACCCTTCGTACGTGCAAAATGCGCGTTTTGGGCCGATACTAAGGACGCCTCTGTGGCAGGTGGGTTGCTGGCTTTCACACTAAGAGGTTCTCTGCCATGAAACGCATCCTTCCGTCGTTGACACGTGTCGGCCTCGCTCTGCTCGTGCTGGCGTGGCTGCTGGCGACGCCAGTGTCCGCGCAGGAGACCAAGCCTGGTCCCGCCGGTGGAGGCGGGGAAACAAAGGCGGCGCCGCCGAGTGGCGGCAGCAGCGGCTCGAGTGCTCCGGCTGGAAACACAGGAGGTCAGCCGTCGGGCTTCGGCGGCGGATTCTCGCGCGGCGAGGACGGCCGCCGGGGTGGCTCGACGGGAGGCAGCGGCGTGGCCATGCCGCGCGAACATGCGGGGGCAGGCGGCAGCTCGGGGAGCGCTCCGAGGGGATCCGGATCGGGCCCGGAGTACAAGGGCGGGTCGTCTGGATCGGGTGGCGGCCCAAGCTACGGTCCGAGCGTTGAGCGCGGCAAGGTCCGCGGCGACGGCGGCGGGAAGACGAACGGCACCACAGGCAGCGGCGCCGATGGCGTGCCCGCCTACGCGCGTCCTCGCGACGGGAAAGAGCCGGTCGGCACGGCGGTGCCTCGCGGATCGGTCCCGATGGCGCCGCGCGACGGCGGCACCTTCATTCCGGGCGGATACTACGGCGGCTACGGGTATTACGATCCGTTTGGCTACGGATACGGAAACGGCTACGGCTACGGCGGGTACTACGGCGGCTTCTACGATCCGTGGTACGGCGGCTACCCGACGTATCCGCAATCGAGCTACACGTCCGGCGACGAAGGATCGTTGCGGCTGAAGATCAAGCCGAGTCAGGGCGAGGTCTACGTCGACGGCTACTACGTCGGCATCGTCGACGACTTCGACGGCATCTTTCAGCGCCTGCACCTCGACTCGGGTGCGCATCGCATCGAGGTGCGCGCGCCGGGTTACGAGACGCTGTCGTTCGATGTGCGCATCTCGCCGGATCACACGACCACGTATCAGGGTGAGCTGAAGAAGATTCAGTGAACCCGCGCCGGACAATCGCGGCCGCCTCGGGCATCTACGACGCTCTCGTGGGGGTGATGATGCTCGCCGGGCGGCCGCTGATGTCGCAGATTTTCGGCGTCGCCCTGCCCCAACCGCCCATTCACGCCGATCTGAACGGCCTCTTCCTGTTATCGATCGCGGCAGGCTATCTGATTCCGTATCGGGATCCGGATTCGGCGGGCGGCCGCGCGTACTTGTGGATCATGGGACCGCTGCTGAAGGGCACGGGCGCGCTGACGTTCATCGCCGATTACTACGTCCGCCACTCGCCGGCGTCGTTTCTGCTGTTCGCGGTCAGCGACGGGACGATGGCGCTGCTGACATTCTGGGCGCTTACGCGTGACACACGTCATGGCTGATGGCCAAGGGGCTGATGGCAAGTGTTTGATGGGACGGGCACGCCATCGGCCATGAGCCATCAGCGATCGGCCATGACTCGAGTCATTCCCCGTCACTTCGTGAGGAGTTGACGCATGATGGGATACGTCCCGAGACGCGTCCACTGCGTCGATCCGTACTTGGCGAACAGCTCCACCTTCGCGTCGACGAAGTGACTGTTCTGGAGCATTTCCTGCCGGGGATCGCTGCCGGTATAACCAAGCGTGGACTTGATGGTCAGCGGCGGCGTGGTCACGCCGGGCGCCAGCCCTTCGGAGCCGGCGACGGTCACGAAGCCGCTGCCCCACTCGTCGTTTTCGGTGACGCGGCGGAACAGCGCGTTCACCTGAAGCGTCGTGAGCTTCTGGTCCGAAATGTTTTTCAGTTGGAAGGTGACCGTGGGGACGAGCTTGTTCTGACCGTTGATGATGCCGGCGTCGAACCAGCCGGTGTTGACGATGATGACCTGAAGCCCCTTGGTGAGGTCGACCGCCGGAGCGCAGCCCGCGGACGAGACCCATGCAGCAAGCAGGAACAGACGGACGGACGCGCGCATCCGCGCATTTTACATTGCGGACTGCGGATTGCGACATTGCGGAGTTCGGATTGCGGATTGCAGAGTGCCGGATCCAAGCGAGTCCCTTGAACCAATCCGCCATCCGCAATCTGCAATCCGCAATCAGAACACCTGCACCTCAATCCGCTTCAGCACTTCTTCACGCGTGATTTTGCCGGCCAGGAAATCCGCCAGGTGCGATCCGCGCAGCCGGATGACGCGGGTGAGCGCGTCGCTGTCAGCCGGCGCGAGCCGCGGCCGATCGTCGTTGCCTTTCGCGGCGATGGTGAGCCACTCGCCGGGGCCGATCCCGAGCGCGCTGCTGTGCGCGAGCATCGCGTCCTTCAGCGCGTCCATCACCTCGGTGCGATACGCCTCGTTGGGGTCGGCCAGGATCGGATCGGCGGAGGATCCCGGCTTGTCGGCGGCGGACGCGGCCGAGCCCGTGGCGTTGCGCGCGCCGGCGAGTTCGGGCCCGGCGCCGCGCACCAGCACCGACGGGCTCACCTGCAGCTCCACGCGCTTGAGGGCCTGCTCGAGGTTCGGATCGCCCGCCGTCTTGATGTGCGACTGCAGCGTCCGCAGCGCGCTGTCGAGCCCCAGAGCGTTCTGATCGAGCGTCCGCAGGCTCCAGGTCAGCGTCGTCTCGAACGACGGCACGACAACGTCGAAGAAGACGCCGTAGC
>WNEY01001493.1_pt1 | contig 16571 bp, 15 predicted proteins | sample 5400531 | NCBI WGS metagenome assembly WNEY01 (sample SAMN13153338, study PRJNA577476) | soil metagenome | isolation source: 200 cm saprolite under Douglas fir tree site 1 | place: USA:California | collected 2015-04-18
CTTACCTGCGCGCCACCACGAAGAACTATCTGCATTATGATAAGGCCCGGCTGGTGCGCCTGGAGCGGCTTGACGACGCAGCGATAGAGCGCGTCGCAGGGGAGCTCATGAGATCCCGCCTCATCGACGCTCACCTATCTCATCGCGGACGACGCAAGCCATGAAGAGGAACGCAACATGACGTTCAACCGCAGGAAATTCGTTCAAGCGGCCGGCGCCGGACTTGGAGTTTCCGCGCTCGGCTTCCCGGCGATTGTTCGCGCGCAGGGCGAGCCGATCCGCATCGGGCTGCTCACGGTGAAAACCGGGGCGCTCGCCTCGGGCGGCATCGACATGGAGCGCGGCCTGGTCATGTACCTGCGCGAGCGCAACTACACCATGGCGCGGCGCAAGGTCGAGCTGACGGTCGCCGACACGGGCGGCACACCCGCACAGGCACGCACCAAGATGCAGGAGCTGGTCGAACGGGACAAGGTGCACGCGGTGGTGGGACCGCTCGCGGCGTTCGAGGCGCTGGCGATGGACGATTACATCCGCGCGCAGCAGATCCCGACGCTGCCGATCGCAGGCGCCGAGGACATGACGCAGCGCCATGCGAATCCCTGGTTCGTGCGCGCCACCTCGACATCGGCGCAATGCGCGCATCCGATGGCCGACTACTGCGCGAAGACGCTCAAGTACAAGCGCATGGCCGCCATCGCCGACGATTTCGCCTACGGGCACGAGATGCTCGCCGGCTTTCAGCGCGTGTTCGAGGACGCGGGCGGCAAGCTCGTGCAGAAGATGTTCTCGCCGCTCAACGTTCCCGACTACGGGACGTACATCGCGCAGTTGAAGACCGATGTCGATGGCGTCTTCCTCGGCTTTGCCGGATCGAACGGGTTCCGCTGGTTCAGGCAGTTCAACGAATACGGAATGAAAGGCAGGGTGCCCATCCTGGGCGGAATGACCGCCTTCGACGAGTCGGTCCTGCGCAACATGGGCGACGAGGCGCTCGGCGTGCTTTCGAGCTGCTGGTACTCGGCGCAGTTCGACAACTCGGCCAACAGGAAATTCGCCGCCGCGTTCCGCGCCGAGAACGGCTACGAACCGGGCCAGTACGCCGCCGGCACCTATCTGTACGGCGCCGTGCTGCACGCTGCGATCGACGCGCTCAAGGGCGACGTGGCAGACAAGGCGGCGTTCATCAAGGCGCTGCGCGCCGTGAATACCGCCGACACCGTGCGCGGGCCGGTCGCTTTCGACGACTACGGCAACGTCATCGGCGATTTCTACATCCGCAAGGTCGAGAAGAAGGACGGGCGGCTCGTGAACACGGTGATCCACACCTACCGGAAAGTGAGCCAGTTCTGGACTTACGACCCGAAGGAGTTCCTCAAGAACCCGGTCTATTCGCGCGACTGGCCGCCGGCGAAGAACCTCGAGTCGTGACGTCGGAGCGGCGCCAACTGGGTTACGGAATCAAAACCCGCCGAGCACCTTCAGGTGAGTCACCACGCTGCGGCCGAGCGCCGACAGCGCGTAACCTCCCTCGAGCACCGAGACGATTCTTCCGTCGGCGTATTTGTCCGCGACTTCCTTGATGCGCTGCGTGACCCAGGCGTAATCGGCTTCCGTGAACCGCAGCATCGCCATGTCGTCCTCGACGTGCGCGTCGAAGCCCGCGGAGACGAAGATCATCTGCGGCGCAAAATCGTCGAGCGCCGGCATCCAGATTTTTTCCACCGCCGTTCGCAGGGCCTTGCCGTCTGAGCCCGCGGGCAGAGGCACGTTCGCCATGTTGGGTGCGACATTTTCGGTGCCGCTGTAGGGATAGAACGGATGCTGGAAAATGCTCGCCATCACGACGCGCTTGTCGTCGCTGAAAATGTCCTCGGTGCCGTTGCCGTGATGCACGTCGAAGTCGATGACCGCGACGCGCTCGAGGCCGTGGTGCTCGAGCGCGTGCTTCGCCGCGACCGCGACGTTGTTGAAGAAGCAAAAGCCCATGGGGCGCGTGCGCGTGGCGTGATGGCCCGGCGGCCGCACCGCGCAAAAGCCACTGCTTGCGCGGCGCTCCACGACGAGGTCGGTCGCCAGCACCGCGGCGCCCGCGGCGTGCAGCACCGCGTCCCAGGTATGCGGGCACATCGCCGTGTCGGGATCGAGATGCACGATCCCGGCCCGAGGCGAAGCGGCGCGGATCGCCTCGATGTACTCGAGCGGGTGCACGCGGGCGAGCTCGCTCACCTTGGCCGCGGGCGCGTCGTGGCGCTCGAGCAGCCCGACAATGCCCGAGGAGATGAGATGGTCCTCGATGGCGGCGAGCCGCGCCGGGCTCTCGGGATGGGCGCGGCCCATGTCGTGCTTCGTGCACGCGACGTGGGTGATATAGGCGGTCGCCAAGAGCTTCGTTCCTCGTCTTTGCATCCAATCATAGCGGCTTTCCAGTAAACTCACGCTTTCGACCAGACGGTCATTACGCATGCCCTTTCCCTCGATCCAGGGCGTCATTCACCAGGCGGGGAAGATCATCCTCGGCAAGGAGCGCCAGATCCGTCTCGCGCTCGCCTGCCTGCTCGCGAGCGGGCACCTGCTGATCGAGGACCTGCCGGGGGTCGGCAAGACGACGCTCGCGAACCTGCTGGCGAAGCTGCTCGGCCTCAACTTCCGCCGCATCCAGTTCACGAGCGACATGCTGCCCGCCGACATCATCGGCGTGTCGGTGTACGAGCGCGACAGCGCGACCTTCAAATTCCATCCCGGTCCGATTTTCGCGCAGCTGATCCTGGCCGACGAGGTGAACCGCGCCACGCCGAAGACGCAATCCGCGCTGCTCGAGGCGATGGAAGAGCACCAAGTCACCACGGAAGGCGAAACGCGCCGGCTGCCCGAACCGTTCTTCGTCGTCGCAACGCAGAATCCCTCGCACAACGTCGGCACCTTTCCGCTGCCCGAGTCGCAGCTCGACCGCTTCCTCATGCGCATCGAGCTGGGCTACCCGGACCGCGACGCCGAGCGCACCCTGCTGCAGGGCGCTGAGCGCCGCGACATGATCGCGGGGCTGGATGCATGCCTTGCGCCCGGCGAGCTGATGGATCTGCAGACGATGGTCAAAACCGTGCACGTCGCCCCGCCTCTGCTCGACTACATCCAGGCGCTCATCGAGCAGTCGCGGCGCTCCGCGGAGTACGCGAACGGGCTCTCGCCCCGCGCCGCTCTCGCCCTGCTGCACGCCTCGCGCGCCTGGGCCTTGATCGAGGGCCGAGACAAGGTCGTCCCCGAGGACGTGCAGGCCGTGCTGCCCGGCATCGCGGGCCACCGCCTGAGGCCGGTGCACGACGGCGTGCGCGCCTCGAGCATCGAGAAGGCGAACGGCTTGATCTCCGCGGTACCGATACCCTGAGCATGGCCATGCTCGACCGGGTGCTGCAGTATTCCCAGGCCTACAACTTCTACCAATGGGTGTTCAGGCACCACGCGCCGGAGCCGGGCGTGGTGTTTCTCGGCCAGCGCCGCGTCTATATCCTGCCTACGCGTCACGGTCTCGCGTTCGGCGTGGTGCTGATCCTGATGCTGATCGGCTCGATCAACTACAACTTGAGCCTCGGCTATCTCCTCACGTTCCTGCTCGCGGGCCTGGGCATCGTATCGATCCTGCATACGTTCCGCAATCTCGCGCACCTGTACGTGAGCGCGGGACGCGTGGCGCCGGCGTTCACCGGAGGTACGGCGCAGTTCGAGCTCTTCCTCGAGAACAAGAGCGACTTCGACCGCCACTCGCTCGAGCTCACCTGCCGAGGCGCGACCGTGAGCTGCGACGTTCCGGCGCACCGCATCGCCGCAGCGCTGGTTCCGGTCAAAGCGGAAAAGCGCGGCTGGCTGCAGCTCGAGCGCGTGACTATCGATACCCGATTTCCTCTCGGATTGATGCGCGCCTGGAGCTACGTGCAACCGGACATGCGGGCGCTTGTCTATCCCCGGCCGGATACGGCGCGCCTGCCTCCACCGCGCTCGGTCCCGGACAGCGGCGACGCCATCTCGGCCGGCGCGGGCAGCGATGACTTCGCCGGATTGCGGCCCTATCAGGCGACCGACTCGCCCCGCCATATCGCCTGGAAAGCCGCGGCACGCGGCGATGAGCTGCTCACCAAATTGTTCGCCGGACGCGCCTCCGCGGAGCTGTGGCTGGACTGGGACGATTTGCCTCCCGGCATGCCCGTCGAGGCGCGCCTGTCGCGCCTGACGCGCTGGGCATTGCTCGCCAAGGACGAGGAGTTGCGCGTCGGATTGAAGATTCCGGGTGCCACGGTGCCGCTCGACGAGGGTCTGGCCCACATGGAACGCTGCCTGAAGGAGCTCGCCCTCTATGGCACCTAGCGGCGCGCTGCCCCTGCCGCATCTCCTCTGGCTGCTCGCCGGGCTGATTCTCATCGTCGCGCCGCACGCGGCGCGCTTGCCATGGTGGATGAGCGCCGCGGCGGGGGCGTTTTTCCTCTGGCGCGCCGTCGCGGCGCGCCGGGGAGCCCGGCTCCCCGCCCGCTGGCTGCTGCTCCTTCTCGCCATCGGCGGCATGATCAGCGTCTACTTCAACTACCGCACGATCTTCGGCCGCGATGCCGGGGTGGCCCTGCTCGTGCTGCTGATCGCCCTGAAGCTGATGGAAATGCAGACGCGCCGCGATGTATTCGTGGTGGCGTTTCTCGCTTACTTCCTGGTGCTGACCAATTTCTTCTACTCGCAGACCATTCCCACCGCAGCCCTGATGTTTGCGACCGTCCTGGTCGTTACTTCGGCCCTGGTCGGCCTGAACGCGCTTGCGCGACCGCTCTTCGACAATCTCAGGACCGCGGGGTGGATGCTGGTTCAGGCGGGCCCGGTGATGCTGTTGCTCTTCCTGCTGTTCCCGCGCGTGCAGGGCCCGCTTTGGGGGCTGCCGCAGGACGCGTTCGCCGGCACGACCGGGCTCTCCGATACCATGACCCCGGGCGACATCAGCCGGCTGCTGCAGTCCGACGCCATCGCGTTCCGGGTGAAATTCAGCGGCAGTCTTCCCAGGCACGGCCAGCTCTATTGGCGCGGGCCGGTGCTGTGGCGATTCGACGGCCGGACCTGGCGTGCGGCTTCGCCCAGATTGCGGCCCGAGGTCCGGCTCCAGGCGATCGGCGCGCCGGTCGATTACGAAGTGACGCTCGAGCCGCACAACCGCAACTGGCTGTTTGCGCTGGATCTGCCTGCGAGGATACCGCAAAACGCGCGCGTGACGAGCGACTATCAGCTGATTTCCCTGCCGCCGGTGCGCAACCGCATCCGCTACGAGATGCGCTCCTTTCCGAATTACGTTACCGCGGCCGGCAACGATCCTGAAGACCTCGCGGCGGCGCTCGCGCTCCCGCGCGAGGTGAATCCGCGCGCGCGGGCGCTTGCGGCCGAGTGGCGGCGCAGGCTCGGAAACGACGCCGCGATTGTCCAGGAGGCGATCGAATTCTTCCGCAGCGGCAGATATGAATATACGCTGTTGCCGCCGCTGCTCGGCGCCAACTCGGTGGACGAATTCCTGTTCGACACCAAGCAGGGCTTTTGCGAGCATTTTTCCTCGAGCTTCGCGTTCCTGGTGCGGGCCGCGGGCGTCCCGGCGCGCATCGTCACCGGCTATCAGGGCGGCGAGATAAACCCGGTGGACGGATACATGGTGGTGCGGCAGACCGACGCCCACGCGTGGGTTGAGGTGGAGCTTCCCGGACGCGGCTGGATCCGCGTCGACCCCACCGGGGCGGCCGTGCCCCTGCGCATAGATTCGGGGATCAGTGCCGCCGTTCCGCGGGGCATCGTGGCGGCGCTCCCGCTCCTCGTGCGCACCAATATGGACTGGCTGCGCACGATCCGCGACAACTGGGAAGCGCTCGCGAACGGCTGGAACCAGTGGGTGCTGGGCTACAACACGGACAGGCAGCGCGAAGTGCTGTCACGCTTCGGCGTGCCCCAGCCTGACTGGAGCACTCTGGCGATGATGCTGTTCTGGAGCGTGGGCGGCGTGCTGCTCGCGGTCGGACTTTGGCTGCTTCGCGGCATTCGCCGCGACGATCCCGTCCAGCGTGCGTGGCTTCGCTTCTGCGACAAGCTCCGCCGCGCGGACCTCGCGCGGGCAAGCGCCGAGGGCCCGCTCGATTACGCCGCCCGCGTGACGACGCGCCTGCCGGAACACCAGTCCGCCGTGCGGGCGATCGCGGATCTTTATGTCGAGCTGCGCTACGGCGCGCACGGCGACCCGCGATCGTTCTCGCTCCTGAAACGGCTCGTTCGGGAGTTCCGGCCTTGAGGTTTCTCCTCGCGTTGGTTCTCGCTCTCCAGCTCGCTACAGCCGCCGCTGCACCCTCCGGCTATCTGCATCGCCCGGAGGTCAAGCAGTTCATAAAAGAAATGGCGAAGAAGCACCGTTTCGCCAGGAAGGATCTCGAGTTCATCTTCAGCCGAGCCCAGTACCAGCCCGCCATCATCAAGGCGATGAACCAGCCTCTCGAGGTGAATTCCTGGCAGGTGTATCGCGCGCTGTTCGTCAATCCCGAGCGCATCGAAGCGGGCGTGCAGTTCTGGAACCGGAACGCCGAACCGCTCAAGCGAGCCGCCAACGAGTTCGGCGCGCCCGAGGAGATCATCGTCGCCATCATCGGCGTCGAAACCATCTACGGCCGCAACGTCGGCACCTACCGGGTGATCGACGCCCTTTCCACCCTCGCATTCGACTATCCGAAGCGCGCGGAATTCTTCCGCTCGGAGCTTGAGAACTACCTCGTATTTGCCCGCGATGCGCGGTTGAACGCGCTCCGGGTGAAAGGCTCGTACGCCGGGGCGATCGGCATTCCGCAATTCATGCCGGGCACATACCGGCGTTTTGCCCTCGATTACGACGGCGACGGACGCGCCAACCTCGCCTCGAGCGCAGCTGACGCAATCGGCAGCATCGGCAATTTCTTGAAGGCGCACGGCTGGATCCGAGGCGAGCCGGTCGCCTACGGCGTCGAGGTATCAGGGGAAAATTGGCGCAAGCTCGCGAGCGCCGGCGCGGCGCCCGCCTACCGCGTCGCGGACTTGCCGGATTTCGGCGTCAAGCTCGCCGCCTCCCTGCCGGCGGAGACGCCTTGCGCGCTGATCGAGCTCGAGACTCCGGGCCAAGCCTCCGATTTCCGGCTGGGGCTGAAGAATTTCCAGGTCCTGACGCACTACAACCGGTCAAATCTCTATGCCGCGGCGGTATTCGACCTCGCCACGGAGATCGCGCGGAGCGAGGCCGCGAGCCGGGCATCGGCCCTCCCGCAGATTCCTGCGGACAAGAAGCCGTGAACTCCCCGGCGCGCCAATACCGCTACTACGAGTTCGTCATGGCGGCGTTTGTGACCGTGCTCGTCTGCTCGAACCTGATCGGCCCGGCCAAGATCGCGCAGTTCGATTTCCCGCTGATCGGGGCGGTATCGTTCGGCGCGGGGGCGCTGTTTTTTCCGATTTCCTACATCTTCGACGACGTGCTCACCGAGGTGTACGGCTACGCCCGGTCGCGACGCGTGATCTGGGCAGGTTTCGGCGGGCTCGCCTTCGCTTCGTTCATGGCCTGGGCCGTGGTTTCCCTCCCGCCCGCGCCTTTCTGGAAAAACCAGGCCGCCTACGACGTCGCCTTCGGCTCGACCTGGCGCATCGCGAGCGCCTCCCTGATCGGCTTCGTATGCGGCGAATTCGTCAATTCCTACGTGCTGGCGAAGATGAAGATCTGGACCGAGGGACGCTGGCTCTGGACCCGCACCATCGGCTCGACCCTATTCGGCGAGGCGGCCGATTCGCTGCTTTTCTACCCGCTCGCGTTCTGGGGATCCGGCCTGATTCCGGATGAGCGGCTACCGCAGATCATGCTGGTGCAGTTTCTGTCCAAGGTCGGCGTGGAAGTGGTGTTCACGCCGGCCACCTACGCGATGGTGGGCTGGCTCAAACGCGCCGAGCAGGAGGACTACTACGATCGGCAGACGGATTTCAATCCCTTTACCCTCAAGGCCTAGGAGTCCGCAGCGACGCGAGGGGGGCGCATCACTTCGCCATGACCGGACGCGAGTGTGAAAAATTCACGTTTCGCAGGCGGTAGTGGTACAAAGAGACCACCCGCCGGCTCGGTTTTTGCGGGATTCGCAGGTAAAATGGCAAGGGCTCGACCTTTGGGAAAGGAGTGGCCAAGTGATCCGTCGCAGCAGCGAATACGATGTTTCTTGCCTGGTCAACACGACTGACCCGGCCATAGTCAACTCCGAGGTCGACCGGATTTTTCTCGAGCTTTATCCTGAGGCGTCGGTCGTCCAGATCGACCGTGCATTCGACGACGCAACTTCGCTCTACCGCGGCAAGTTTCCGGGCTACCACGGCTGCGACACCGCTTACCACGACATCCAGCACGTGCTCGACGTCACGCTCGCGATGGCGCGTTTGATCGACGGGTACGAGCGCGCAAGAATAGGCCTCGCGCCGCTGGACGCCTCGATGTTCCGACTCGGGGTGATCACGGCGCTCTTTCACGATTGCGGCTATGTGCGCACGCTCGATGACACACAGCACAAGAACGGCGGCGAGCTGACCCTGACGCACGTCTCCCGAGGGGCGCGCTTCCTCAAGGATTATCTCCCCAAGATCGGCATGGGCGAGATGGCGGACATCGCCGCCGCGCTGATCCATTTCACCGGCTACGAAATCCCGATCGCACAGATCAAGGTGCCCTCGCTCGAGTACAAGCTGCTGGGGAGCCTGCTCGGTTCGGCCGACATCGTCGCGCAGATGTCGGACCGCTGCTACCTCGAGAAATGCCGCGATAGGCTTTATCCCGAATTCGTCTTGGGCGGCATCACCCGAAAGCGCCTTCCTGACGGCACCGAGGAGGTGTTGTACGAATCAGGGCAAGATCTCGTGAGCAAGACTCCGCACTTCTACGAGGGGGCGAGCAAGCGTCTGAACTCCGACTTGGGCGGCGCCCACAAATACGCACAGGAGTACTTCGGCGGGCAGCACCTGTACCTCGAAGAGCTCAAGAAAAACATCGAATTCGCGAAGGCTATCCAACTCGAGGAATTCGCTTCGGGGTTGAAGCGCATTCCGCCGAAGACCCTACCCGACTGATCGGGACGACCACCGGCGCGGACCCGGCGCTGACGCGCCACCCCCTTTGACAGGGGACACCGCTCTCTAAAGCAGGACTTCCTTGGAAAGGCTGCGCCGGTGCAGGATGCTGCGCAGCTTCGCCAGGGCTTCGAGCTGAATCTGCCGCACGCGCTCGCGCGTGAGCTCGAGCTGCAAGGCGAGCCGCTCCAGCGTGAACACCTCCTGGCCGTTCAAGCCGAAACGCCTCTCGATCACGGCGCGCTGCCTCTCGCTCAGCTGCTCCAGCCACTCGCGCACCAGCGATTCGATCTCGGCCGCGTGGAACTGCAGCTCGGGGCTCGCGTTTTGCTCATCGGCGATCGACTCTCCGACCGAAAGCATCGGATCGACCTCGAGCGGCGCGTCGAGCGAGGTCGTATGCTCGCTGTGCACGAGCAGCCGCCGTACCTCCTCGGGGTCCTTCGCGAGGAGATGCGCGACGTCATCGACCGTCGGCTCCCACTCGGTGTGCGCCTCGAGATAGCGCTTCGCACGCAACACCGTGTTCAGCTCCTTGATCACGTGTACCGGCAGCCGAATGGTGCGCGACTGGTTCATGATGGCGCGCTCGATGTTCTGCCGGATCCACCAGGTCGCGTACGTCGAAAAACGAAAACCGCGCTCGGGGTCGAACTTCTCCAGCGCGTGCATCAGGCCGAGATTGCCTTCTTCCACCAGGTCGAGCAGCGGCATGCCGCGGTTGAGATAGCCCTTGGCGACGTTGACCACCAGGCGCAGGTTGTGCTCGATCATCTTCTGGCGGGCGGCGAATTCCCCGGCCGCGGCAAGCCGCGCGTAATGCCGTTCCTCCTCCGGGGTGAACAGCCGGTTGAGCCCGATCTGATGCAGATAGAGTTGGGTAGCGTCGCTGAGCGTTTCGGTGTCGGCCGCCTCTTCGGCCCGGTCCGGTGGGCGCGCGGCTTCCGCGGCGGCATCCCCGTCAGCGGTCGCCTCCTCCTCGACCTGCGGCGCCGGCGCAACGGCCTCTACGAAATCTTCCTCCCCGACCGAGTGCGCGCGCAGGCCGCGCCCGAGCGGTCCGGTGATCATGAGCGGCGCTCCGGCAGAAATTTAAGGGGATCGACCGGTTTGCCGAGGCGCCGGATCTCGAAATGGAGCTTGGCCTGGTCGGAGTCCGAGTTGCCGATTTCCGCGATCTTCTGGCCCTTCACCACATTCTGTCCTTCCTTCACCAGGATTCTGTTGTTGTGTGCGTAGGCCGAAAGATAGGTCTGGTTGTGCTTGATGATCACGAGCTTGCCGTAGCCGCGCAGCCCCGTTCCGCTGTAGACGACGCGGCCCGATGCCGAAGCGTGGACGGGATCCCCGATCTTGCCCACGATATCGACGCCCTTGTTGGCCCCCTCGGTGAAGCCGGCGAGGACGCGGCCTGACGCCGGCCAGCTCCAATCCACCTTCTCCTCATCCGCGCCCCCCGGCACCGCGGGCTGCAATTCGGGTTTCGGCTGCGGCTGCGGCTGGCGCAACAGTGCGACGTTTTGCTCGGAATAAGGCAGCTTCAGCGCTTTGGGTTCGGTCTTGAGATCCACGCCGCCCGCACGCGCCGCTTCGGCGATCGGCCGCGCGTCGACCGGGCCGGGTGTAGTCGCCGGCCGCACTTCCACTGCCGACTGCTGCGGTCGCAGCCGCAGCACCTGTCCGGCTTGGATCGCGGCCGGGTTCGTGATTTCGTTCAAGTCGGCGAGCTCCCGGTAACCCAGGCCGTTGTCGAGCGCAATGCTGTACAGGGTGTCGCCGCGCTTGACGGTGTAAGTGTCCGCTGCCGCCTCGGACGCGGGCGCGACCGGCGGCGCGGATGCGACGGGCGGGGCGGGCCGTGCCGGCTGGACCGGCACGGGCGGCCGGGTCACGGCGCGCTCGCTCACGGGCGCCCTGTACTGGCTCGCGCAGCCGGAAAAAAGCGCCGCCACCAACGCCAAGACAGTCGCGCCCCGCAGCTTCACTGTTTGCCGCTCCTCAACGGTACAAAACGCACGGCATCGAGCCATTGTTCGGTCAATCCCGTCGACGTCCGCTCGATCAGACACAGCGCCTGATCGCTCGTTCCCACCGGCGCGATCATTCTGCCACCCGCGGCGAGCTGCTGCAAAAGCGGTGCGGGTACCTTGGGCGCGGCGGCCGCCAATATGATGCCGTCGAACGGCGCCGCCTCCGGCAAGCCCTGCATGCCGTCGCCGTGGACCAGCCGCAGGTTCGCGAGCCGCAACGGGCGCAGGCTGGCGCGCGCCTTATCCAGCAGCCCGGCAATGCGCTCGATCGAATAAATCTCCTTGGCAAGCCGCGCGAGCAGCGCCGCCTGGTAGCCGCATCCGGTTCCGATTTCGAGCACTTTGCCGAGCGGCTTCCGGCCGCGCAACGCCTCGAGCATGCGCGCCACGATGAACGGCTGGGAAATAGTCTGTTCGAAGCCGATCGGCAGCGCCGTGTCCTCGTAGGCGCGGCTCGCAAGCGCCTCCTCGATGAAAACGTGGCGCGGCACGGCGGCCATCGCGGCGAGCACCGCTTCGTCCTGGACGCCTTTTTCCCGCAGCCGCGCGACCATGCGGTCGCGCGTGCGCTGCGAAGTCATGCCGATCCCTCGAGTTCTGGACAACAGCATTATTGCGTAAGCCAGCTCTTCAACACGGGAATCTGCTGCTGATGCGTGAGGTCCATCTGCAGCGGAGTGAGCGAGACGCGATGCGCCGCCACGGCGTAAAAGTCGGTGCCGGGGCCGGCGTCCTGCGCGCCTCCCGCCGCCCCGACCCAGTACACGGTCTCGTTGCGGGGATTCACCGTCTTGATCACGGGCTCCGCCTTGTGACGCTTGCCGAGCCGCGTCACCTCAAAGCCCTTGAGCGCATCATAGGGGACGTCGGGCACATTGATGTTGAGCAGTACCGGCTCGGGCGGCGGCCGCTTCTGGAATCGCGCGACGAGCTCACCTGCCACGCGCGTCGCCGTGTCGAAGTGCCGGCCGGCCTTGCTGGCGAGCGAAATCGCAAGGGACGGAATGCCGAGCAGGTAGCCTTCCGTCGCCGCCGCGACGGTGCCCGAATAAATCGTGTCGTCGCCCATGTTGGCGCCGAGGTTGATGCCCGAGATGACCATGTCGGGCAGCTCCTCCAGCAGCCCGGTGACGGCGAGGTGGACGCAATCGGTGGGTGTGCCGTTCACGAACAAAAAGCCGTTCCCGGACTTGCGCACCGAGAGCGGTCGGTCGAGGGTGAGCGAGTTGGAGGCGCCGCTCCGGTCGCGCTCGGGCGCGACGACGGTGACGCTGGCAAGGCCGGCGAGCGCTTCTGCGAGGACGGCGATGCCGGGCGCGAAATACCCGTCGTCGTTGCTCAGCAGAATACGCATGTAAGCCGATTATACGATGCTTCCGCCGAGGAAACTCGATACGCAGGCCCCCATCACGGAATTTCCGTCAGCGCCGGACCGCCGCGAGCACACCGCGCACGTCCTCGATCGCGGCGAGCGCGCGGCGCAGATGATCGATGTCGTCGATCTCGACCGTGAAATACATCGACGCGACGCTGTGCCGCGTCTGCGTCTTCACGGCAATCACGTTGAGTTTCTCGCGCGACAGCGATTCCGTGACATCGCGCAGCAGTCCTTGCCGGTCGTTGCCCTGGACGACGATGTCGACCGGGTACACCCGGCCCGCCTGATTGCCCCATTCGGCGCCGATCATGCGCTCGGGAAAACGTGCGAGCAGCCGCGCGAGCGCCGGACAATCGCGCCGATGCACGGAGACGCCGCGGCCCTTGGTGACAAAACCCGTAATCCGGTCGGGCGGCGCCGGCCTGCAGCAGCGTGCAAGCTGCGTGAGCAGCCGGTCCACGCCGACGATGAGGACGCCGCTCTTCGCCGCCTCCGCGCGCGCCTTGTGCGCCTGCACCGGCAGCGGCTGCGGTGACTCCGCTTCGCCGCGCACTGCGTTCTGCAGTTGCCGCTGACCCACCTCGTCTCGCCCCACCGCGGCAAACAGATCGTCCGCTTGCCCGAACCCGAGGCGCCGCGCCAGCTCTTCGAGGCTCGCCGAGCGCTTGCCCTCGCGCTGGAGCTCGCGCTCCACGCTCGCGCGCCCGGCGGCGATGACGCTCGCCTGGTCCTGGCTGTTGAACCACTGGCGCACCTTGTTGCGCGCCCGCGAGCTGCGCAGGTAGCCGAGCGCGGGATTGAGCCAATCGCGGCTCGGTCCGCCCGACTTCGCCGTGATGATCTCGACCCGCTCGGCGTTCTTCAGCCGATAATCGAGCGGCACGATGGCGCCGTTCACCTTGGCGCCGCGGCAGCGGTGGCCGACATCGGTGTGCAAGGCGTAGGCAAAATCCACCGGCGTCGCCCCTTGCGGGAGATCGATGACCTTCCCCTGAGGGGTAATCACATAAACGGTGTCATCGAGCGCGGCGTGCTTGGACTGCTCGACCCAGTCCGAGGCATCGACGATATCGTCGCGCCAGGCGAGCATCTGCCGCAGCCAGGCGATCTTCTCGTCGAAGGGATCGCCCTTTGCGCCCGCGCGCTTCGCGCCTTCCTTGTAGCGCCAGTGCGCCGCGACGCCGAGCTCCGCCTCGCGGTGCATCTCGCGGGTGCGGATCTGCACCTCGAGCGAGCGCCCCTCGGGCAGCATCACGGCCGTATGCAGCGAGCGGTAGAGGTTGGCCTTCGGCCGCGAGATGTAGTCGTCGAATTCCTTCGGGACCGGCGTCCAGAGATTGTGCACCACACCGAGCACGGTGTAGCAGTCCTTCATGTCCTCCACCAGCACGCGCAGGCCGCTCACGTCGCGGATCTCGGAAAAGTCGAGCGACTTCGCGCGCATCTTCGCGTAGATGCTGTAGAGGTGCTTCGGCCGCCCGTTGATCTCGGCCTTGATTCCCGCGCGCGCGAGCTCCTCGCCCAGCTCCTCGATCGCCTGCGCGATGAAGCCCTCGCGCTCTTCGCGGCGCTCATCGAGCATGCCGGCGATCCGCTTGTAGAGCTGCGGCTCGAGATAGCGGAACGACAAATCCTCCAGCTCCCATTTGAGCTGCCACACCCCGAGGCGGTTCGCGAGCGGCGCGTAGATGTCGAGCGTCTCGCGCGCGGCGAGACGGCGCTCCTCCTCCGGCGCGCGCGCGAGCCAGCGCAGCGTCTGCGTACGGCTCGCCAGGCGCAGCAGCACCACCCGGATGTCCTCGACCATGGCGAGCAGCATCTTGCGCAGCACCTCGGACTGCGAGTCGCGGGACTGCGCCGCCGTGCGCGTGATGACGCGAAGCGCATTGAGCCGGCTGATCCCCGCGACCAGCAAAGCGACCGTGGCGCCGAACGCAGCCTGGAGCTTTTCTTCGCTGTCGGAGAGATAAACCGGAACCACGAACAGCAACCCGGCGATACGCGCGTCGGCGTCGAGCTTCAGGCCGGCGGCGTTGCGCGCCAGACCCAGCGCGTGGTCGTACGCCGGCTCGCCGGTGCCCAGCAGTTTTTCGCCGTAGACGTCCCGGGCGAAGTCGAGCGCGCGGGCGAGCGCGCCGCGCTCCTCTTCCGAGAGCCCGGCGCTGAGGACGTCGGATTCGCCGATCTCGGCGAAATCGGTGCGGGTGGTGGAAACCATGTTCGAAGTCTATATCAGGGACTGGCATCGGAGCGTACTCTCCCCGATAATTCGCCTTTTTCCGGAAATCCCGATGGCCGACGGTCTCGCGCAGCACCGGATGCTGCCCTACCTGCTGCTTCTGGTCAGCGCCGCGTCATGGGGCGGCAACTGGGTGGCGGCGCGCGCCATCTACCTCGACGTTCCCCCCTTTGCGCTCGTGTTCTGGCGCTGGGCGCTGGCGGCGGCGGTGCTGTTCCCGTTTGTCGCGAGGCAACTGCGCGACGACGCTCCGCTCATCCGGCGCCATCTCCCCGCCATATTCGGGTTCGGCGTGATCGGAACCGCAGGATTCACCATGTTCGGCTACTGGGGCGTGCGCTATACCACCGCGGTCAACGCCACGCTCTTGAACGCCGCTCTGCCCGCCTTCATCGTCCCGCTCTCCTGGTGGCTGCACAGGCTCACGGTCAGCGGCAGGCAGGCGACCGGGCTCGCGCTCTCGTTCGCCGGCGCCGTGTGCATCATCAGCGCGGGAAGCATGCAGGCGCTTCTCCGGCTCTCGCTCAACCCGGGGGACATGCTGCTTCTCTGCGGCGCGCTCCTGTGGGCTTTCTACACCGTTCTGCTCAAGTGGCGCCCGCCGCTTCGCCCGCTGTCGTTCGTGTTCGCGACGGTCGCCGCGGGCGCCTTGTTCTCCGCGCCCTTCTATGCCGGCGAGCTGTGGACGGGCGCCACGATGACCGTGTCGCCCAAGACCGTCGCCGCGATCGGATATCTCGCCGTTTTCCCTTCGCTCGTCGCCTACATCTGCTGGAATCATGCGGTACGGCTCGTCGGCCCCAACGTCGCCGGGTTTTTCAACCCGCTCATTCCCGTGTTCGGCGCCGTGTTCGCGATGATCTTCCTCGGCGAGCGGCTCTATCCGTATCACCTCGCCGGGTTCGCTCTGGCGCTCGCCGGCGTCGCGCTCACTTCGAAACGATGATCGGCTTTCTGCGCGAGTGGCGGCGCAGGCGGGCGCTGAAAAACACCCGCATCGACGAGGCGCTGTGGAAGCGCGTGGCCGCCCGGCTGCCTTTTCTCCGCGGCCTGACGGAGGAGGAGACCGCGCGGCTGAAGCAGCTCGTCGTTCTCTTCCTGGCGGAGAAGGAAATGCACGGCGCGCACGGCCTGCAGCTCACCGACGCGATCCGCCTCTCGATTGCAGCGCAGGCCTGCCTGCCCATTCTCAACCTCGGCTTCGACCTCTACGGCGGCTGGGTCGGCGTCATCGTGTATCCCGGAGAATTCCGCGTGCGCAAGGAGGAAGTGGACGAGGACGGCGTCGTCCACAGCGTCGAGGAAGAGCTCGCGGGCGAAGCCTGGCCCGGCGGGCCGGTGGTTCTCTCATGGGAAGACGTCGGCCTCGCCGAGCGCGGCTACAACGTCGTGATCCACGAGTTCGCCCACAAGATCCACATGGACGGAGGGGGCGACAGCGACTTTCCCGCCGCGCGCGCCGGAATGGACCCCGCGAAGTGGCGCAAGACGCTCGAAGCGGCTTACGAGCGCTTCTGCAACGAAGTCGACGCCGGCCGGCCGACTTTCATCGACGACTACGCCTCCGAGCACCCGGCCGAGTTCTTCGCCGTCATGAGCGAGGCGTTCTTCACCGAATCCGCCGTCCTCGCGCGCGACTGGCCCGAGCTGTACGCGCAACTCGCGCTCTTTTACCGCCAGGATCCGGCGGGAAGGGCGGACGCTTAGCGGTGCGTTGCCCGCACTTTCACGGAAGAATCAGATCGCTGTCCCGCGCGGCGCCTTGTGGGCAAGGCCCGTTCGCCGCGCGACAGTTCTC
>WNEY01001494.1_pt1 | contig 16570 bp, 12 predicted proteins | sample 5400531 | NCBI WGS metagenome assembly WNEY01 (sample SAMN13153338, study PRJNA577476) | soil metagenome | isolation source: 200 cm saprolite under Douglas fir tree site 1 | place: USA:California | collected 2015-04-18
CGTCAGGAACCTGGCGGGCTTGTACCGGTCGCGAATGCTCTGGTTGAACTCTACGGCGGGGGAGCGGACATAGCCGAGTACCGGGCGTCAGCGAGCATGCGAGCTCTGAAGGATTATCTCGTTAAGTACTACTACAGCTGATACCCCTGCCCGGGCGAGGCTGGCCCGCGACGGGCGGGCAGCCGACCCCTTTGGTGGCTCGGGGAGGACGCAGCGCGCCGAGGACTCCAGATAGCGTGAGCTCATGAAAGCGGCGGGTGGGAAATTCGGTGACAGCTTCGTCCCCGAGCTGCAGGAAATTCTCACATCGACCTCAACGGTCACTGCGTACGGACCGGGCGGCAAGCAGCAAGCCACGGCCGAGCGGCCGTTCACCTACCCGTGGCAGTTGCTGTCGATCGGCTTTGCAGAGGGTTCCGGACGCAGTCGGGTCACGTGCGAACTCGAAACGGACGGAAAGATCGTCACCGCCACGATCGACGCTGCCGACTTCAGGCGGGTGAACCGGAACAACTCAAAGACCCGCACTTGGAATAATTCGGATTACCATGACATGGCGGCGCTAGCGTCAACCCTGATCCAGGAGCAGGTCCTAACCTGGAGTCCGGACAAACTGCCCACTGAGATCCATATCAGGCTGCCAGTAGATCGACCGCGATAACGACGCAACGGGGCAGCGAGCGACCACGGCTAAGGGCGCAGCGCGCTGAGGCGGCCAGGAGATAGAATTCTGCCCTAATCCATTGATATTTCGGCGTCATGCGCGGCCACAGGGACGTGTGAGCGCGTGCTGCTCTGGAGTGCAGGCATGGACGGTGCGGACCGGCCGACTGCAGTAACAGCCAGTACGGCCCCCGGAGGAACTACAAACACCGCCGCACCGCTGGTCGGGCGGCGTGATGCGCTGCGCGCGTTCGGCGAGGCGCTTGACGCGTCGAGTGCGGGCTCGTTTCAGTTCCTTCGCCTGATTGGTGAGCCGGGCGCTGGCAAGACGCGGCTTCTCGGCGAGCTCGCGGCCGAGGCGGTGCGGCGGGAGCTGACCGCGCGGTGGGGGCGGTCCGCTGAGTTCGAGCAGGAGCTGCCTTTTGGGGTGGTGGTGGACGCGCTCGATGATCAGGTTGAGGCGTCGTTGCCTGATCTCGCCGAGCGGCTGGGCGCGGAGACCTCGACGTTGCTCGCCACCGTGCTTCCAGCTATGCGGACGGTCTCACCCGCCGAGACTTCCCCGGCTGCGGTCGGCCCCGACAGCGGCCCCGCCGGACCCAACCCGGGCAGTGAGCCGGCTGCGGTCGGCCAGACCGGCCCCGGCAGCGATCTGACCAGCCGACTCCGGGTATACCGTGCGATTCGCCGGCTGCTGGAGGACCTGGCCGGGCCCGACGGACTCGTGCTGATTCTTGACGACGTGCACTGGGCCGACCGGGCGTCGGTCGAGCTGCTCGACCACCTGGTGCGGCATCCGCCGCGCGGCCGGGTGCTGGTGGCGGTCGCCTACCGGCCGGCGCAGGCGTCGGCACGGCTCGCCGCCTTGCTCGGCTCGGCTGGCGCTCAGGGGCGCGAGGTGCCGGTAGTGCCGCTGACCTTTGCCGAGGCCCAGGAACTGCTCGGCCCTGCAATGAGCCGGTCGCGCTGCGAGGAGCTGCACGAGGCGAGCGGGGGCAACCCGTTCTACCTGGAAGCTCTGGCCCGGATGGAACAGCAGGGGCAGCCGACGGCGGGCGGCTCAGGCTCAGGCTCCGGCTCGGACGACAGCGAGTTGCCGCCCGACGTGCGGACCATTCTGCGGCTTGAGCTGGACGGGCTTTCCGAGACTACGTTGCTGGTGGCGCAGGGCGCGGCGGTGGCCGCGGACGAGTTCGAGCCGAGGATGGTCGCGGTCGCGGCCGAGGTGAACGACGGCGAGGCACTCAAGGCGCTGCTTGATATGGGCGCGCGCGACATTGTCAGGCCGGCGTCCGCTGGGCGGCTGCGATTCAGGCATCCGCTGGTTCGCCGGGCGGCCTACGACTGCGCCGTTTCGGCCTGGCGGCTGGGTGCGCACGCTCGGATCGCCGCGCACCTCGCCGAGGTTGGCGCGCCGGCGGCGCTGCGGGCACATCATGTCGAGCGGTCAGCACCCTTCGGGGACCAGGGCGCCGTCGACACGTTGCTGGAGGCCGCTCGCGACGCGGCCGCGCAAGCACCAGCCACAGCGGCGCACTGGCTGGAAGCGGCACTCAAGATCATGCCGGTCGGCCCCGCGAGCCCCACCGAGGCGAGCCCCACCACGACGAGCGCCACCACGACGAGCGCCACCCCGGCGAGCCCCACCACCAGCACCGACCGCCAGCTCGAATTCCTGCTCGAGGTCGCCAAGCTGCGAGCCGTCAGCGGCCAGCTGGTCGAGGGCCGCGACGCCGCCCTGGAGGCATTGCGGCGCCTGCCAGCCAACGACCACGCCAAGCGCGCCCTGGCGGCAAGGTTCTGCGCGCTGATGGAGCGCCAGCTCGACCGCCCGAAAGAGGCTCGTTCGGTCCTGCTCGCCGAACTCCGCCGGATTCCCGACCCGCAATCGCCCACGGCCGTGCCCCTACGCACAAGACTGGTCGCCGAGAGCCTGATGCGAGGCGACATTCGCGCGGCGCAGGCGGTACTCGACCTCATGCCGGAGGACCCCAGCCACCTCGAGTCCAGCGTCGCGGTCGCGATCGCGGCGCTGCGGCCGCTGCCCGCCTTTGCCCTGGGCCGGATCGAAGACGCGGCCCGGTACATCGAGAACGCGAGGCAGCTCGTGGCCGCCGCGCCCGACAATGAGCTCACCGACTGGCTCGACGCCATTGCCTGGCTCTGCTGGACAGAAACCGTCATGGGCCGGTACGCCAGCGCGCTGGCCCACTTCGACCGGACGATCGCGATCGCCAGGACCAGCGGGCAGGGTTACATCATCAGCAACCTGCTGGCCGGGCAGGCTCAGGTGCTCACGCTGTTCGGCCGGCTGGAGGAGGCATCCTCGGCCGCCGAAGAGGCCGCTGAAGTAGCAAGGCTGCTCGGATCGGGCCATCAGCTCGTCTTCGCGCTCGCCCAGCAGTGCCTGGCGGCCAGCTGGTCCGGCGAGGATCAGGCCGCCATTGAGCTGGGTGAAGAGGCCGTCCGCACGGGCGAGGGCAACGGGGAATGGTCGGGCACGCACGCGCGCTACGCGCTGGCGGTCGCACTGATCAACGCTGGCCGCCGGGATGCCGGACGCGATGCCATGACCCGGGCCTGCGGCGACTCGAACCGCCCGAGGCTCGACCGGCGCAGCCTGCTCAGGGCCTACGAGATAATGGCCAGCCTTGAGGCCGACTGCGGCAACCCCACCGAATCCGGGCAGTGGGCCGATCGCGCCGCCAAGATCGTCTACCCCGGCATGGAGGCCACCGGCCGACTCGCCCGCGCGTACGCGCTGCGGGACACCGACCCTCAAGGCGCCGCCACCGGCGCGATCGAGGCCGCTCAGTTCTTCGACGGCCACGGCCTGCTCATCGACGCCGGCCGGGCCAGGCTCTGCGCCGGCCTAGCCCACGCCGCGGCCAGCGATAAGGACCAGGCCAAGGCAGAACTCGCCACGGCCGCCCAGACGTTCGCCGAGTGCGGGGCACACTCGCTGCAGGCCGCCACCGCCCACCAGCAGCGCAAGCTCGGAGTCCGGGTGCCGGTAGCCGGCCGAGCCGGCGGCGGGGCGCACGGCCTGTCCGAGCGAGAACTGGAAGTGGCCAAGCTGGTCGGCGAGGGCTACTCCAACCAGCAGATCGCCGAATCGCTGCACGTCGGCACCAGGACAGTCGAGACCCACCTGTCGCACATCTTCACCAAACTCGGCATCACGAAGCGAGCCGGCATCGCGAAAGCGATCAACGAGCGTTCATAGAGCGGACATGGGCGCTCACAAAAAAGATCAGCAAGAGCGCATAGTCAGTATTTTCCACGATGCGCGGACCCCGCTCGAGGGTGCACTGTAAACGCTGGGGGCGGCGGAAGCAGACAGCGGGGCGCACAGGAGGAAGAGATGACGGGCCGGATCCCTCGGTACACGCTCGACGGGGTAACGGACGTCGAGGTGTCGACGCATCCATTCGCGACCGAGGACGGCCTGGGACTTAACCTGACGCGGTTCCGCCGAGCCGACTGCGATGACGTCGTGCTGCTCGTTCATGGCCTGACTTCCTCCAGCGACGTGTTCATCATGCCCGAGCATCGGAACCTGGTCGGCTACCTCCTGGACGACGACTTTACGGACGTCTGGGCCCTTGATTTCCGGATGAGCAACCGCTTCCCCTACGACACCGAGACGCACCAGTACACCCTCGACGACATCGCCGACTGGGACATCCCGGCCGCGCTGGCCGAACTGCGGGAGCACATCGGAGACCGCCGGGTGCACGTCGTCGCCCATTGCCTCGGCTCGCTGTCGTTCATGATGAGCCTGTTCGCCGGACGGCTGCCCGACATCACCAGCGTGACCTGCAACAGCGTCGCGCTGACACCGCGGGTGTCGACCTGGTCGCGCATGAAGCTCGTCTACGGCCCGCCGGTGTTCCAGTACCTGCTCGGACTCGACTTGCTTGATCCGCGGTTCGCGCACAGCCCGAGGTTCACCCGCGACTGGGTGCTCGGACGCGCAGTGGACCTGGCCCACCGCGAATGCCGCCTCAGCGCCTGCCACATGCTCAGCTTCATGTGGGGCAGCGGCCACCCGGCCATGTACGAGCACGACAACCTGCTGCCAGAAACGCACGAGCGGATGGCCGACATCTGCAGCGCCTGCGGCACCTACTACTACAGGCACGTCGGCAAGATGGTGCGAGCCGGACACGCGGTGAAATGCGACCCGGGCGACCCGCGTCATCGCGACCTGCCCGACGACTACCTCACCAACGCCGCCGAAGTCGACACCGCGATCCTGCTGCTCACCGGCGATCGCAACCGGGTGTTCACCGATTCGAACATCGTGTGCCACGAGACGATCGCGAAGCGGATGCCCGGCCCGTGCGAACTCGAGATCCTGCCCGGTTACGGCCACCTGGACCCGATCATCGGCAAGAACGCCCACCTGGACGTGTTCCCGCTGATCGCCGAGTTCATCAATCGGCAGGCGACCTGACATGGCGAGCCCATCCGCAGCCGGCCCACCAGAGCACGCCGACGTAGTCGTCGTCGGCTCAGGCTTCGGCGGCTCGGTATCGGCCTGCCGGCTGGCCCAGGCCGGCCTGGGCGTTGTGCTGCTCGAGCGCGGCAAGTCCTACCCGCCGGACAGCTTCCCGCGCACGCCCGCGCAGCTGAGCCAGGCATTCTGGAACCCCGCCGACGGGCTGCACGGTCTGTTCGAAGTCTGGCGGTTCAACGGCTGCGACGCCGTGGTCGCGAGCGGCCTGGGCGGCGGCTCGCTGACGTACGCGAACGTCCTGCTACGCAAGGACGAGCACTGGTTCGTCGACAAAGATCCCCTTCCGCACGGCGGATATGAGTCCTGGCCCGTGACTCGCGCCGACCTCGACCCGCACTACGACGAGGTCGAACGCATGCTCGGCGCCACGCCGTACCCGCTGGACGAACCCGGGTTCGCGGCGACCCCGAAGGCGCACGCGCTGCGGGACGCCGCGGCCGAGCTCGGCCTCAGCTGCCAGCTACCGAACCTGGCGGTCAGCTTCGCGCCCAGGCCAGGGGCCGCACCGGGTCTCGGCCTGCCGATCGTCGAGCCGGATTACGGCAACCTGCACGGCCGCCCGCGCAGCACCTGCCGCCTGTGCGGCGAATGCAACATCGGCTGCAACATGGGCGCCAAGAACTCCCTGGACTACACCTATCTCTCCGCCGCCCAGCACTACGGCGCCGACCTGCGCACCGGCCACGAGGTAAAAGCCATCCGCCCGCGGGAGTCCGGCGGCTACGAAGTCGACTACATCCGGCACGAGCCCCAGAACCACGAGCGCCAGAACCACGAGCCAGCGGGCCACCCCGACGCCGAGGCGCAGCCGACGCGGATCATCACCTGCGACCGCCTCGTGCTCGCCGCGGGCACCTTCGGCACCTCGTACCTGCTGCTGCGCAACCGCCCCTACCTGCGCAACCTCAGCGCCGCGCTCGGAACCCGCTTCAGCAGCAACGGCGACATCCTGAGCTTCCTCGTCAACGCCAAGAACCTCGATCGCGCCCGTCCGCTCGACGCCAGCCGCGGACCCGTGATCACGACCGCCATCCGCCTGGCCGACGAGCACGACGGCCCGGGCGAGCGGGGACGCGGCGCCTACATCGAGGACGGCGGCTATCCAGTGTTCATCGACTGGCTGGTGGAGGCGTCGCACGTACCCGGCAACTCGCGGCGACTGGCGCGATTCGCGTTCGAGCGTCTGCATTCCATCGTGGCACGCTCGCACGAGACAGACATCTCAGGAGAGATCTCCCAGCTCATCGGACCCGACGCGCTGTCGACCAGCTCGCTGCCGCTGCTCGGCATGGGCCGGGACGTCCCCGACGGCCTGCTGTGGCTGCGCGGCAACCGCCTGGACCTGCACTGGACGACAGAGACCAGCGAGGCGTATTTCGAGCGGGTAATGGCGACCATGCGCCGGATCGCGGCCGTGCTGGGCGCGCACTACGTCGACAACCCGATGTGGCTCAACAAGCGGATCGTCACCGTGCATCCGGTGGGCGGCGCTCCGATGGGACGCGACCGGACGGTCGGGGTGTGCGATCCGTATGGCGAGGTGTTCGGCCATCCGGGGCTCTACGTGGCGGACGGAGCCGTGATGCCGGGGTCCGTCGGCCCCAACCCGTCGCTGACGATCGCCGCGCTGGCTGACCGCATGTGCACCCGGTTGCTCGAGCAGCGCTCAGGCACGACGGGCAAGGGCGGCCGCCCGGGCGGGACGATAGCGGCGGCTAACGGCAAGCACCGCCCGCCCGGGCACCGCCCGGATAAGACATCGCTGTCGTTCACCGAGGAAATGAGCGGGACGTGCACCCCAATCGCGCGCCCCGGCATCTTCGCCGCGCCGGGCCAGGGGCGGCCAGTGCCAATTTCGTTCCGGCTGACAATCACGGCCGACGATGTAGATCGTTTCCTGAATGAAACCGAGCACACCGCTCGGGCTGAGGGATGGATTGACGCCGTCATTTTCGGGGGCCGGCGTCAAGTCCAGCGGGGCTGGTTCAACCTATTCGCGCCGGACGGCGCACCGGACCGCCGCCTCATGCGGTACCGGCTGCAGTTCTCCGACGCATCGGGCCAGCCCCGCACCGTCGTCGGCCAGAAGGACATCTTCCACGGCCCGCCCAGCCAGATCTGGCCGGACACCTCGACCCTGCACGTCAAGCTGCTCGAGGGCCTGGTGGCCGAAGGCGAAGACGACGACGCCCGCGTCCTCGCCACCGGCACGCTGCACCTGCGCCTCACCGCGTTCGCGCGACAGCTCACCACGTTCCGCACCAAGGGCCCGCACGGGGCCGTCGCCCTGGAGCGGTTCGGCCGGTTCTTCGCCGGTCAGCTCTGGGACGTTTACGGACCGCAGCCCGCGTGACCGGCCTCGGGAAAACCCGGCCCGGACAAACGCAAATTTTTATGCATAAATATTGGCGGGGGTTTGTTTCGTGGCATCCTGAGCGCATTGAGTTTGGTGGCTAACCGGGAGGTCCGATGGGACGTCTTAGGAACATGCGAGGAATCTCACCTATAGCCGGACTCGTCCTGATCGCAGCCGCCCTAGTGTCGGCGGCGTCCGCAAGCGCTCAGGGGTCGACCAAGACCGTCACGATCAAGGTGGTCGGAATCGACCGGAACGGAAAGCAGGTCGCCGTCCGTCCCAGCGTCACGCCGCTGCACGGTTCCGAGTTGCCGACAACCCGGCCCACCTACCACCTGAAGCCTGGCCGCTACTTCATCGGCGCAGACGTACTGACCGCTACTTCGAACCCGGACGAACCGAGTCAGACGATCGTGGACCGCCTGGTCAACGTACGCACGAGCGGAACGATCAAGCTCAACGCCCGCGGCGGCAGGCCGGTCTCGGTGTGGCTGGACGGCAAGGATCTCGGGGCGCCGACGACCGCGGCCGCCTGTATCGGGAGGTTCCAAGGTGACGTCACCTTGGATTCGAACTTCGTTGACCCCACGCATGTCTACCTGAAGCCGAGCCGAGCCGCCGGCCTGAACTTCGTCTGGGGCTGGAATTCTGGCCTGCTGAAGGGTGCTAGCTACGATCTCAGCGGCCAGACGCTGAACAGCCTTCCCGCTCATCCGGCGTTCCGCCTGCGGACTTCGCAACTGGACAAGACGGTGATCCAGGTCAGGGCCGGGACGCTACCGGGAACGGGTGGCTCGCTGTCCGAGTGGTCGACGCTCAGCGCTGGGTGCGGGGTGAGCTTCCTGCAGGGGACCGTCACGGTGCCGTCCAGCGTCACGGTGTACCGCAGCCCGGCTTTCTACCAAACCGAGGTCGACACCTACGACGAGTCGCAATTGACCAGCCTCAACATCGTGAACAGCGATCAGAGGGCGCGCCACGGCTATACGGTCACGCTCGGCGGCGCGGTTCGCGGGCCTGGCAATGCGGTGCCTTTCGTTCATGACGGGCAACTTTCGCTTGACCCGCAATGGCAGTTCGTCGACTCTGTATTTGAGTCCGTTGCCTATGACTTCACGGCGGCCGTCAAGCTGACCAGCGGCGGCCATGTCGTCGCCAAGAAGCAATACGCCAGCCGGCCGGTTCAGAACTTCACCGCGCACGCGCATGCCGGGCGCTGGTACACGCTGACCACCGATGCCCGGCAGGCCGGGCCGCTGTCCACGAGGACCACGCTGGCCTGGCGGTTCAAGCTCGCTAAGGGAGCCAGCGGAGGGGTGCCGGTCGCCGATACCTCGTTTGTGCCGCTGGGTCTTGACCTGCACAACCGGGCGACTCCGGGCTCGAAGACGTCGGTGCGGGTGTCCTTCACGCAGGGCAGTTACGCTTTCGCGCCCAAGCCGGCGGCGCCGGTGCGGTTCTTCGCCGTCGAGGCCTCGTTCAATGATGGCAAGACCTGGCACGGGCTTGGCGTGGTCAAGCACAAGGGCTTCTGGACGTTCGTGGTGCGCAACCCGTCGTCGGGATTTGTGACGCTGCGCACGGTTACCGTCAACACGCACGGCAACAGCAGCACGGAGACCATCTACCGGGCCTACGGGATCAGGTAGTTGCCGCTGCTGGGTGGCTGGCCTGCGGGTTGCAGGCCAGCCACCGCGTGCCCTAGCTGGAGAAGATGAGCAGGTTGAAGGCTGTTTTCAGCGGTATCGCCGGGCCGCCGAAGTTGAACAGGCCCTCCTGCGAGCCGTTGTAGGACGCGACGACGAAACCCGAATTGCCGGTGCCGCCCTTGCCGCCGGGGTTGAAGTTCTGGGTGGCGAAGACGACGTTGTTCGGGTTGCCGGTCGTCTCCGGGTTGCTGATGATCACTTCGTTGGCCGGCCGGCTGGCGGCGGTGGCGGTCAATACGTTCGCCTGGCCGCCGTTGCTGGCCGCGTTGCCGATGAGCACGTTGAAGGAAGCGTGCGACGGCATGTGGGCGCCCTTCATTGAAGATCGCCCACTGCGAGCCGGTGTACCAGACACCTACCGGCGGGATCGGGGACAGCAGGCACGGACACGGCGAGAGCCCGCCCGGCGTCAGGTTAGGCATCACGAACAGCAGGTCGTTCTTCTTGTTGTTGGTCGCGCCGTTGTCGATGAAGGTCGAGTCGCCGCCGCTGTTGCTGCTGTTCGGTATCCACACGAAGTGCGAGGTGACCGTCACCTTCTCGCCGCTCGCGCCCGGTGCGAGGATGCCGGGGTACCCGGCCGCCAGATGGGGTTCCGGTGGCTGCTGGCGCGGCACTCGCGGTCGCCGCGAAACCGGTCGCCAGGACCGCCGCGGCCAGTGCCAGGGCCGAGCCGACCGCCGGCCTGATCGTTCTGCGCGCGCCTGGTCTGCCGGGTTTTTCTTTACGGTTCGATCTCATGAACGGGCACCGACCCTTTTCGCTGATGAACATTTCCCAAGGCGGGACAATAGGCCCTGAGGTCACAGCACTGTATGTGAATCCGACGGCGCTCGTACATCCCGGTGATCGCCGTTCAATTATTATTTATACCGCTAATTCGTGTAATAGCCTTCAAGTCGGTGACCACCTGGAGGCTGCCGACCGAGCCGTTGTAGAAGTCGAGCAACGATCCGATCAGTGTGCTCACCGGTCATATAGACACCACCAATCCCAATTCGGGCACCAGGATGATCGGCGCGGGCAGATGAATGTGCGTATTCATCCCCTAAATTCCAGATGAATTGGCGTATTCATCTGGTCTCGGAGATGATCATGAAGGCTGGGCTTGGGGCCGATGGTGCAGTTGAGTGCTACGTGACTCACGTGGTAATGCTGAGCCCGCTCACTGTCTCAACCGGCCGCCCGTTAGACGCTAACTGCCTCAACCGGCCGCCGCCCGAGTGGTGGCGTTGCTTTCTTAGGCTGCGATAAGGATCTTCTTCGGCCGACTTGAGTCCTGCCTGGTTCCGTTTGCGTGCAAGCCAGAAATCTTCAGGAGGATTAGGATGCGCAAACGAACCAACATGATTGGCGTAGTCGCAGCGGTCACCGTGGCTGCCGCCGTCGGCAGCGGCGCCGCAGTGGCGTCGATGACCGGCGCCAAGCCGCACCCAGCCCACGCGAAGACCGTCAGCGCCAGCAGCAAGGAGCGACAGGGACACGACGCGATCGTCGCGGCCGTCGCCGCGCAGCTGCACATCAGCACGGCCAGCGTCAGCGCGGCGCTGCGGCCGATCTTCGCGGCTGGCCATGCCGATCCGACCTCACCCGCCTTCGCGGCGGCCGCCCATGCGCTCGGCGTCAGCACCCAGCAACTGGCCGACGCGCTCACGCACGCCAAGCTGAGCCTGGCGCCGGACCAGCAGGCCAGCCAGAAGCCGGATGGCACCAAGCCCGCGCCGGGCTCCAAGTCGGCGCAGGAGCAGGGGGGCCACGACGCGATCGTCGCGGCCGTGGCCGCGCAGCTGCACGTCAGCACAGCCAGCGTCAGCGCGGCGCTGCGGCCGATCTTCGCGGCTGGCCATGCCGATCCGACGTCGCCCACCTTCGCGGTGGCCGCCCATGCGCTCGGCGTCAGCACCCGGCAACTGGCCGACGCGCTCACGCACGCCAAGCTGAGCCTGGCGCAGGGCAGCTGACGCGGTCCTGAATGCCGGGTTTGCGGAACGTGCGCGATACTGGCCGGGTGCGGGTCCTCGTAGTCGACGATGACGAGGCGGTACGCAGTGCGCTGACTCATGCGCTGCACCGTGATGGCTACGAGGTGTCCACAGCGGCCGACGGCGGCACCGCGCTGGCGATGCTATTGCGGAACCGGCATGAGGCCGTTGTGCTCGACGTTCTCATGCCGGAACCGAACGGGGTCGAAGTGTGCCGGGCGATCAGGGCGCGCGGGGACGACACCCCGATCTTGATGCTGACTGCGCGAGACCTGGTTTCCGACCGGGTCGCCGGGCTGGACGCCGGCGCCGACGATTACCTGGCCAAGCCGTTCGCGCTTGAGGAACTGCGGGCGCGACTGCGCGCGCTGTTGCGGCGCAGCGGCGCGGGCGCCGACCGGCTCAGGTTCGCCGATGTCGAACTCGATCTCGCGGCCCACCAGGCCAGCCGGCGCAATGAGCGGCTGCACCTGACCAAGACCGAATTCGCGTTGCTCGAATTGTTCGTCCGCAATCCTGGCCGGGTGCTCTCCCGCACCCAGATATTCGAATCGGTGTGGGGATACGACTTCGGACCTGAGTCAAACGGACTGTGGGTCTACATCGGCTATCTGCGGCGGAAGATGGGCGAGCCGCGGCTGATCCAGACCGTCCGCGGTATCGGCTACGTGCTGCGGGAAGGGATATGAGCCTGCGCGCCAGAGTCACGATCGCCGTCGGCGCGATCGTCTTTGGCGCGCTGGGGATCGTCGCGGCGGTCGTCTATCCGGTCGTCGGCGCGAAGCTGCGCGGAACGAGCGACCAGGCGTTGATGCAGGTGGCCAAGAACGCGCCGACCATCGCCGGGAAGCTCAAACAGGCCGGCACGCTCGGGCAACTCGTCCCGTTCGGCAGCACCCAGCTGCAGATCCTGCCCGGCGCCGCGGTCGGCCACCCGAACGGGTTCGTCAGCGTCACTGAGCATGATGTCGAGGTCGCGCGCGGGACCGCCAAGCCGTACTTCCACGACGAGGCCTACGGAGGCGTCCTCTACCGCATCTACACCACGCAGTTCGCTCGCGATCCCGGCGTGCTCGTCCGCGTCGCCCAGCCGGCCTCGAATTCGGCGACGACCCAGACGGCGCTTGGCTGGCTGCTTGTCGCGCTCGTGCCGACTGCCGCGATCGCCGCGGCCGTGACCGCGCGGCTGGCCGCTGGCCGGGTGCTGCGGCCGGTCGGCCGGCTCACCGAAACCGTCGAGCGAATCAGGGCGACTGGCGACCTCAGCGCACCGATCGAAGCGCCAGGCGGTGCTAGTCGATGCAGGACGATCCGCTCGAACTCCCGCGGTGCTGGTGGTGCTGGTAGTTCTGGTGGTGCGGACGAGATCAGCCGGCTCGAGCGGGCATTCGCCGCGATGACGACCGCGTTGAATGAGTCAGTGAGCGCGCAACGCCGGCTCGTGGCCGACGCCTCGCATGAGTTGCGTACCCCGCTCACCAGCCTTACGACCAACCTCGAACTGCTCGCTGAGCGGCCGGACGACCCCAGTGCCCCGGCACTGACCGCTGCCGCGCTAGCTGAGGCCGGCGAGCTGCGCGCGCTGATCAACGACCTGGTCGACCTCTCGCGGGACGGGCGGGCGTCGCTGCACATCGAAGACGTCCGGCTCGACCTGGTCGCCGAACGCGTCGCGGCGCGGGCTGACCGGCGGGTGCCCGGACTGCGGTACGAACTCGAGTGCCGGCCGACCCTGGTCCGCGGTGACTCGGACGCGCTGGAACGGGCGATCGGCAACCTCGTCGACAACGCGCTGAAGTGGAGTCCGCCTGAGGGTCGCATCCTTATCTCGGCGGCCAGCGGAACGGTCGAAGTCAGCGACGAAGGACCAGGAATTCCGGCCGAGGACCTGCCGCATATTTTTGACCGTTTTTACCGGTCGGCGAATACGCGGGCGCTGCCCGGCTCGGGTCTCGGCCTCGCGATCGTCCGCCGCATCGCCGACCTGCACGACGGCACTGTCGAAGCGATCCCGCTGGAACACGGAGTGAAGTTCCGCCTCAGCTTGCCGGAGCTGGCTGGTCAGTCCGACTCGGACGGCTAAGTCAGTTCCTGGGGCTGGAGTGAGCCGCCAACCTCGACTCAGCCTTGGCAAATCTTTCTCCCTGAAAGATCTGATGAACCGGGCGGCGATGCTGAGCATGTGTCAACCGGGACGGCCGGTGGCGCGTCTATCTTGCGGACGGGTTGCGGCAGCTAGCGAAGGAGATAATTCGTGCTAGTTATCCGGCGTACTTGGAACAGATATGCCTCAGGGCCTTAATGGTCGCCTTGTCATTTGGGTCCCAAGGGCCGCTGAGCCCGCCGTAGTCAGCCCAGAAAGTGAAGATTCCGGCTCCATTGTTTCCATAATTGTGCAGCCATGAGGTAATCAGATTAAACCACGCTGGCCGCAGAGACTCAACGGGGCAGTTGGTCTCGCCAATCAGCAACTGGGGGTAACCATGAACCGCGTCCTTCTTCTTGGCCAGGTCCCTGAACTGAACCCACCGATGAAAGGGGTGCTGCCAGCGCGGATGCGTACTAGTACCGAGATTTCCGTACAGGTCGATTCCGTAGTAGCCGAGATTCGGCGGCACGAAACGCATAAGGTAGGTCAGGTCGCCGCCGCCGAGCAGTGCCCCATAGGTCACATTCGAGCCCCGGCACAATGTGTTCATCCGACGGTGCATCTTATAGACATTGGCAGGTGTCAGGTACTTCGGCAGGTAATGCAGGCTCATGACCTCGTGCCAGGCGTTGAGCATCGAGCCGGGCGGTGCGTTGGCAATCATGTTGCGGATGCGATTGTCCAGCCGGCCGGCAAGAAGATCATTGAGATCGGGATAGACCGACATCAGCAAGCGAGTATTTGGTGCGAAAACCGGCCATGGCGTCGGAAAGATGTTAACGGTCGTGCCGTTGGCGGCGCCACCACCGGCGTAGAAGCGAATGCCGTTGAAGTTGTACGCCGAGCCGAGCGCAGACGCAATCTTATCGTAAACAGCCAAATCTGAGCCGATAATCACATGAACCTCGACTTTGGTATATGGACTAGCATACAGGCTACCGGATGCTCGGGTATCTGGCTAACAAATCCGGGCGTCATGGCGCACCGGGTAATTTCAGGGGTTATGTCACGCCATAAGCGGGAGTGCATTGTGCGAGCCGTCCCGGGCTTTGGGCGGGGGCAATATCGGCGGGGCCGGGTCATGATGGCTCTGGCTGGTGCGGTTGTGGCGGGGAGTGCGGTTCTGCTTGCGGGCACGGGCCCGGAGGCGCACGCAGCCCCGGCGGTGCCGGCAGCCCCGGCGGCGCACGCAGCCCCGGCGGTGCCGGCCGCCCCGGTTTCCGGTGCGTGGGGCAGCGCGGCGGAGGCGCCCGGGCTGGCGGCGTTGAACGCGAATGGGCGGGCCGAGGTCCTGTCGGTGTCGTGCGGCCCGGACGGCGGCTGCGCGGCGGGCGGGTCTTATCTGGACGGCGGCGGCAACTTGCAGGGGTTCGTGGTCAGCCAGCAGGACGGGACGTGGGGCAACGCGATCGAGGTTCCTGGCCTGGCCGCATTGAACACGGCCGGGTTCGGTGAGGTCCTGACGACGTCGTGCGGTGCGGCCGGCAACTGCGCGGCTGGCGGGTACTTCTACGACCGCCGCAATCATCAGCAGGCGTTCGTGGTCAGCGAGCAGAACGGTACCTGGGGCAACGCGATCGCGGTGCCCGGGCTGGCGGCGCTGAGCAAGGGGTTCGCCGAAGTCCTGACGGTCTCATGCGACCCCGTTACGGGCGACTGCTCGGCCGGCGGGTACTACTACGACCGCCACGGTCAGCAAGGTTTCGTGGTCAGCGAGCAGAACGGTACCTGGCGCAGAGCGATCGAGGTGCCTGGGCTGGCGGCGCTGAACACCGGGTTCAAAGGGCTCGACGCGATCGCCCAGGTCTCGGCGGTGTCGTGCGGCTCGACGGGTGACTGCGTTGCCGGCGGGTTCTACCAGGACCGCCTCGGACACGGCCAGGCGTTCGTGGCCACCGAGAAGAACGGCACCTGGGGCAAGGCGATCAAGCCGCCTGGCGCGGCGGCGCTCAATGCGGGCGGATCGGCTGGGATCACTTCGCTGTCATGCACCTCGGCGGGCAATTGCGGGGCCGGGGGATATTACAAGGATAGCCATGCTCACGGGCAGGGACTTGTTGCCAGCGAGCGGAACGGCACCTGGGGCAAGGCGATCGCGGTACCCGGCCTGGCGTCGTTGAACAAGGCCGGCGCCCGGGTCTACTCGGTGTCGTGTATCTCAGCGGGCAACTGCGCCGCCAGCGGTGGCTACACGGACCACCACGGTCACGGGCAAGGGTTCGTGATCAGCAAGCGGAACGGAACCTGGGGCAAGGCGATTGAGGTACCCGGGCTTGGGGCGTTGAACGCGGGCGGGTCCGCCAGGACCTGGTCGGTGTCATGCGGCTCGGCGAGCAACTGCGCGGCCGGCGGAAGCTACGTCAATCGCAACGGTGACCAGCAGGGATTCGTGGTCAGCGAGCAGAACGGCACCTGGGCCAAGGCGATCGAGGTGCCCGGCCTCGCGTCCTTGAACGAGGGCGTCGCCCAGGTCTCGTCGGTATCGTGCGGGCCGGGGGGCGGTTGCGTAGCTGGCGGGTACTACCAGGACAGTCTCAGGCAGGTGCAGGGATTCGTGGTCAGCCAGACCTGAGGTTCAGCACTGGGCCGAGGTTCTGTGGCGGCTGCGCGAGCGGGTGGGCGGGTGGCCGGGTGGGCGGGTGGCCGGGTGGCCGATACCGCGAAGTCAGCGGCTTGGCGTGAGTTGCAACGGCTCCGGGCCAGCGTTGCTGTGGCTGTCCTGGAGTGAGCAGCATCGCCGGCCCGCTGGCGTTGTTATTTCAGCGGCTGCGGGTCAGCGTTGTCGGGGGGATCGGGGGCGTTGCAGCGGTAACGGGTCAGCGCTGCTGCGGCCCGGCCGCCCGGATGCGAAATGCAGGTCGGAAACCGAACTCCGGGTCCCAGAAATCTACTTTCTCCTTAAATCCCGGAGAGTTTTCGGCGGCTGCTTCCTTGACTGGCGGAAAAGTCTCCGCCAAAGCCTCGATCGCGCCAGCGGCGACCAGATGAATGCGCATATTCATCCCCTGCAAACCAGATGAAACTGCATATTCATCTGCCTCGGAAGTTGATCACGCGGCTCAATATGGTAGCTGATGTTGTATTTGTGACTGTCGTGACTTAAGGCTGCCCACTTTTCTAGTGCGCGAGCTGGTTCGGTACCCCGCCCCGCCGGCGCCGGCCCCGTGGGCGCGGGGCGAGCGGGGCGGG
>WNEY01001495.1_pt1 | contig 16564 bp, 14 predicted proteins | sample 5400531 | NCBI WGS metagenome assembly WNEY01 (sample SAMN13153338, study PRJNA577476) | soil metagenome | isolation source: 200 cm saprolite under Douglas fir tree site 1 | place: USA:California | collected 2015-04-18
GCGATCTCACGACGTTCAAGACCGCGATCAGCGAGGTGCACGCCACCAACAATCCGCTCGGCGTGCGCGCCGGCGGCGAAGGCGGCACCACGCCGGCGCTGGCGGTGGTCGTCAACGCGATCGTCGACGCGCTCAAGGAGCTCGGCGTCGAGCACCTGGACATGCCGGTCACCCCGGAACGGGTTTGGCGGGCGACGTTGCGAGGCAAGGTTCAACAGTAGGAGGAAGCTGCATGTCCGACCACATTCTCACCGCCCGCAAAGGCCCGGTGCTGGAAATCACGCTCAACCGGCCGGAGATCGGCAACGCCGCATCCGACGCCATGGCGGTGGAGTTGACCAAGCTCCTGCTCGGCGCCGGAGAGACGGCGGAGATCGTGGTGCTGCGCGGGGCGGGCGAGGATTTCTGCATCGGGCGCGAGACCATGGGCAAGCGGCCGCCCGGCCCGCCGCCCGAGGCGTTCGATCTGCGGCGACGCAACGACGTGGTGTTCAACTGCTACGGCGCCTTCCGGCGTTGCGAAGTCCCGGTGATCGGCGTGGTCAGGGGGCGCGCGTTCGGCTTCGGCTGCGCCATCGCCGCGGTCTGCGACATCACGCTCGCCGCCGACACCGCCGCCTTCCAGGTGCCGGAGATGGCGCACAACATCATGCCGACCATGGTGATGTCGGCGCTGGTCGACCGGGTGCCGCGCAAGGCCTTGACCTACCTCGTGTGGTCGACCGCCGTCGTCGGCCCGGCGCGGGCGCGCGAGGCCGGCATCGTGAGCGAGGTCTTCCCGGCGGCCGAGCTCGACGCCGCGGTCGAGGCGCTGGTCGCGCAGATCATGAAGGCGCCGCGCCCGGCGCGCGTGGGCTGCAAGGACTATGCGCGCGCCGCGCTCGACATGGACGTGACCGGCGCGATCGAATACGCTCGCAGCATCCACGCCGTGATCAATTCGTCGAGCGAGATGGTGCCGGCGCACAAGTAGGCGAAGGCAAAGGTCATGTCGGCCCGCAACGTCGACCTCGATAAATTCCGGCTGCGGCGTTTCGCCGAGAAGCTGATCGCCATCGGCGAGATGGAGGTGCACGAGGAGCCGGTGTCGCTCGCGGAGCTGAGCGCGGTGATCGAATCCTCGCCGAAGGCGAAATACTTCAAGCGGGTCGGGGCCGAGCAGTACGAGATGGTCGCGGCGGTGTCGGGGAGCCGCCGCCGGCTCGCCTTGGCCTTCGGCACCGACGAGCGCAACGTGATCCACGAATACATGCGGCGGATGAACGATCCGCAGCCGGTCGTGGAGGTGCCCTCCTCCGAGGCGCCGGTGCACGAGGTGGTGCTGCGCGGCGACGACATCGATCTCGGCAAGCTGCCCTTCCACCTCCAGCACGAGCTCGACGGCGCGCCCTATATCTCCTCGGGCATCGACTACACCGTCGATCCCGCGACCGGACGGCGCAACGTCGGCTGCCGGCGGCTGATGTTCCGCGACCGGCGCACCATGCGCGCCAATCTCTCGCAGCCCTCCGACTTGAAGAAGTGCTACATCGCCTGCGTCGAGCGCGGCGAGACGCTGCCGGCGAGCTTCGCCATCGGCTCGCATCCGCTCGATTATCTTGCCGCCGGCCTGCGGCTTCCCGGCGACGAGCTCGCCCTGGTCGCGACCTTGCGCGGCGAGCCGGTGCCGATGGTGCGCGGGCTCACCAACAGTTTGCTGGCGCCGGCCGACGCCGAGATGATCATCGAGGGCTATTTCGACGAGCTTGGCTATCGCGAGCAGGAGGGCCCGTACGGCGAGTTCTACGGCTTCTACGGGCCGGTGCACATGGACCCGGTGTTCCACGTCACCGCCATCTGCATGCGCAAGGACATGCTGCACCAGACCGTGTTCCACAGCGGCAGCCATCTGAGCCGGACCGACTCCGGCAATCTCGGCGGGCTCAATGCCGAGCTGCAGATCTGGAAGGTGCTGCGCGCAGCCGGGATCGAGCCGGCGGCCGTGCTGGGGGTGCCGGCGACCAACGGCCGCCAGCACGTGCGCCTCGCGCTCGCCCGCGGCCAGCGCGGCCAGGCCCGGCATGCGATCTCGGCGCTGCACGCGATCCCGCGAGTCAAGCACGTGTTCGTGGTCGACGACGACGTCGACGTGTTTTCCGACGAGCAGATGGAATGGGCGATGTCGACCCGCTTCCGGGCGGCGAGCGACATCGTGATCGCGACCGGCTATCCCGGCTTCTACATGGACCCGACCATGGACGAGAAGGGATTGACCGACAAGGCGGGCTTCGATCTCACCGCCCCCTACGGCGTTCCCGAGACGATCGAAACCCGCCGGCCGCGCGCGCCGCGGTTCAACGGGCAGAAGCGCTACGACGACGTGCGCGCCGCGCTCGCGACCGGGCCGATGTTCTTTTCGCAGCTGATGGAGGCGCTCGGCAGCCGCGACGGCCGCGAGATCGCGCTCGCCCTCCACGCCCTGCACGAGCAGGGCGTGCTGACGCGGCTGCGCGACGGCGAGTGGGCGCTGAAGGCCCGGTAGGTTGGGTCGAGATCACGAGACCCAACGTTGCATGACGCGGCTCTGCGGTGTTGGATCTCGCCGAGGCTCGACCCAACCTACGAGTTTTGCGCGACGGCGAATGGGCGCTGAAGGATGAAAAATCGTAGCCTGCCGCTGTTTGCCTGCGCGCTCGCCCTCTTTGCGCTCTGCGCGCACGCGCAGGACTATCCCAGCCGCGCCATCCGCATCATCGTGCCGAACCCGCCCGGCGGGGCCGGCGACATCAGCGCGCGGGTGATCGGGCAGAAGCTGAGCGAGAGCCTGCGCCAGCCGGTGGTGGTCGAGAATCTGGCCGGCGCGTCCGGCGCCCTCGGCATGGGCGCGCTCAAGCGCGCCGCGCCCGACGGCCATACCATCGGCGTCGCCATCTCGCTGGCGCAGACCGTCGACCGCATCCAGAACAAGCAGGCCTCGTTCGACATCGTCGAGGATTTCACGCCGATCACCGCGATCGCCAACAATCCGGCGGGCCTGGTGGTCAATTCCGAGATCGCGACGAGGTCGCTCGAGGATTTCATCGCGCTCGCGCGCGCGCGACCCGGCGAAATCTCCTATGGCAGCGCCGGCATCGGCACCGCGCATCATCTCTACGGTCAGGTCCTCAACAAGACCGCCGGCATCGAATTATCGTACGTGCCGTACAAGGGCGTGATGCCTGCGCTCAACGATCTGCTGGGCGGCCACCTGCCGGCGGCGATCGTCAGCCTCGCGGCGGCGCTGCCGCATATCCAGAGCGGGCGGCTGCGCCTCATCACCGTGTTCGACACGAAGCGCTACGGCAAGCTGCCCGACGTGCCGACGATCGGCGAGGAGCTGCCCGGCTTCACGCCGGGCCGCGCCTGGATCGGATTTCTGGGACCGCGCGGCCTGCCGCCGGCCGTCACCGCGCGCCTGCACGGCGAGATCGTGCGCATCATCAACTCGCCCGCGGTGCAGCAGGTGCTCGGCGACAACGGGCTCGAGAGCATCGCCAATACGCCCGTCGAGTTCGCGGCGATGATCCGGGAGGACGCCAAGACCTGGGATGCGGCGGCGGTGACCGCGGGATTGGTGCAGTGAATTGATTCGTCCTGCCTCACCGCATGCCGGCGGCGATGAACTTCTCCAGGCTCATCGGGTCGCCCGTCTTGTCGGGGTCGCGCGGAGCGACGCCGGAAAAGCGGCTCGCCTCGAGGAACCATTGCCGCCGCGCCGGCAGCTGCCAGCGGCGCTTCGCCGCATGGCTCAAGTCCCAGCGCACCGGCTCGTTCTCGATGTCCATCACCTGGTAGTGGGTGTTGAACAGCTCGATGCGGTGCCCGTCGGGATCGCGCAGGTAGACGAACAGCGCGTGCCCGGGGCCGTGCCGCCCCGGCCCGAATTCGACATTGGCGGCAAAGCCCATCTCGGCGGCGAGATCGCACACGTAGAAGAAGTGATAGGATTCAGGGATGCCGAAGGCGGCGTGATGCAGGCGCGGCCCGCTGCCCGGAGCAAACACGATGTCGTGCGGATTGCCCTTGCGCTGCAGGAAGACGAACAGCAGCTCGTCGCTCGCGTCGGGCGCGATGTATTCCGACAGCCGGAAGCCCATGCTCATCCAGAATTCGCAGGCCTTCCGCACGTCCGGCACCAGCAGCTGGAAATGGTCGATGCGCTGCGGCACCGCGCCGTGGTGATGCGCGAACGACACGACCAGCCGCGGCTTCACGTCCATGCTGGCGCAGAACTCGATCGGCGCCCCGCTCACGTCCGCGACGTGCAGCGTGCGCCCCTGGTGCGGGACCTCGACCCATTCGGCTGGCAGGCCGGCCTTCTCGAAATAAAACTTGGCCTTCTCCAGGTCCTCCTCGGTGAACACGCGCATGCCGACCCGCTCGGCCTCCGGCTCGCCGCGCGCGCGCTTGAGCACGAGGCTATGGTGGCAGGCCTCGGCGACGCCGCGCAGATAGATCGTATCCTTGTCCTCGTCGCTGACGATGAAGCCGATGAGATCGACGTAGAAGTTTCGGCTCACCGCCGGATCCTTGACCGTGATGACCGAATGGCTGGCGCGCGTGACGTTGAACGGCGGATGGTAGACGGGCTGCGGAATGCTCACGGGATGCTCCGGCGTGATGAGACGGGGCTTAAGCAAAGCATATCGTCGTCGGGTGGCACCAGGGCGAAGCGGTGGGCGATCGCACGCGCCGCGTTGAAGCGCGCCGTCCGGGAGCTTATGCTGCAAGCGGTGTGTCGGGTCGGTCGAACCACACGAGGGCCGGGATGACCGCATGGTTGCGCAATGCGGCGATCGCCGCGGTGCTGATCGGCGCCGCGGCGCCGGTCTGCGCGCAGGGGCAGGCACCGCCGAGCGCGACCTGGCGGCACGGCATCATCGAGCCCAAGGGCGACGCCGGCTTCCAGGTGATGGCGGTGCGCGCCGGCTTCACCGCCAAGCAGGGCCTCAAGCTCGAGCTGTCCCATTTCCAGAACGACGTCATTGCCCTGCGCGCGCTGCTCGCCGGCGAGCTCGAGAGCTACGAGGGCGGGGCTGCAACCGCCATCCTGGCCACGTCGCGCAATGCCGACGTCAAGATCGTCGGCTGTCATTGGCTGACCGTGGTCCACAGCGTGTTTGCGCGCGCCGAGTTCAAGGGACCAAACGACCTCAAGGGCAACACGATGGCGATCTCGGCGCCCAATGCCACGCCCGACATGATCGCTCGCGCCTACCTCGCCCAGAACAACGTGCCGGCGTCCGAGGTGAAGTTCGCTTCGCTCGGCAACGATCCCGATCGCTTCAAGGCGATGCTGAGCGCCATCGCGCTCTCGACCGTGATCTCGATCGAGTTCCTGCCGATCGCCGAGCGTTCGGGGATCAAGCTCGTCGCGCGCGGCGGTGACGTGATGCCGAAATATCTTCGGCTGTGCACGGTCACGACCGGCAAGCTGATCGCGGCAAGGCGCGAGGTTGCCGTCGGCTTCCTCACCGCGCAGATGCAGGGCTACCGCCACGCGCTCGCCCATCCCGAGGAGGAAATCCGGATCACGCGCGAGATCACCGGCATGAAAGCGGACGACCCGCGGCCGGAATTCATGTTCAAGGAAGCGGCCCGCCCCGGCATCGGCATCGACTGGACCATGCCGCTCCCCATGGACCGGCTCGAATGGCTCGAGCACGAGCTGATCAAGTCGGGAAACCTGGCGCAGCCGTTCGACCTCGGCCGGCTGGTCGATCCCGCGCTCCGCACCGAGGCGCTGGCGCGCGCGGGGATGTAGGTTCGGCGCTAATACGACCTCGGCAGGCCGAGGACCTTCTCGGCGATGAAGTTGAGGATCATGTGCGGCGTGATCGGCGCGATGCGCGGGATCATGACCTCGCGCAGGTAGCGCTCGACGTGGAACTCCTTCGAATAGCCCATGCCGCCGTGGGTCATGACCGCGGTCTCGCAGGCACGGAACGCGGCCTCGCCGGCGAGATATTTGGCGGCGTTGGCCTCGGCGCCGCAGTCGAGCTTGCGGTCGTAGAGGCTCGCCGCCTTCATCGCCATCAGGTTGGCGGCTTCGAGCTCCATCCAGCAGCGCGCGAGCGGATGCGCGATCGCCTGGTTCTGCCCGATCGGGCGGCCGAACACCACGCGCTCGCGGGCATAGCTCGCGGCCCGCCGCAACGCCGCCCGTCCGATGCCGACCGCCTCCGCCGCGTTCAGGATGCGCTCCGGATTCATGCCGTGCAGGATCGCGCGGAATCCCTCGCCCTCGGCGCCGATGCGGTCGGCGGCCGGCACGATCATGCCGTCGAAGAACAGCTCGTTCGAGTCGACGGCATGGCGGCCCATCTTGTCGATCGGGCGCACCGTGACGGCGCTGCGGTCGAGATCGGTGTAGAACAGGCTCAAGCCCTCGGTCCTGCGCTTGACCTCGGCGCGCGGCGTGGTGCGGGCGAGGACGAGGACCTTGTTGGCGACCTGGGCGGTCGAGATCCAGATTTTCTGCCCCGTCAGAACGTAGTGGTCGCCGCGGCGCTCGGCGCGAACCTTGAGCGACGTGGTGTCGAGCCCGGCGTCGGGCTCGGTCACGGCGAAGCAGGCCTTGTCCCGGCCGGCGATCAGCGGCGGCAGCATGCGGCGCTTCTGCTCGTCGGTGCCGAGCACGACGACCGGCTGCAGGCTGAAAATGTTCATGTGCACCGCCGAGGCGCCGCTCATGGCGGCGCCCGACTCGGCGATCGCCTGCATCATGATCGCGGCCTCGCTGATGCCGAGCCCGGCGCCGCCGTAGGCCGTGGGCATCGCGATGCCGAGCCAGCCCGCCTGCGCCAGCGCCGAATGCAGCTCGTGCGGAAAGGCGCCGCTGCGATCCTTCTCCAGCCAATAGGCCTCGTCGAACCGGGCGCAGAGCTTGTCGACCTCGTCGCGGATCTGCTGCTGCTCCGCGCTCAACGAAAAATCCATCGTCCGCCCTCGCTGTCGATGACGCGATCTTAGCCCGAAACCTGATGGCGCCCCACTGTCATGCCCCGGCTCGTCACCGCAAGTCGCGGGTTTACCCGACTTGCGGCGCTTGATATTTGCCGAACTCGGGCGGGCCCGCCCGGCCCTGACGTGGAGACTGTCGACGATGGACTTGGGCCTGAAAGACCGCCGCGTCCTGATCACCGGAGGATCGCAGGGCATCGGCTATGCGATCGCGCAGGGCTTCCTTGCCGAGGGCGCCGGCGTCGTCATCGTGTCGCGCGACCGGGAGCGGCTCGACAAGGCGCTCGCCGAGCTCGCGAAGGCCGGACCGGCGCGCGGCAAGGCGATCGATCTCTCCCGGCGCGGCGCGCCGGAGGCGCTCGCCGACGAGTTCGCGGATACCGACATCCTGGTCAACAATGCCGGCGCCGTGCCGACCGGCGATATCTTCAGCGTCGACGAGGCGCGCTGGCGCGAGGCCTGGGATCTGAAGGTGTTCGGCTACGTCAACCTGATGCGCGCCATGTACCGCCACATGCGCGGCCGTCCGCCGAAGGTGATCGTCAACGTGCTCGGCCTCGGCGGCGAGAAGCCGCAATGGCACTACGTCTGCGGCAATGCCGCGAACGTCGCGCTGATGGGCGTCACCAAGTCGCTCGGCGGCCGCAGCATCGACGACGGCATCCGGGTGGTCGGGGTCAATCCGGGCGGCGTCGAGACCGAGCGCATGATCGCGATCCAGCGCGCCCGCGCGCAGCGCGAGCTCGGCGACGCCGAGCGATGGCGCGAGCTGTTCAAGGACAAGCCGCTCGAGCGCGCCGGCCGGCCGCGCGAGATCGCCGACGTCGTCGTCTTTCTCGCCTCCGACCGCGCCAGCTGGATCAGCGGCGCCGTGGTGCCGGTCGACGGCGGCTTTTTGCATCGGGAGAATTGGTTCTAGAGACCACGTTTCGATCAAGTTGATGCACAAACCGCGCGGCACACTCGGTGCGTTCCCTCCCCCGCAAGCGGGGGAGGGAGCAGACCGAGTCTGCCGCTCGGGGTGACCACATCTCACCGAGACATGCTCTAGCGCGTCTATCCGGGCTGCGGAAAATTCGGCGAGACCACCGGCTCGATCGCCGCCGCGATCGAGAGCAGGCGACGATCCCCATCGTGCTCGCCGATCAGCATCAGGCCGACCGGCGCGTCGCCGGCGCGCTGGCAGGGAATCGAGATCGCGCAGCGATCGAGGAAATTCGCGATCGCGGGATTGCGCAGCACCAGCGCGTTGACGCGGCGGTAGGCCTCGTCCGCCGCGAGCTCGGCGAGCGGCGGGGCGGTGACCGGCACCGTCGGCATCAGCAGGGCGTCGTAGGGCGCGGTGATCGGCTCGAGCCGGCGGATGAATTCCGCCCGCGCCGCGACGAGATCGATGTAGTCGGCGGCGTCCTGCTCGCGCCCGCGCAGGATACGCGCGAGCACGCGCGGATCGTAGAGCTTCTCGCCTTTGGCGATGATCGCGCGATGAATCGCGTAGGATTCGGCGGCGGCGAGCCCGCCCTTGGCGTTGATCCGCGGCAGCTCGTCGAGCTCGCGCAGCGCAATCTCGTCGATGCGCGCGCCGGCCTTGCGCAGCGCGGCCGAGGCGGCATCGAAGGCGTCCGCCACGGCGCCCTCCATGCCGTCGAGCACCATGGTTTGCGGCACCGCCAGCCGCAGCCCCGACAGCGGAAACGGCGGCAGGTCGACCGCCGGCTCGCCCGCCAGCACTGCGTCGAGCACGGCGCAGCAGGCGACGCTCGCCGCCAGCGGGCCGACCGAATCGAGCGAGGTCGCGAGCGGGAATGCGCCCGCGGTCGGAACGCGATGCGCGGTGGGCTTGAAGCCGACGATGCCGCACAGCGCCGCCGGAATCCGGCAGGAGCCGCCGGTGTCGGTGCCGAGCGCGGCGAGCGCCATGCCGTCGGTCACCGAGACCGCCGCGCCCGAGGACGAGCCGCCGGGAATGCGCTCGCGCTTGCGACCGTGGGGATTGCGCGGGGTGTCGTAGTGCGGATTGATGCCGAGCCCGGAGAAAGCGAACTCGGTCATGTTGCTGCGCCCGATCGGAATGAAGCCGGCCGCCCGCAGGCGCGCGACCGCCGGTGCGTCGCGCGCGGCCGGCGGCGCGTCGCGCAGCACGACCGAGCCGGCCGTGGTGACGTCGCCCGCGACGTCGAACAGGTCCTTGATCGACACGGGAATGCCGGCGAACGGCGAGGGCGCCGCGCCGCGCGCGCGCAGGCGGTCGTAATAGTCCGCCGCCGCCAGCGCCGCCTCGGCGTGGACCTTGAGAAAGACGCGGCCGCCCTCGCCCGCGGGATCCTTGATCCGCGCGAGACAGTCCTCGACGAGCGCGCGGCTCCTGGCGCCGGAGGTGAAGCCCGCTGCCGTTCCTGCGATGCTGCGCATTTAGTGATCCGCTTTGCGCCGCCCCCGCAATGGCGAGCTCGCCCGCTGGCGCGCCGATGCTTCGGCGAAGGCGGGTTGACAGACCAATATCCATGTTGAGATTGCAGGGGAAGAGCAGGTGCCGGCGGAGTCCAGGTGTCCCAGGTTCTCGCCCTTACGTTGCACGGCGGTCCGGATGCGCGGCCGACCGAGGTCGCGATCAATGCAGCGGTGATCGCCGGCTGGACCGGACGCGATCCGGTCGCGGTCGAGAAGCACATCAAGGAGCTGGAAGCGCTGGGCGTGAAGCGGCCGGCGACGACGCCGATCTTCTATCGGGTCGCGGCCGCGCGGCTCACCACCACCGACACCATCGAGGCCGTGGGCGAGAGCTCGGGCGGCGAGGTCGAGTTCGTGCTGCTGCAACATGGCGGACGCCTCTGGGTCGGCGCCGGCTCCGATCACACCGACCGCGAGGTCGAAAAGTTCGGGGTCACCGTGTCGAAGCAGATGTGCGAGAAGCCGGTGGCGCCGGCGTTCTGGGCCTTCGACGACGTCGCCGCGCACTGGGACCGCCTGCTTCTGCGCGCCCACGTCGTCGAGGGCGGCGAGCGCATGCTCTATCAGGAAGGCGCCGTCACCGCGATGCTCGACCCCCGCGCCTTGATCGCGCGCCATGCCGGCCGCCTCGCCGAAGGCACGCTGATGTTCTGCGGCACGCTCGCCACCCATGGCGGGGTGCGGCCCACCCGCGAGTTCGCGTTCGAGATCGAGGACCCCGTGCGCGGGCGCAGGATCGCCCACGCCTATCGGGTGCGAACGCTCCCGATCCTAGGATGAACAATGACGTCCGGAGAGAGACCGATGCCGATGAGCAATCAACATCAGTTAGGACATAGCGGGACAGGATGGGCCAAAGTGCCGATGAAATAAGGACTTCTGCGACACGCTAAGTCTTGACGGGACACGTGGGGACACTAAATGTACGTAATCGAGTACGTAACAGAGTGTCCCCAAAATGTTGAAACCCGATCAAGTCGCATCCGCAATTCGAAGCGGCGTGAATGCCAAAATCGCGGACGGCCGCTCGCTCTATTTGATCGTTCGCAGTGGTCGGGGATATTGGGTACACGAATATCGAGACGGCAAGGCGCGCCGCAGTCGCGGCCTCGGATCGGCGGCTAATGTGAGTCCGGCCGCAGCCCGGCGAGCGCGTGACGCCTTCGCGGTCGGGCGGCGCAACGGCGCTGGCGCTTTGATGACCAGCACGGCCGTCATGCCGGCAACACCCGCCCAAGCCCCTGCGGCAGTCACTCATAAGCTGTTCGGCGAAGCGTATTCGACCTACCTGACCAACCATGCCGCCGAATGGTCGCCGCGCCAGCAGGAGCAGATTGCCCGCCTATTCAAGAACCACACTAAGCCCCTCGATGGGCTGCCCGTCGCTTCGATTACGACCGATCAAGTGGCCGATGTGCTGCGCGCCAACGTGCGCAACTCGCGCGGCGCGCCCCGGTCAATCTGGCGCGGGCCTTCCGCTGGGCAAGGCGCGCGATTGCGGCAGTTGATGGAGCACGTATTCCGGGCCGCCAAGGTCGCGCCCAATCCCGCGAGTTGGGATGCGCTGCAAGACGTGCTTTCCAAAAAGACCGTCAAGGCGAAGGCGCACGCCAGCATGGCCTATCCGGAGTTGCCCGCCTTCATGGCGGAACTTGCGAACGCGACGACTCGTCAACGCAAGCCGGGTCCCGGGCGACGGCCATCCGTGTCGGCGGCCGATTACAGCACCGTATCGCGGTGCTTGCGCTTCGCGATCTTGACGGCGGTTCGCAGCGGCGAAGCCATCGGTGCGGAGTGGCCCGAGTTCGATTTAGCGAAACGGGAATGGACCATACCGGCGGCGCGAATGAAGATGGACGAGTCGCACACCGTCCCGCTGAGTGACGCCGCGATTGCGCTTCTAGGCACGCCGAAGAAAGAGGGGCGTGTGTTCACTGTCTCGACAACGCGCACCGGAACGATCAACAAGGATGGCCTTTACAAGCATCTGACGGACTACCGCTCCGGCCTCACTGTCCATGGCTTTAGAAGCAGTTTTGCGACGTGGGCAGAAGAGGCGGGCCACAAGCCCAACGCCATCGAAGCGGCATTAGCCCACGCCAAAGGCGATGCGACCACGAGGGCCTATTTGCGATCCGCGCTGTTGCCGGCACGGCGCAAGCTGATGGCCGAATGGGGCGCGTTCGCAACCGCATCTTAACCCCTTATGATCGCGCCCAAAGGCGATGACGACGGCAAGCCGCGCGGCATGGGCACGACTCCGACTGCGGTAGTCCCTCCCCCGACTTGAAGGCGACCAAGGCCCCGGCGTGAGCAGGGGCTTTTCTATTTTGGCGGACTGGCGAGCGTCACAACCGCGCCGTATGCTCTCGCGCATGGGCTGGCGAGCGTGGGACAAGTTTGAGCGGACCGGGAGGAGCGACGGCGCGCCTTGCGGTGGCGCGAGCGCTACAACTTGTCAGGACTCGCGTTCTTCGCGTTGATCGTGGTTCTTGCCCTTGCCTTCACCTGGGCGAAGGTCGCGCGCAGCGGTTCGTAAGGTCCGCCTCATGACGGCGGCCCCGGCTAAGATTTTCCTCTCGCCTTCGTGTGAGCGTGATCGACGGCCACTGAGAATTTTGAGGATATGCACCGCACCGGGGCCACGTGGCCCCGGTCTCTTTTTGAGGAAATGCCCGTCGCGACTCGACAACTCGCGTTACGGTTCGCGTTGGTGCAATCGACGCGAGACCCCGGTTGCGAAAATTCGCATTCGGCGGTAATCAAGTTCGTGTCGAGCAAGCCATGGGGTGCGCTCGGCAAGTCCCCAAACATCGATCAACAAACGCCGCGCCCGCGTGCGCTAGCGTGACGTCGACGCGTGGATCGCGGCCGGCTGCGGCTCGCGGCCACTAGCAAGAGGGAATTTCCACAATGAAAGCGAAACCAGTCATGATCGATCGATCTCTCGTCGTCGGCGACTTTCTGTTCGCCACGCACCGAGATCGAGCGTTGTACATCGGCAAGCTAGTCCGGGATCGGCCACGATGGTTGAAAGATAACCCCGGTGCGTGGAGACGCATTGCGGATGTTCAGCAGGAGACGGCTTCCCTGCCGCGCCGTGTTGAGAGCGAGGACCTCGTCGAGGCTATAGCAGCCGGGCAGAGCTCTCACATGTCATCACCTGACGTACGGGACGACGGCAAGGACAATGCCGGCTCGGTCGAAATTCCCGCAGCAGGTCCCTCGCCTCCGCAGCAGCCTGCTATGATGCTGCCTCTGGCTGTTGCTGCTCCGAGCGCGTCTGGGGTTGACGAGATTGCGATTGGCACGCGACGATATGTCAGTGCTCAGCTTCTAGCCTCGATTCGGGGCATTTCACTCAGGACACTTTCGCGCCGGTGCGCGGCAGGCAAAGGGCCACCGAAGATCAAGATCGGCAACAAGGCGTTCTTCGAGCTTGGCAAGAACGGATCCCATCAAGCCCCGCCCACTAAAAATGAGGCGCGTTAGCGGTCCAACATACAAGGCGTGTTGCGGACTGGCACGCAACCGCGGGCAAGACTTTGGGGCTATGGGTATTGGCCAGAGCGGCCGCCGCTACGTCAATCGAAGGCGAGCGCAAATCGGGGCAGAGCAGTGGAGGCCAAGCACGTCTTGGAGACGCAGTAATCCCTCGATCGAGTTTTTTGGGCGAGTCGATAGCACAAGAAACCCGCACCAAAGTGCAGATGCGCAATGCGTAGTCCCGGCCGTAAGCGTGCTCTCTGCGTGTCTGACGTGGGCTCGAGCGAGCATGCACAATTCCTCCTACAAAGCGTCGAGCCTTCGGACGTCGTACGGCCGGGAGAGCGATCCATCGAAAGTTTCAATGACCTTCATGCGGCCGCCGCAGCAAGGGCACGCTGGTGGTTCGTCGTTGGGGGCGGCTGGATCTTTGTCATCATAGTTGTTGCGATCCGTTGACGCAGAGGCCACATCAAGCAAACTGCGACAGAGCGCGAGCTTGTCAGCGCGATGGCTATTGGCAAGGAAGCCGTAGTGACGAATGCGCTGGAAGCCAGCCGGCAGTACGTGGAGGAGGAAGCGACGAATGATGGTCCTTCTTCCAGCGGAAGCTGACGTGCGTCTCGTCGAGATCGACCAAGCGGCTATTGGCGATCGCGACGCGATGGGTGTAGCGCGCAAGATAGGCCAATACCTGCTTGGGACCGCCGAACGGCTTTTTAGCATACACGACCCATTCGGTTGCGCTCACGAGCGCCAGCGCGGCGGCAAATGCCTTCGGGTCGTTGAGACCGACGAGCTCAGTACAGAATTGGAGTTCACCGGCATCGAATGCTGCAGCCAGACTTTCGAGGAACAGCCGCCGGAATAGATCGGAGAGCAGGCAACCCGGACGAAGGAATCCGGGCTTGCACGCAACCCAAAACTTGCCGTCCGGCGAGATGCCGCCACCTGGGACAATGCAGTGCACATGAGGATGGTGCTGCAGCTGCTGGCCCCATGTGTGCAGGACGGCGGTGACGCCGATCTTGGCACCGAGATGCTTCCGATCAGCGGCAATGGTGGTCAGGGTCTCGGCCGCAGCCTTTAATAGCAATGCATAGACCTGGGCCTTGTTCTGGTAGGCGATCGCGCCGATCGCGGCCGGAAGTCTGAACACCAGGTGAAAATATGGCACGGGCAGAAGCTCGGCTTCGCGCGCCGCAAGCCATTTCTGTGCGGTCCGCCACTGGCACTTGGGGCAGTGCCGGTTACGGCATGAATTATAGGAGATGCGCGTGTGTGCGCAGTCCTCACAGCGTTCTACGTGGCCGCCGAGCTCAGCAGTGCGACAAATCTCGACGGCGGTCATAACGCGTCGCTGGGTCAGGCTCACGTGGCCGGCGTTGGCGGTGCGCCATGCCTCGCCATGGAGTCTGAAAATATCGGCTACCTCCAGCTTCGGCCGGAACATGTTGGACTTCTTACCCCCTTGGCTCCTGCGCGCGCTCAGCACGCTGACCAGGAAGCGCGCCAGCGCGGATCGCGCCCGCCGCCCGATCGAGCCGCCCACACGCCGCCCAGCGCAGAACCTCCCGCCCGTCGTGCTACGGGGTCGCCTCGCAATTCGAGCGTTGGAAACAAATCGCTTTACCCCCCGCCGTTAACCACTTTAGCACCTCTCCGCGCGCGCGAGGGCATGCTGCGGGAAGTCACCAAGTATGGCTGGCTGCCGGGCGCTCGGAAAGCGTCTCGCGGTCATGTTTTTCCTAGCTTTACGCGCGGGGGGCATCGACCCTGCGGTCGACCAGTCCCACCTCGTGGGCGTACTGGGGATGTCAGTGCGCCTGCGGGGTGTGCTCTTCATCTCCCATCCGCCGATGCTTCTTTCGCACCGGCCATTCCTTCGAGAGAAGCACCAACCCGTCTGAGCGCTTCCTCCCATCCTGCTATGACGCGCGGATCGTCGGGTCTCATGCCGGTCGTCATTCGGGTGATCTGCGCAATAGGCGGGGGTAACTGACGAGCGCAAAACCGAGCAAGCGCAACAGTCTCGGATCGATGTCGGCCGGCAACAGGCCAAGTTCTTGCCGCGTGCGGGTTTCGGCAATTTGAGCCTCGATAACCGGCAGGCGTTCTGCCTCATGTGGCACCGGCCGATCTCCGTAGGCGAGCGCCTCGCGCATGAGATACCGCATCCAGGAGGCGTCCGCCTCAACGGTGAGCCGGGTGTGGCGGACGGTGAAGACCGACTGGGACGCGTGGAACGCCCGCGCGCTCGCCGACGAACCGATCGTGCGGCTCATTCTCGACGGCACGGTGGTGCGCGTCCGGCTCGATCGCAAGGCCACCTCCATCTCGCTGCTCGTCGTCATCGGCGTGCGCGAGGACGGTCAGAAGGTGCTGCTCGCGATCAAGAGCATGGGCGGCGAGAGCACCGAGGCCTGGCGCATTGTCCTCGACGATCTCATCAAGCGCGGCCTGCGACACCCCGAGTTCCTCATCATCGACGGCGCGCCGGGGCCTGAGAAGGCCATTGCCGCCGTCTGGGACGGCGTGCCGGTCCAGCGCTGCACGGTTCACAAGCATCGCAATCTCTTCGCGCACGCCCCTGAGCGCCTGCATGAGGAGATCACCGCCGACTACACCGACAAGATCTACGCAGCCACGCGTGAGCAGATCGAGGCGCACCGCAAACGATGGGGATAGTGCTGCTCGCTTTCTTGGCTGCAAGAGTACCGGGCGTGCCCGTCGTCACGATGACGTCCGGCTGGAGGCGGGCCAGCTCGGCCGCCAAGCCCGGGTAGCCGATCATCCCGGCCCTCCGCCCATCGGTATTCGATGGCGATGTTCTCGCCCTCGACATGGCCCAGTTCGCGCAGCTTCTGCCGGAATGCATCGACCAAATGGCGCTCCAGGGAGGGCGAGGAGGGGCCCAGGTAACCGATCCGGTGCATGTTCCCCATCTGCTGCGCGCGCGCCGCGAGCGGCCACGTTGCCGCCGCGCAGCCGAGGAGCATGATGAACTCGCGTCGCTGCATGGGTTCACGCCTGTCGCGGTAGGGACGCCCATTACTGGGCGCCCCCCGCACAGATCCGTACGTGCAGCTTTCCCGCATACGGCTCCTACCTCGGGTCCAAACGGCAAATGCTTGCCGCATGCGGTCCAGCGCCTGTGACACGCTCGCCCGGCTCTGCGTCCGGTGCGTGCTTTGCCAGCCCTGTCCCTGTCGGAAACTCACACTCGTGTATATTGGTGGTGCAGCCCGCCCAGAATTGGCACGGCCAACGTGCGACCGACGGTCTGGACGGCGCGGGGGATCGGTGCATCCTTGTGCAGTGACAAGTGTGTGCGAGCTTCGTTGTAATATTTTTGATATGAGTTGAGCAAATGGCGAAGGTGCTGCTCGCCAAACACAACGACATGGTCAAGACAATCCCGCCGGATCGATCGGATAAGCCTCTCCGCACATTCGTTCTGCCAAGGCGATCGTGGTGCGATCGGCCGATCTCGTATGCCCATCGCTCGGAGACGGCGCAGAAAGACATCGCCATAGACGCAATCCCGGTCGCGAATAATATATCGCGGCGCCTGTTGCCACCCGAATGCCTCGGTCAGTTGACGGGCAATCCATTCGGCGCTCGGATGCTCGCTCACACCCAGCCA
>WNEY01001496.1_pt1 | contig 16563 bp, 17 predicted proteins | sample 5400531 | NCBI WGS metagenome assembly WNEY01 (sample SAMN13153338, study PRJNA577476) | soil metagenome | isolation source: 200 cm saprolite under Douglas fir tree site 1 | place: USA:California | collected 2015-04-18
TCAGCACATCACGAGGATCCGCGGGCGGCTCCGGCTGCGCGTCGGTCACAACCGGCAATCATTCCGAAAACCACGCTCAGCCACCACGGCAACACCCCGCCGCCGCTGAACCGTAACCAAAGATTACCCACCGCAACACTAGGCCCAGAGGCCTGAATGTTTACCTCCGCTGGTCTCCGCGCGGGTGGACGCCGGTCGCTTCGGAGCTGTGGTCAAGCACCGGGCGCTCCTGTCTGAATGGTGCGCTCGGATGGGATACCGGCTGGTGTTCGTCGGCTCGGTAGCCAGACTGCACCGAGATCCGGTCAGCTTGCAGCGAACTGCCGCTCCGCCCGCGTGGGATGCACCGCCCCGCAGAGTCCTCGTGCTTACCGCGCTGATCGCTGGGGCCTGCGAAGACACCGATATCACGACGACCGTGCAGACCCTCTCAGACGAAGTGCGGGCGCTGTCGGCGTCACCGGGTGCGTCCATCACGCTATACAACCCGGACCGACGGGCAGAACGGCAGGCGTTCATCCGTGGGCTCGACCAGCTCGCCGCGCTTGGGATAATTCTGCGCCGCACCTCAGATGAGGCGCTGCTGCGCCAGTGGGAGGAAGACGGCACAGGAGTCGGCGGCGGATTCGAGATCGAGCAGGACGCACTGCTTCAGTTCACCGACCCGCACACCGTCAGCCTGGCCTTCCAGCCGATCGCGGACGAGCGCGCGAGCGATGAGACGTCGGCTGCCCGGACCGCGACGCGCAGCCAGCGACTTCTCCGCACGCTTGTTGAGGACACCGCTCTGCTCTACGCCGACCTGCATCCGCTCGACGCGGAGTACGCGCGCAGCCAGCGATCTTGGCTGGCGGGTCACGCGGCTGACATGACTGGCGGGACGGTAGAGATGCGTGCCGAAGGCATGTTGCTGCGACTTCCTACTGACCGGCCAGCAACCGCCGCAGTCACCGTGCCTTTTCCCGCCGCGACCGCAGCTCCCTGGTTCGCGCTGAAGATGCTCGACGCCGCCACGAGCGGTCGTCTGCCCGATGAGTACGGCCGGATGATCCTCAGTCAGGCCGAGGTCGAGACAACGGCCGAGCGGGTGTACAGCGACCAGTACGGCGCACTAACAAAGGTAATGAAGGAATCCCCCGCCAAGATGCTTGGCGCCGCCCAGGAAGTGCTGCTCGGTGCGGGGCTTATCAGGGAGAGCGGCGCTGGCTGGGTCGTGCTCCCGGTCGCCGCTCGGTATCGCGATCCGAAGGCCGTGTGGGAGCCCACCTTTGACGACATCGGGGACGACGCGGAGGCCGGACAGCCGTGACCACGATTGAGGACCTCGCGTCGTGGCGCGTGGCCGCGATTGAGGGGAAGCTGCCGACCCCCGCCCGGTCCGACCGATGGCAGCATCAGCGGGCAGGTGTGGTGAACCTATGGGAATATGACGCTGCCGAGGTCTGGTACGCCGACGGCCGGATGCAGCTCCAGGGCGCGAACGAGTCGGGCAAGTCGACGCTGATGACTCTGACCACTCTGCTACTGCTCGCAGGTGATACCTCCGGCCACAACATCGACACACTCGGCGCGAGCGACAAGCACTTCCGCTACTACGTCGAGCCAACTGATCACGTGCTGGACCGTCGCGATGCGAGCACGCAGAAGAACCGGGGCTGGGCGTGGCTGGAGTTCGGCAAGGGCACGGACTTCTTTACGCTGCTGCTCTTCGCGGAGGCACGCCGAGCCGATGGAGCGCTCAAGGTGCAGTGGTGTACCGTGAGCGGTCCCGTGCGGATTCGCTCTGGGCTTTCCCTGGTGACAGCCGCGTTTGTTGCTGATCCGGCGCAGTTCCGTGACGTGCCCGGGTTCGTGGTGCACCCGTCGGGCACCGCTTACCGTGAGGCAATCGCCCGCACACTCTTCAGCACCGACGAGCAATGGCTGAACCAGCTGAACCGCATCCTGCGCGTGGTGCGCACCCCGCAGATCGGACACAAGATAGATCTCAAGTTCCTGACCGAGTCTTTTCGAGCCGCGCTGCCTCCGGTAGCGGCGGACGAGGTCAACCAGCTCGCCGACGGCTGGGAGCAGTTGCAGCATCTGCGTGACGAACGAGACGAGGCCGATCAAGCGCTCGCGGATGTCACTGAGTTCAGCCGGCGTCAGTGGCGGCCGTGGGCGGACGCGGTAATCCGCGCCGCCGCCGATCCGGTCGCCGCGGTGACCAGCGTGCTGACGCAGATCACCAGGCAGGAAAGGGAGGCGTCGGACACCGTCAAGCGCCTTGCCGGTGAAAGCGAGGCTCTTGACAAGCGGAGAAATGACGAAGACGAGGAGCGCCTGACAGCCATCGCCAGTCGCGATGCCCTCCAGCAGACGTCGGCCTACGAGGACGCGAAGTCGGCGACGGCTAACGCCCAGCAGCTAGCTGAGCGCGCCGAGGACGCCGAGAAGCTAGCTGACCGATCGGACGAAGGAGTGCGAAAGGCGGTCTCGGCGGCAGGTACGGCCGAGCAGCAACTGCATAGAGCAGAAGAAAATCTCAGTTCAGCGGAACGAGACGTGGTCTCTGCTTCGGAGTTGGTGACTGCGCGAGCGATCGAGGCTGGGCTTACCAGCATGACTGCCCAGTACCTGCCCGACTACGACACGGCCCGGCTACGACAGGCGGCCGGGCTGCGAATGGGCGCAGCGAGAAAGTCCGTCGAGCTTATCGATGCCTACGGCAGAACCACAGAAACTCTCGCCAATGCCGGCGAAGAGGCCAATACCGCCCGCAGGCGCTTGAAATCGGCGCAGCAACTGGTCGCCGAGCGAGAAGCTGCTGTGGAGAAGGCGATTAACGCGGCCGGGCAGTCTATTTCGGGTTGGGCTAACGCCCTTGATGGACGTATCCGGCCGTCCGCCGAAATTGTCGCGAACTGGTCTCGCCGGGTCTCTGAGCTGGCCGAGGTGCCTGAGCCTGCCGCTGTTCTAGTTACGGCGATCAATCTCGATCACCTGATCCCGGCGCGGCGCCCGCAGGAGGAAAGCAGAGTCGAGCTCAAGAGCGCCCTGGCCGCTAATGCCACCGAGCGCAAGTCCCTGCAGGAGCAGCTACATGCCGCCCAGGCGGAGAGCGACCCGACGCCTCGCGACCCCGAATTCTGGGTCCGGCGCGAGCGGCCCGAGGGTATTACGGCCGATGGTGCGCCTTTCTGGCGCTTGGTTGAGACGCTAGGAGACGCTCCGGCGGCTGAGTTGGAGGCCGCGCTGGACGCGGCCGGGCTGCTGCAAGCATGGGTAACCCCTGATGGTATTTATCTGGCCAACCGGGACGGCAGCGAGACGGTGTGGTCGCGGTCGGCTCGCGCGGCAGTCGTTGGTCCCACGCTGCGAACGGTACTGCGGCCAGCGGACGATTCAGGTGATCTGGCCGGAGTCGTCGAGGGTCTGCTGGATTCGGTCGGGTTTGGTAGCGGCCTCGGCGATGTCTCGGTTACGGCGGACGGACGGTGGCGGCATGGCCAGCTCACCGGTACCGCCGCTCCCGCTGCGGATGGCGCGAGGTTGCTGGGGGCCGCGGCCCGAGCCGCCGATAGAGAGCGCCGTATCGCGTCGCTGCAGGCACAGATCGATGACCTTGGGGACGATCACGAACTACTCACCCTTGAACTTGAGGAGGTTATCGGCCTGCTGGATGCCCTGGACTCGGCGGCCGAGCATCTGCCGACAGATACTCAAGTTGTCTCGGCGGTGCTGCGAGCACGGGAAGCATCTCAGAGGGTCATGGGGGCGGTAGACGACGTCGCAACGGCGGAGGACGTCGAGCGCGACGCGAGGGATGCGGTCGCCGAAGCCGCGGCCGAGGTCGCCAGGCACTGCGGGGAGTACGACCTGCCGCGCACGCGCGAGAAGGTCGGTACAGCGGTGGAAGCCTTGACGGAGTACCGGACATTGCTCACGAGCCTCGAAGGCAAGCTGGAACTGTTTCAACAGCGACGCGACGCTGTTGCCGGCGCAAAGACGAATCTCGAGGAGCGTTCGGAAGAAGCGGGAAGAGCCGTAGAGGATGCCACACAGGACCGAGCGAGCGCGCTGAACCTGCGCGCAAAGGCAAAGGCAGCGCAGGCAGCGCTCACTCAAGAGGCTCAGGAGATCCTGCGCGAGGTAGGTCGGCTTGGTATCCGGATAAAGGCGGCGGAGATATTGCTCAAACGCCTGACGGACGAGCGCGAGACGCTTACTGGGAAGCTTGTCCGAGCCGAGGAAGTACTGAAGCAGACTGCTGCCAAGCGCCAGGACGCCGAAGACGAACGAGCGGCTGCGGTAAGCCGGTGGTGGAGCTGCGTCGATACGAACCTGCCGCGGCTGCGTGGGGTGGAGGAATCGCCTACCAGACACGTGACGGCGGCCCTGGAGACTGCGCGGGCCGCGCGATCGTTGATCACGATCAGGGACTGGCCGGACGATCCGAAGCTGACTGGGCAGCGCGTGCAGGCTCGATGGGCTGGCATGGTTGATGCGGCCAGCGGCCTTCGGTCAAAGCTCGAACCGCTGGGTGGCCGCAGCGTCCGGGTGATCCCGCCGGGTGATGGAGGCGATGACTTTCCCGGCGGCGTCGAACTTATGGTGGACGGGACAGGTACCGCGCTCGCGCCGCCTGCGGCCGCCGAACGGCTGTCAGCGCTGCTCATCCGGCTGCAGGAGGACTACGACGAGGAACTTACCAAGACGATCGATGAACTTCTTGGCAGCACGTTCATTGAGCATCTGCGGGACCGTCTGGCTGCGGCCGAAGCGCTGCGCGGAGATATCAACGCCAAGCTGATGCAGAACCCGATGGCGATCTCCCGGATCACCCTGCGCCTGCGGCGGGTGCCGGTGTCTGAAGAGCGGGCTGCGAACGATGTGCTCGACGCCCTCGAACGCGACTTCGAGTTGCTTCCTAAGCCCACACAAGAGCATATCCGGAAGTTCCTTGCCGAGCGGATCACGAGCGCCCAAGAGGAGACGCGGACGTCGAGAGACCCGCAATGGCGGACCCGGCTGGCGCAGATCCTGGACTACCGGCGCTGGTTCGACCTGCGGCTGGAGTACCGGACCCCGCGGTCACAGTCCGCGGTCGGCAACGGGGCCGGCGAAGGTTGGCGGACGCTCGACCGCGGTGACCATGGGCTACTGTCCGGCGGAGCGAAGGTGGTCACGTTGCTGCAGCCGTTTATCGCGGCGCTCCACGCGATGTACGACCAGGCCAGCGGCGGACCGCGCATGCTCTGGCTGGATGAGGCGTTCGGCGGAGTAGACGGGACAAACAAGGCCAGCATGTTCCGGTTGCTCGCCTCGTGTGACCTGGACTGGCTGATAGCTGGACCCGGCATCATCGCCAACTCGGCAGCCGTCCCGCTGGCCGCGATCTACGAGGTCCGCCGGGCGCCGCAACCGCTACCTGGCGTGTCACTCGAACTAGCCGTGTGGAGCGGGGACGAGCTCACCCACGTGCTCACCCCGGATCCCGCCGATCTCAGGGACTTGGTACCCGCGCAGCCAGCTGATGACGACACCTTGTTCTCGGATCTGTAGATGGATGAAGCGCTTCTTGCCTGGGCGGCGCTGCCGGGACCACAGAAAGTCTTGGCGGCGGCGCGAAGCCGTCTCGAAGCAGGGCATGGCCTAGACGGCAGTCCGCTGCGCGTGGACCTGACGCCGGAGGAGCGCACGGAGGTGGGACGTTTGCTTGGTACCACTTGGGTCCGCTCGGGTCGTGCGGTCGGGGCACGCGCGCTCGACAAGGCTATGCGTTCGCTTGGCACTGACGTTTCCGAATTGCTGGCCGCCATCGGTGATTCCGTGCACGATCGGCGCGCAGAGCGAGCCGCGTCCAGACAGGAAGCAGCGAGGGAACGAGAACTCGCCAGGCAAGCGCTGACTGACGCGGGCGTTCCCGCCGACGCTATCGTGACCTGGCTATCCCGTCGGGGCCTACCGGCGGCCGGGAGCGGGCAGTTGCTCGAACTCGCCTCACGCTGTGCCCGGGTATGGCGGTTTTTGCCGGCGCCGGACGACGAGCGGATGCTCCTCACCGTCTTGGGTGCATCCGCCCTTAACGACCCGCACGCTCTCGACCGTGGCAGCCCTGTGGCCAATGGGCTGCTGCGTCTACTCGGCCTTGATCCGCCCGACTCTGTCGAGGCCTGGCGCCTCGCTTGGGATCAGCACGGGATCGACTGCGACCCGGTCTCATCGCGAGTTCTGGTCATGAACCTCAGGCTTCTCGGCGATGCCGCCTGCGTCCGGCTGACCGAGGCGGCCGGCCCCGAGCCGCTCTGGTTGACTTTGCGGTCACTCGGCGGAGATTTTCGAACCAGTGATCCCGAAGTTTTCGTATGCGAGAACCCTTCAGTCCTCATCGCTGCAGCGGATGAACTCGGCGCGCGAGGACTCCCTCTGGTATGTACGAACGGCCGCCCGTCAGCTGCCACCATGCGACTACTGACTCAACTCGACTCGAGCGGTGCTGTCCTGCGTGTCCGGGCTGACGACGATCCTGCGGGCCAGGAGATTGTCGCAGGGATCATGAAGGCAATCCCCAGCGCGAGACCTTGGCGTTTCTCCATCCGCGCTCCTCTTACTCCGCGCTATGAAGAGCAGGACATAGCCGCGCTGCTTCATGATCTGTGCTGTCCCGGAGACATCACTACCACTGTGGCGGATGCCCCTGTCATTTGAGACCCGGGTGAGCTAGCTCAAGCCGATGGCCGAAGCTGCGGCAGGTGGAGACGCCAAGATCACCCAGATCTACGAGGGCACCAACCAGATCCAGTGCGTCGTCATGGGCAGGCAGTTGCTCAAGTAGCCGGCTGCGCGGTCCTGGCCGAAGCCGTCCGGGACAGAGGCCGGGCTTGATGCGGCGAGCGTGGCCAATACCCTTCATGTACTGGAAGGCATCGCCGCCGAAGGGAAAGGGTGGTTCCGGGAACGGAAGACGGCTTGCGGATGACGATCCCTTGGTCATCGCGGCAGCTCAGGAATCCGCCGTGTTTGTGTGGTGACAGCTAATCGCGTAGCGTGCCGAACGTGACCTCTGAGTCGTCGGATCCGCAGCGGCCCGGCCAGGCGGCCCCGGCCGTCCGGGCGCAGACGCTGGCTCTGCAAGGGCTGGCCAACAAGCTCGTCCGGGGGCTCTTGCGGACGCCGCTCCTGTGCCGCGTTGTCGGCAGCCGCTTGGTCACGCTCTACATCGTCGGCCGCAAATCCGGGCGGCGCTACACCGTTCCGGTCGCTTACACCCGCCATGAAGAGGCACTGCTCATCGGCACGCCGTTCGGCTGGGGCCGCAACCTCCGCACCGGGGAGCCGGTGGACATCCGCCTCAAAGGCCAGCGGCGACGCGCCGATGTCCAGGTCTTCACCGACGAGGCCCAGGTAACCGAGCACTACGCCGTCATGGCGCGTGACAATCACAACTTCGCCAAGTTCAACAAGATCAGCCTGGACCAGGGCGGTAACCCGGATCCGGCCGACCTGCGCCTAGCCTGGGCCGCAGGCGCCCGAGCCTTCCGGCTGACGCCGCACTGATGTTGCTGGGGTTAACTCATTGCCACGGCCCACGCGACCTAACCCCGAGCTGACACCGGATGGCTGCTGACCCAGCCACAGCCGCCGTCGTCACGCTGGAGCCGGCCCTGTGCGGTGGGCGCGGTGGGATGATTGCCGCATGCCGGTGGTGTTTGGGCGGGTCGCTTTGGTGACGGGCAGTTCGCGGGGCCTGGGCGCGGTGATCGCGCGGCGTCTGGCTGAGGACGGGTTCGCCTTAGCGGTCAACGGGCTGCCCGGCGACCAGCAGGCACGGGAGGTCAGCCGCGCTATCCGCGGCGACGGTGCCGTCGCCGACACCTTCTGCGCCGATGTCACCGATGAGCAGCAGGTCGGTGAGCTGATCGCCGAGATCACGGACCGTTTCGGCCCGGTCGATGTGCTGGTGCTCAACGCTACCGGCCCGCAGCCCGATGCGTTTATCGCCGAGGAGGACTGGGCCGGCCACCTGGCCCAGCTGGACTTCTTCGTCAAGAGCCCGGTGCTGCTCGGGCGGGCGGTGCTGCCCGCAATGGTGGCCAGGCGGTATGGCCGCATCGTGAACATCGACTCCGAGGTCGCCCATCGGCCGCCCCCTGGCCGGTCGGCCTATGCAACCGCTAAGAGCGCCCAGATAGGCCTGACCCTTAGCTGGGCCCGTGAGCTCGCTCCGTCCGGAATCACAGTAAACACGGTCGCGCCCGGGTTCGTCCCGGTCGAGCGCCACGCTGACGTGCCCGAGCACACCATCAGCGCCTATCTCGCTTCGGTGCCGGCCGGGCGGATGGGAACTCCTGACGACATTGCCCACGCCGTGAGTTTCCTGGCCTCAGAAGGCGCCGGGTTCATCACCGGCCAGCGCATCGTCGTCGACGGCGGCCGCAGCCTCGGCAGCTGACCGAAGAGCTGGGGCGATAGCAGTTCGTCACCCGACGCCACCAAGAGCTAACCTAAAAGCTACTTACCGTCATAATGACGAGAAGTAACAATCGAGGCGTGTCCGCTCCCGGGATTCAGTAACTGACGGGAAGGAAAGTCATGAGCGAGCAGAAGACCCTGGTGGTTCTCACGGCCCTGGACGTGGAGTATGACTCGATCAGGAGCAAGCTGACTGATGTCCGGGCGCAATCGCACCCAGCAGGTACTCGCTTCGAGGTCGGGCGGTTAGCCGACGGCGAGTGTCGTGTGGTGATCGCCCAGGTGGGCAAGGGTAACCTCGCCGCCGCGGTTCTGGCCGAGCGGGCGATCGGGGAATTTGACCCCGCGGCCTTGCTGTTCTCGGGCGTAGCCGGCGCGCTGCGGTCGTCGATCGCGCTCGGCGACGTCGTCGTCGCGACGCACGTCTACGCGTATCACGGCGGGACCAGCCTGGACGACGGGCTCAAGAGCCGTCCGAGAGTATGGGAAATATCGCACCGCGCGCAGTAGATCGCCCGGCATGTCAGGCGCAGCGGCGAATGGACGTGCCGCCTTCCGCCCGGCGCCGAACGCCCGGAAGTCGTGTTCGGGCCGATCGCGGCAGGCGAGATCGTCCAGGACTCGACGATCTCGGCCGAGGCGCAGTGGATCCGCGAGCATTACAACGACGCGTGCGCCATCGAGATGGAGGCGGCGGGGGTCGCGCAGGCCGCGTATCTCAACGACTCACTCTCCGTAGTGGTGATCCGGGGGATCAGCGACCGGGCCGATGGCGGGAAGGTGGCGGCCGACCGCACGGGATCTCAGGCCCGGGCAGCTGCGAACGCCTCGGCCTTCGCGATTGCTCTCGCCGCCGTGCTGGCCAGCGAACTCGGGCAAGCTCAGCGTGGCACTCCGGGATCTCACGAGACGCGACCGGGCGGCAGCACGAACGTCAACACGGCGTCAGGTAACGCCCGAGTTGGAGTGCAGGCCCAGAACGTGTACGGCGGCATCCGCTTCGGTCCTGACTTCGGCGACGATCCGTCCAATCCTGACCGTGCGCTACGTACAAGGTCGGCTAGGGCTCAGTCAGCCAGGCGCCAGCAACCTGCTCCGCAGGCTGGCATCTCACGGGATTGTTCATGAGATCGACGCCGGTCCCGGAGTTAGGCACCGCTGGTATAGCCAGGAAATCTTGGCGGTACTCGATCCAGAGTGGTCCTAGCCAGGGCACCGGCACAGCTTCGACGTTAGCTGGGGTACTGGTCTTCGTAGCGGCCCTGGCTCGGCGGAACGCGGCGCTTCAACGGCAGGCCGAGCAGGCGGCGAGCGCCGAGCGGGCCCGGATCGCCCGGGAGTTGCACGACATCGTCGCCCATCACCTCAGCGTGATGGTGCTCCAGGCGGCCGGGACCCGCGCCTCGGGCAAGTCCGCCGACGCGGCCGTGGAGAAGATCGAGAACAGCGGACGGTAGGCGCTGGCCGTGACCCGCCGCCTGCTCGGCGTCCTGCACGACAGCGACGAGGAGGCTGGGTTCGCCCCGCAGCCGGGTATCGGCGAGCTGGATGCGCTGGCCGCCAGCGTCCGTGCCGCCGGCTTGCCGGTGAACCTGGTCGTTGGCGGTGACCACGCAGCGGTGCCTGCGGCGGTGGACGTGTCGGTCTACCGCATCGTTCAGGAGGCGCTGACCAACATCCTCAAGCACGCCGGCCGCGCCCGCGCGGATGTGACGATCGGCTGCGCGGATGACGCGGTCACGATCGAGATCACCGACGACGGAACACCGAAGCCCGGTGACCGGATCCCGGCCGGTGGCCGCGGGCTGGCCGGGATGCGCGAGCGGGCCGCGATCTTCGGCGGTGAACTGCACGCCGGGCCGCGCCCGGGCCGCGGGTTCGCCGTGCGCGCCCGGCTGCCGGTAGGCGACGGGCTGTCGTGATCAGCGTTCTGATCGCCGATGACCAGGATCTCGTCCGCGAGGGACTGCGGATGCTGCTGGAAGCCGAGCCCGACCTGACTGTCGCCGGAGAAGCCGGCACTGGCGGCCAGGCGCTGACCCAGGCCCGGCTCCTGAACCCCGACGTGATCTTGATGGACGTCCGCATGCCCCAGATGGACGGCATCGAGGCAACCACCCGGCTCGTCCAGGCCGGAAGCCGGGCCCGGATCCTCATGCTGACCACCTTCAGCCTGGACGAGTACGTCTACCACGCGCTGAAGGCCGGCGCGAGCGGCTTCCTGCTCAAGGACGCCAGCCGCGAGCAGCTGGCCGGTGCCCTGCGCGTGGTAGCGGCCGGCGAGACCTTCGTCGGGCCGGCCATTACCAGACGGCTGATCGAGGACTTCTGCCGCAGCCCCGCACCGAATGCCGCGGCCGCCGCCGTGGCCGGGCTGCTCAGCGAACGCGAACTCGGCGTCGTGCTCTCGGGTTGCGCGACCGCGTCCAGATCGCCGTCCACGCCTACGAACACGGCATCGTCCGCCCCCGGCCGCAGGACCCCGCCGACCTAGCTCGCCGTGCGCTAGAGCTGCCAGATGGCACTGGCGGGCACGGCGCGCAGCTTGGGCCCGAACGGCAAGGTGGCGTTGCCGGTGTACAGGACTATGCCGACGATAAAGTCGTCGGCAAGCCGCGCGCTGAGCTGGCGGAGGCCGTTGAAGTCGTCCGACCTGACGGTTGATGCTGCTTTGACTTCGATTCCGATCACCTGGCCGCGCCTGTTTTCGATGATGCCATCCACCTCGACCTTGTTGTGGTCGCGGTAGTGGTAGAGGTCCGCAAGCTCGTGGGACCAGGTGAGCTGCCTGGCCAGTTCGGACAGGACGAAGCATTCGAGCAAGGGGCAGAACGGGGCGCCAGGTCGGCGTAGCGCATGGGATTCGAGCGCGAGCAGTTGAGCGGCGATCGCCGAGTCGACGAAGATGAGCTTCGGAGCGGCCGTGGCGCGGGTGCCGAGGTTTCGTGACCAGCCTGGTATGCGCTGGATCAGAAAGACCTCTTCCAGCAGGCGCATATACCGGGCGACCGTAGGACGTGAGATCTGCAATTCTGATTCGAGGCTCCCCGGCGCAACCAGACTCCCGGAGCGGGCCGCGAGGAGCCGGATGAGCGTGGCGAGTTGCGGGGCCCGCTCGATTTCTGTTAGTTGCCTGACATCTCGGTCGATCAGGTTCTGCACGTAGGAGTCGAGGAACCTGCCTCGACGCCGGGGATCGGTGCGCGCCACAGCCTCTGGCATGCCACCGCGCACGAGTCGGTCTGCATAGTCCGCGCGGACAACGGTCGACTCATGCCTGAACTCGGGGCCGAGCCGGAACGCTGTGTCGATGAAGCTGTCCGAGGTGCCGTCAATCTCGCCCTGCGAGAACGGCCACAGTTCGATGGTCTCCATCCGGCCTGGCAGCGTGTCAGGCAGATCGCGCAGTCCAAGCAGGCGCGATGACCCCGTCAGCAAGAACCGACCAGGGCTCGGATCGGCGTCTACCTTCGCCTTGATGGCCAGCAGTAGTTCCGGTGCGCGCTGGATCTCATCAATGACCATCAGGCCATCGAAGGAGACGAAGCCGACGGGATCCGCGAGGGCTGACTGCCGGTCTTGGGGAAGATCGAGGTCCCGCCACTCGGCTGTCCGCTCCCCGGCTGCGGCTCTTACTAGCGTGCTCTTTCCGGCTTGGCGCGCCCCGTTGACAAGCACGACCCGCGTGTCAGCGAGCGCATCCGCGATCGCCGAGGCAGCGTGCCTCTGGACGAAATCTGAGCGAACCACGATGTGAGCCTAGCATCACGTATTCGATTCGCGACACACTGACTTTCGATTTGCGACAAACAAAAATTCGATTTGCGAACGTTCAGTATTCGATTGGCGAGGCCGTGCGCTTCCTTACCGGAAACGCGGAGGAGAACCCGGCTGACGCAATGTCGGTGCTGCGTGGCGCCACAACGAGAACACGCGCCTGCATCGAGACGGCGACGCCTCCCAGGCCGAAGCTCTCAACGGCCTGCAGGATCGCTGCCGCGGAGACTGTGGTTCCGAAGACATACAGTCCGAGCATCGAGGCGGCCAGGATGGCGACCGAGGTGATCACGCTACCTGGAGATGGCGGCTCAGCAGCATGGAGGTGCAGGTAAGCCCGGCCAGCGAGGCGAGGCCGCCGAGGAGCAGCACCAGCGGGACATCGTCTGCGGGAAGCCCGCTGACCCTAGTGAGGAAGGCGCTGACATAGGAGAGGTTAGCGAAGCTCAGGTCAGCTGCGGGAGTGCGGACTGGTTGATCTTGGCTCATGTCAGGTCTTCATGGGCCCGTGCGCTGGCGGCACCGTTGCCTGGCTGAGGTTGCCGTGTTTCAGCGGTTCCGGGTCAGCGATGTCGTAGCGTTCCCGGGCCGGGCAGCGGCAATGGGTCAGCGTTGCTGCGGATTCGGGGGGCTTGGCGTCTGGCCGGGCGCCGGCAGGGCGGTGGCGGCGGCGGGCCGGTGCGGGGGGCGTTTCTGCGGGTGGTCAGCTGCATCGGAGGCATTCTGATGTAGTAGCTTCCTGGGACGCAGCTACCTCAGGAGGGCAGCGAGGTAGTTATTGCTGCATCTCCGGGGCAGCGATGTAGTAGCTTCGCGGGACGCAACTGCATCAGGTGGGCAGCGATGCAGCCGGCCGTTCTGCGGGCGGCGCGCCTGGGCCAGCGCCTTGGGGTCAGGCGGTGGTGCGGGCTAGGTCCGGATCGGAACGGGCCGGGACGGCCGGGAGCAGATCGGCCGGTCATGAGAGAGCTGGACCGGATCAGCTTGCGCGAGTTGCGGTCGTTCGGGCGGCCTGGTGTGCTGCCCGTACTGTCGGGGCAGCGCCGTCCCCCTGATGTTGTCATGCGCGGGCCGGGGCGGGAGCGGGCCGGGGCGGGAAGCCGGATACCAATCCAAGGTCGTCTGGCTTCACGCCTTTCGCCAGGACTTTCGCCAAGCCCTCCTTGGTGTAGGCGGTGAAAGTACCCGCTATGGCCAGGACTGTGGTGGCGACGAGCAGCCCGTAGCGGCGCGCGTCTGGGAGAGCCCCGCGACCGCTACCGCCACGATCGACCAGAACACTGCCTGAGACAGGGCCGTCACCACCCGTGCGGCTAAGAGCCACCTGTAGCCTGGCGCCCGCAGCGGCGGTTCTCACCTGTGACATAGCAGAACGCCGCGGCTACGAGCACCCCGGCCGCGACAAGACGCCGCCGGGCCGGCAGGACTCCGGAGTCAGCGTCCTCAGCCGCCGGACTGCTCATTCGGCCTCACTGCCTTGCTTCGCCGGGCGGCCATCCCAATCCCCGGCCGTGACGGGTTATTGCATATCTTGAAATAAGATTTGAAACCCCCCAGGAGCGGTCTGACCAGCGTACCTGTCCGGTCAGACGGTCAAGAGTGCCTGTGTCGGGGAGAGGCGGGCGGCGCGGATGGCGGGCAGCAGCCCGGCGAGGGCGCCGATGATGACAGCCGCGGCTAGGCCGCCGGCCCAGGCTTCGGGCGGGATGACGACGGTTTCGCCGTGGCCGCGGGCGTAGGCGGCGGTGGCGGTCGCGCCGGCGATGACGCCGGCGGCGCCGCCGGCCAGGGACAGCAGGATTGCCTCAGCCAGGAACTGGGTCCTGACCTGGCCACGGGTGGCGCCCAGCGCGCGGCGCAGCCCGATCTCCTGGCGGCGTTCCAGCACCGAGATGACCATGATGTTGGCCACGCCGATCGCGGCGACCAGCAGCGCGATCGCGCCCAGCCCGAGGAACAGGGTGTCGAGCGCGCCCTTGGCGTCGGCCTGAGCGGTGAGCGCGTCCGAGGGCTGGGAGACGGTGACCTGGCTGGGATTTTCCGGGTTGGCCTGCGCGCCGAGCAGGCTGTCGACGGTGGTGGTGACGGCCTGGTCGTTCGCGGTGGTGCGGACGTAGATCTGCGACGGGTGGCCGTCGAAGTGCAGGTACTTCCGGGCGGCGGGGAAGCCGACCAGGACCGCCGAGTTGATCTCGGGGGCGTAGGCGGCCCGGTTGAGGATGCCGGTCACGTAGAACCACTGGCCGCCGACCAGGCTGCCGACCTCGCCGTCGACCCAGATCCGCATCCCGGGCCGGATCTGGTCGATGCCCATCAGCTGCGCTGTGGTGGCGCCGAGCACCGCGACCGGCTCGTTGGCAGTGGCGGCGTTAAGGAACCGACCCTGCGCGAGGCTGGTGTCGGCCACTGCGGGCAGATTCAGGGTGGCGGCGTCCACGCTCAGCGCGTTGGTTTCGACGGAGGGGATGAAGGGGGACTTGTAGGCGCTAACGCCGCTGACATGGCCGGTGTCTTGCACCGCGCTGACCCCGGGCAGCCGGGCGATCATGCCCGGAGCCGTCACCGGCAGCTCGGCGGTGGCGCCGGCAAAGGTCTGCCCGTTGGTGACGGTCAGCAGGTTGGTGCCCAGCGCCTGGATCTCGGCCAGCAGAGCGGCCTGGGAGGACGCGGCCAGGCCAAGGACGGCGACGATCGCCGCGACGCCGATCGCGATGCCCAGCGCCGACAGTCCGGCGCGCAGCTTGCGGGTCCGCAACCCGATAAAGGCCAGCCCGGCCAGGTCCCCGGGGAGCAGGCGGGCCGCGGCCGGGGCGGCCGGCCGCCGCGATGTGGTGGTCATCAATGTCCTTCCCGCGCCCCGCTGGCGGCGGCCGCGTGGACGGGGCTGGTGTCGGCGATGATTTGCCCGTCGAGCATCTCGATGCGCCGCCGCGTCCGGGCGGAGACCGCGTGGTCGTGGGTGATGATGATGACCGTGGTGCCCTGGGCGTTGAGCTTCTCCAGCAGGGCCAGGATGCCGGCACCGGTGGCCGAGTCCAGGTTTCCGGTCGGCTCATCGGCCAGCACCACCGGCGGCGCGCCCGCCACCGCCCGCGCGATCGCGACCCGCTGCCGCTCGCCCCCCGACAGCTGGGTCGGCCGGGCGGTGGCCTTATGGGCCAATCCGACCCGGTCCAGGGCCTGTAGCGCCAGCGGCCGCCGCTGGCCGCGGCGCACCCCGGCATACAGCAGTCCGTCGGCGACGTTGCCCAGGACGCTCTGGTGCTCGGCGAGGAAGAACTGCTGGAACACGAATCCGATCCGGGACGCCCGCAGCGCGGCCACCTCCCTGTCCCGCATCCGCGCCACGTCTAGGCCGGTGACCCGCACCATCCCCGCAGTCGGCTTGTCCAGGGTGCCTAGCAGGTGCAGCAGCGTCGACTTGCCGGACCCGGACGGGCCGACGATGGCGGTCAGCTCCCCGGCCGTCACCGCCAGGCTCACCCCGGCCAGCGCCTGCACCGGCGGCGACCCGGGATACACCTTGGTCACCTGCTCTAGCTCCAGCACCGGCACCCCGCCTGGCCCGTCCCCGCCGACCAGGGCCGTCTCCGCGGCGCTCATGACCCGGGCACCACAACGTGCTGTCCGGGGGTCAGCGCCCCGGTCACCTGCACCATCCCGTCAGCGTCGTCGAAGATCCCCACCGTCACCGGCACCCAGCGCCGCGCGTTCCCCGGACCGACGACCTCCACGACGTACGCCGCAGCCGCCTCCCCTTCCCCCTTCACCTCCGCCACCAGCGCCGCCACCGGCACCACCAGTACATCGTGCGCCATGGCGGTGGTGATGTTCACCGTCACCGGCGCCTGGTCCAAGGTCCCGGCCGCCGACGGGCGCGTCAGCGTGACCGTCACCGGGATAGTTGCGTTACCGGCCGTCCCGGACGCCACCGTGCCGACTGAGGAAATCGCCCCGGGCGTGCCGGCACCGTCCGGCAGCGTGACCGTGACCGCGTCCCCCACCGCCACCTCCGACTCCTGCGACGTGCTCAGCGGGATCGTCGCCACGTGCCGGTCCGACGTCGCGGCCAGCACCGGTCCGGAGGCCGGGCCACCCAGGCTCCCGGTCACCTGGCTGACCCGCAGCGCCTCCGGCTTGAAAACCACCTGCCCCCAAGACAGGCTCCCCGACGGGCTGGAGACCCCCAGGTGCTCTTCCAGCCGCTGCACACCGTACGTCGTCTCCCACGAGTAGTAGTCCCAGCCGAGCGTGACGATATCCGCGCGGTCGGCATAGCCGAGCTGCACCAGGTCCTGGTTCAGCTGGGTCACGTCCTGACCGGTGATCCCC
>WNEY01001497.1_pt1 | contig 16561 bp, 13 predicted proteins | sample 5400531 | NCBI WGS metagenome assembly WNEY01 (sample SAMN13153338, study PRJNA577476) | soil metagenome | isolation source: 200 cm saprolite under Douglas fir tree site 1 | place: USA:California | collected 2015-04-18
CTGACGCGTCAGTTCGGGATACTCAGTCTTGTCGTCATCGGGCTGATCACCACGGCGTTCTTCCTCGTAATCTCGCAGTCCCTCAAGCAGGACCTGCTCGATCGGGAGTGGAGCACGACCGCGGACTTCATCCGGACGCAAGCGATCCACAACCTGACGGCCTCCGACTTCGCACAGCCGGAGCACCCGGAGGCTCAGGAGCGGTTTCGCCTCTTCTACGCACGCGCCGTCGTCATGCCGGAGATCGTGCGCGTGAAGATCTATGACGCCGCGATGCGGGTCGTGTGGTCCGACGAGCCACGCCTCGTGGGCCAGGTCTTCCGCGACAATGCCCAGCTCAGCGCCGCGCTGGCCGGTCGCACCACGGTCGACTTCGAGCACGGCAGGAAAGGCGAGAACGTCTACGAGCCGGAGGGGGTCGATCTGGTGGAGGTTTACGTCCCTATCGCCTTCGGCGAAGGCGCGTCCATTGTCGGAGTCGTGGAGACATACAAGCAGCCGTTCCGTGTCTTCGCCAACATCCGGCGCGGGCAGATGACCGTGCTCACCACGGCGATCGCGGGCGGTGCCGCACTCTACCTGTGCCTGTTCTGGATCGTGCGGCGCGCGGCCCGGCGCATCGAGAGCCAGCGCCGTGCGCTGGAGGGCCAGACGAAGGAGCTGACGGCGGCGAACGACGAGCTGCGCGCGGTCCAGCACCAGCTCGTGGCCGCCGAGCGCATGGCGGCGATCGGGGAGGTGGTGGCCGCCGTCGCCCACGGCATTCGTAACCCGCTCACCAACATCCGCGTGTCCGCGCAAGTCGCGCTGCTCGACTGCGGGCCGGGCACCGGGCCGTTGCAGAGCGGCCGGAGCATGAGACAGATCATCGGCGAGGTCGATCGCCTGGAAGGGCGTTTGAAGGATCTGCTCCGGTCCGTCCGGCCCACCGAGCGCCAGACCATGCCGTTCGAAGTCAACGACGTGGTGCGCGGAGCCCTGCGGGCCACGGCAGGCCGCATCGACGAGGCGGGTGTGGCCGTCGACGAGTGCCTGGCCCCGGCGCTGCCCATCACCGTGGGTGATCCCGCGCTGCTCGAGCAGGTCTTTGTGAACCTCATCGGTAACGCCGTCGAGGCCACGAAGAAGGGCGGTACCATGACGGTCACGACTCGACTGCACGTGGGCGCTGACGGCGTGCGCGAAGTGATCGCCGAGGTCCACGACACCGGCCCCGGTGTCCCCGCCGAGGAGGTACCGAAGATCTTCGATCTGTTCTACACGACGAAGGCTCAGGGCAGCGGGCTTGGGCTCGCCGTCGCCAGGAAGTTCGCCGAATCCCAGGGTGGATTCGTCAGCGTGGCCAGCGGCCTTACCGGCGGCGCGACCTTCGTCGTCACGCTACCGGTCAGGGAGAAGGCCTGAGCGGTGGCCGCGCTCGTCCTGATCATCGAGGACGAAAAGATCCAGGCCGAATCCATGTCCATCTATCTGGATCGCCTGGGCTACGGCACGGTCTTTGCCCTGTCCGGGGAGGAAGGCCTTCGTTGCGCCGAGGAGGCGAGTCCCGACATCGCCATCGTCGACCTGCGCCTCCCGCGCATGGGCGGCCTCGATGTGCTCAGCCGGCTGCGCGAGATCACGCCGGGCACGGAGGTGATCATGCTGACCGCGCACGCGACCGTCGGCTCGGCAGTGGAGGCGATGCGACGGGGCGCGTTCGACTACCTGAGCAAGCCCGTGGACCTCGACGAGTTGCGCGTCGTCGTGGACAAGGCGCTCACCCATTTACGACTACGTCGCGAGCTTTCGTACCTGAAGTCGCGCGACGGGGCGGCCGCCGGGGCGGAGATCGTCGGCGAATCCTCGCCAGTTCGTCAGCTCCGCGCCGACGTGGCGCGCATCGCAGCGCTGGAGGCCCCCGAGGGCACCGCGCCGATCGTCTTGCTCCTTGGTGAGACAGGAACGGGCAAGGGACTCGTGGCGCGCGCGATTCATTACCAGAGTCCACGCGCCGCCGGACCGTTCATCGACATCCACTGCGCGGCCATCCCGCCGGCGCTCCTCGAAGCCGAGCTCTTCGGGTACGAGCGCGGCGCGTACACCGACGCCAAGAGCGCCAAGCCGGGTCTGTTCGAGGCGGCCGAGGGCGGCTCGATCTTCCTCGATGAGATCGGTCACATGGATCCGGCGCTCCAGATCAAGCTCCTCAAAGTCATCGAGGACCGGACGGTCCGGCGACTCGGCGGCCTGAGGCCAAAGACGATCAAGGCCCGCATCGTGGCCGCCACCAATCGCGACCTGGATGCGGCGGTGGCCGAGGGCGCGTTCCGGCAGGATCTTTATTTTCGTATCAAGGTGCTGACTCTCGAGCTGCCTGCCTTGCGGACGCGCGGCGCCGACGTGCTGCTCCTGGCCCGGCACTTCCTCGCCGATCTGACCCGTCGCTACGGCCGCCCAGTCAAGGCGCTCACGCCGGAAGCCGAGGCCGCGCTGCTCGCCTACTCCTGGCCTGGGAACGTCCGGGAGCTTGCCCACGTCATGGAGCGTGCGCTCCTGACCGGGTCGAAGGACACTGTGGATGTCGACGACCTCGGCCTCGACAGCGCGAAGCCCGCGGCGCCGGTGGTGGTGGCGGCGGATGGTCGCGTGCAGATAGATTTTTCCGTGGGCGGGATCGTGCTCGAGGATGTGGAGCGCCAGCTCATCGTCGAAGCGCTCCGGGCGTCCGGAGCCAACCGGACGCAGGCCGCCAAGCTGCTTGGCATCTCGCGGGACACGCTGCGCTACCGCCTGGAAAAATACCACCTGCAGGGAGACATCGCCGAGAGCTGAACCCTCGGCGGCGGAAGGCGCGCTGGCTTGACGTCACGCTGATCGCACCGTAGTCTCGCCCCGCGTTCAGCGAGGGGAGACTCATGGCCGACCGAAAGCTGCCGAGCGAAGCGGACGTCCGCGGCTGGATTCGTGATCGGAACAACTGGGGACGCTGGGGCAAGGACGACCAGCTCGGCGCCCTGAATCTCGTCACGCCGGCCAAGCGCGTCGCCGCCACGCGCCTGGTGAAGTCCGGACGCAGCGTGTCGCTCTCGCGGCCGTTCCCCAAGGAGCCGGGCCCGAACAACGCCTACCCCGCGCAGCACTACATGCGGACGGTGCCGCGCGGAAAGGGCGGATTCGCCGCGGACTACTACGGCATCTTCTACCACGGCATCGCCTCGACCCACATCGACGCGCTCTGCCACACCTGGGACGAAGGCGGGATGTGGAACGGGCGTGATCCGAAGAAGGAGGTCACGTTCGACGGCGCCACCTTCGGCGGGGTCGAGCACTGGAGCGAGGGCATCATCACCCGCTGTGTGATGCTCGACGTGCCGCGCCACCGCGGCGTCGCCTCGGTGACCCACGACGCGCCCGTCCACGGCTGGGAGCTGGACGACATCCTGAGCAAGCGAGGCATCCGGCTCGAGCCGGGCGACGCCGTCGCCGTCTACAGCGGGCGCGACGCGTGGCAGGCCGCCAATCCAGACACACCCTATGGCCGGCCGTTTGGCGGAGGACCGAACGTGCGCCCCGGGCTCCACGTCTCGTGCCTGCCGTTCCTGCGTGACCACGACGTGTCGATGCTCGTCTGGGACATGCTCGATCACCTGCCCATCGGCTACGACATCCCGTGGGCGGTCCACGCGGCGCTCTTCGCGTATGGCGTGGCGCTGGTGGACAACGCGTTGCTGGAGCCGGCGGCCAAGGCGTGCGTGGATGAAGGTCGCGACGACTTCATGCTGGTGATCGCGCCGCTGCGGGTGGTCGGGGGGACGGGTTCGCCCGCGAATCCGCTCGCGGTGTTCTGAGATGAAGATCACCGGGATCGAGACGTTCGTCGTCGACGCGGGCTGGCGCCCGTGGCAGTTCGTCGCCGTCCGCACCGACGCCGGGATCACCGGCTACGGCGAGTGCTCGGACGGACGCAATCCCTACGGCGTGGTGTGGAGCATTCGCGACTTCGAAGCGCTCCTGCTCGGCCAGGACCCGCGGCCGGTCGAGATGCGCTACTGGGATCTCTATCGCGCATCCCGCCAGAGCCCGGGGGGTATCGCGGCCAAGGCGATCGCGGGCGTCGAGCTGGCGCTCTGGGACATCAAGGCCAAGGCGCTCGGCGTCCCCGTCTACGAGCTGTTCGGCGGTCCGGTGCGCGAGCGGCAGCTCGTGTACTGGTCGCACTGCGGCACGTCGCGAGCGCGCAGCGCCGCCCTCATCGGCGTCCCGCCGCTCCGCACGATGGACGACGTCGCCCGACTCGGCGAAGAAGTCGTACGCCGCGGCTTCCGCGCACTGAAGACGAACATCGTCTATCCGGGCGACCCGGCCCGCGTGCACTTCGGCGGCTTCGGCGGCGGGCCGGGCACGACGGATCAGAACGTCACCCCAGAGATGCTCGCGCACATCGAGACGCTGCTGGGAACGTTCCGGCGCGCGGTCGGTCCCAACGTCGGCCTCGCCCTCGATCTCAACTTCAACTTCAAGCCCGAAGCGGCCCGCCGCATCTGCAAGGCGCTCGAGCCGCTGAACATGATGTGGGTCGAGATCGACATGTACGACGCGCAGGCGCTGCGCCAGGTCAAGGACTCGACCTCGGTCACCATCTGCTCGGGCGAGAACCTCTACGGCCTGCGCGGCTACCGGCCTCACTTCGAGGCGCGCTCGATGGACGTGGTGATGATCGACGTGCCCTGGAACGGCTTCGCCCAGTCGAAGAAGATCGCCGACCTGGCCGAGAGCTACGAGCTGAACGTCGCGCCTCACAACTACTACAGCCATCTCTCCACGCTGCACTCGGCCCATCTCTGCGCGTGCGTGCCGAACGTGCGGATTATGGAGATCGACATCGACGACGTGCCGTGGAAGGACGAGCTGGTCGATCATCCGCCGACGATCGAGAATGGCGAAGTGGTGATGCCCACGCGCCCGGGGTGGGGCGCGAACCTCAACGAGGACGTTGCCCGCAAGCACCGCTGGGAGCCGGGCCGCCCGCCCGGCTACACCGACTTCAAACGCTGAAGGAGTGACCGAGATGGCGCAGACGGGAAGATTGGCCGCGTGGCTGGGGAAGGGCAAGACCTTCGAGATCCGCGAGTACCCGGTGCCTGATCCCAAGCCCGGCGCGCTGGTGATCAAGATCGCGCTCGCCAACGTGTGCGGCTCCGACATGCATTACTGGAAGGGCGAGCTGGACATGGAGAAGCGCGGGCGGACGATGCCCATCAACCCGGGGCACGAGCACATGGGCACCGTCTACAAGCTCGGCGCCGGCGTCACCACCGACTCCGCCGGTCAGCCGCTGCGCGAGGGCGACCGGGTGATCTATCGCTACTTCATTCCGTGCGGGCGCTGCAAGGCGTGCCTGCGCCGGCAGTTCAAGTCGTGCCCGAGCCGGCAATCCAACTGGTCGGTGACGTGCGACGTGTGGCCGCACTTCCAGGGCGGGTACGGCGAGTACTTCTATCTGGGCCCGAATCACGCCATCTTCAAGCTGCCCGCCGGGATCACCGATTCGATGGCGGCCGGCATCAACTGCGCTTTCGCCCAGGTCTACGCGGGCCTCGAGTTCGCCGGCTTCAAGGGCGGCCAGACCGTGGCCATCCAGGGCGCTGGCGGCCTCGGTATTTACACCTGCGCCGTCGCTCGCGAGTTCGGCGCGTCGAAGATCATCATGATCGACGGCATCGACGAGCGGCTCCAGCTCGCCAAGGCGTTCGGGGCCGACGAGATCGTCGACATGCGCCAGTATCGGACGCCCGCCGAGCGCATCGCGCGCGTCAAGACGCTGACCGACGACTGGGGCGCCGACCACGTGCTCGAGCTGGTCGGCAACCCCCACGTGGTGGACGAAGGCCTGCGCATGGTGGCGCCCGAGGGCGCCTACATCGACATCGGCAACATCAACGCGGGCTGGGAGACGACGATCGATCCGTCATGGCTCGTCTTCGGCAACCGGCGCTTCCTCGGCGTGATGCACTACGAGGCCGAGCACCTCAAGGGCGCGCTCGATCTGATGGTCCGTACGCGCGAGCGGTATCCGTACGACAAGATCATCTCGCACACGTTCCCGCTGGAGAAGATCAACGAGGCGTTTCGTCAGCAGGAGGACGGCCACATCACGCGAGGCGCCATCGCGCCCGCGTGATCAGCGCTGGAGCCCGGCGAAGAGCCGCTCGGCGTTGCGGAAGAAGACCTTCTCCAGCACGGCGTCGGAGTAGCCCTCCGACTGCCAGTCGGCGATGAGGCGCTCGTAGCTGAACATCGGATAGTCGGCGCCGAACATCACGCGATCTTGCAGCCGCCGCGCGATCTCCGATTTCAGATCCGCGGTGAAGTAGCGCGGCGACCAGCCGTGGACCTCGTACCAGACGTTGGCCTTGTGGAGCAGGATCGCGATCATGTCCGTCTGCCACGGCCAGGCCGGACGCGAGGCGATGATAGTCAGCTCGGGGTAGGTGGCGGCGACGTCGTCCACGTAGCGCGGATGGCTGAACTCGAGCTTCACGCCGGCGCCGCCGGGCCGGCCCGCGCCGATTCCCGTCGTGCCGACCATGATGAGCACGGGCGCGCGCGCCTCGATGCACAGCTTGTAGAGCGGAGCATAGCTCGCGTCGTTGGCCGCCACGTTGAAGCCGGCCCCGGAAACCGCGAGCCCGACGATGCCGGGCTTGCGTCCGAGACAACGCGTCAGCTCGTTCACCGCGCCCCGTCCGAGCCTCGGATCGATGTGGAGCCAGTGGCCGACGATGACGTCGGCGTGCTGCGTCTGCGTCTCGAACGCGTAGTCGTGGAGTGCGCTGATCTCGTCGATCGGCGCCGGCGCCCGCACGCCGAGGTCGAGAATGGTGCGCACGCCGGTGGCCCGGAAGTGCTCCGCCATCTCGGCCTCGCTGACGTAACTCGGCTTCGAGCGGAACACGCGCTCCTGCTGGGCCAGCTCTTCGGGTGTCTGGAACGGATAGCCGCGCCGGGTGCCCCAGTGAGAGTGCACGTCGAAGATCCTCGCTGGCCGCTTCGCCGTCATGCCGAGGCGCGTCGCGCCAGGACCTGCCTGGTCAGGGCATGGCGCTGGATCTTCCCCGTCGGCGTGAACGGGAACTCGTCGAAGATCTCGATCTCCTCGGGCAGCTTGTAGGTCGCCACGTCGCCCTTGAGGAAGCTGACCATCTCGTCGAGCGACAGCGACGTTCCCGGCCGTGGGATCACGCAGAGACAGTTCCGCTCGCCAAGGCGCGGATCGGGCACGCCCACGATCGCCGCGTGCAGCACCTTCGGGTGCGTGTAGAGGATCTCCTCGATCTCGCGCGGGAAGAACTTCTTGCCGCCGCGGTTGATCATCTCCTTGAGGCGGCCGACGATCTTCACGTTGCCGGCGGCATCGAGCTGGCCGAGATCGCCCGTGCGGAACCAGCCGTCGGCGGTGAACAGCTCCGCGTTGGCGGTCTCATTCTTGTAGTAGCCGAGATGAACGCACGGGCCTTCGGCGGCGATCTCGCCCTCCGCGCCCGGGGGCACGTCGTGCGCGTGCTCGTCGATCAGGCGCAGCCCCATGCCGTCGGCGGCCCGCCCGATGGTCCCGGTGACCGCCTCGGGATCGTCGCTCAAGCGCGTGAACGTGTGGAAGCCGGTCTCCAGCATCCCGTACAGCTCGATGAGGTGGACCGGCATCCGCGTCCGGAACGCGCGGATCGTGTCGATCGGGCAGGACGCGCCGCCGGTGACGACGACGCGCAGCGAGCCGAGCTCGAAGCGGCTCAGCTCGGGGTCGTTGAGCATCGCGATGATCGACGCCGGCGCGCTGGGGATGAACGTCACCCGCTCGCGCTCGATCAGCGTGAGCGCGGCGCGCGCGCTGAAGCGGTCGAGGAGCACGGCGCGCGCGCCGACCATGATCGACTGCAGCAGCGTCAGGTAGCCCCAGTTCAGGCCCAGCGGCAGATAGACCAGCAAGACGTCGCGCTCGGTGACGGCCATCGCCTCGTTGACGATTCGGGAGGCCGGCAGCGTCGTGTTGAAGCTGTGCATGACGCCCTTGGGATTGCCGGTGGTCCCCGACGTGAACGCCATGCGCATGATGTCGTTGGCATCCATCTGGTGCGGGCGGAAGCCGGGCGCGGGACGCGCGCCGGCGATCAAATCTTCGAGGGCCACGGTGCCCTCGGCCGGGCGGCCGAGGACGATCACCGACTTCAGCTCGGGAAGCCCTGCGCGCAGCTCCTGGATCATCGCCCCGTAGTCGAAGTCCTTGAAGGACGCCGGCGAGACGTAGGCGCGGCTCTCCGAGAAGCGCAGGATGTACTCGACCTCGCGGCTGCGGTAGTCGGGCCCGATCTGGTTGGCGACGGCGCCCACGCGCTCGCAGGCGAAGAAGACGTAGGCGAACTCCGCCCAGTTCGGGAGCTGGATGGTGACCACGTCACCGGCGCCGATGCCGAGCCCATGCAGACCGGCCGCCACGTGATCGACGCGGGCGAGCAGCTCGGCGTACGTGACCGGGCCGCGGTGATCGACGATGGCGACGCGATCGGGGTGCGCCTGCGCACGGCGGGCGAGGATCGCGTAGAACGTCTCGCGTCCCCAGTGCCCCGAGCGCGTGTAGCGCTCGATGAGGCCCGGGCTCAGACGGGTCTGGAACGACGGCATGACGACCTCCTGGGGGGCCCCGAGATGGCCCCCCAACTATTCAAGCGAAGGGGGCTACGCCCCCCTCGGACTCCCCCGGCCAACGTTCGGAGCGCCTCGGCGGAGCCGGGGCGCTCCTCGATACTGCGACAGGTCTACAGCGTCAGGTAGCGGCTGCGAATGACCGGCTCGTCCTGACGAAAACGCTCGGGGCTCGCATCATAGACGACGCGGCCCTTGACCAGGATGAACAGGCGGTCGGCGACGGCCTCGGCCATCTTCAAGTTCTGCTCGACGAGCATCACGCTCACCCCTTCGCCCGCGAGCTGGCGGATCACGCGGCTCAGCTCGCGCGCGACGAGCGGGGCCAGGCCCTGCGAGGGCTCGTCGAGCAGGAGGAGCTGCGGATCGCTGATGAGCGCTCGCGCGATGGCCAGCATCTGCTGCTCGCCGCCGGACAGCTCGCGGCCGCGATGGTGGAGCCGCTCGCGCAGGGCCGGAAACAGCTCGAGGAGGCGGGGCAACGGCCAGCGCCGGCTTGGACGGCGCTCGCCCAGCCGCAGATTCTCGGCGGCGGTCAGCGCGGGGAAGATCTGCCGGCCCTCGGGCACGTAGGCCACGCCGGCGCGGGCGACGGCGTGGGGCGCCCAGCCGCTGATGTCCCGGTCGCCGAGCATCACGCGTCCCGCGCTGGCCGCCACGAACCCCATGATCGCCCGCAGCGTCGTGGTCTTGCCGACGCCGTTGCGGCCGAGAATGCCGGCGACGCCGCCCGAGGGCACCTCGAGCGTGACGCCGTGGAGCACGTGGCTCGGGCCGTAGTACGCGTGCAGGCCGTCCACGCGCAGCATCAGTCGAAGCCGCCGAGATAGGCGGTCTGCACCGCCGGCAGAAGCTTGACCTCGTCGGGCGTGCCGTCGCCGATCACGCGGCCTTGATGCAGTACCGTGATCCGCTGAGCGAGCGAGAAGACGACCTCCATGTCGTGCTCGACGAGCAGCACCGTCAGCGCGCCCTCGGACAGCAGATCGCGCAAGAGCGCCACCGTCCTCACGGTCTCCTCCACCGACAGTCCCTGTGTGGGCTCGTCGAGGAGCAGCAGCTCCGGCTGCTGCACGAGCGCCATCGCCACCTCGAGCAGCCGCTGGTCGCCGTGCGAGAGCAGGCCGGCCGGAACGTCGGCGACGTGGCCGAGCCCGACGCGCTCGAGCCAGCGTGACGCCGCGCGAGCCGTCGTCATTCGCGCATCGCCGATGGGCAACGGGCGCCAGCGCTGCGGGCTCTTGCCCTGCGCGGCGAGTCGCACGTTCTCGCGGGCGGACAGCCGGGCGAAGAGCGCGGTGAGCTGAAACGTCCGCGACACCCCGCGCTGGCAAACTTCGTGGGACGTCAGTCCCGCCAGCGACTCGCCCTTGAAGCTCACCGTCCCGGCGGTGGGCGCCAGCACGCCGGTGAGCACGTTGAACAGCGTGGATTTACCAGCGCCGTTGGGGCCGATGACCGCGCGAATCTCTCCGCGCTCGACCCTCATCGACACGCGGTCGACGGCGACCAGAGCGCCGAAGTGGCGGCTGAGGTCGCGGCACTCAAGATACGGCGTGGCCACCGTCGCGCTCGCTGAGCCGTCGGGCCAGGCCCCACAGGCCCTGGGGAACGAAGATCACCACCGCGATGAACATCAGGCCGAAGACGAGGGCCCAGGACTCGATGACGGTGGAGAGGTAGTGCTCCAGGAACAGGAAGAAGACGGCGCCGACGATCGGGCCGACGAGCGTGCCGGCGCCACCGACGATGACCATGATGAGGACCTGGCCCGACAGGATCCAGAAGAAGAGATCGGGCGAGGCGAAGCCGGCGAACGGCGCGTAGAGGGCGCCGGCCAGCCCACCGAAGAACATGGCGACGACGAAGACGATGAGCTTGTACGCGCGCGGGTTGTAACCGAGCGCCTGGGCCTTGCGCTCGTTGTCGCGAATGGCCAGCAGCGTCGTCCCGACCGGCGAGGCGACGAAGGCACGGCAGAGCGCGTACGAGCCGGCGAGGCAGATCGCCACGAAGTAGTAGTAGCCGGTCTTCGACCCGAGCCACGTGAGCCCGAACGGCCCCGGCGTTCGTGGCACGCCGGCCAGGCCGTCGGAGCCCCCGGTCACGCTGTTCCACTTGTAGGCGACGGCATAGAGCAGTTGAGCGAAGGCCAGTGTGAGCATCGCGAACGACACGCCGGTCGTGCGCGTGCAGAGCCAACCGATGGGGACGGCGACGAGCGCGGCGACGAAGGCGGACCCGACCACCACGAGCGGCAGCGGCCATCCGAGATGCAAGAGCAGCAGCGAGGCCGCGTAGGCGCCGAGCCCGTACGCGGCGGCGTGACCGAACGAGTCGAGCCCGGTGTAGCCGACGAGCAGATCGAGACTGACGGCGAAGAGGCCGAGGATCATCGCTTCGGTCAGCGTGGTGACGACAAACGCGGGGAGCGCAAACGGCGCCGCCGCGAGGGCGACGGGCCCGACACCGAGCAGCCAGCGCCGCGTCATTCGTCGCGGCCGAAGAGGCCGCGGGGGCGGAGCACGAGCACGGCGATCATGGCGAGATAGGTGATGGCGAGGGCGAAGTCGGGAAGATAGAAGTTCCCGAAGGTCTGCACGACGCCGACGAGGAGGCTGCCGACCACCGAGCCGACGAAGCTCCCCATGCCTCCGATGATCACGATGACGAACGCGTCCACGATGACGTTCACGCCCATGCCGAGGTAGGCGGTGACGAGCGGCGTGGCCATCACGCCGCCGAGCGCCGCGAACCCGCAGCCGAGGCCGAAGACGCCGGCGCGCACCCAGCGGACGTTGTAGCCGAGGGCGTGGACCATCTCGGCGTTCTGCGCCGTGCCGCGGATGATGAGACCGAGCCGCGTCTTGTCGAGAAAGAGCCAGAGCCCGGCCACGACGGTGAATCCGGCGACGGCGAGGAACAGGCGATAGACCGGAAACGGCTCGCCCAGGATCGGGACGGAGCCCTCCAGCAGCGCCGGGATCACCAGGCGGCGAGGCTCGGGGCCCCAGCCGAGGCGGATCGCCTCGCCGGTGACGAGCGCGAGTCCGAACGTCACCAGCAGAAACGCGCCGTGCTCCCGGCGGTAGAGGGGCCGCAGCACCGTCGATTCCATCGCGAAGCCGACCACGCCGACCAGCGCCGGCGCCACCACCAGGGCCGCCCAGTACTGTCCGGTCGCGTGCGCCAGCGCGAAGCCCACGTAGGCGCCGAGCATGTAGAGCGCGCCGTGGGCGAAGTTGATGATGCGCATGATGCCGAAGATCAGCGTGAGCCCGATGGAGATGAAGCAGAGCAGCGCCGCCAGCGCGAGCGCATTGAGGCACTGGGTGACGACGAACGCGGTCGGACTCATGGGCGATGAACGCGCGGTGACGCGCGACGGACGCGCGCCACCGCGCAGGACGGGCTCAGCTGTACGACGACTTCCGGCAGGGCGGCGTGACGACGTCGGCCGGGTAGGTCCTGACGACTTCGGGAATCGGATGGGCGAAGCCCGACCGCTTGACGGCCTTGACGACCAGGCCGATCTGGGCCGCCTGGTGGTCGCACTCCCGCATGACGAGCTTGCCCTTCACGCTGGTGATCTCGAGGCCCTCGAGCGCCTTCACCAGGGCCGCCGTCTCGGTGCTCTTCGCCTTCTCGATCGCGCGGAACAGGAGCTGCAACGCCTGGTACTGCTCGCCATCCCACGTGTCGGGCACTTCCTTCAACGCGTTCTGGAAGCGCTGGACGAAGGCGCGGTTCTCGGGGATGTCGTAGGTGTAGGTGTAGCGGCTGGAGCCGACGAGGCCCAGCGTGGCGTCGCCCGCCGGCTTCAGGTTCAAGATGTCCAGCAGCTCGGTGACCATCTGGACTTTTTCGCCCAGCTTGAACTGCGCGGACTGCTGATAGAACGCGGTGGCGTCGTCGCCCGACATCGCGACGTAGAGCCCTTCCGCGTTCGCCTGGCGGATCTTCGTGATGTAGGTCGAGTAGTCCTTGGTGCCCTGCGGCGCGAACACCTTGCCCACGAAATCCTTGCCCGAGCGCTGGATCTCCTTCTCGAAGACCGACACGCTGGAGTGACCCCACGCGTAGTCGAGGCCGATCGCGTAGAAGGTCTTCTGGGGCGCGTCCTTGAGATAGAGGGCGATCGTGCGCGCGCCCATGGGGCCCGAGGTGTTGGCGCGGAAGAAGTTCGGCACGTACTTCTCGGCGGTCAGCTCGCCGGCGCCGTTGATGCTGGAGACGAACAGCGTGTTCCACTCGGCGAGCTTGGCGGCGACGGCCAGCGCCTCCGACGACACGAGGATGCCGGTCAGGATGTTCACCTTGTGGCGCTCGACCATCTCCTGGGCCTTGCGCACGCAGTTGGCCGGGTTGCCCTGTGTGTCGTCGAAGATGAACTCGACGGGTCGGCCGAGCACACCGCCGCGCTCCTTGACCTCGTCGGCGACCAGCTTGCACGTACGGACCACCTGATGGCCGAGCGCGGCCCACGTCCCCGTGACCGCGGTGGGGACGCCGATCTTGATGGGCCCGCCCGCCTGCGCCCAGGCGTGGCGCAGGAGCCCGGGGCCGCCCGCCGCCGCCAGCGCCACCGCGCCGCCCGTGAGAAAGCTCCGTCTCGAGACGCTGTCCCTCATTGCGTTCCTCCTCTCGCCGAGGCTCGCATGTCAACGCCGCGGTCGGAGTTTGTCAAGAGCGCTCCGTGGTATCCTCGCGCCGAGTTGGTGACGGAGGCTGGGCGCAATCACACTCCGCGGTGGAAGCAACGTTGAGCAGGGAGGACATCATGACGATCGGACGCAGGACGTTTCTCAAGAGCGCCGGCCTCACCATGGGCGCGGGCGTGCTCGGCCCGTCGGTCGCACTCGCCGCTCAGTCCACTCCGGCGCCGATGGCCGGCGGCGACATGCCGAAGGGCATGACGTTCGTCACCATCAAGCGCGGCCACGACCTGAGCCTCGGCATCAAGACCGATCGCGGCATCCTCGACGTGAAGAAGGCCGAGGCCCAGTGGAAGCAGAAGGCGCCGACGACGATCGACGAGGTCTTCCAGCGCGGCGGCGGCCAGGCCTTGCAGCGCCTGGTGGACAAGGCCCAGGCCGGCGGCGTGTTCCTGGCCGAGGACAAGATCGAGTACGGCCCCTGCGTGACGAATCCCGAGAAGATCGTTTGCATCGGGCTCAACTACCGCAAGCACGCGGCCGAGACGGGCAACCCGGTGCCCAAGGCCCCGATCCTCTTCAACAAGTACAACACCACGCTCAACGGTCACCGCGGCGTCATCCGGGTGTCGAAGGAAGGCGCCGAGCAGTTCGACTACGAGGCCGAGCTGGTGATCGTGATGGGCAAGACGGCCCGCAACGTGAGCGAGGCTGACGCGCTCGGTCACGTGTTCGGCTACGCGACCGGCAATGACTTCACGGCGCGCGATCTCCAGCGCGTGTCGAGCCAGTGGATGCTGGGCAAGAGCCTGGACGGCTTCGCGCCGGTCGGGCCGTATCTCGTGGGCGCCGACGTCGTCGGCAACCCCGACGCGCTCAAGATCGAATGCCGCGTGAACGGCGAGGTCCGCCAGTCGTCGAACACGAGCGACATGGTCTTCAACTGCGCCCAGCTCGTCAGCTACATCTCGAAGTACTTCACGCTCAAGCCGGGCGACATCATCTTCACCGGCACGCCCGAGGGCGTGATCGCCGGCTACCCGAAGGACCGGCAGGTCTGGCTGAAGGCGGGCGACAAGCTCACCACGACCATCGAGAAGCTCGGCGCGCTGGACTTCTCGCTCGTGTGATCGTCGCGGCACTCGTGTGATCATCGTGTCACTCGCGTGATCGCGCCAGCTCAGAAGCGGACGCGCACGCGGTAGACGAGCTTGACGGCGTCCTCCTTGGGGACGTCGACCCGGGAGCGCAGCGTGTGCGCGTCGATCTTCTCGGTGGGGTGGCTGGCGTTCAGGACCTGCCAGTCGCCGGGCACCGGCTCGATCACGGTGATCGTCTGCGCCTCCTTCTTGTGGTTGCGGAGGGAGATCTCCCACTCGACCTCCCACGTCCTCGCTCCCGTCTTGCGGAAGTCGCGCTGCGTGCGCTCGCCGACCACGTCGAAGGCCTCGCCCATCTTGATCTTCACCTGCTCGTCTTTGGGCGTGTGGTCGATCCAGTCCTCGCCGACGAACTGCTGGCTGCCGCCGGCGTCCGCCTTGTAGACGCGCACCCGGCCCTTGGGTAGCGGGACGCCGAGCCGGTTGGCCTGGCTGTTCTTGATCTCGAGATAGACGCCGACCTTCTGGTTGGAGACCGGCGTGCCGTACGAGGTGCGGTAGTAGTCCTGGGCGCCGTAGTAGATGAGCTGCTTGTCGATCCCGATGTCGGCGGCGGCCAGCAGGGAGAGCTGCTTCGTCTGGTTGTCCTTGATCGTCGTGCGGCCGTCGAGCGTGTAGAGGTGATACTCGAAGAAGCCCTCCGAGGCGAAGTCGCGCCGCGCCTCGTCGAGCGAGGCCGCGCGGGCCGCCGTCTGCACCACCTGCATCTCCCGGCGCGGCTCGCGCGCGCGATTGATGTCGCCGGCGACGAGCTTGAGCGCGGCGTTCTGGTAGATCGCGCCGCTCTTGTTGTCGATCGTCACCCAGCCGGTGAGATCGCCGCGCGTGTCGGCGGGATTGAGGACCAGGACGTAGTCGGCCCGCCACGTGATGCCGCTCGTCAGGTACGAGGCTTCCACGCGCTGGGGCGCGGTGACCTGGTTGCGGAGCAGCCAGGCCAGCGTCGGCCGCGAGACGAGATTGTCCGGCAGCGCGGGCAGGATCAGCCGGCCGTTGTGGCCGAGATGGATCTGGCCGTTGATCTCGTAGACGGGGCCGTTGGTGCTGAGCAGCGTCGCCTCGTGATAGCTGCCGTCGGGCTGATAGAGCCGCACGCGCTTGCCGACGTACTTCTCCATCAGCTTGGCGCTCGACAGGAGGTCGTATTCGTAGTTCTGCTCCAGGATCTTCAAGCCGGCCGGATCGGTGATCGACTTGAGGTGGACCGTGGTCGGATCGATCTGGGACGCCACGTCCATGAACTGCACCTCGCTGGTGCCGGCGGGCAGCCGGATCTCGCGCACGTCCTTCACGAGCCCCAGATTGCCGTTGTAGATGGTCACCATGACGTCCTTCTGCGTCTCGCGCGTGATGGCAGGCGGAGCGGCCCGCACCGCGCCCGGTGCCACCAGGGCGCAGAGAAGCAGGAGTGCCACGAGCGTGGATTTCATCGTCGTCCTCCCGGGGAATCGATTCGACACCCTTCGTCCGGTTGGACAGGGCTCGGGCCCGAAAGTTCCCGGGTCGCCGGCGAGCTAGCGGGTGATGCGGACGCGGACGCGAACGGTCTCGGGCAGGGCGGCGGCTTCGGGCTCCGGTTGCCAGCGGCCAATGCGGGCGATTTCACGGGCGAAGTCAGGGTAGCGGTCGCGAGGCACGGTCAGCTCGACCAGGCGCTCGTCGCCGTCCGAGCGCGTTGCGGCAACGTCCGAGCGCGCCGCTGCGACGCTCCCGCCGAGACGGCGGGCGAGGTCGCCGAGCTTCGTCGCTCCGCCGGCCGGGTCGTCGATCACGAGCCGGCCCGAGACGTCAGCCGCCGGCTCGGGCGCCGTCATTCCCTGCACGGACGATGACCGGCGCTTGTCCAGCGCATCGCGTGAGGCGTACGGCTCGCGTGTCGCCTCTTCGCGTGGCTTCTGCAACGCGCGCGGTGCTTGAACGTCGAGGCGACGCGCTTCGCCCGTCTCCTGCTTCTCGGGCGTGGCCGACGGCGCGGGCGCCGGCGCCGGAGCGGTCGGAGCGGGGGGAGTGATCTGAGCGTTCCGAGCGGTCGAAGCGTCGGGAGCGATCGGAGCGTCAGGAGGA
>WNEY01001498.1_pt1 | contig 16561 bp, 15 predicted proteins | sample 5400531 | NCBI WGS metagenome assembly WNEY01 (sample SAMN13153338, study PRJNA577476) | soil metagenome | isolation source: 200 cm saprolite under Douglas fir tree site 1 | place: USA:California | collected 2015-04-18
GCGCTCGTCGGCAACAACCCCGACCGCCTGCCCAAGGATCTGCGCTCGAGCAAGTCCGGCGACAAGGTGGAAGTTTGGGCATGCCCGGACGGTGCCAGCGAGGCAGATGCGATCGCCAAAGAGGCGTCGCGACTGATGGGATCCGGGTTGGCTTCGAGCGCCATCGCCGTACTGTGCCGCACCAACGCGCTCGCGCGGCCGATCGCCGACGCGCTCGCGGAACATGGCCTGCCGCACGTCGTCATCGGCGGCCATGGATTCAACGACCGTCCCGAAATCAAAGACGTGATCGCGCTGCTGCGGGTTCTGCGAGACCCGACCGACATCGTGGCGTTGGCCCGCGCCGTCACCCGTCCCCCTGCATCTCTGGAGCAAGAAGCCGCCCTCGCAGTCTTGCGCAACCGCGTGGAGACGCCTCCGCTCGAAGCTCTGATGAGCTGGGAACCGGCGTCGATGTTCGCGAGGCTGCTGCAGGGGCTTGGCGCTCAAGCGGCCATGCTCGACGTTCGCGACCTCTTCTTCGAGCTGATGGAGAAGACGCGCTACCTCGATGTGCTCTCATCGAGGCTCGAACCCAGCGAAGCGGCGCGGTCGGTGGCCAATGTGAGCCGCTTCGCAGAGCTCATCGCCGAGTTCTGTGAGACAGCGGCAGACCGCTCTCTGGAGGCCTACATGCGCCACCTCGACCTCGTCCTCCTGTCGCAAGAGGACGAGCGGCCGGCCGAGGTCGAATGGCTCGGGAGCGCCATCCAGGTGATGACCATCCACCAGGCCAAAGGCCTCGAGTTCGAGGCCGTCTTCGTGCCCGGCCTGGTGGAGGGCAGGCTGCCTCAGTCGGGGCGGTCGCCGAGGTTTGAGCTGCCACCGGCTGTGCTGGAGCCGCTCGTCCGCGGTCGCGAGGACGTAATCGCGGAGGAGCGCCGGCTCCTGTACGTCGCCATGACCCGCGCGATGCGATACCTCTACCTCACACGAGCGTCGCACTATGAGGGCGGCCGGCGCTGGAGGGATTCGCGATTCCTGGACGAGGTGAGGGCCGCGGGCGGGCGAACCGTGGTGCTGCGAACGATTGCAGAAAGCCCACGCCCCGCTCCCCGGCCCTCTCCCCGCAGGGGAGAGGGGGCGGTTGTCCTCTCCTACTCTTCGATTTCGGCATATCGCGATTGCCCGCGCCAGTACTGGTACCGGCACGTCCAGCGCCTACCCGTGGTCCAGAGCGCCGAGGCGGTCCAAGGCGTGATCATGCACGAGACGTTGCGGCGCGCCGGCGAGGCACGGCGCAGCGGCGCGGACGTTACGGCACAGATGCTGCGGTCGCTGCACCAGGAGGTTCGCGGCGAAATCTCGTTTCCGGACACTCGTCGCGAATCGACATTCGAGCGCAACGGCGCTGCCCAGCTGGAAGCGTTTCGGAAACAGGGTGGCCTCGACGCGCGGCCCGAGTACCTCGAGCAGCCGTTCACCGTCGCCGTCGACGGCTGGACGCTCAGCGGCGTCATCGATCGCATCGACCACGGGTCCGGGAGCTGGCGCATCATCGACTACAAGACGGGCCGGCCCCTCGGGCGTCGGCCTCGCGATCTACAGGTCGCGTTGTATGCGCTGGGCGCGGAGTCCGCACTCAAGCTCGATCCCGTCGAGCTGGAGATCGTGTACCTCGCTTCGGGTGATTCGGTGCGCGTCGAACCAACCCGTCAGCTGCTTTCCGAAGCCGCGCGGCAGGGCGCCGAGGTGGCCGAAGGAGTGCGGGCCGGGCGCTTCGAAGCGCGGCCCGACCGGCGGCGCTGCCGCCTCTGTCCCTACCGTCTCGTGTGCGCCGAAGCCCTGTAGCGAGCCGCCAGGAGCAGGCACTCGCGTGCGATGTCGGAAGATGCGTACGGGTGCGCCATCTCGGCGGCCTTGCGCGCCATCTCCTGCCATGTCGGCCCGCCTTCAGCGAGCACGCGCACCTCGTCGAGCAGATCGTTCTCGCGCGGGGTGAAGGCGCCGAAGCCGGCTTCGACCACGAAGTCCACATTCGGCGATTCCTGTCCAGGTAGGAAGCCCGTAACCAGCACCGGGACGCCGGTGGCCAGGGCCTCGGCGATCGCACCCGGTCCGGCTTTGGTCACCACCAAATCGGACGCGCGCATCAGCTCGGGCATGTTGTCCACGAAGCCAAGGACCAGGGTCGGGGTGGCGAAGCGAACACGAGCGAGCCGGCTACGCAGCCTCTCGTTGCGCCCGCAGATTGCGATGAGCTGCCACTGGTGGGGCTCCCACGCCAGCACGCGCACCTGCTTGATCAGGTTGCCCACGCCGGCGGCCCCACCCATGACCAGCACCGTGAACCGCACCTCGTCCAGGCCATAACGGCGGCGCAGCGCTCGCTTCTCGCCAGGAGCGGGCGGGCGAAAACGTAGGTCGACCGGGAGTCCGAGCAGCTTGATGCGATCGGCAGGCACGCGCCGGCGCAAGGCGACCTTGCGCGCGAGCTCGGTCGGCGCCACGACCAGGTCGGCTCGGCTGAACGTCCATCCGCGATGGAAGTCGACCAGGTCCGTGATGACGGTCATGAGCGCTCGCGGCCGTCCACATTTGAGGATGGCCTGGTGTGCGATGTGGTTCAGCAGCGGATGGACGGAAAGCACGACGTCAGGGTCGTGCTTGGCGACCAGGTCGACGATCACCTTGCGAACCCCCCGACCAAAAACGGCGCGGATCGCGGCGAACGTCGGTTTGGTATTGCTCGAGTGGTAGACAGCGCCCCAGGCTGCGCGCGATCGCCGGATCATCGGCGAGTACAGGGACGCGAGCCGGCGGACCACGGCCGGTCCCTGCGACATGAGTGGATCCGCCACAGTCACGTCGCAGGTCGGGTCGAGCTGCTTCAAAGCATCGGTCAGGGCCCGCGCCGCCGCGCGATGGCCCCCGCCCGTATCGCTGAACAGAATCAGGATCCTGGGAGCGCCACCCTTCGGCGTCGGCGCCGGAGACGGCGCCAAGCGGGGACTGATGTCCGCCGGGTTGGCGCCTACCTGCGTCGCGCCGCCGCCCGGCGCGCGATCCAGCGCATGTTGTACTGGGCCAGGAGGAACGTCACGAAGAGCATCGAAAGGATGCCGACCCCGACCCAGAAAATCGTTCGCTTGGCCAGCTCACCCGCCGGGAGTGGCAGCGCGCTTGGATTGATCTGGTTCTGCTGAATGATGTATGAGGCCAGATCCTTGATGTCCTGGTCGGTCAGGTTGGGGTTGCCGCCCTTGGCCGGCATCGGGACGGATTTCGGGTCGCCGGCCTGCGGCTGGCGCCCGTTGGTGATGATCTGGATCAGGACCGCGGCATCGAGCGGGTTCGACACGCCGGGGAGCTTGTCGATCGGGTTGAGCACGGCGCCGATCCCGCCTTCGAGGTTGGCGCCATGGCAGCTGGCACAGTTTGGCCCATAGAGCGCGGCGCCACGGGTGGGGTCGCCAGGTAGGGCGATGCTCGGGGAGGGCGAGGCGTCGGCCAGTGTGGTGATCGCAGTGAGCGCCAGCAGGGCGGGGATCGCCAGAACGACCAGGGCGGAGACTTTGAAGCCCTTGACCAGGCGCATGCCGCCCAAGATCATAACCGCTCAAAAACTCGATCTCCCGGCGCGATTAGGGGCGTGAGCGGGAATAGCTGGGAAGCGCGTAGGTTTTAAGGCGATATGGCCTCCTGTTCGCCGGTCTCTCGTTCGGGGTTTTGCTGCGTCTCGAGGCGCTGGCTCGACGCGAGATCGGCATACCGTGGCTGAGCCGCCCAGATTGATCTCCGGTCGCGCTCCGAGGCGGATCGCGGTCATATCCATGCACACCTCGCCCACGGCTTCCCTCGGTCAAAACGCAAACGGCGGTCTCAACGTTTACGTCCGAGAGGTCTGCAGCGCATTCAGCGACCGCGGCATCGCGACGGACGTGTTCACGCGCCTGCAGTCGCGCGACGACCCCGCTATCGAAAGCCTGGCGCCGCTCTCACGCGTGATCTACCTCGCCGCCGGCCAAGGGCTGGACAAGTACTCCCTCATCAACGAGGCGCCGGCGTTCGCCGCGCAGGTCGGCGCCTTTGCCGACATCCAGGGCCTCCGGTACGACCTCCTGTTCTCCCACTACTGGCTCTCCGGCGAGGTCGCATGCCTGCTGCGGCCGCAGCTCGCGTCGGGCTGGGCGCACGTCGCGCACACCCTCGGCCTCGTCAAGAACAAGCGGCTCGCCAGCGGCGCTCGTCCGGAACCCGCGATGCGGATCCGACTCGAGGGTGAGATCGCCCAGCAGGCCGACCTGCTCATCGCCTCCACTTCGGACGAGGGCGAAGAGCTCGTCAACTCTTACGGCGCCAGCCCGGAGCGCGTGTTCATCGTGCCGCCCGGGGTCGACCTCGCCACCTTCAGGCCGCTCGATCGCGCCGAGTCGCGGCACAAGATCGGCTACCCCGGCGTGGGGCCGCTCCTGCTGTTCGTCGGCCGGCTCGAGCGGCTGAAGGGTGTGGAGATCGCGATTCGGGCATTGGCCCTGCTCAAGGGCCGCGCGTATCCGGACCTGCGCCTGCTGGTCGTTGGCGAGGACAGCCGCGATGGGGACGAGAGCGAGAAGACTCGCCTCATGTCGGTGGCTTCATCGCTGGCCATTCGTGACCACGTCGACTTCCTGGGGTCGGTGGCCCACCACGAGCTGCCGTACTTCTACTCGGCGGCTGACGCTTGCATCATGCCGTCCTACAGCGAATCGTTCGGGCTGGTCGCTCTCGAGGCGCAGGCGTGCGGGAGCCCGGTGGTTGCCTCGGGAGTTCCCGGACTGCGATCGGTCGTACGCGACGAGGTGAGTGGCTACCTCATCGACGGCGACGACCCTGCGGCGTACGCAGATCGCATCGGGCGATTGCTTGCGGATCGTGAGCTCGCTCAGCAGATGGGGCGCCGCGGCAGCCTGCTCGCGCAGCGGTTCTCATGGACGCGTACCGCCGACCGACTCGAGGAGCTGTTCGATCGCGCTCTGGAGCGTGACGAGACGCAGCTTCAGATGAACGTCGGCCGCGACTAAACTCGCGGCCGCTGAATGCCGGACGCGCTAGAGGCGTGTCCATTTCGGCGTCCGGCACGAGAATGGAAACGCCGAAGTATCGAAGCGGGTGAGCGCCGTCGGCCGCGTGCCGTCCGCGTTCATCAACCACACCTGATCCTGGCTCACGAATGCGATCTGGTGGCCGTCGGGTGACGGGACCGGGTCGGCCACGTCGAGCGCGAGGCCGGTAGGGATCGCGAGCGCGGCGGTCAGGGCCGCCGGCGGGGCGACCACGCTGAGCAGGAACGCCTTGCGTCCAAACCCGTCGACAGTGGCGATGCCGGCCGCGAACACAACATGCGTCGAGTCCGGCAACCACGTTGGATGACCGATGTCCCCGGTCGCAATGGTGGCCGTCAGCGCTTGACCGGTGAGGCTGCGCACGCGCAGGGCGCGGGAGCCGCCGTCTTGCCGCAGGAACGCGATCCGGTTGCCGGCAGGCGACCAGCTGAGATCTGTCACCGTCCCGGCTTCGGTCGAGAGCTCGTACTGCGACCGCAACCCCACGTCGTAGCCCCACACGGTCGATGCCGTCCCATCGGATCGGACGAACGCGACCCTCTGGCCGCTCGGCGCGATGGCCGCCGCGGACACTTTGGTGGCGATGGTCTCGTCCGCCCCATCCGCCGACCAACGGTGCAGCGTGCCGGCCAGGTCGATGTAGACGTAGCCAAGTCCCGCGGCGAGAGCGGCAGCCCAGTCGCCGTTGAAGGGCAGTGGAGTCGAGCCTGCGCCCGGCGCGAACGCAATCCAGGTCCCGGGATCGGTCTGGATCAAGAGACTGGTTCCCTCTGGCGACCAGCTGAACGACTGGACCGATGGTGCGTCGAACAGCCGGCGAGGAAAGCCTGATTCGTTGACGATCCAGACTCCTGCTGAGGAGCCGCCGGTGAGAGCGGTGGCAAATGCGACCCAATGCCGCAGCGGCAGTGCGGGGCCCGTGTGGAAGACGTAGCTCTGGTTGTGATCCAGCCGATTGCCGTGTGCATCGAGAGCGGCAGTGGTGACGTTGACGGTGTAGGTCGTCGATGGATTCAGGAGCGAGTCGGGTGCCAGCACCGCGCGCCTTCCGTCGGTCGGATCGAGCCTGACTGAAAAAAGGACGAACGGCTCGATGGTGATTGCGCTCTCCAAGGTTGAGGCATCCATGTCGCGCGTGAAATCGATGGACAGGTACGACGCGGGATCGATGTCGTTCTGGTTGTTGGCGGGGCTGGACCCGGTCACGGTCGGCGGAGCTTCGGTGGTGAAGGACCAGTGGTGGCGCAGCGTGTATTCGTTGCCGGTGAGGTCCTTGTAGCCCTCACGCAGAACGACCTCATAGGCCGTGCCTGGCAGCAGGCTCGGGTGCTGGTACTCGAGCTGTCTCGGCCCGAGCCAGACCACGTTGCCGTCGGTGGCGGGCACCAGGGACAGCCTGCCTGCCACGGACTCCTTGTCCACGTCGTGGTCGAAGGTGATGCGGACCGGGGCTGCAGTCGAGACATCGATCGCGCCCCGCTCGGGCGAGTAGTCGATGATCTGCGGCGGGCTCCCTCCACACGCTGCCAGCGAGCTCACCACGAGCACCACTGCCGCGATCGCCGCCGTCTTCACAAACGTCAGGCTACAGACCGACTAAAGGTGCGACTTCAGCCTTGCCCTCATCTCCTGCGCGAGCTGTTCGAGCCGAGAAGAGTCGACGAAGAGCAGCGAGATGCTCGGCACCTGGTCGATGGCCCCTTCGATCCCGGGCAGCGACGGGTCGGCGGCGCCAAGGATGTCCTTGACCTTGCGCGCGCGGTTGCCCAGCGAATCCTCGGCCATCGCCTGCAGCTCGGCGACGATCGAGCCCCAGTCCAGCTGGGGACCGGCTCCGGGTGGCGGCGTCGTGGGCGCGACCTGCGCCGGCGCCGCCGGTGGAGTGGGAAACGTCGGGTACGTGGCCGTCGGCGCCTGGACCGGGGGCGCACTCGGCATCGCCGCCGGTGTCGGGATGGCGGGGAACTGCTGTGTCGGCGGCTGCTGAGCGGGCGGGGCCGGCGGCGGGGGCGCCGGGTTGCTGCGCGGCGCCGACCGCTGCCCCGGGGTCACGACCTCATCGACATCGAGCGGCGGGTGCTTGACGGTGTCGGCCGACTTGACCTCGATCATCGCAGTCGGGTCGTCGCAGAGCGCAAGCGCGCGGTCGGGCTTGTCAGAGATGTCGCGCGACTCGCTCGTGTACGCGCCGGCGAGCTCGCCCTCGGACATGATGATCACACCCGTGCCGGCGCTGGAGCGGATCATCACGCTCCCGCTCAGCTTGCGGTCGCTCAAGAACTTGAGCAGGGCCCTCATGTCCACCCAGGCCGCATAGAGCTCCGTGTACATGGGCTTCGAGACGGTGAGCTCGTAGAGGCCGTCGATCAGCTCCGGCGAAAGGCCGACGACGTCGAGGACGCCATGCCCGGCGGTGACGTCTTCGTTGAAATGGTGCAGAGCCTGCTTTCCGAGCACGAGACCTGCGGAGTCACCCGCACCGTCGTACATGCACTCGAGGGCCGAGCCTTCTTTGAAGAGGATGAGCCCCGCGGCATCATCGGTGAGGAGGCGGACGTAGCCGGTATAGCCCTCCTTCTCGAGGGTCGTGATCAGACGCGGGAAATCGACGAACGACGTCTTCAGCGAGTCGTAGATGACCTGGCCTGCCGGTACTGGGATCGGCTCGCGCCCGTGCTTGGGCTGAGGTCTGTGCTTCACGCCTCGTCTCGGCTGGGGTGCTTCCAACCTTCTCTCCGGTTCAACGTGCTCTCGGCGCTCAGCGGGCGCCTCGGCATTGGTGCTCTGCGGCTGGGGCTGATGTGGCGCCTGGGGCGGGGCGTCCCTGGGCGTGGCTTCAGCCGCATGAACCAACTCCGGGATACCGGCCTTGACGGTCTCGTCAGCCGGCAGCTTGGCCTTCGCGTCGAACTCGAACTCGCCCTTGGTCCAGCCGAGTGCGTTGACGACTGCGTCGTCGCCCGCCTTGCCATTGCCCTCGGCGTGGAAGAGGTGGCCGAACAGGAAGTACAGCGCGGTCGACTCACCGTTCCCATTTCGGAGGGTAAGCGTACCTGTCGACCTCTCGCCCTGGGCAGATTCCAGAAGCGAGCGTAGGGTGATTTCGGCGAGCGTGCCGTGTGACTGCAAGGTCGTCTCCCGAGATCGGCCCAACACCGATCGATGGACTAAGAGAAGTTAGTATAGATATCAAGATCGGATTCGCGCGCCCGGAGCCGCCAGACCCCCCGATAGCCTCGAAACCTTCGCCCGCGCGATTGTTGCTGGTGCGCCACGGCCAATCGACCTGGAACAGCGAGCACAGAATCCAGGGCCAGCTCGACCCTCCGCTTTCGGAGGAAGGTCGGCGCCAGGCGACGCGCGTAGGGCGAAGACTGGCCCAGCACCGCTTTGTGGGCTTCTACTCGAGCGACCTCAAGCGTGCCCTGGAGACCGCTTCGGCGATCGGCACTGTCACCGGCGACTCGCCCAGCCCGACCACCGGCCTGAGGGAGATCTTCCTCGGCGAGTGGGAGGGGCTCAACACCCGGGAGCTGGCGCAGCGATTCCCCGACGCTTGGGCGCGATGGACGGAGGAACCGAGCTGGGACGTCGTCCCCGGCGGGGAGGGCGCCGTGGCATTCGAGACCAGGGTGGTGGCGGAGATCGACTCGATCCTCGCGCGCCATGAGCGCGGAGACGTCCTGGTCGTGACCCATGGCGGGGTGATCCAGGTCGCTTTGCATCGCATCGTTGGGCGGCCCAACCACGGCTTGTTCCCATTCCGAATCGAGAACGCCTCGATCTCGGTGATCGAAAAGCGCAATGGGCGCTTTGTCGTCTCAGGCGTGAACGATACGAGCCACCTGGAGGGCTCCGAATGAACGGTAAACAGGCGAGCTGGGATGCCGAGCTCGACGAGCGCGCATCACCATCCCCACTCTTGCAGAGCTGGGGCTGGGGAGAGGTCCAGTCGCGCGCGGGCTGGACTGTCGAACGAGTCCGGCTCGCGGGAGGGGCACTGGCCAGCGTGCAGCTCCGCGGCCTTGGACCCGTACGGGAGGCATACGTGCCACGCGGGCCCGTGCCCGCATCGCCGCAAGCTGTCAGCGCCCTCGTCGACTGGGCGCGGTCCGCAAAGGTCGCGCGCATCATGGTCGAGCCCGAAGCGCCGTTCGAGTTCGGCGAGGTCATGCGCGCGGACGGCTTCGGCCCCGCGTCAGCGGTGCAGCCCCAGCACACGCGCATCCTCCACCTCGCTCCGCCGGCCGAGATGCTCGCCACCTTCAAGCACGGCCGCCGTTACAACATCCGGGCCGGCGAGCGACGCGGGGTAGTGATCGAGGAGGGCAAGGACGCGGTCGAGCTGGAACGGCAGTCCGCGGCGGTCGAGCGTCGCGAATCCATCCATCTGCCGGCGAAAAGCTACTACCAGCTGCTGCTCGACCAGCTCCCATGGTGCCGCACGTACGTCGCCCGGAATCCGAACACCCGTGAGGCGCTCGCGGCGGTCCTGGTCGCGCGTCACGCCGGCCGGGCCTACCACCTGTTCGCGGGGCGAAGCGGGGCCGATCCCGAGCTCATGGCCAACGATCTGGCGTGGTGGGCTGCGATCAAGGCGGCCGGGAACGATGGGTGCCGGGACTACGACCTCTGGGGTGTGCCGCCACCAGACGCCCGCCCGGAACACCCCTGGCACGGCCTGGGGTTCTTCAAGGCCGAGTTCGGCGGTGAGGAGGTGACCTATGCCGGCGCGTGGGAGCTGGTGCTTTCGGAGGCCGCTTCGCGCCTGATCGGCCTGGAAAGGAAGGCGCGTGGCCGCATTCGGGCGTTGAAACGAAACATCTCCTAACAATCCTTCAGATCAGTTAGGATTGGAGCATGGCCCAGTTGCCGAACGGCGCCCGCAAGGTGCTGGTCGTGGATGGCGACTTGGCGACGCGCAAAGACGTACGGTCTGCCGTCGCCCAGGACGGCTACCAGGTCGTGGAGGCGGACACCGGCGCTGAAGGCCTGCGCCAGATCGACGCGCTGCGCCCCAGCCTGGTGCTCCTGGAGGTGACGCTGCCAGACGGATCGGGCTTTGACGTCTGCCGCGAGTTGCGCAAGAAGGACACCGCGGTGCCTGTGATCATGATGAGCTCGCGTTCCGACGAGATCGATGCCGTCGTCGCGCTCGAGATCGGTGCCGACGATTACGTGGTCAAGCCGCTCCGCTTGCGCGAACTCGCGGCGCGGATCGCGGCGCATCTGCGCCGGATGCGCATGGAATCAGCAGAGGCCACGCGCAACCGGCTGGAGTTCCGCGATCTCGTCATCGACGTCAACGAACGCCGCATTTACCGCGCGGGGCTGGAGATCGAGCTGACGCACACGGAGTTCGACTTGCTCACCTTCCTCGCCAGCAACGCTGGCAAGGTGCTCAGTCGCGAGAAGATCCTCAACTCCATCTGGGGCTACGAGTATCCGATCGAGACGCGGGTCATCGACGTCCACATCCGCAACCTGCGCCGCAAGATCGAGGGCCAGCCGTCACGGCCCTACTACATCCTCGCCGTGCCCGGCATCGGCTACCGGTTCACGAACGCGCGTCCGACCTGACCAGCCGCCGCACTCCGAGCTCTTTCAGGCCGTCCAGCACGAAGCGTCGCTCCGCGATCCGTGGGTGTGGGATCTGCAGGTCGGGCTCCGAAATGTGTTCGCTTCCAAACACGAGGATGTCGATGTCGATGACACGCGGTCCCCAGCGGCGCGTGGCCTTGCGTCCGCCCTCGCGCTCGACGGCCTTGGCCGCGCGCAGCAGCTGGCGGGGCGATCCTTGCCACTCCACCTCGAGGACCTGGTTCAGAAATCGGGGCTGATCGGTGACGCCCCACGGCTCGGTTTCGATGACGCGGCTATGACGCAATATTCCCGCTCCTTTTTCACGCAGGCGCCGCCGCGCGGCGGAGAGATTGCGATCACGCCACCCGAGGTTTGATCCCAGACCCAGGTACGCGACGGTCACTTCATGCGGTCGGCGACCCGCGCGACCCGCATCATCTCGCGCACGTCATGGACACGCACGACATCTGCCCCACGCAGGATCGCAGCGGTCACCGTGGCGGCGGTGCCGGCCAGGCGCTCATCAGCAGGCACGTCGAGGAGCTTGCCGATGAACGACTTCCGCGAGGTTCCCACCAGAACCGGTTGGCCGAGCTCACGAAGCTCCACCAGCCGGCGCATCACCTCCCAGTTCTGATCCGCCGTCTTCCCGAAGCCGATGCCCGGGTCGACGAGGATGCGCTCGCGCGGGACACCAGCTGTCACGGCGGCATAGACAGAAGCCTGCAGGAATCGCTTGACCTCGCTCATGAGGTCGCCCGCGTACTCGGTGCCGTCCTGGTTGTGCATAAGCACCAGGGCGCATTCGTGACGAGCCGCGAGATCAGCCAGCCCCGGTGAGCGCGTCAGCCCCCAGACGTCGTTGATGATCGTGGCTCCCGCCGCCACCGCCGCGACCGCAACATCGAGCTTGTACGTATCGATGGAAACCGGAACGTGCGACGTCGTCGACAGGCGCCGGACGACCTCCTCCGTCCGCGCGATCTCTTCGGCCGCGCTGACCGGAACGTGCCCCGGTCGGGTGGATTCGCCGCCGACGTCGAGCATCAGCGCTCCTTCTCCGACCATGCGGAGGCCTTGCGCGACCGCAGCCTCACGATCATCTCCGAGGCCATCACCGCTGAACGAGTCAGGGGTGACGTTGACGATTCCCATCACGTAGGTGCGGCTGCCCCAGTCGAATCTGCGCCCGCCGATTTCCGCAATCACCCGCCGATTATGAGAGCCCCACGAAATCTTCGATTTCGCGGGGACCCCGTACGATGCGAAGTAGTTATGAGGCTGGAGGACCTGGCCCGCGGCGTGCCTGGAGCCGCGCTCGAGGGCAGCGGGGACGTTGAGATCACCGGGATCGCGTACGACTCGCGGCGGGTTGAGCGGAGCGACTTGTTCGTGGCTGTCACGGGAATCAACTCGGACGGTCACTCGTATCTGGCCGAGGCCATCGCCGCCGGCGCTGCGGCGGTCGCGGTCGACCGTGCCGTTGTGGTCCCGCCGGGCACGCCTGTGTTGAAACTCCCTTCGACTCGCACGGGCCTGGCCGAGGTGGCCGCGGAGTTCTACGGACGGCCCTCGCGTCATCTTTATGTGGCCGGGATCACGGGCACCGACGGCAAGACGACCGTGACCCACATGACCGAGCACGTGCTGATGGCCGCCGGGATTGTCGCCGGCGCCATGAGCACGGTGGCCTTCTCGATAGGGGGAGCGGAGACAGACAACACGAGCGGGCAGACGACGACCGAGGCACCGCAGGTGCAGGAATGGCTTCGCCGCATGGCGGACGCAGGCGTCAGATGCGCCGTCATCGAGACCACCTCACACGCGCTCGTTCAGGATCGAGTAGGCGCTTGCGATTTCGACGTTGCGGCATTCACCAACGTGGGTCACGACCACATGGACTACCACGCCACCTGGGAGGACTACCTCGAAGCGAAGACTCGTCTCATCGACCTTGCTGCCCGCGGAGCCGACAAGGGGATCGAGAAGACGGCAGTGCTCAACCGCGACGACCCCAGCTACGACCGGTTGTCGCGGCGTTCGATCTCGCGGCGCTGGTCATACGGCCTGACCACCGCCTCCGACCTGCACCCGCTGGATCTCTCTATGACCGCTACGGGTTCGCGGTTCCGGCTGAAGACACCACTCGGCGAAAGCGAGGTGTCACTCGCCGTGCCGGCACGCTTCAACGTCTACAACGCGCTCTGCGCCGCGGGTGTCTGCCTCGCGGTAGGCGTGCCTGTCGAAGAGATCGGACCAGGGCTGGCCGGCTTCGATGGCGTGCGCGGGCGGCTGGAACGGGTCGACCTCGGGCAGGACTTCAGCGTCTTCATCGACTTCGCGCACTCGGCCGGCGCGCTCGCCAGCGCACTGGCGGAGCTGCGTCCCTTCACTCGCGGCCGGTTGATCGCCGTGTTCGGCTCGACCGCCCGCTCCGACCACGACCGGCCGGGAATGGGTAAAGCGGCCGCCGAACTCTCCGACTTTTTCATCATCACGACCGACGACCCGCTCCTGGAAGACCCGGCTGAGATCGCACGGGATGTGCAGTCGGGGGTCGTCGGCAAGGCTCCCGGCTTCGACTACGAGATCGTGCTCGACCGGCGCGCCGCGATCAAACGTGCCATCGAGGTCGCGAGGCCGGGCGACAGCGTGCTGCTGGCCGGCAAGGGCCATGAGCGCACGATGCAGATGGCCGCGGGCGCCGAGCCGTGGGACGAGCGCATTGAAGCTGAGGCCGCGATCAGAGAGAAAACTCGCTCTTAGTGGTGCGTCCGGGAAATACGCTCGCCAATGCATCGGCCCATTTCCGCCGAGCGCCCTGCGGGCGCTGACGCCGGCGTTAGGGGGCCCCGTCGCTTCGTCGTCGCGCATCCAGCGATGCGTCCTCCTCGCGCCACCCCTGCCTTGGCGTCGGCGGTCTGGGCCGCGCCTTGTCGAGCTCATTCCCGGACACACCACTCCCGCCGCCGACCATGCGCACGATCTCGACGACGTCACCCTCGCCGAGCTTGGCGTTCTCATACGCGGACCGCTCGATGATCACGCCGTTGAGCTCAACGGCGACTGCTCGCGCGCTCACACCCAGCTTCTCCAGGTAGGTGAGGAGCGGAGTCGGCGCGTCGAGCTCGACACGCCGGCCATTGACCTGGAGCGCGATCACTCGAACTCACCGGTGGTGAACAACCTGATGGCCGCATAGCCGGCCGCGCCCGCGGCATGGCATTCCGCGATGCGCCGCTCGGTGACGCCTCCGATCGCAAGCACCGGGACGCGCAGCGCGCGAGCAACCTCTGCGAGCGTCGCGATGTCGGCGGGCGCGGAGGTGGGGTGACTTGCGCTCGCCCAGACCGGACCGAAGATCACGTAGTCGGCGCCTTCGCCCTCGGCGCGCAATGCGCTCTCGAGCGAATGGACCGAACGGCCAACCAGGCGCTCGCCCATCAGAGCGCGAGCCGCGGCGACCGGGATGTCGTTCTCAGGCAGGTTCACGCCGGCTGCGCCGCAGGCCAGTGCAATGTCGCATCGCGAGCTGACGACGACAGGAAGGCGGGATGATGCCACCAGCGCTGATGCCTCCTGCTCGATCGCGCGTGCGGTTGAAAGTGGAGCGCGAACCTGCAGGATCGTGGCGCGTTCCGCCGCCCTCACGCCTGCGCTTGCGGTCGTGACGATCGCCATCGCGACTGGGATGACTAGCGCGAAGGCGAGATGCCCTCTGTGGGCGAGCTGGGGCTTGCGTGCTCGCGTTTGGGGATGAGCCCAGCCGTGTACGCCTTGCGTCCCGCGTCCACGCCGCCCGCGATGGCCTCGGCCATCAGCTGGGGATCCTGCGCCAGCGCGATCGCCGTGTTGACGAGCACTGCATCCGCTCCGAGCTCCATCGCGCGAGCCGCGTCCGACGGCGAGCCGATGCCGGCGTCGACGACGACCGGGATCCTCGCCTGCTCGATGATGATTCGGATCTGCTCGAGGGTTTGCAGTCCCTGGGCGGAGCCGATCGGCGAACCTAGCGGCATGACGGTGACGGTGCCGACTTCTTCGAGCTTCTTGGCAAGCACCGGATCAGCGTTGATGTATGGCAGCACCTTGAAGCCCTCGGTCACGAGCGATCTCGCCGCCTTCAGCGTCTCCTCGGGGTCGGGGAACAGGTAGCGCGGGTCGGGGATGACCTCGAGCTTCACCCAATCCGAAAGGCCCATCGACCGTGCCAGCCGCGCGATGCGGATCGCCTCGTCGGCGGTGCGGCAGCCCGCTGTGTTAGGAAGGATGCGGTACCGCTTCCAATCGATGACGTCGAGGAGGGTCTTCTTTTTCGCGTCGTCGAGGTCGAGGCGGCGGAGCGCCACCGTGACGAGCTCGCACCCCGACGCCGCAAGCGCCGCGAGCATGGTCTCGTCGTCGGCGTACTTGCCGGTGCCGAGGAAGAGCCGTGATCGGAGCTCGACGCCCGCGATGACCAGCCGGTCGGTCGCCAGGGTCTGCATGAATCCAGCTTAGCTAATGGGAGCTCGTATCTCCCCATCCCTGCGGCGCACTTCGTGCGCGGCAGGACTTCCCCACATGGTGGGGAAGCTAGGGGAGGTCTTGCGTCTCCAGCAGCTTTCGGTCGCGAGGGTAGGTCAGGCGCTTGATCGCGTCGGCGACGGACATCCACGCCAGCTTGTCGACCTCGACCCCAGGCTTGAAGCGTCCGCCCTTGGCCTCCATGAGCCAGTAGCACGCGACCTTGTCGCGGCCGCGACGATCGACGTAGGCGGTGCACCCCAAGGGCCGTTCGATCTCGCAGCGAAATCCGGTCTCTTCGCGGACCTCTCGCAGGGCACAGTCCTCCGGAGTCTCGTCCGGCTCTACCTTGCCTTTGGGCAGAGTCCAGTCGTCGTAGGCGGGGCGGTGGATGATTACGAGCTCCGTCTCGCCTGATGCATCGGTGCGGTAGACGACGCCGCCCGCCGCACGGATCACATTCACATCGGTCATCTCGAGGATCTTGGTGGCCAACATTGCTCCTTCGTCTGCTTGATCGGCGGGCTAGGACGTATGTCTCTTCATGTAACCGATGGCGACGTAATGGGTGTGAGTTTACCTGCGCGGCGCGCCGTGTCGACGTCCTTTATACACAACGCGCTCGACAGCTGTCTTGTGGGCCGAGTCCGTTTCGGCTAACCGCGCACGCCCGCCGTGTGAAGGATGGCGAACGCGACCCATGAAATGACCGCCGCTGCCGGGATCGTCACGAGCCAAGCGGCGGCGATGTTAGCACCGAGTCCCCAACGCACGGCTGAGAGCTTCCGGCTCGCGCCGACTCCCATCACCGACCCTGTGATCACATGGGTCGTGCTCACGGGCAGACCAATCAGGGTCGCGCCCTGGATAACGCTCGCTCCCATGAGCTGAGCGGCCAGGCCGGTTGCCGGCTCCAATTTGATGATGCTCCAGCCCAAAGTTCGGATGATGCGCCAGCCGCCGGCGTAGGTACCGAAGGCGATGGTCGCGGCGGATAGGAAGACCACCCAGAGGGGGACCTGGAACTTCGTAAGGTTGCCCGACGCGATCAAGGCGAGTGTGATCGCGGCCATGGTTTTCTGCGCATCGTTGGCCCCATGCGAGTATGAGAGGAAGGCAGCAGTGAGAACTTGCAGCCTACGGAATGTGCGGTTGACAGGAGTTGGTCGCAGCTGCAAGCGGTGCACGACAAGGATAAGCAGGATCGCAAAGACCGCTGACGCGATGAAACCCAGCGGTGGCGAAATCACAAGGCTCGCGATCTGCTTGCCCAATGCCGCCCATTTCACCCCGCCCAGGCCGCCGGCTGCCGCAATGCCCGCGCCGCACAGGCCTCCGATGAGCGCGTGCGTCGAGCTACTCGGCAGTCCGCGGTACCACGTGATCAG
>WNEY01001499.1_pt1 | contig 16560 bp, 19 predicted proteins | sample 5400531 | NCBI WGS metagenome assembly WNEY01 (sample SAMN13153338, study PRJNA577476) | soil metagenome | isolation source: 200 cm saprolite under Douglas fir tree site 1 | place: USA:California | collected 2015-04-18
AGATAGGTGCCCGCCGTATACGAGATGTACGCCGGAATGCCTTCCGCCGTCAGCTCCGACAGCATCCCGGGCAGCGGCAACGTGCTGAAGTAAGCCGCTAGTCCGCCCGCCACGCAGGGCGTATCGCGCAGGACATCGCCCTGGTTGTCCGGAATCCGATAGTCCATCACGTTGACGGCCACCTGCTCGAGGGCGATGCGCGCGCGGCCGCCGGCCAGCCCGAGCTGGACGATGGCGGCGAGCCCTGGCGCCCCGAGCGCGCCCGCCACGGCGTCGCGCGCCGCTTCATGCTGCACCGGCAGGATCAGGCTCCGCACAACGCAGTCGTCCACCGCGCGCCCGTCGGCGGCTTTCGCCAGCTCCTGGGATGGATTGGCGGTGTCGCCCGCGAAGGGCTCAAAGCCCGTGACAAGGATGTGCCGCGCCATTCTGGCCATGCTTCCTTGGCGAGAGAGCCTAACAGGGCCGAGATGCGGAGTCCACGCCAGCGCGGTGTCGCGGACGAGGGAGGGCCGGGTTACCGGCCCAGCGCGATGCGAAGGAGGACGAGCCAGCCGAGCACGGTCATTCCCGCGGTTAGCATGGCCGAGATGCGGATGCGGCGCCCCCGGTGATCGGGCGGGGGCTTCGGAGCGGGCGGCCGCTCCCAGGCGCGATACCGGCTGGAACCCTGCGACCAGTTGCGAAGCTTCCCGGGGGCCGCTGCCTCTTCCGCCGAAATCGGCGCCTCGGACTGGGTGTCGAGGATATCGTCCAGCCGCAGCGTGCAGTCCTTGCCCTCCGGATAGGTCGTGCCGTCAACATAAACGTAAGCGCCACGTGCGAAGATTTCGAGAGGAATGAGGGACAGCGACTCCGCCTGAGGGCGCGAGGCCGGCCGAAGCCGGACGGCGACGGGAGCGTGTCTGGCGATCGCCCCAACGAAGGTCCGGCAGAGCGCCGCGGACGACTCGGAGGCGGCAAGCGGCCGCTTGGGGGGCTCTCGCCGCCAGAACGAGAAGAAATCGCCCTCGTTTTTTGCGAGGTCTTGATGCGAAGCCATGGTCCACCTCATTCCTGCCCGAGCCGGAGCCCGGGTCGGACGGCGGAACGCAACCCGCGGTTGGGTCGCACCCGTGCGTGGGAGAGCACTCCGCCTCAATTGATAGGCAACAGGCGTGCCACGGCTCTCGGCGGGAGAATCTCAAGGATTCAGCGGGCTTCGTCGACCTCGGACGGATCGATCGAAGCGCCGCATGGACTCGGGGCGGCAGGCGGGTGACGAAAACCGCGAGAGTCGGCCACGTGGGCCGCGCTAGACGAAGAGACCTCAGCGGCGAGGCTCGAAGACAAGGGTCTGCTCGCAGCTGCCGAACGGTCCGTCGAGATCCGAGAGAAGGCCGCGCGCGACGCCCGTCCCCCGATCGCCGGCGCGCGTCTCCGCATCGAGCAGGATCCACGGCGGCCGCGGCTCGCGCCAGAACACCACCGTGAGATCGGCATTGATGAAGCTCCAGGCCCGCAGGTCCACGATGGCCGAGATGCCGCTGGCGAGATCAGCGGCGGAGACGGCATGGACGAAGGGCGCGTTCTCTTCGCCTGCCACGAGCGGGCGGGTGAGGTTGAACCAGGCCGCCGCGGGGCCCGGTTTCAGCAGATCGCCACCTACCACGCGGGTGTCCACGCCGGTGAAGAATGGGCTCCACGCTCTGACGTGCGCGGGAATCGGCCGTCCCGCGTCCGGCCCCTGCGCGGGAGCGGCGGGCGTGGCCGGGGCCGGGTTGGAGGACGGATCGGCCTTGAGGTACACGGCCGTGCACCGCGCGACGGCCTTCCCCGCCTGCGAGAGCGAGGCTTCCACGGTCCGAGCTTTCTTCCCTTCCCGCAGCACATTGACCGTCGGGGTGAGTCGCTCGCGGGTGACCGGTCTCCAGAGATCGAAGCTGAGCCGGGCCAGTGTCATCCCAGGCGCCGGGTAGCCGCGCTCGAGCGCCCTGACGAGCAGGCCGCCATACGCGCTTCCCTGCAAGGTGTCGGCGGACCACGGCCCCACCGCCCATTGCGTGGGCTCGAACTCCGCTCCTTCGGCGACAAACAGGCACTCGTCAGCCATGATCCGCGCCACGAGAGCCTACCAGCCCCGCCTTTGGGAGTACAGTCTGCTTCTTGACGCCTTCCCCTCGGCCGGGCACCATCGCGTCCGAGCGTAACCAACCTTGCCTGCGCGCTTCGTCATGCGAGCTCTTCTCATCGTCGCGGTGGTATTGCCGGCGGCTGTCTATCTGTGTGACTCTTTCTGGGTTGAGTACAGGATGCGCAACGCAAGCGCCGGCGATGCGTTCGGTGCCGTGACGTTTTATTACGCGACGCCGCTCAAGAGCGGCCGGGTCGAGATCTTCTTCGACCAGCCGCAGACCGAGGTCTGCGTCCGCTCGCTGTTCCCCCACGCCGGTCACCGGCCGTGCTGGCTCGTCACCCCGAACCACGTGAAGACGGTCAGCTAGGGGCGCCGTGATGGCGAGCTTCTTCTCGCTCACGCCGGACCGCGTCCTCGACGCAGTCGAGATCGGTGGCCTGCGGTGCACGGGCCGCTGCCTGCCGCTCCGGGCGTTCGAGAACCGCGTTTACGAGGTGGAGCTCGAGGACCAGCGCCGGCTGGTTGTGAAATTCTACCGGCCGGGGCGGTGGTCGCGCGAGACGATTCTCGACGAGCACACCTTCCTGGCCGAGCTCGCCGCCGCGGAGCTTCCGGCGGTGCCGCCCCTCGACCTCGGCACGGGCTCCACTCTCGCCGACGTCGACGGGATCTTTTACGCGGCGTTTCCAAAGGTGCGCGGCCGGATCCTCGACGAGCTCGACGATGAGCGGCTGCGCCGCATCGGCCGGCTCATTGGGCGCGTGCACGCCGTGGGCGCAGCGCGCGATGCGCCCCACCGGCCGCGCGTCACGGTGGAGCGGTACGTGACGGAGCCGCTCGAAATTCTCCTGACCGGCGGGTTCATCCCCGCTCCCCTCGCGGGGCGCTACCGGGACGTCGCGAGCCGGATCGGCGACGCCGTCGCCGCGCCGCTCGCCGCCGCCCGCGCCCAGCGAATCCACGGCGACCTGCACCGGGGGAACATCATCTGGGGCGGCGACGGCGGGCCGATCCTGCTGGATTTCGACGATTTCGGGGTCGGGCCGCCCGTCCAGGACATCTGGCTCCTCTCGTACGGCGATTCGGAAGAGGCGCGACACGGGCGCGATCAGATCCTCGAAGGCTACGAGATCTTCCGGGAGTTCGATCGGTCCACGCTCGCCTTGTGCGAGCCGCTGCGCGCGCTGCGGATCGTCTACATGTCAGCATGGATCGCGCGGCGATGGGAAGACCCGTCCTTCCAGAAGGGGTTCCCTGCGTTCCAGACCGACAACTACTGGATGTCGGAGTATGAAGAGCTGTTCCGGATCTCCGAATCGCTCTGACCGCCTTCACTCGGGACCATGGGCGGACTGGGTTGCCACCACGGAGATCTTCTGGGGAGCCACATCCTCTCGCGGCCGATAGCTGCCCGTGTAGCCCAGTGTCAGCGAGTAGTCACTACGGCCGACCGTCTTTGCGGCGGGGGCCCCGCGCGTCGCCTCTTCGGCTTCGGCGACGGCCTCGAGTCGGTTGAGCAGCGCGGCCAGATCGGCGCCATTGCGTTGGGCGAGCTCGCTCACCGACAAATCAGGGAATCGCGCATAGAGCTCGCGTGGCTGATTCACGTACAAGGGACCGGCCTGGATGAAGACGAGGCTGGTGCTCGGATACCGCTCCAGGATGTCCTTGACTCGGGATTCGGCGGCAATGCGCATGGGTATCCTCACTTGCGCATGATAGCATCCCATTCGTGCTCGGCGCCCTCCCGCACTTGGACGTCGGTCATGATCGTCACCATGAGTCGGGCCTCCTCTCGACAACTCACCCAGCATGCTCTGTGCCAGACTCGAGTTGGAAAAGTGTTGCCCTCTCGGTGCCCGGCGTGAGAACGTGAATCTTCAGTGAGCGGCGCGCGCCTGTACCCGCTGTTCTTCTGCTCCGGGGCCAGCGGTCTCATCTATCAGATCGTCTGGGTCCGCGAGTTCGGCAATGTCTTCGGCAACACCATCCACTCCGCCTCGCTCGTCATCGCCGTCTTCATGTGCGGGCTCGGCGTGGGCAGCTATCTCGCGGGCGTGTGGGCGGATCGGCGCTACGCCGCCGGGCAGGACGTGCTGCTCCGCGCCTACGGATTCGCCGAGCTGGCCATCGCGATCCTCGGCGTCGGGATCTCGCTGCTGCTGCCCGAGCTCGGCGCCGTGTCCGCTGCGATCTCCTCGTATACCCGCGCGCCCAACGGATGGTACGAGCTCTCTACCGTCTCCTATCTGGCGCGCTACGCGATCGCGGTGGTGCTGCTCACGCCGATCACGGTCGTGATGGGCGGGACGCTCACGCTTCTCATCCGCCATCTCGTCCGGCGCGATCTCGGCGTCGCCGGACGGAGGATCGGCGCCCTCTATGCCGCCAATACCGCCGGCGCCGCGCTCGGCTGCTTTCTCACCGACCAAGCCCTCATCCCCCTCGGCGGCCTCCACGTCGCTCAATTCCTGGCCGTTTTCCTCAATCTGATCGCCGCGCTCGGCGCTTTCCGTCTCGCCGCGGCCTCCTCGGCGGCCGGAACGACGCGCGAGGACGCCGAATCGCCGCCGATCGGACCGGTCAGCGCCGCCTCGTCGCGCGGCTCCCGCGAGGTGATCCTGATGGCCGTGTCCGTCGGGATGGCGGGATTCGCCGCGATGGGGATGGAGATCGTGTGGTTCCGGCACATGAGCGCGCTGTTCGGAAGCTTCCGGGCGGTGATCTCGCTGATCCTGACCGTGATCCTGGCCGGCATCTGCCTCGGCGCGCTCGCGGGCAGCTACCTGAAGCTCCAAATGCGGGGCGGGGCGCTCCTCTATGTCGCGGCGCAGTCGCTGTTCGTGATCGCGGCGCTGGTCGGCCTCGCGCAGGCCGACATCCGCCGCATCCTTGCCGATCTCGAGGCCGGGGCATTCGGCGTCTTCGCCGCGACCGGATGGCGGCGGGAGATGCTCCTGCTCCAGCTGAGCCTGGCGCCGGTGCTGCGCGAGGTGGGAGTGCCGGCGCTCCTGATGGGATTCACCTTTCCCCTCGCCAATGTGGCGATCCAGCATGTCGAGCGCGCCGTGGGCCGCCGGGCGGGAGTGCTTTATCTCGCGAATACCGTGGGCGCCGTCGCGGGCGCGCTCGCCGCGGGCTTCGTGCTGCTGCCGGGACTTGGCCTGCAGCGGAGTGTCACCGTGCTGGCGCTGGCCGGCGTCGCGGGCGTCCTGGCCTGCGCCGCGGCTTTCGTCGCGGTGTCCTCCCGCGCCGCGCGCGCGGGCTTCGCCACGGCTGTAGGGGCCGTGATCGCGGCCACGGTGATCTGGTTCACCCTGCCGGCCGGCTACGTGATCGACCACAAGAGTTGGCCGCTGCGTCCGGGGGAGCGGCAGCTCACGGTGAAGGAGGGGCTCAACGAGGTCGTGAGCGTCGTGGAGATGCCCGGCGAAGGGCGGCGGCTCATGACCAACAGCCATTCGATGTCTGGGACGGATCCGAGCAGCCAGCGCTACATGCGCGCCTTCGCCCACATCCCCCTGCTCGCCATGCCGAACCCCGACAGCGCGCTCGTCATCTGCTTCGGCGTGGGCAATACGCTTCACGCGGCGTCGCTCCACCCGACGCTCCGGCGGCTGGAGGTGGTGGACCTCTCCAAGGAGGTCCTCCGCCACGCGGGCTGGTTCGCCGGCACCAATGGCGGCGTTCTCGACACCGCCCGGGTCGCGGTCTACGTCAATGACGGCCGTCATCATCTCCGCATGCAGGCGTCGTCGACGTACGATCTCGTCACGATGGAGCCGCCCCCCGTCGCCTTCGCCGGCGTGGCCTCGCTCTACTCCCGCGAGTTCTATCAGCTCGTGCGCAGCCGCCTGAAGCCCGGCGGCGCGATCACCCAGTGGCTGCCCGCCTATCAGGTGCCCGGCGAGGGGACGCTCGCCATCGTGCGCGCCTTCGTCGAGGTGTTCCCGCAGGCGGTGCTCCTCTCCGGCTCCAATGCCGAGCTCATCCTGATGGGCGTCAACGGGCCGCGCATCGAGATCGACCCGGAGGTGGTGGCCGCGCGGCTGCGCGCCTCTCCCGCGGTGGCGGAGGACTTGAGGAAGATCTCGCTCGGCACGCTCACGGAGCTGATCGGCACGTTCGCCGCCCCTGGCGACCGCCTCGCCAGCGTGAGCGAGCCGTACGCCGCGGTCACCGACGATTACCCGATCATCGAATACCTGGTCAGCTCACGGCTCAGGGCGCAGCGCATCCCCGAGGAGCTTTTCGATCCCCGCGCCGTCGCGCTCTGGTGCCCGCGCTGCTTCGTGGACGGTCGCCCCGCTCCCGCGGTGGCGCGCCTGCCCGCCTATCTCGCCATCCTCGCGGGCGTGTACCGGGGGACGTCGTTCCTCGAATCGTCCTGGCCTCCGCGCCCGCAGACCGCCTCGCCGCTGCGCGTGGCGCTGGAGCCCGAGACCGTTCAGGCCACCATCGGCGAGAGCCCGTATCTGCAGCGCCTCTTCGCGCCCGCCGCGCGGCAGTAGCGGGTGAAAGGAAGGAGCCCGGAATGGGCTATATCGAAGCGAACCTGATGCCGGGAGAAGAGATCACCTATCGCACGCATCTGCACTGGGTCATCTACACGGTGCCCATCCTCATCGGGGCGTGCGCCCTCGCGCTTCTGATCGGGTCGCTCGGATACGAGGGCTGGCTCCCCCTGGCGAGCCTCGGCGGCCTCCTGCTCATCGCGGCCGCCGGGCTCGCGCTCTCGCGCTGGGTGATCGCGCGGACATCTGAATTTGCGGTCACGAACAAGCGCGTTATCATCAAACGCGGGCTCGTGCGCCGGCACACGCTGGAGCTCCTGCTCACGAAGGTGGAGAGCGTCGGGGTAGACCAGGGCATCGCCGGGCGCATCCTCGGCTATGGCAGCATCGTCGTTATCGGCACCGGCGGCACGCGGGAATCCTTTCAGAACATCGCGCAGCCGCTGGAGTTCCGGAAGCAGGTGCAGGCGCACGCGGGGGCGTGACCGCGGTGCGCCCAAGCCACGAGGAGGTTGCCGTCGTCACACACTGAAAGCGCAAGAGGAGGGTTCCCATGGCTGTCATACACCCCGTTGCGAGGGAAAAGGCCCCTGATGATGTCAAGGCCGTCTACGACAACCTGTCGAAGACATTCGGATTGGTTCCGAAGATCTTCGGCGTGATGGCGCACCGCCCCGGAGCGCTCAAGAATCTGCTGGCGCTCTACGGCGCGGTGATGAACGAGGGGACGGTCGAGGCGAAGTACAAGGAGCTGGCCTATCTGAAAACCTCGCTAGTGAACGGCTGCGAATACTGAACCCGCGCCCATACCGCTTCGTCGAAGCGGATCGGCATCACCGATGAACAGATCAGGGCGCTCACGTTCTACGAGCCAAGCCCCCTGTTCAACGAGAAGGAGAAGGCGGTGATTCTCTACGCGGATCGCCTGACCCGGGCCGCCGGCGCCGGCCTGCGCGACGGCGCCCTCGAGGAGCTGAAGAAGCACTTCAGCGAGGATCAGATCGTCGAGCTGGCTCTCGTCATCTGCGTGGCGAATTTCACGAACCGGTTCAACAGCGGTCTCCGGCTCGAGCCCGATATCGGCTGAGCCGGGCCGGGAGGGTCCCGGAACGCTCTTCGATCCTATCCTGCGCGGCTGAAGCGGCCGAGCCGCAGGTCGCTCAGGTCGAGGCTGGTCGCGCCCGTCGTAAGGAACTCGGCCACCATCTCACCCGCGGCGGGGGAGTGTTGGAACCCGTGGCCGCAGAAGCCGATGGCGAGGTAGAGTCCCTCGATGCCGGGCGCCCAGTCGAGGATGCCGCGCCCGTCTGGCGTGAGCGGGCGCAGCCCGGCCCAGGCATGACGCACCCGGGCCCGCTCGAGCGCCGGGATCCGCCTGACGGCCTTTTCCACCGCCTGCTTGAGCACGCTCCAGTCCACGCTCGCCGCGTATTCCGTCTGCGCGCCGATGTCGCCCGGGCTCATCAGAATCGCCTGCTGCTCGCTCCGGCAGTAAAAGCCCGTGGCCGTGTCGGTCACCAGCGGCAATGGGTGCTGGATCTCCGTGAAGGCATCGGTGACGAAGATGTGGCGCCGGCGAGGGTCCACGGGCAGCTCGAGCCCGACCATTTTGCCGACCAGCGGTGCCTGGGGTCCCGCCGCATTGACGACAAGCCGGGTCTCGATTCGCCCCGCCGAGGTCTGAACCGCGGCGACGCGCGCCCGGCCACCTCGATGCCCGTGACCGGCGTGCCTTCGACGAAGCGCGCGCCGCGCGCGCGGGCCTGCGCGGCGTATGCCTGGACTACGTCATTGGGCGAGGCATAGCCGTCCATCGGCCCCCACACGGCCGCGATCGCGTCGTCCACGCGGAGCTCGGGCACGATGGCGCGCGCGTCATCCGGAGCGATGATCCGCACGTCCGCGCCCAGGCTCTGCTGGAGCGCGACGTTCTTGCGGAAGCGCTCGAGGTCCCGCTCGCGCGTGAGCACGAAGAGGTAGCCCTCCTGCCGGAAGTCGCAGGGGGCGCCCATCTCCTCCTCGAATCGCTTGAAGAAGGCGATGCCGCGCAGCGAGAACTCGATCTCCACGCGCGTGGCGAACTGGACGCGGATGCCCCCGGCCGCCTTGCTCGTCGAGCCCGAGCCGATGCTCTCGCGCTCGAGCACCACGATGTCCCGCGCGCCCCGCTTGGTCAGGTGATAGGCAATGCTCGAGCCGAGCGCGCCCGCGCCGATGATGACGATGTCGGCCGTCTTCGGTAGCATGGTGCGGCTCTGGGTCATTCCGGCGCGCTGACCGCCAAGCTCACGCCTTGGATTGCCGAGGGCTCCCCTCGCCGATCGGAGCCACGCGGCGCAGATCCCGAGGCTGGCCGCCGCGTCCGACCCGCTGCGCCCGCAAGGCACACGGGCCTTCGCACACGCGGTAGAAGAGTCGCGACGCCCAGAGCACGATGGGAATTGTCGCCAGCATGACCAGCAGGCTCGAGGGGATATCGTGCTCGATGACGACCGGCCACGCGGCGATCCGGCGGGCGAGCGGCTCGACGGCCAGCTGGATCGGCCGGTGCAGCAGATACAGGCTGTACGAGTAGAGCCCGACGCCGGCCAGGTAGCGGCCCACAGCGGAGGCCTTGCCGGCGCGGTGGCGATCGAGTGCCACGCACAGCACCAGCGCGAACGCGAGGCCGTAGAGCGGCTCCTTCAGCGCGTAGAGCCCGTAGTGCCACGTATGCCACTCGAGTGCCACGGCGAGACCCAGCATCAGCGCCGCGAGCCATGGCTGAAAGACCACGCGCGGCAGCGTGACCCGGCCCACGGCCCACTCGGCAATGACCGCGCCGAGCACCCATTCGAACCAGCGGGCGAGAAAGAACTCCCAGGCGGGCCCGCCGAGTCCGGCCGGGAGGGGATCGAAGTTGAGGGCCAGCCGGTAGGCCATCGTCACGCCGAGAACGCAGGCGAGTGCGCGCAGCGCGCCGCGGCGGGCGATCAACCAGAAAACGAGCGGGTAGGTGAGATAGAACTGCGCTTCGACCGCGAGAGACCACGCGGGGGGATTCACGCCGTCGAATGTCGCCGGGTGGAAGGTGTGCACCAGCAATGCCTGGGTCGGCAGGACGAGCCACGGAGCCGCCGGCAGGCCATTCACCGGCCACCACAGCGCCAGCGCCACGGCGATCGCGGCGAGATACGGGGGATAGAGGCGCCAGAACCGGCGCGCGAAGAAGCGGCGCCACGCGGGGCGGCCGGCTGCCGGTGACGCGAGCAGTCGCGCCTGCGGCAAATGGATGCAGAAGCCGCTGATCACGAAGAAGAGCGGGACCCCGAGATAGCCGAACCCAAGCACGAGGCCGAGCCAGGGCCATGGCTCGCCACCGAGGTTCGGCACGCCCGTGTAGGCGGAGACGGCGGCGTGGCACACGACGACCGCGAGCGCCGCCACACCCCGCAGCTGGTCGATCCGCTCCAGGCGAGCGCCGCCGTTCATGGCCAGATGGTCAGCACCACGGTAGGCCGGTCCACGACAATAGTCTACGGCCTCTTCCCGGCCGCGCACCCAGGAGAGGGATTGCGCCGCTCACTTGAGCGCGGGCATCACGTCCTGAGTCAGGATGCGCAGAGTCCGCTGCACCTGCTCCCACGGAATCAGCCCCCCGGCGTTCAGCTCCGCCACGATGCCGTCGATGCCGAGACCGTCCTGAAGCTCGGTGAAGCGGTCGACCAGCTCGGCCGCCGTGCCGAACACCACGCGAGTGCTGAGGATCTCCGGATACGGCATGCTCGCGATACGGTCTGCCTGGATCTGGTTTCGCTCGGCATCGCCCATGCCGGGACGTCCGACCCTGGAGCGGACCAGCTCGGCATGGCGCTTGAAGAAGTACGTGATGCTTTCGCGAGGCTCCTCGAGGGCTTCGGCTTGCGTGATGCCGGCGTACACGGGGATGCGGAGGTAGACGCTGGAGCGACCGGGATGGCCGGCCTCCTGCCAGGCGCGGCGGTAGGCCTGCAGATGAACGCGAAGCGCCAGGATGTCAAGATCGCGCACCCCGACGAAGAGCGGAAGCCCGAGCTGGCCGACGGCGGGGAATGTCTCCGGCGTGTTGGCGGCCATGCGCAGCGGGGGATGGGGCAGCTGATACGGGCGCGGTGATACCGCGGCGTTGTCGAAGTGGTAGAACTGGCCCCGGTAGCTGAACGGCTGACCCTTCCACGCCTCGCGGATGATCTCGAGCGCCTCGCGGAAGCGGGCCTGGCTCTCCGTGTACGAAATGCCCAGGATGTCGTAGGCGAGCGGGGACCCGCTGCGCCCGATCCCGAAGTCGAAGCGGCCGGCGCTCACCTGATCCACCGTCGCCACGTCCTCGGCGATGCGCAGGGGGTTGTTCAGCGGAAGGAGCTGGACGGCGGTGCCCACGCGGAGCCGCCGCGTGCGGCCCGCGATGAATGCCGCCATCACCATGGGCGCGGAGAGCACGGAGCGGGCGGGATTGAAATGCAGCTCGCCCAGCCACACGCCGTCGAGCCCCCAGTCCTCGGCGAGGTCCACCACATCGAGGGTTTCGCGGAATGCGGCTGCCTGGCTCACGCCCTGCCGCGCTTCCTCGAGGAAGATCCCGAAGTGCATGGGCTCTGTGTGTCTCGCAGCGGCTAAGATATCATCGCAGTCCCAAGTCTTCGAGGGTTAGGGAGCCTGAGCAGGCGCAACGGAAACGGGCACGAGCGAGGCTAGGGACGGAAGCGGTTTTCCGATCAGATTCGGCGCGTCGGTCTTGCCGACGTGGCACGACACGCAGACGTAGCGCGCCCCGCTGACCTCGCTGCCGATCTGCCCGGGGGAGTTGCGGAAGTCGGTGTAGTGGCTCGGCGGGATCGGGGTCGGCTCACCCGTCTTCTTCTCCTTCACACCGTGACAGTCGAGGCAGTTGTTCTGCTTCGGGGTGATGGGCAGGAAGTCGCCCACTGCGTGCGGGATCCGCGGCGGGGCGAGGGTATAGGCGCGCGGCAGCACGGGCAGCTCACCGGGAGCGCTGCCGTTCGCTTTCACCGCCGGGGGCGTAGGCGCGTCGAAGACGCTTCCTTTGGCGAGACCGTTTCCAGTTCATGCGTCTCTCCTTGCGGTGGGCGCCTCAAACGGAGCGGCGGCCGGGGAGTGTCCGGATATGTCCGGCTCCGCTGAATTTGCATAAGGGTTGCCACGAAGGCTCGCTCTTGAATTGTCGGCACTTGCGACCTGACGGGAAAGGCGCCTGCGACAGCGGGGCAAGAGCGCCCCAGGGCGGGGTGATGAGGTCACACGGTGCGAGGTTCCCTGGACCGCCGCCGGTGCCAAGCGGTCTTGCGCGTTCAGGCGCGCTCGTGTGATATGGTTTCGCCGTCGCACACCACTAACCAGGAGGGTTTCATGATCGCCGACCGCTATACCAAGGCCGTCCTGACCGTCATCGCCGCTGCGCTCGTCGTGCTCGCCGCGCGTCCGTGGATACCTGAGTCCGGCTTGCTCCCGGCCCTTCGCCCCGAGCCAGCGTACGCGCAAAGCGCCGTCCCCAAGTACCAGGTGACCGTGCCGAAGGCGTGGGGCAAGCTCGTGGGCTTCAGCCAGAACAATCTCCTGCTGGAAGCCTCGGATCAGACGCTGCGCGTCGTTGATGTCGAGGGGAACGCGCCAGAGTATCCGAAGATCAAGGCGCAGATCCGCTGGCAGTAGCGCGGGCTGGCCGACGGTATCGTCACACGGGCTTGACGCCCGCGCGGTGGCGCTGGGCCAGCGCCTGATACCCGCTCGGGTTGATCTGCACCCAGCGCTCGGCGGGAGTGCCGGCCAGCGGGCCCTTGACCTTGCAGGGCGCGCCCATCGCGAGCATGCCGTCGGGGATCTCCGTACCCGGCGTGACGAGCGAGCCCGCCGCCACCATCGCGCGGACACCGATTCGGGCGCCGTCGAGCACCGTCGAGCTATTGCCGATGAGCGCCTCTTCGCCGACGGTGGCGGCGTGAACCAGGCAGAGGTGGCCGACGGTGGCGCCCGGGCCGATCTCCGTCCCGCCGGCGGGCGTCACGTGGATCACCGCGCAGTCCTGCACGTTGGCGCCTTTTCGGATCACGATGGGCGCGAAATCGGCGCGGATCACAGTGTTGTACCACACCGAGGCGTTCTCCTCGACCGTCACGTCGCCGATGATGGACGCGGTGGGCGCGATGAAGGCCGTGGGATGGATGCGGGGCGACTTGCCTTCGAACGAGTAGAGCGGCATCGCGGGCTCCTCCAGGATCGAGAGTATGCGGCGCCCCGATAGTGCCCGCGCGCGGTGGACAAGGCAAGAGGCCGGGCGTATCCTGCGCCCATGAGCGCGCCGAAGATCGCCGCCGTCGCCACGGCCACGCCGCGTCACCGCTTCGATCAGGCCACGCTGCTTCGCATGTCGGGCTACGGCGGCCAGCGCGCGGCCTTCTTTTCGAACAGCCAAATCGAGGGACGCTACCTCTACTTCGACCCCGAGACGTTCACCCCCGACGAGAGCGTCGATCAGCTCAACGATCGCTTCCGGCGCGGCGCCGTCGAGATCGGGGCCGAGGCCGTGCGGCGCGCGCTCGCGCGGGCCGGCTGGCAGCCGGAGGACGTCGATTTCCTCGCCACCACGACGTGCACGGGGCGTATCTGTCCGAGCCTCGACGCCCAGCTCATCAGCGTGCTGGGGCTCAAGCCCGCCATCCAGCGGGTGCATGTCGGCGACACGGGCTGCGCCAGCGCCATCGTCGCGCTCCAGCAGGCGCACAACCACCTCCGCGCGTTCCCGTGGCATAGGGCCGTCGTGGTCGCGGCGGAGATCTGCTCGGCGGCCTACTTCCTGGACGATCGGCTCGAGAGCGCCGTGGCGCACGCCATCTTCGCCGACGGCGCGGGGGCCATCGCGCTGGGCGCTGGCGGCGAGGGACCGGCCATCGTCGAGCACCGCACGCTCTTCCGGCCGGAGCACCTCTCCGCCATGGGCTTCGAGTATCCGGGCGGCCGGCCTCGGGTGGTGCTCTCCAAGGAGGTGCGCCGCATCGGCGCGGCCATGATGAAAGAGATGGCCGATCTCCTCATGGCCTCGCAGGGGCTCAAGAAGCGCGACATCCGCCACTTCGTGCTCCACTCGGCCGGCCGCCGCGTGATCGATCAGGCGCGCAAGCTCATGGATCTCGACGAGAGCCAGATCGCCAACTCGCGGCGAGTGCTTCAGCACTTCGGTAACATGTCCTCGGCCACCGTCGTGTTCGTGCTGGACGAGCTGCTTCGCGCGGCATCGACGGCGCCCGGGGACTGGGGGCTCATGATCGCCCTCGGCCCGGGGTTCGCCGCTGAGGGCGCGCTCCTGCGCTGGTAGGTGGGCCGTGCCATCTCACGTCGCCAGATCCTCTCAGCCGTCGCCCCGCGGCAGGGACGCTCAGCTCGAACTGCCACGTACGCCTGCGGCCGGCTCCTCCCTCGGGCCTCGTCTGGCTCGTGACCTGGCGCGGCCCGCGCGGGGAGTCGCTACACATGCGCGGCCGCTCGACACGCTGCTGGCATAGAATGCCGCTGGCCCCGCTCGCGCGTGTCCCCGACGCGGTCGAGATGCTCGACCGGCCGGCGCCGTTCGCCGATCTGTCTGACTGCCTCGACACCATCGCGCGCTTCAACGCCTGCTTCGGCGGCCGGTTCCTCACGCTCCGCCACGTCCAGCGCCTGATCGCCCGGCTGCCCGCCGGCCGGCCCGTGACCGTGCTCGACGTGGGGACGGGCTGCGCGGACCTTCCGCGCGCCCTTGTCCGCTGGGCCCGGCGCGCCGGGCGGCCCGTTCGCGTCATCGCGCTCGACCGCGACCCCGACATGCTGCGCGTCGCCCGCCGCTATATCGCGGGCTGCCCCGAGATCACGCTGGTGCAGGGGGATGCTTTGTCGCTGCCGGTGAAGCCGGAATCGGTGGACGTGGTGATGTCGGGGCTCACGCTCCATCACCTGGAGCCGGAGCCCGCCATTCGGTTCCTCGGCGAGCTCGACACGGCGGCCGGGACCGGCTGGCTGGTCAACGATCTGCTCCGCGGGCGACTGGCGTATGCCATGGTCTGGCTCGTCACGCGGCTCTTCACGCGGAATCGCATGGCGCGCCACGACGGGCCCTTGTCGGTGCGGCGGGCCTACACGCTCGCGGAAACCGCGCGGCTCTGCGAGAAGGCGGGGCTGTTCGACGTGCGTCTTTCCGGCTACGGGCCGCTCTCGCGCTTGTGTGCGGTCCGGGTCAAGCGGTGAGCGCAGCCGAGGTCGTCGTCGTCGGCGCGGGGCCGGCGGGCAGCGCCACGGCCATTCTGATGGCCGAGCGCGGCTGGCCGGTGCTGCTCCTGGACAAAGCCGAGTTCCCCCGGCCGAAGATCTGCGGCGAGTATTTGTCGCCCGAGGGCGCCCGGCTCCTCGATCGGCTCGGCGTGCTCAAGGACGTGGACGCGGCCGGCGCGCAGCCGCTGCGGGGCATGCGGATCGTCGCGCCCGACGGCACCGCGCTCGAGGGGTCGTATCCCACGACGGGCCCGTGGCGGGGCTATCGGGACTACGGACTGGCCATCCCCCGCGAAGTCTTCGACCGGATCCTCCTGGAGCGCGCCCGGAGCCTGCCCGTTGAGGTGCGCGAGCGCCACCGCGTGACGGGCTTGCTGTCGGAGGGGGATCGGGTCACCGGCGTCACCGGCGAGGACGCGGAGGGCCGGCCCTTCGAGGCCCGCGCCCGTCTCGTCATCGGCGCCGATGGCCGGGCCTCCGCGGTGGCGCGATCGCTCGGGCTCGTGCGCCCGCATCGGCTGCAGCGGCTGGCGCTCATCCAGGATGTGGAGGGAGTCGCGGGCTTCGAGGGCCGGGGTGAGATCTACGTCGACCCGCCCGATTACTCCATTCTCAATCCAGTGGCGGCCGGCCTCGTGAATCTGAGCCTCGTGGTCCCGCTCGCCCACGCCCGGCCGTATCGCGGGCGCATGGAGACCTTCTTCCACGCACGGCTCAAGCAGCTCCGCCATCTCGTCCCGCGCATCGCCGGCATGACGTCCGCCGGGCCGCTCATGGTCATGGGGCCCCTCGCCTATCGGGTGCGGGAGCCCCGCGCGGGCGGCGTGCTGCTGGTCGGGGATGCGGCGGGCTTCTTCGATCCATTCACGGGCGAGGGGCTCTTCACCGCGCTGCGCTCGGCCGAGCTCGCGGTCGAGGTCGGCCATGCCGCGCTCGCGCGCGGCGACCTCTCGGCCGGGGCGCTGGCGCCCTATGCCGCAGCCCGGCGGCGCGCGTTTCGCGACAAAGAGTGGGTCACGCGCGGCCTGCAGTTCGTCATTCGCCGGCGGAGCCTCGCGAATCGCGTGGCGCGCGCGCTGGCCACCCGGCCCGCCTTGCTCGACGCCCTCATGGGCGTGATCGGCGACTTCGTCCCGCCGCGCGAGCTCCTGCGTCCCGGCATTCTCCGCCGCTCGTTCTAGTCCCGCCTCCTTGAGTTGGCGGGAGCGGTCGGCTAGCATTCAACCACCGTGACCCGCCTTCCCCGGCCGCTTGTGGAGTGTCCTCGCGCATGACGTGGGCCGGCCGTTGGCGCGAGCGCCGCACGCGCCTGCTCCAGCTCTGGGGCGTGGGTCTCGCCGCCGCCTTGCTTGTGATGGCCGCCTCCGCGCGCGGGAATCTCGAAGGCCTCCAGGCGCGCAGCCTCGACCTGCTCATGTGGCTGCAGGGCCAGACGCTTCACTCGGTCTCCCGCGTGGTGATCGTGGCCATCGACGACGCCGCGTTCGAAAACCTCGGCCGGGCTCAGCCGATCTCGCGGGAGTACCTCGCCCGGCTGATCGTCGGCGCCCGGCGCGCGGGCGCTGAGGTGGTCGGTGTGGACGTCGCGCTGGCTTCGCCGACCTCGCTCGCTGCCGACCGCGCGCTGGCCCAGACCCTCCTCGACTGGAGCGA
>WNEY01001501.1_pt1 | contig 16549 bp, 19 predicted proteins | sample 5400531 | NCBI WGS metagenome assembly WNEY01 (sample SAMN13153338, study PRJNA577476) | soil metagenome | isolation source: 200 cm saprolite under Douglas fir tree site 1 | place: USA:California | collected 2015-04-18
CCGAACGAGGCGTTGAACGTCCAGAACTCACACTTGCCGCCGCGCAGATTGCCCTGCGCGAGCTTCGAGCCCTTGCTCGGGTTCGCACCCTTGATCGAGTAGACGTTGCTCGCCTTCCAGCCCGGGAAGCCGACCGGAAGGATCTGCGACGTCCGGACGCCGCCCAACGCGCCGTGCTGACGCACCATCTGCGGGCGGTCGATCGCCCAGTTGACGGCCTCACGCAGCTTGTCGTTGTTGTGGAACAACGGCTGATCCTGATTCAGGTTCAGGTACCAGAAGACGGCGTTGTGGCGCACGTAGAAGCTCGGCGACGAACCCGTGTGCGACTTATTGACGCCGTACTTGTCGCGGATCGCAGCCGCATCCGAGGGCGGGAAGCCGCCCAGATCGGTCTCGGCATTCGTGACCCGCAGCTCCTGCGCGTCCAGCGCGATCCCGATGTTCTCCACGATCTGATCCGGATTCGCCGCCCGCCCACCCTTGTAGAACGGGTTCCGCGACATCGTCAGCGTCCGCTTCTGCGTCCAATCGGACACGTAATACGGACCACAGGCCGCACCCTTAGCGGGAGCCTGGATCCCATCCGGGTTGATCGGCGTATCCGTCCGCACCGCCGCGAAGAACGGCATCGTGATCCGGGCCAGAAAGTCAGGCGCCACCTTCGTCAGCGTGATCCGCAACTTGGTCGGACTCAGCGCCTGGATCCCGGACGCCGAAGCCGCCTTCCCGGCCAGCACCGCGTCCGCACCCTTGATGTCCTCGATGAACGTCGTCGCCGGCGAGCTCATCTTCGGCTGCAGATCACGGTTGAACGCATACGCGAAGTTCGCGGCCGTCACCGCCGAGCCGTCGGCGAACTTGTACGTCTTCTTCAACGTGAACGTGTACGTCTTGCCGTCCTTGGACACCGCAGGCAGAGCCGTCGCGACCTCCGGAACGATCCGCGTACCCCCCGCCGTCGCTTCCTTGTCCGGGAAGTTCAGCAGCTTGCACGTTGTCGAGTACTCAACCTGCCACGAGTGGGAAAAGTACGCGAGCGCGGGATCGATGAAGTCGAAGTCGCTGCGCTGATCCACACGCAGCGTCCCGCCCCTTGCGCCCTTTCCGGCAGGCTTCGCCGAGTTGCTCGAAGCCGGCGAAGCAAAACCCGCCGCGAAGAGCAGCCCGGTACCGATCGCCAGCACGGCGACCGAGAGCCAAAGCCTCTTGGTCATGGGACTCCTTTCGATGATTTCGGAGGGCCGGTCTGAGACCGGAACCCCCGGGGAGAGCATCCTCAGAAGCCTTAGACGCTCTGTTTCTTGACTTGTTAGTCAGATACGAGGGACTTCAGACAGTCCGACGAAGGCGCGGCTGAGCCGCGCCGAAAACTGACGACGAACGGAGCGTGACCCCGCCGACGACGGGCCGGCCGCAATTTGGCACGCGCGCGGTAGCGCGCTGCCCAGAAAAACTAATGCGTCGCGCGCGGATCGAACGCGTCGCGCATACCGTCGCCGAGCAGGTTGAAGGCGAGGGTCGTCATCAGCACGGCCAGGCCCGGCCAGACCATCAGCCAGGGCACCGAGAGGTAGAAGTCCGGCGCGCCCGCGAGCAGGACGCCCCAGCTCGCCGTGGGCAGCTTCACGCCGAGGCCGAGGAACGAGAGTCCTGCCTCCGCAAGCACGTACTGCGCGACGATCAGCGTCGAAACGACGACGATCGGAGCGACGAGATGCGGCAGGACGTGCGAGCGCATGATCCGGAAGTCGCTCGCCCCGACCATCCGCGCGGCCTCGACGAACTCCTTCTCCCTCAGCGACAGCACGGAGGAACGGACGATCCGGGCCGGGTAGAACCACCCGAACACGGTGAAGACGAGGAACAGGGTGATCACGCCCTTGCCGAACGTGCCGCCGAGGGTGACGTTGTTCAGCCGGTCGCCGATCGTCGCAGCGAGCGCGATGATGAAGAGCAGCGCCGGGAAGGCCATCGTCACTTCGATGATCCGCGAGATGATCGTGTCGATCCAGCCGCGGAAGTAACCGGCGATCGTGCCCATGATCACGCCGACCGACATCACGCCGAGCGTCGACAGCACCGCGACCTCGAGCGAGACGCGCGCGCCGTAGAGAAGGCGCAGGAACTCATCGCGGCCGAGCGTCCCGTCCGCGCCGAGGATGAACAGCGTCGTCTTGCCCGGATGCTCCGGGCCGAGCGCCACATGCGTCCACGGCCCGACCGGTAGCAGGTCGTTGTTGACGCCGGCGAAGAAGATGTCGTTCGGCCCGTGCCCGAGGAGCGAAGCGGCGAGCGGCCCGCCGACGATCGCGACGAGGACGAGGAAGATGATGAACACCCCGCTCACCATCGCGACGCGGTCGTGCCTGAAGCGGATCCAGACCTGTTCCCAGTAGCTGCGAGCCTTGACGGGCTCGATCCCCTCACCGAGGTCGGGGCCGGACTCGACCGTGATCGCGGCAGCGAGGCCGGCCTGCGAGGAGACGAGCTCTCTTTCCTGACGCTGGGGCACGGTTCGGAAACTTTAGACGAACGCGCGGAAAAACGGTCTGTTAAGCGCGGGTTAAGGCCCCTGGTTCAGGGCCGAACAAGCTTGATCCAACGCGCGAGAGCCACGTCGAGCGCCAGCGTCTGCGCAATGCCGTGGACGTTGTGAAAGCCGATCCCGTACGTGTGTCCGCGAACCGTCCAGATGAGGACGACGTGGTGTGCGAAAGCGCTGCCGTCGTTCGTCGCCGGGGGAACGAAGACCGAACGCATCCGCTGCCCGTTGACGGTCACCCAGCCGAGGGGCCGAACTCGCGCCCGCGGGTACCACGCGGGCCCGTTCACGACCTTCGCGAAGTTGCGGAGCGGAAGCGGCGACGCGGTGATCACCAAATGCTGCTCGTACCCGAATCCGCTCGAACCGACGACCCAGCCGTGCCACGTTCCGCAACCAGGACCGACAACGTCGAGCGTGCAGCGACTCGTCCCTGCGGCGACGGTTGCGTCCAATCGCATCGGCGTGTGCCCCGGGAGCACGAGCGCCGGAACACGCATCGGACACGGGACCGCGTAGCGGACCCGTCTCGCGGTCGCTCGACACTCAGCCAGCAGCGTCGCCGACGCCGGGACGAACCGCACTTGCGAGCGCACCGGCTGAGCCGACAGCGGCACGACGTGACCACCGCGGCAGCCGCTGCTCGTGAACGCGACGAACATCATGAGGACGAGCAGCCGGAAACGAACCATCTACTGACCGTACGCTCGCCGAGGATAGGCGGGTCCCTAGGCCGTCAGCGCGTCCGCGCCGGCGACGACCTCGAGGATCTCCTGCGTGATCTCGGCCTGGCGCGCGCGGTTCATCGCGAGGGTATGCGCTGGTGTGGTATGCGCTGGTGTCTGACACCGGGACGTGTCCGGACGAGACAAGTCGTCCGCCGTGCCGACGCGTCAGACTGTCAGGTGTGGGCGAGTTTTGTTACGAAGGCGTCACAGTTCTTCTGCTGGTGTCTGACACCAGGAGGTGGCCGGACGAGACGTGGCGGTCGGGACCAACTGTTAGGCGGTCAGCGCGTCCGCGCCCGCGACGACCTCGAGGATCTCCTGCGTGATCTCGGCCTGGCGCGCGCGGTTCATCGCGAGAGTAAGGCTGTCGATCAGCTCGCCCGCGGACTTCGACGCGTTGCGCATCGCCGTCATGCGCGCGCCTTGCTCGGACGCGGCGGACTCGAGCAGCGCGCGGTAGATCTCCGTCTCGACGTAAACCGGCAGGAGCCGCTCGAGGATCTCCTCCGGTTCGGGCTCGAAGATGAAGTCGCCCCGCAGGCGGTCCTGTTCACGCTCCTCCTCCGACGTCTCGAGCATCTCCTCGGAAATCGGCAGCAGGTCCTGCACCGTCACCTCCTGTACGAGGGCCGAGACGAAATGGTTGTAGACCACGACGACGCGGTCGATCTCCTGCTCCGTGTACAGCTCCGCGAGCCGGTGCGCGATCTCCTGCGCGTCGGCATACGCCGGGTTGTCGCTGAAGCCGCCCCACTGCGCGGCGAGCTCGAAGCGTGAGAAGCGCAGCGTGGAGATGCCTTTGCGGCCGACGGGAAGCCAGCGCGTCTGCACGCCGTCGGCCTGCAGCTCGCGGTGCAGCGCGACGGCGCGGCGCAGGATCTGCGCGTTGAACGCGCCGGCGAGCCCACGGTCGCCGGTCACTGGGACGATTGCGACCGTCCTCACGTCGCGCCGCTGCAGGAGCGGCAGTCCGCGCACCGACGCGCTCGCGCGCGCCGTGCCGGCCATCAGCTCCAGCATCCGGTCGGCGTACGGACGCATCGCCTCGATCCGCTCCTGCGCGCGGCGCAGCCGCGCGGAGGCGACGAGCTCCATCGCCTTCGTCAGCTTGCGCGTGTTCGTGATCGCGCGGACGCGCGTACGCAGCTCCTGGACAGTGGCTATGCGACCAGCCCTTTCTCCTCCTCGATGTTGAAGCCACGCTTGAACTTGACCAGCTCCTCGCGCAGCTTCTTCTCGGTCTCGTCGGTGAGGTCGGCGCTCTCGCGGATCGCCTTGTAGATCGACCCCTCCGCGCGCAGGTGCTCGCGCAGCTCGTCCTGGAACCGCGGCACCTGCGACACGGGGATGTCGTCGAGGTAGCCCTCGTTGCCGGCGAAGAGCGCGACGACCTGCTCCTCCATTGGCCACGGGGAGTACTGCGGTTGGTTCAGCGTCGCGACCATGCGCCCGCCGCGGGCGAGCGTCGCCTGGGTGGCCTTGTCGAGCTCGGAGCCGAACTGCGCGAACGCCTCTAGCTCGCGGTACTGAGACAGGTCGAGGCGCAGGCGTCCGCCGACTTTCTTCATCGCCTTCGTCTGCGCGGTCGCACCGACGCGGGAGACCGAGATGCCGACGTTCACCGCCGGTCGCACGCCCGAGAAGAAGAGCTCGGACTGGAGGTAGATCTGCCCGTCCGTGATCGAGATCACGTTCGTCGGGATGTACGCCGCGACGTCGCCCGCCTGCGTCTCGATCACCGGCAGCGCGGTCAGCGAGCCGCCGCCCAGCTCGTCGCTCAGCTTGCACGCGCGCTCGAGGAGCCGCGAGTGGAGGTAGAAGACGTCGCCGGGGAATGCCTCGCGTCCCGGGGGGCGGCGCAGGAGCAGCGACAACTGGCGATACGAATCGGCGTGCTTCGAAAGGTCGTCGTACATGACGAGCGCGTGTTCACCCTTGTAGAGGAAGTACTCGCCCATCGCGCAGCCCGCGAACGGCGCCATCCACTTGATCGGCGCGGCCTCATGCGCGGGCGCGGAGACGATCGTCGTGTACTCCATCGCTCCTGCTTCCTTCAGCCGTTGGTACACCTGCACGACCGTCGAGGCCTTCTGGCCGACCGCGACGTAGATGCACTTCACGCCCTGGTCGTGCTGGTTGAGGATCGTGTCGACGAGGATCGCCGTCTTGCCCGTCGAGCGGTCGCCGATGATCAGCTCGCGCTGGCCGCGGCCGACGTTCGTCAGCGAGTCGATCGCCTTGATGCCGGTCTGCAGCGGCTCCTTCACCGGCTGACGCGCGACGACGCCCGGCGCCTTGAACTCGAGCGGGCGTGCGTCCGACGTCTCGATCGGACCGCCGCCGTCGAGCGGATTGCCGAGCGGATCGACGACACGGCCGAGCAGCGCTTCGCCGACGGGGACGCTCGCGACGCGGCCCGTGCGTCGCACAGGCTCGCCCTCGCCGACATGCTGCCATTCGCCGAAGAGCGCAGCACCGACGTCGTCCTCTTCCAGGTTGAATGCGAGTCCGACGACGCCGTGGTCGAGGTCGAGCATCTCCATCGCGACCGCGTTTTCGAGGCCGTAGATGCGCGCGATGCCGTCGCCGATCTGCAGGACGGTGCCGACCTCGGAGAGGTCGGTCTGCACGTCGTACTGCTCGATCCGCTGCTTCAGGATCTGCGTGATCTCTTCCGGGCGAAGCTTCAAGTGGTCTCCTATCTCGCTGTCGTGAGCTCTCTGCGAAGTCGTTCGAGGCGGCCCCGCACGCTTGCGTCGACGCGCATCGAGCCCGCCTGCAGGACAATGCCGCCGATCAGATCGCGATCGACGCTGCGCGTCGCGTCGACCTGACGACCGGATGCGTCCTCGATCTGCTTCAGGATCTGCTGCGCCTCGGCGTCGCTAAGCTCGTACGCGGTCGTGAGCTCGACGGTCAGCCGCCGCTCCGCGGCGGCGACGAGCCGCTCGAACTCCCTGTGGATCTCGCGTAGCTGCCCGGCCCGGTTCTTCTCGATCGTGAGGAGCACGAAGTTGCGGACGAGCTCATCCGCCCCGCCGAGCACGTCCTCGAGCGCCTGCGCCTTCGCACGCGGATCGATCTGCGGATTGCGGAGCAGCGCGTCGAGCTCGGGGACCTCGTCGATTGCAGCTACGAAGTCGCCGAGGTCGTCGCGAACCTGCGCGAGGCGCTTCTGTTCTTGCGCGGCGTCGAAGAGCGCGCGCGCGTACACGCGGTGCGCGACGGCCATCAGGCTGGCGTCTTCTCCTCGAGCGCGCTGAAATCGAGCGACTCGATCGCCTCGTCGATCAGGCGCCGCTGGTCCTTCGAGTCGAGCACTTTGCCGGTGACCTTCGTCGCGGCGAGGAGCGTCAGCTCGGCGACCTCCTGGCGGATCTGCGCGAGGGCGCGGTGCGTCTCGGCCTCGATCTGGCGCTTCGTCTCCTCGAGCCGCCGCTGGCGATCCGCGTCGGCCTCCTCGCGAACCTGCTGACGCAGCTTCTCGGCGTCGCGGCGCACGTCGGCGCGGATCTCCTCCGCCTCCCGGCGAGCCTGACCGATCAGCGCGCGGTGCTCTTCCACCAGCTTGCGCGCCTCCTGGCGGGCGCGGTCCGCTTCCGCGAGCGACTGGTGGATCCGCTCGCGTCGCTCGTCGATGATCTTCTGGATCGGGCCGAACGCGTACCGCTTGAGGATGAAGAACGTGATTGCGAAGCAGACGATCGTCCAGATCATCAGCCCGGGGGTGACCTTGATCAGGCCTGAGGACGCGAGCAGCATCAGCTACGAGATCAGCACGTAGGCGAGCAGGCTGCCGAGGAGGCCGTAGAACACGACGGCTTCGGTCAGCGCGAAGCCGAGCCACATGATTCCCTGCAGCTCGCCGCGCAGCTCCGGCTGGCGCGCAACCGACTGGATCATCGAGCCGAAGATGTTCCCGATTCCCACGCCGGCACCGAGCGCGCCGAGGCCCACGCCGAGCGCGAGCGCGACGGCCTTGCCGGCCTTCGTCACGTCACCCGTGGTGGCAAGAAGCGATGTCGTCAACGTGCCTCCTTTAATGTTCCGGCTCGATCGCCGAGCCGATGTAGATCGCGGACAGGGCGGCGAAGATGTAGGCCTGAATCGAGACGACGATCACGACCTCGAAGAGGTAGAAGACCGTCGCGACGGGCACCGAGACGATCACCAGCACAACCGTCTGCAGCACGAACATGAGTCCGATGAACGTGAGGATCAGAATGTGCCCTGCGAGCATGTTCGCGAAGAGACGGACTGAGAGCGAGATCAGCCGCATGAACTGTCCGAGCACTTCAAGCGGCACGATCAGGACCAGCATCGGCTTCGGCACCTCGGGGATCCAGGACTTGAAGTAGCGGACGGGGCCGTTGTAGCGGATGCCCTCGACGTGCGTGAACACGAACGTCATCAGCGCCAGCGCGAGCGTGACCGACAGCGACGCGGTCGCCGCGTAGATCCCGAACGTCGGAATTGCGAGCCCGGCGAGGTGGAACTTCTCATCCGAGAGCGGCAGCGGGATGAACCCGAGCATGTTCACGGTCCAGATGAAGAGGAACAGCGTCGCGACGTACGGGAACCAAAGGCCGATCGCTTTCGACGGCAATCCCTGCTCGGCGATCTGGGTCTGCGCGATGTCGTAGACGAGCTCGCCGACGGTCTGCCTCCGGTCCGGATCCGGCTTCAGACGCACGCGCATCAGCACGATCCCGATCAGGATCGTCAGCGCCGAGCCGAGGATCAGGTATGCAACCGCCTTGTTGATCGACAGGTCGAGCGGGCCGATGTGGATCGGGATCCACGGCTTGAGGTTGAACTCTTCCTCGGGGTGGAAGACGCCGCGCGCGAACGCGTTCGCGGGAAGTGCGAGCGCGAGCGTCGTGACTGCCACGAGCGCGCGCTTCACGGCGTGGCTCCGAAGTAAGCCGCGAGCGAAAGGCCGAGCTCGAGCGTGTACGCGAGCGCGTAGACCAACGCGGCGGCAAGCGCGAGCGAGCCGTCGCCGACGGCGACCGCGAACAGGACGATCACGACAGCGATCGCCCGAAACATCATCCCGAACGCCACCACCCCTGAAGCCGCGAGGTTACCGCCGAGGCGCAGCCGTCGCAGCAGGAGCGCGAGCGCCTGCGAGCCGACCCACAGCACGGCCGCGAGCGCCCACGCAGCGATCCGCCAGCCGGCGAGGGCGAAGATCGGGAGCGCCAGCGCAATCACGAGCGCGCCGCCGAGCGCCGGCAGCAGCCGTTTCGGCACCGGGCGCGGTGTAAGCACGGCTTCCCTCACGCGAAGAAACTCCTCCGACGCCCCTGACCGCCGTCGGCTCCCGGCCGGCGGAGCCGGCCTCCGCCGACGGCTCGCGCCGCTGACGGCACGGTGCTCTCCGGGCCCGTGTTACGCACACTGTGCCCTCCGGCCCCGCACCGCCAGCGGCGCGCCAGGAACGTCGGGGCAAAGGTCACGCGAAGAAACTCCTGTAGCGGCGGTAGACGGCGACGATGCCGCCGGGGATCCCGAGCACGGCCCCGATCAGGATCCCGATTCCGACCGACCCCGCCGCCCAGCCGATCAGCGCGCCGAGCACGAGGAAGGCTCCCGTCGTCCCGACCAGCACCCCTCCGGCGCCGGCGAGCTGGAAGTTGGGGCGGGGCGCTGGCTCCATCAGGCACCTGCAGCATACCAAGCTTGTGACACTTGAATTTCGCTCGGGGAGCCGCGTAGTGTCCTCCCTTGTGACTCGACTTGTCCTCGTCCACGGGAGCGTCGGGAACGCCGAGATGGCGTGGGGCCAGGTCGTCGAGCCGCTCCGCCAAAGGTACGAGGTCGTCCTCTACACCCGCAGCGGCTACCCGCCGCTTCCACCGGAGCAACGGATCGACTTCGCGGACCAGGCAGACGACCTCGCGGGAGAGCTGCGCCCGGACGACCATCTCGCCGGACACTCGTACGGCGGCATCGTGTCGCTGCTCGCAGCCGCGCGGAACCCCGTGCTCGCGTCGCTGACGGTGAGCGAGCCGCCGGCCTTTGGTGTCGCTCGGGGCAATCCTGCGGTCGACGAGTTCATCGCACGGCTCGATGAGATCATCGCGACGAATCCGACCCCGCGCGACTATCTCGCGCTGTTCGCGCCGCTCGTCGGCAGCACCCTGCCGACTCCGGACACACTGCCGCCGCTCCTCGAGCAAGGCGCGCAGGCCGCGCTCGCGGAGCGTCCCCCGTACGAGGCAGAGATCCCGTTCGACGAGCTCGCGGCGGCGCCGTTCCCGAAGCTGGTGATCTCGGGCGCGCACAGCGCGGCGTTCGACGCCGTGTGCGACGTGCTCGAGGCGCGGCTCGGCGCAGAGCGTGCGGTGCTGCCGGGCGCCGGCCATTCGACCCCCCGCGCGCCCGGTTACGTCGACACGCTTGTCTCGTTCATCGAGCGCGCGGCGTGATCGAGACCGAGCGGCTGCTCATCCGGCCCTTGACCGCCGACGACGCCGGGGCATTGCACCCGATCTGGTCCGATCCCGCGAACGAGCGGTTCATCGGCGCGACGACGCCGCGGTTGGTCGAGGAGGTCCGCTCCTGGTTCGGGCGCTGGACACCGTGGGGCGTCTGGGAACGCGAGAGCGGCGAACTCGTCGGCGACTGCGGGCTCTCTTTCGACGCGGGGTACCAGGAATGGGAGCTGTCGTACGGTTTCCGCCGCGATCGCTGGGGCCGCGGCTATGCGACCGAGGCGGCGCTCGCGTGCGTGCGCTACGGCTTCGAGACGATGGACGTGGAGAAGATCGTCGCCGACGTCGATCCTGCGAACGCGGCGTCGGTGCGCGTGCTCGAGAAATGCGGCTTCGTCCACGTCGGCGAGGTGGACGGCAAGCTGTTCTATGCCGTCATTCGGGAAACGTCGCACTGAGCTCGAGCCCATCCGCGACCAGGCGCTCGCCCGCGCGTGGCTCGTGGTGGCGGATTGACCAGGCGGTCTGCCGGAGGATCATGTGCGCGAGATAGGCCGCGAACACTTGCGTGTCCCGTCGCTCGAGCGCGTACTCCCGGAGCACATGCGTGCGCGTGTAGTAGAAGAGTGTCGCGATGTCGAAGATGCGGTCGCCGTTCAGCGCACCGTCCCAGTCGACGACGCCGGTCACGCGATCGCCGACGACGAGCACGTTCGACGTCGTGTAGTCCCAGTGCACGAGATCGCCGGTGTCGCGAAGTTCAGCGCGCTGTACCGCCGCGCGGCAACGGCGTAGCAATTCGCGTCCACCCTCCGAGTGGCGCTCGAGATCGGTGGGGTCGACCCAGCCGTTGTAACTCCGCATCTCGTCAAGGAGCCGCCGTGGCCACGGCGGCGAATCGGACACGCGCCGATCGGAAAGCTGCTCGTTCAGCTCCACGAGTTGCCGCGCCAAACCGTCATCGAGGGCTTCCCAGCCGCCGATCGGCTGACCGGGCAGCTCTTCCTGCACGCAGAGTCCGGGGCGCGTGAGGACATAGCGCGGCGCGGGATAGCCGACCGCGGCGAGTTGCTCCGCCGCATCGCGTCCGGCTTCCGACCAGCCCGTCTTGACCACAAAGCGGTTGCCGTCTGCGTCAACGGCGCGCCAAGCGCCGAACTCGCCGTGCGCCGTCCGCTCGAGCAGACGGTAAGGCGTACCGCTCAGATCAGGCGGATCGGCTTTGGGCAAACGCTTGAATCGCGCTTCGCAAATGCCGACTAGCCGCGCGTCTGCGGCTTGCCTGGATCGCGCGGCGGGCGCGGTTTGGGCTTTGGTGCCACCAAGTTCAGCCTCCCAGAGCTATCAACCAGGCCACGATCTCGAAGACGAGAGACAGACTAGCTGCGCGGAATGCCCAATAGAGCCAATTGAGCTTCGCTTCGTTCTCGTTCCAATGCTTCTCCAGCGAACGGGCGAGCGCTAGCTGCAGCTCGCCGGGCGCGGTTGGCGGCACGACGCGGATGTGATCCTCGATCAGAACGGCCGGCGACGTCGAGAAAATCCAGGTCCACGGCCAAAGAATGCCGACGGCGAGCACGGCGACTCCAACAAACGCCACAGTGCCGACCCAGGAGCGCGTGTCCGGCGATCCGTTGGCATGTAACGCTTGACCTCCAAGAAATGCCGTCGCCAAGGACGCCGCGGCGAGCAGCGTTCCCGTTCGTGCACGAAGCGCTTCCAGCGCTTTCAGCCGAGTGTCACGCCGTCTTCCGCTCCCGCTCCTCCTGCTCCCGCCGCCTGATGATCGGGTTCGCAAGCTTCACGATCTCGAGCAGATAGACGATGTAGATCGACGCCGCGAGCGCGACGAGGCCGATCGCGGCATCGACGGCGAGCGCCCACGGGCGCCAGTCGCCGCCGGGATGCGGTCTGACGAAGCGCGTCGCGAGTGCCGCCGCGGCGAGCGTCCCGCACCACGCGTAGATCGTCAGCACAGCGCGCGTCTGCGTGTAGCCGATGTTCAGAAAGCGGTGGTGCAGGTGCCAGCGGTCCGCTTCGTACACCGGCAGCCCGTGCTTGATCCGCTTCGCGACGACGAACGACGTGTCGATGATCGGGACGGCGAGCACCGCGAGCGGCAGGAAGAGCGACACCAACGACGCCGTCTTGAGCAGGCCCTCGACAGAGATCCCCGCGAGCGTGAAGCCGAGCAGCAGCGCGCCGGAGTCGCCCATGAAGATCCGCGCCGGATAGAAATTGTGGCGGAGGAAGCCGATCGTCGCGCCGAGCACTATCGCGGCGAGGATCGCCGGGTTCGCGCGGCCGAGGTCGAGCTCGATCAGCGCGAAGGTTCCGGCCGAGATCGCGCAGACACCGGCTGCGAGCCCGTCGAGCCCGTCGAGGAAGTTGACCATGTTCATCACGGCGACGATCCCGAGCACGGTCAGCGAGACGCCGACCCACGCCGGCAGCACTTGCCGCCCGACAACCGGGAACGTGAAGGTATGCACCCAGATCCCGAAGCCGGTCGGGATCGCTGCGGCGATCAGTTGGCCGCCGAGCTTCTCCCACCACGTCAGCCCGCGGAAGTCGTCCACCGCGCCGACCGTCGTCGCGACGGCCGCGCCGAGCAGGAGGCCGCGCATTTCGCGGTTCAGGTCGAGGAACGCGAGTGCCGGGACGAAGATGCCGAGGAAGAGCGCGAGCCCACCGAGCCGCGGCACCGTGCGTCCGTGCCGCCGGCGCTCTCCGGGCCGGTCGACCGCGCCGAGCAGCCGCGCCATCCCGCCGACCGCCGGCGTCAGCAGCACGACGACGAGCAGCGCGACTCCGGCGCCGTAGAGCACCGCGAGGTGGTGGCGGATCTCGTGGCCGATCATTTCGTTCCGTAGAGCCGGTCGCCGGCGTCGCCGAGGCCGGGGACGATGAAGCCGTGCTCGTTGAGCCCGCGGTCGATCGCCGCGCAGACGATGTGCACGTCCGGGTATGCGCCGTGCACGCGCTCGATTCCCTGCGGCGCAGCGACGATGCAGACGAGGATCACGCTGCGCGCACCCGCGTCCTTCACCTCCTTGATCGCGGCGACGGACGAGTTTCCCGTCGCGAGCATCGGGTCGAGGACGATCGCGTCGCGCTCCGCGAGGTCGGACGGCAGCTTCACGTAATACTCGACCGGTTCGAGCGTCTTCTCGTCCCGGTACATGCCGATGAAGCCGACGCGCGCGCTGGAGATCAGCGACAGCACACCGTCGAGCATCCCGACTCCCGCGCGCAGGACGGGACAGACGGCGACCTTCTTCCCCGAGATCCGCGGCACCGTCGCGCGCTCGAGCGGCGTCTCGATCTCGACCTTCTCGATCGGGAAGTCCTTCGTCGCCTCGTAGGTGAGGAGCAGCGTCACCTCGTCGACGAGCTTGCGGAAGTGAACCGTCGGCGTCCGCCGGTCGCGGAGGTACGACAGCTTGTGCTGGACGAGCGGATGCGTGACGTGCGTGAGCCGCGGCTCGCTCACGCGACGACCCCCGGTTTCCCGGGGCGCCGCTGGCGGTGCGAGGCCGGAGGGCACAGTGTTGTTAACACGGGCCCGTAAAGCATCGTGCCGCCAGCGGCGTCAGGCGACGCCGGAGGCCGGCTCCGCCGGCCGGGAGGCGTCGCCGGCCGGGGAAGCGAGGTACGTCGTGAACCCGCGGAAGCCCGGATAGAGCGGCCGCTTCGCGCACAGCGCCTCCGTGCGGGAGCGCAGCGCGTTCAGGTCCGCGTCGTGCTTCAGCGCGCAGACGATGATCTGCCCCACTTCGCGGAAGTCCTCCTCGTCGAAGCCGCGCATCGTCGCCGCGGGCGTTCCGATACGCACGCCGGACGCGACCGTCGGCGGCCGCTCGTCGAAGGGGACGGTATTGCGGTTCACGGTCAGCTTCACCTCGTGCAGGCGCTCCTCCGCATCCTTGCCCGTCCACTCGGTTGCTCGCAGGTCGAGCTGGAGCAGGTGCGTGTCGGTGCCGCCAGTGAGGACGTCGAGCCCGCCGGCGATCAGCGCTTCGCAGAGGACATCGGCGTTCGCGCGGATCTGCCGCTGGTAGTCGCGGAACGCCTCGGTCATCGCGATCTTGAAGCACGTCGCCTTCGCGGCGATCGTGTGCTCGAGCGGGCCGCCTTGGATCCCGGGGAAGACGGCGCGGTCGACAGCCTGTGCGTGCTCCTGCGTGCAGAGGATGAAACCGCTTCGGGGGCCGGCGAGCGTCTTGTGCGTCGTCGACGTGACGAACTCGCAGTCCTTCACCGGGTTCGGATGGAGGCCCGCCGCGACGAGGCCCGCGAAGTGCGCCATGTCGCAGAGCAGCAGCGCGCCGACCTCGTCGGCGATCTTGCGGAACTCCCACGTCTCGACCGTTCGCGGATACGCGCTGCCGCCGCAGATGATCAGCTTCGGGCGATGCTCCTTCGCGAGCCGCAGGACGTCGTCGTAGTCCACGACGTTCGTCTCGCGCGAGACGCCGTAGTGGACGATCGTGTACAGCCGGCCGGAGAAGTTCACCTTCAAACCGTGCGTGAGATGGCCGCCGTGCGAGAGCTCTAGCGACAGGATCGTGTCGCCCGGCTGCAGCGCCGCCATGTACACCGCCATGTTCGTCTGCGCCCCGGCGTGAGGCTGCACGTTCGCGTGCTCCGCGCCGAAGAGCTCCTTCGCGCGGTCGATCGCGGTTTGTTCGATCTCGTCCACGACCTCGCAGCCCCCGTAGTAGCGCTTGCCTGGGTAGCCCTCCGCGTATTTGTTCGTCGGCACAGAGCCGACGGCCTCGAGCACGGACGGCCATGTGAAGTTCTCGGACGCGATCAGCTCGACCTGGCCGCGCTGCCGCTCGAGCTCCTTGCCGAGCAGCTCGGCGATCTCGGGATCGACCTCAGCGAGGCCGGCGGTCGTTAGATGCTGGAACGTCTCTTGGGCTACGGCCATGACGGGCTCCTTCCGGCGGGTTCGCCTGGATCGTACTGCGAGCCTAGGTGGTTGATGCCATGCCCGGGCGTGCACAGGTGTGGCATCAACCATCTAGGCCAGCGCCGCGAGCGCCTCGGCACCGCCGCCCGCGCCCTCGCGCAGCACCTTCGGCTCGGCGCCGGTGAAGTCGAGCACGGTGGACGGGACGCCCCGTAGCTCGCCGCCGTCCACTGCGACAGCCGCGGCGTTGCGCAGCTCCTCCGGCACGTCGTCGACCCGTGCGGGATCGGGGCCTCCGTGGACGTTCGCGCTGGTCGCAACGAGTGCACCGACGGTGCCGAGAATTCGAGCCGCAGCGCCGGAGAGCTCGGGCACGCGCACGCCGATTGCGTCGGGATTCGAGCCGGTGAGCCACCGAAACCGCCGCGCGGGATTCGGCAGGACGAGCGTGAACGGCCCCGGCAGCAGCGCGCGGCAGATCGTCCCTGAGCGGCCGCGCAGCTCCGGTACGAGCTCGAACAGCATGTCGACGTCTGGCGCCATCAGCGCCGCGGGCTGGAGCTCGTCGCGTCCCTTCAGTGCGTACAGGCGGCGCACCGGTGCCTCGCTGAACGGCGTCGTGACGAGGCCGTAGACCGTGTCGGTAGGAAGGATCACCGGCTGGCCCGCCTGGATCGCGGCGATCGCTTCGTCGACTACGTCAGGAATCTCGTCACCTCCTCGCGAAAGCGGTCGCGCTGTTCGAAGTAGGGGAAGTGACCGCACTCGTCGAGGATCAGCGTCTCGGCTCCGGCGATGCCGCTGCTCAGGTCCGCGGCACAGACGGGCCCGCAGATGAAGTCGTCTGCGCCGGTGAGGACGAGCGTCGACGCGTCGATACGTGCGAGGCTCGGACGCAGATCGAGCGTCGTGAACTCGTGCTCGTTGAAGTACTTGAGGGCATCGGGATTCGGTTGCTCGACGGCGACGTGAGCGCGAACGAATGCGCGGGCCGAATCGTCGTAATGCGCGAAGTAGAACGCCAGCTCGCGCACGAGGAGCTCGGAGAGCTCCTCGTCATTCGCAAAGTCGCCGGCCTCCTCCTGTTCGAGCGCCGCGTTCGCGTCGTCGTACCATGGCTCATCCTTTCGTTTGTCCTTTGCCTCCGCCATCGCCCGTTGCTGCGGCTCGTGGAAGCGGGCGGCAGTGCACGACAGGACGAGCCTGCGCAGGCGCCCCTGATACTGGGAGGCGTAGGCGATCGCCACGAAGCCGCCGTGCGAGTGACCGAGCACGTTCATCTCCTCGAGATCGAGCTGCGCGCGCAGCTCTTCCAGGTCGGAGACGTAGTCGCCGAGGGCATACGTCTGCGTGCGATCTGAGCCGCCGGTGCCGCGCGGGTTGAAGAAGACGAGCGTGAACGACTCGCCGAGGCCTCCGAAATCCGCAAGGTAGGTCGAGGAGAAGCCGGGCCCGCCGGGATGGCAGATGAGCACGGGACCGTCGCCTTCGCGGCGGTATGTGAGCGTCCGTCCGTCTGTGGTGGAGAAGGACTCGGTCATGCCTTCAGGCCCTCGACGACTCGATCTCTCCCTGCAAGGTCCTGCGTGATCCTAACGGCGGTGTAACCGGCTTCTGCTAAGTCGCGCGTGAGCGCATGCGCGTGCTCCTCGTGGGCCTCGAGCACCAACGGCGCGCGGGAACGCAGCACGTCGCGCGCCGCACGCACGAGCGCCCAGGTCTGTCCCTCGTCGACGAGCGCGGCGCGCGGCTCCCAGTCGCGGACCTCCGGCTCGAGCGCGTCGAGCTCGCCCGCGCGCACGTACGGCGGGTTCGAGACGACGAGGTCGAACGGACCCGGGGGCAGGCCGTCGCGAAGGTCGCCGTGCAGGAGCTCGACGTCGAGCCCGAGCCGCTCCGCGTTCTCGTGCGCGAGTGC